>Ga0075434_100000792_pt1 | contig 24957 bp, 19 predicted proteins | sample RhiMethybrSRZTD3_FD_75298 | JGI IMG/M metagenome (GOLD analysis project Ga0075434, IMG submission 75298) | Populus rhizosphere microbial communities from Tennessee, USA - Rhizosphere MetaG P. TD hybrid SRZTD3 | ecosystem: Host-associated > Plants > Roots > Rhizosphere > Soil | place: USA... | reverse complement strand
TTTTCATTGCAATAACCCTCGGCAATTGGGAGAGACGTGGATGCAGTTCGCGGCTGCCACTGTGATTGCGGTGGCCGGCTTCGCCTTGGTCGCTAATTTTGCCGACAACATGTACTTGCTCAGCTGGGGTACCGCTGACCGTCAGTCTTCGTAATTGGCCTAATCTAGGTTTGGCCTTCGCCGCCCAATCTGCGGCTGGCTCTCATCGGTGCCGCCGTCGCGTTTGGCGTTCGGCGCGTGAAGGCGTCCAGACGGCGAGCTACGTGAGGCAGATCGGCTATGCCGTCAGGGTGCATGACGAATGCCAGGACTCACACTGGCTGCCCTCCCGAGGCCCGGACAGCATCTTGCTCACCCCCTGAGCTCGTGCAGGAGTTCGCTTACGATCGTATCAAGCTCGGTGCGCCGATTAAAGCCGTGGAAGCTAATGCGCAGACGCCCTCGGCCTCCCCAAATATAAACGCCGCGTCGGTGCAAATCGTCTACGACCCTTGGCTCAAAATTGCCGTCGATGCAGATGCTGGCGCCGTGCCGGTCGGGATCGCGCGGCGTGGATGGATGGATGCCGACCGCCGATAGGCGATCGTGCAAGTCCCCCGTCAATGTCTGAACGTGACTTTGGATGGCATGCGTCTCGTAGCCGGCCAGAAAATCGAGTGCACCATCGAGTACGTAGAGTGACGCATGAGCCGGATTCCCGCGCGAAAAGCGCATCGCATCCGTTCGCAGCGTCAATCCCTCCGAATAATTCGGCCTTGATCCGCTCGCCAGCGAATGCCATCCGCCGGTTGATGGACGCCAATTCGGTTGCCGGAGTCTGTTCCAATAGGCAATGGCGCAGCCAGTGATGCCCAGCAGCCATTTATAGCAAGCCGAGAAGGCGAAGTCGGCAATGGACGCATCAATAGGTAGATAGCCGGCTGCCTGAGTATAGTCCACGAGGAGAATTGCGCCGACCTCGTCCGCCTTCGCCCGCAAATTGGTTAGGTCGAACCGTTCTCCGTTGAGGTAAGAGACATAGCTCACCGCGATCACGCGGGTATTGGCATCGACTTTCTCCAGAATGCGATTTGGGTCTCCGCCTTCGGCAAACCGGATCTCAGGAACTCCGGCTGCAGCCAAAGCGAAGGGAACGACAACCGACGGATACTCGTTACCATCGAAGCAAATGTTGTCCCCTTTTTGCCAGGCGATGCTTTCGCAAAGCATAGAGATGCCTTCGGCGACATTGCTGACAAACCCCAGATCGCCGGGTGCCACGCGCCACATCTTGCCGATCCGATCCCTGACGCGCTCAACGACTAGGTTCTGAGAGATCCGACCTGGCATGCCGTCGGCCTTGTCTTTTAAATACGAGGCAAATGACGCAACATGTCTGAGGAGAGGGGGAGTTTCTCCGCCCGCACAGACATGGACTACGTTTTTCGGCAACTCGAAAGCCGCTAAATTGAAGAGCGGTGAGGCGGCGGGATCGGTCAAGACGTGCTCCGTGACTCAGGTCGCGAGATCAGCCGAACTACATGATGGCGTACCTCCGCCAGCTTGCCTTGCGGTTATGCGACGTTGAAATCTTTGCAAGATCGACACAATGCCATGCGACGGTTCATCCGCAAGTCACCGCGTCACAAATCTGGGTCACCAGACCCGCCGCAATGCCTTCGGCATCCACCAGGTGGGCCGAGTTTGGACCCGAAGCTGACCTCTCAACGGCAAAGACGCGGCGATGTGGCATGATGGCGTCGTCGTCGATCGGCCCACGGGCGTCCGCCGTCGCAAAGCAGCGATGCGTTGAATTTGCCGACTAGGATGCACCCCTAAGTACGGGCTTTGCGGGAGCGGTTGGAACCCCACCGGCAGCGCAGCCAGGCGACAATGATCTGCGGCTTGTGGGCGATGAGTTGGCGCCGCAGAGGTAGCAGGCGTTTCGCAGCCGAATTGTGAATGGCGTCTCGGGCGCTCGTCTGGGTTAGAGGAAATCTTATCAACTCTATGCGGCGGCTTTACCGTGCGGCGCCACTGCCTGATGGCAGCGACGGCATAATCGTCTCTGTCTGGCCCCCTGTCACGCCAGCGACGCACGCCAGCGTCGCAAGATAGCTACCAAGCAGCCAAACTTTCACCACACCGTTGCGGGAGAAACCGCCCGGGGTAGGCGTGCGCGATCGCTATATGAGAGTAACATGCGTCCATACCCCGCTACGAGCTGCCTGCCCGCAATAATTCAATATAACGGTATACATTTTGCTCGGTTTGTTACGTGTTTCCTGGCCGTAGCATTTTTAAGCTTCGCCGCCAACGCGCAGTGCCATAGGGACGGCCCGTACAACGCGTTTGAAATCGCAAATAGCACGTTCTTTAGCACACGCGAGCAAACCAAATTCGCCCCCGGCGAGCGCCATTATCCGTTAGCCTCGCACGCAACGGCCCGTTATTGCTTTTCGCGCGGCTGCGCCGGTCAGCTCATCGTGAAATGGACTGATGCAGAGCAGGCCCGATTGCATTATCTGCGCGCTTCGATGGTTCAGAACGAGGACGCGTCATCGGAATTGCGCTTTATCAAAGTGGCCACGTTGCAAATGGAGACCTGGCTTTACGCACGGTTGCAGGGTCTCGAGTCCTCGACTGTAATCGCAATTATGAAAAGGATTGCCGGGCAATATGGTGGCTCGCGTTCCGGAGACGCGACGTGGATTACCGATGCGATGGGTTCCCACGACCGCTTCGATAAAGAGTGCGCCACTTATGCGATGGAGGCTACGCAGCATTTGCTCGTGTTGGCCAATTTGGGCTTGATCCGACACTGGAACGTGATGGCACCAGTTTATCGGTTTGGCATTCCAGGTCACTGGACTGCGGGTCTGGAAAATCGTGACACTTGCGAGAATTATCGGTTCGATCTCAATACGGCGGCATCGGCCCGACACCGTTTTCACGTCAAAGGGCAAGATCCGGCAAGATTGGCGCTGGAGGACACCCAGAGTTACGCCTACCTGTTTCCGGGCATGGACGGCAACGGCATGGGCCGGCCAACCGGACATCAGCATGGAGACGTTCCGGCCGGTTCGTTTGCCTTGAAGGGACCTCTGCCACCCGCCGCGCGCTAGGGGTCGTCGGCCTATATTGCCGCCTGGCGGCCTAACCGACTTTATGTCCGCCAGCCGGTCGGGTCCTCGGCATCATCGGCAGGGGGCCCGCTAACCCTGGGATGACGGAGGATGGTCCCGGCGCATAGCCCGCCCGAAATGTATCTGCGCACGACAAAAATCGGCCCGAGGCGGGCGGCACGGCGGCACGGCCAAGGCCCGAACCGGACGAGCGAGCAACGATAGAGGCTCGATTACCCGATCGGGTTCCGGCGGGAAGGAACACCCGATACCGCCGCATTTTGCGCCTCGCGTTTTGACGTGGATCAAGGGACGGGTGAGCGAGTGGCACTATATAGGACTTACTGGCCGCAGACCTTCACACGTTCCGCGTCTGCTGCGGTCGGTGGATTGCCAAAAGCCTGCGCCTCGGGTTCAGGGTGGGTTATCCCGGGGCGCAATTTTCTGCTTCCATCATAATGGTTCTGCTCGGTCAACTTCGCGCGCAAGCGCCCGGTCGGGCGCATACGGCCTCCGGCCGAAATACGCCTGCCTCGCGCGCTCGTCGGTTCGATCACTCTGTGGCCGAAGGAAACGCTGACCACGGGTGACGTGGCGGGTCCGTTCATGCCGGATGGTCTCGTCAGACAGCCGCGCTGCGAGGTGCATATAACGAGCGGACTGGGTTGGCGCCGAGGCAGACCAGAGCCGCGGGTCGCCGGGATCTCCGTGCAACACCCTGGAAAGCGTGGGGCAAAGCCTTAGACCTCTGGGCCCGATCGGACTGCCTACCTACATGCCCGTGGAACGCGATCTTCTCTCGCTAACAGGAGGGCAAGAATGCGCAAACTCGCGCTCATAATCTTGAGTGTCAGCCTCTTGTCAGTATCTGTCACGGCGCAATCGACCGACAACCCGCAGTGCCCCGCTGGATATGACCTCGTGGGAAACCTATGCCACGACAGCTCGAACGGAGACGTTGTTTTGCCGGATAGACACATCATGCTGCCGAACGGAGATATTGTGCTGCCGAACAACTGAATGTGGTGTCGCCCTTTTATCCAGGCCGCAGGTTCAAGGTCGAGCCACCGGCAGACAGGTCTTGGGGAATTCGCGATTTCGTTGTCGTTGATCCGACTGGCGTCCTGTGGCATCCGGCAGAACATCACGCAGGTCGGCACCGTTTGACGGCTTCGCTAGCACCTGACGCGGTAAAGGCTACACTCCTTCCGTCTTCACCACACCATCTGCGTTGAGGTTGCGGATCTCGCTTTCGCTGTAGCCAATCTCACGCAGGACAATCGATGTGTGCTCTCCCAAGAGCGGGGTCGGCAGGCCGTCCGAGCTGCGCGTGTCGGCGAATTGAACAAGCTGCCAGGCAATCCGCAGCTTCCCGACCTTGGGATGCTTTCGAATTGCGACGAGATCATTTGCGGCGGCATGTGGATGGTCGAGGAATACCTCGCTGTGGGCTGCGAAAACCTCACTGCACGGCACGCCCTCGGCGCGCAAGGCAGCAAGCGTTTCGGTCGTCGTGCTGCGTGCTAAAGCCGTTGCGAGCTTCATCGCGAATAGTGTTGTGTTGGGGTGATGCCCGTCGTTTTGCTGCGCCAGTGATGGCTCTGGTTCGGCGCAGCCAAAGGTCCTGCACAACGCTCCTCGTTCCGCCTCACTTTCAGCCACCACGTAGATCCAGCCATCGCGCAGGCGGTAAAGGCGGTGGAATGGTCCAAACCCGTATTGCTCCTTGTCGGCTAAGGGCCGCTCGGGTTTGCCCGCATAGCGCGTGAACCACGCCGAACTCAGCACGATACCGCTGCTCAGAAGATCGCTGTCGACGCGCTGCACGATGCCCGAGCGGGCGCGCGCAAACAGAGCTAGGATCGTGCCGAACGCACCCATCGCGCCATTGGTATAGTCGGTCGGCGCCAACTGCGCGGCAAATACGGGGGGATTGTCCGCTCCGCCCTGAGCGCGCGAAAGACCCAAGAGCGCCTGCGCTAACGGATCGATGCCCGGACGCTTGGCGTAGGGGCCGGTCCAGCCATAACCCGTCAGATGCGTCTCGATAAGTCGCGGATTTACGGCGGAGGTTATTCCCATGCGCTCGGTTGCGTGGGGCCGTAGGTTGGCAACCAGCGCGTCGGCGGTAGCGGCAATCTGCTGCACGATCTTCTTGCCGGGTTCTGTCTGCGTATCCACACAGACCGAGCGCTTGTTGAAATTCACGCTGTAGAAGTATGGCCGGCCGAGCGGTCGGGAGATGTCGCCAGCCGGCGGCTCGAGCTTGATTACGTCCGCGCCCAAGTCCGCCAGGATGCGACCTGCGGTCGGGCCGGCGATCAAATTGGTGATCTCGAGGATGCGCACACCGGCCAGAGGCAATGGATCGATAGTTTCCCCGCCGGGTGACATGGGACTGTTGCAGGATGGCGGCGAGACAGCGATATCTGCAGCCGCCAACTGCACCGCGGTTCGAGGGCCGGCAATTCGCCCCGGAGTCCTGCTGAGACGAACGGGCACGCCCATCTGCGTTGTCGCCCCGACGCCCGGATCCTCCAATTTCGTGACCATGCCATTGTGCAGCACTTGCAGGTCGCTGATACCCTCCTCTATCTGCTGCGCCGGCGCGAAGGGAATATCGGCAGCCTCGAAGATCGCTGCCCATTCGGCATAGGGCTTCGATCGCAGGATGCGGGTAAGGGTCGCACGCAGCTCGGCGTCGTCCTCAGGCAACGTGCCGCCTAGTCCGATCTTGAACCGGGGCTCTTCGACCAACTCACCGATCCCCAGCGCCTTGGCGGCGGTCGTGATGAATCCTGCATGCACACAGCCGAGCTGCACCCATTGGCCGTCAGCGCAGGGATAGACGCTGTAGAACGGAGCGCTCCCCGACGGGTGGCTTTGGAAGACCTGCCGGTCGAGACGTTCGCCAGTTACCTTTGTTTGAAAAAGCAAGGCACCCGCCAGCAGCGAAGTCTCGACCTGGCGACCCCTGCCTGTCGATTCACGCGCGAGTAGTGCAGCAGCAATGCCGGTGGCGGCGAGCAGAGCTGCCCCCACGCTCGGCAGGGGGTGCACGACATGCACCGGCGCAGGCCGAAACCCTGGCATGCCGGAGAGGAGGCCCGTGCGGGCCAAAACTAGATCATCGATCGGCGGCTCATCCTTCCACGGCCCGCGCTTGCCATAGGCGGTGATTGAGCAGCTGATGAGGCGTGGATTGACATACTTCAGTCGTGGCCAATCAACGAGGCGCTGCAATGGCGAATTGGGTGCAAAGTCCTCCACGAGGATGTCTGCGCCCGCTACCAGCCGCAAGAACTCTGCTGCTGGCGTGCCAGTATGTATCCGGTGAGTGCCGGATGAACCAAGGCCGTCCAGAGCCAGGTTGAGCTCGAGCATCGCGCACACCTTGCCCCGGTCCCACACGACGAAGCCCCCCTGGCGCAGGTGGGCGCTTTGGGTTGCGACAAGACGCACAACGCGTGCTCCGTGATCGGCGAGAAACATCGTCGCCAAACCTGCCGCCGACCCTGTGCTCAAATCGAGCACCGTCAATCCATCCAATGCGGATGCCATGGGTGTTCCTTTTGGGTCGCGCGAAGGCGGCTACACCTAGTCTTTGAACCACGGGGAGTGAGGTTAGACAACATGCGGCTCTCGGGTACCTCAGCCACTTTGCGAGAGCACGACGCGCATGTCTGCCTGTGCGTTTGGCAGCAAGATCTGGCACCGAGCCGCAATAGCTATCCCGCGACGTTTCTTTAAAACTCAGTGCAGCAGTGGACGGGCGCCGACCCTCTCTGCGCGATCACTCGGGAACCTTTGTGCTGACAGCCCATCCAACGAGTTGTCAAACAGGACCTAGGAGCTGACCATGGCATGGGCTGTTTCAACTTCCGTTACAAGACGAAGCATGCTTGCAGGCTTGATGCTGACCCTCGTTGGTGCATTTGCGCTTGCGGACGGCGCACACGCCCAGGCAAAGGACGCTACGCCTCAGAAAAGCCTATACGAGCGGCTGGGCGGCGTCTTTGCCATCGCGGCGGTGGTGGATCACTTCAGCGACGCCGTCGTGAAGAACCCCATCGTCGGTCAAAAATCCAAGAACCCGCAGCTGCGGGCATGGCACACCAAGAACCTGGGAAGATTGCCCGGGCTCAAGTTCATGCGGACGCTATGGGTCTGTCAGGTTTCTGGCGGTCCATACCAGTACGCAGCGACCAAGCCCGGCACGACGCCGCTCGGTCTTGAAGAAGCCCATCGGGATCTTCGGATCTCCCCCGCAGAATTCGATGAGGTCGCGGCGGAACTGGGACGAACCCTCGATTTCTTCAAGGTCCCGAAGCGGGAGAAGGAGGAAGTCCTGACGGCCTTCGCTGCGCACAAGGACGAGGTTACCACCGGGTACGTGGCGGCCGGTAAAAGGCCTTAGAGAATCTCGGGTTCCTAATTCAGTTCCTGGGACGCCTCTTGGCCGACACGAGGAGGCGTCCCGCTGGGCCATCCCAAGCACCGCTTTGCCAACAAATGAATTATGCTGAGATTTTCGCGCGAAACCTGCAGGCCTTGAAGGACGAGGGCCGCTACCGCATCTTCGCCGACATCAGGCGCGATCGCGGGCGCTTTCCAGCTGCGCAGTACTTTCGCGGCGCCACGAGCCGCCCCATCACCGTGTGGTGTTCTAATGACTACCTCGGCATGGGCCAGCACCCCGCCGTCCTCGCCGCCATGCACGAGGCGATTGATTCAGTCGGCGCCGGCTCGGGCGGTACCCGCAACATTTCCGGTACCACACATTACCACGTCGAGCTCGAGGCAGAGCTAGCCGACCTGCATGCCAAGGAGGCGGCGCTCCTTTTCACGTCCGCCTACGTGGCCAACGACACGACGCTGACAACGCTGAAAAAGCTGCTGCCCGATCTCGTCGTCTTTTCCGATGCCAAGAACCACGCTTCCATGATCGCCGGCATCCGCAACGGCCGTGGCGAAAAGGTGATCTGGCGCAACAACGATCTGGCCGACCTCGAAGCGAAGTTGCGACTCGTCAGGCGTGATCGGCCCAAGATCATTGCTTTCGAGTCCGTGTATTCCATGGATGGGTTGATGGCGCCGATTGGCGGCATCTGCGAGCTAGCCGCCAAGTACGGCGCCCTGACCTATCTCGACGAGGTGCACGCGGTTGGCCTCTACGGGCCGCGCGGGGGCGGACTCGCCGAGCGTAATGGCGTCATGCATCGCGTCGATATCATTAACGGCACGTTGGCCAAAGGTTTCGGCACCATGGGCGGCTACATCGCAGGGACGCGGGACCTGTGCGATGCGATCCGCTCTTACGCACAGGGCTTCATCTTCACTACTTCTCTCGCGCCCACAATTGCCGCGGGCGCAACCGCCAGCATAAGGCACCTGAAGGCAAGCGGGGCAGAGCGCGAGCGACATCAGGAGCGGGTGCGCACGCTGAAGCGTCGGCTGGAGGCGGCCGGACTACCCGTCATGGAGAACCCGAGCCACATCGTGCCGATCCTGGTCGGTGATCCGGTCCTCACCAGGTGCATCACGGACGCTCTGCTGGACCGGTTCGGCATCTACGTACAACCCATCAACTATCCCACCGTGCCGCGGAATACCGAGCGTCTGCGTATCACGCCGCAGCCGCAGCACAGCGACCTAGATATGGATTGTCTGGTGAGCGCACTCGGCACGCTGTGGGCCAATCAGCCCGGCAGACGAAAGCAATATCGTTGCGTCGCAGCGCTGCGACTTCCGTTGCTGGCTAAGACCGATCAGCCAGCGCTGGCGCGGCAGTGTATTGGAACTGCAAGAGACACCGGACGCGGAGGAACGCCTACAGCATCCGACCAGGGCGAGCCAAATTGACTTCCGCAGCAAAGTGCTATTGGACCATCTGGTTGCGCGAGCAATGCTGGCGGGACCGTCGCCCAAATTGATAGCAAGTTCGTGGTGTGCGGCAGTTTCAATCGGTAATTCGCCTGGCTAAGGGCCCTCTCAGTCCCATCCGCGTAGCAAGCCATATCTGGGGTTGCTGCGCGGAACTGGGTGTCGAACGCGAGCAGACCCAGCATCAGGCATCGCTATCGCGAACACCCGTCGGCAACTTTTTGTGCGGCGGCCTCGGGCGGCGGAAGAGAAGGTCGCAGCAGCATTTCAATGCAAATTCGCGGCGTTGTTACCAAGTCAGCGTGCATGGCCACTGCATCAATCCTTCCACAGGACCCAGACGATCAGCAGGACTCCGACCAGGAGCGGACCCACGGTGGCCAGCAGGGACCATTCCATTCCATGCAAGGTCCAAGACATCCCCATCTCCAAGAGCTGCGAGGGCTCGATGCTGTTCCTCGCAGATTTGTTGGCTCCCGTGCCGCCATCGAGACACGGCTCTCGTCAGGGTCGTGCCAAATGCCGGATAGAGCACGCGCTCGCATCTAACACGGCTAGATCTAAATAAAGGCCACTCCAGGGGGGACTTTGGTCAGATTTCTGACGCGGTAAATCTTGTCACTCGCCCTGACGACGACGCGCTCAAGCCGGTGGCGCGGGAAACGGTACGGGCGGCCACGTGGATAGCAAAGAGTTTGAATGAAGGCGCGGCTCCCGCACCGTGGGCTCTACCTTGACCTGTGACCTTGCACCTGTAGCCGCTTCAGGTTTTATGGTGATGGTGTTCGAGACACGAGGGTGCAGCAAACGTTAGTCGCGTTCGCTTTCGGTTCATCGATAGGTCAGGGACCAAGCGGCGGGTTCATGGCCTCGCGGATGCGATGCCACATGAAGCAAGCCGTGCGATAGCTGGCAAGGTTCAACTCGCGCTGGAGCTGTTTGACCGACATCCGCCTCTTGTTGGCGGCCAAGGTGGGAAACGCCAGCGCCCACTGGCTGAGCGGCACGTGCGACCATTCCATCAGCGTGCCAATGGTTACGGCGAAGGTTTGCAAGCTACGATTGCAAATGCTCTCCGCCTGGACGACGCGAGTTCCGTCATGCGATTGTGCTGCTCCCCGTCGCTCTGTGACACCGCGCATGGCAAGCTGGCACGACCGTAGCGGTTGCCGGGCGACCACTTCTGGCCCTTGAGTACGGGCTAAGCAGGCCCTGACGCGCGGGGCTGTCCGCAGCATCGGTCGACTTCTAGCCCAGCAACTGGATGAGGCTGGCGCGATCAACTCAGGCGCGCTTGGAACGTGGCTCTGCCTGCCGCGTTGCTCGCCAACAGCTCAATCCCGTTCTCTGCTCCGCGAGCGGAACGGAGAAGATTACAGGACAACCGACATGGCTGACGACCGACGACCACCTCGCAAGAGGATTGGGCCGAGCACGAGCGGACCTATCGTGGGTTCGTCAAGGGCGTCGTGCTGTTTGCCGCACACGTGCTCGTCATCCTTCTCATTTTGGCCTGGGTGTTCGCTGATAGCTTTAATGTGCCGCCCGTGACCAGCTAGCTGGCGCGCCGAGCGCCGCCGGAGCGCATGGGCAAGCAGCCGCTCAGGATGGTCTGCGGCGAAGAGACGTTTGTTGCCAAAGCTGGGAGTGTCTTGAGGTCAAATAGCAGCTTGAACGCGTGCGGTGAGGATTGGCCATCGCCACCGCCAATGTCCAGGCTTGGAAGGAGGATGGCTGGCAGCCGTCTGACGCTGCAACAGCGACCGGTTCGACGCCACGGCCCGCGCGCTGGCGTGTCGTCTCGTTCACAGCGCTTAGGGCAAGGTCTGCACGCCGGCGCCGGCCCCAGGGCCCCCTGCGCTAGACTATTTGACTATGGTCCGACGCCGTCTTTTCGCGTCAACTATGTGCAAAGGAATGCCGCCCCGGCGCCGATCCGCTGGCAGGGCAAAAACTAAGGCATTCGGCGAAGAAAGGGAGACGCCATGAGGAGCCCCCCGTTTGGGCTTGGCCCGCGATTCGCGCATCCTGCAAGGCTGTTGTTTAAAGGCCGCCAGGAGCGAATGTTTCGCCCTTTCGTTTGAGACAGCTTTTGCACTGCCGCGGGCTCGGCAGAAGCGTCGCTCGGCGGGCAAGCGCCATGCGACGGCGACAGGCGCCGATCCCGACGAAGGATCGGCCGCGGGCCTTGAAATAAGGCCGAAACCTTAAGGAGCAAAAAACAAGCGGGAGGACCCCAGCGGTGGCGAAGCACCATTGGCAAGGCGTTGAGATGTTTGCAGCCAGGCTGTTCTCGAAAGTGTCAGGCTTCCGGTCCAAAAGGAAGCGCCGACCATGGATATTGACGCTGGGTGCCGTGCTCGCGTTCGGGACGACCGGCGCCGTGGCAGAGGCCCCCAAAAAGGGCGGTATCCTCACCTATATGATCCCCGCTGACGGCGGGCCCAGTCTCGATGGTCATCGCGAGACCACCTTTGCCGTCGTGCATGCGACGGCGCCCTTCTACAGTGTGCTGATCCGGGTCGATCCGGACAACCCGTCCTCTCCGACGGATTTCACGTGCGACCTGTGCACGCAAATGCCGCGGCCAACCGACGACGGGCTTACCTACACCTTCAAGATCCGCAAGGGCGTAAAATTCCACGACGGCTCGGCGCTCACCGCGCAGGATGTCGCAGCGAGTTGGAACAAGATCGTCCATCCCAAGCCCGGCGTCGCCAGTGCACGCGAAAACAACTTTGTCATGGTCGACACCATCACGGCGCCGGACGACGAGACGGTGGTGTTCAAACTGAAATTTGCGACGCTCACGTTTCTGCCGGCCCTGGCCGATCCCTATGCCTACATCTATTCCAAAAAGAAACTCGACCAGGACATGCATTGGTACGAGAAGAACATCATGGGGTCCGGTCCCTTCAAGCTCACCGAATACCAGGTAGGTCAGTCCATCAAAGGTGAGCGCAACCCCGACTACTATCATCCAGGTCAACCCTATCTCGATGGCTTCGTGGCCGTCTTCGCGCCTAAGCAATCGGTACGCACCGACGCGATCAGGGCCGATCGCGCGGCCCTGGAATTTCGGTCACTGCCGCCGTCCGCCCGCGATCAGTTGGTCAAGGAACTCGGCGACAAGATCAGCGTGCAGGAGAGCGACTGGAACTGCGGCAACGTCGTGACGCCAAACCATCAGAAGAAGCCCTTCGACGATATACGCGTGCGCAAGGCGCTGTTTTTGGCGATCGATCAGTGGAAGGGCGCACAAGCCCTATCGAAGATCGCCGTGATCAAGACGGTCGGCGGCATCGTGTTTCCCGGCTCTCCCTTGGCTGCGACCAAGGAGGAGCTGCAACAGATGATCGGCTACGGGCCGGATATCGAGAAGTCACGCGCCGAGGCCCGACGCCTGTTGAAAGAGGCCGGCCAGGAGAACCTCTCCTTCGAGCTGCTGAACCGAAACGTCGACCAGCCGTACAAGATCGTCGGCACCTGGCTGGTCGACGAATGGAGCAAGGTCGGCCTCAAGGCCACACAGAAAGTGGTTCCTACCGGCCCGTGGCTGGATGCCATGCGTAGTGGTGACTTTACGGTGGCCCTTGAGGCCAACTGCCAGAACGTCGTCAACCCAATCGCCGACGTGGGCCGCTGGTTGCCCCACGAGGTTCAGCGTGAAAACTACGGCTACTTTGCCGACCCGCCGATGGTCGATATTTACAATAAGATGTTAAAAGAGACGGACGCTGCAAAGGCGCGCGTGCTGATGCGCCAATTTGAAAGTCGGATCAACCAGGAGGCGCACCAGCTGATGGTGACATACTGGTACCGCATTATTCCGATGCGGTCCTATGTGAAAGGCTGGAAAATCTCGCCGAGCCACTACCTCAATCAGGACTTGGCGAACATCTGGCTCGACAAATAATGTATCGCTACATCGTCAAGCGCATCCTGCTGATGATCCCGACGTTGCTCGGGGCGGCTGCCTTGGTGTTTGTGCTGATGCGGCTGATTCCAGGCGACGTCTGCGTCGTACGCTTGGGATCGAGCGGTGGCACATTTGATCCCAAGGCGGTTGCCCTGTGCCATGCCGAGCTCGGCATGCATCGGCCGCTGATCGTGCAATTCATCGACTTTGTTTGGGGCATCCTGCGTCTGGATTTTGGCACGTCGATGTGGTCAGGAAACCCAGTCACGTCGGAGATCTGGGCAAGGCTGCCGATCTCGTTGGAGATTGCCATCCTCGCGACCGTGATCGCGATTGCCATCGCCATTCCGCTGGGCACGGTGTCGGCGGTCAAACAAAATACCTGGATTGACGTCGTGGTCCGCTTGTTTGCGGTTGGCGGCACCGCCACACCGTCCTTCTGGTTGGGTCTCGTTTCACTCCTGATCGTTCTCAACGTTAGCAGCGCGCTGTTCGGCACGCCCTGGATGCCGCCCATAGAGTACGTGCCGATTTGGCAGGACCCGCTGCGCAATTTGAGTATGGCGCTGCTTCCCGCGGTGACGGTCGGATATCGCTACGCCGCCGTCAGCATGCGCATGACACGCTCGGCGATGCTTGAAGTGATGCAGGAAGACTACATCCGCACCGCCCGGGCGAAAGGACTGATCCGAAAGCTTATCGTCAACCGCCACGCGCTCAAGAATGCGCTGTTGCCGGTGGTGACACTGCTCGGCATCGAATTCGCCTTCCTTATCGGTGGCCTGGTCGTGACCGAGCAGGTCTTTAACCTCAATGGGGTCGGGCGCTTGTTCGTACAGGCGGTGCAAAACCAGGACTACACGCTGACGCAGGCTTTGGTCATGCTGACGGTCATCGTATTTGTCGTGAGCAACCTTGTGGTTGACCTGCTCTATGCCTGGCTTGATCCGCGCATTCGCTATCGCTGAGCTCCGTTGTCGCTATGGTGACCACCGCAGTTCAAAGCATCGGCGCCGAGGATTTGAGCCCGAACCGCGCGACCGCCGCCCGGCGGTTGCTCGCGTTCGTTCGCAACGAAGTGCTGGCGACGCTTGGCATCGTGCTGGTGCTGGTCATGAGCCTGACCGGTATCTTCGCGGAGCTGATTGCGCCCTACAATCCGACCGCCAACGATTTTGGCGCGATGATGGAGGCGCCGGGCTGGGCGCATATCTTAGGAACGGACCAGTTCGGGCGCGATTTACTGTCCCGGATCATCTACGGCGCGCGCACCGCCATGATCGTCGGTCTCACCTCGGCCCTGGTGGGTGGCGCATTTGGGCTCGTGCTGGGCGTCGGCAGTGCCTACTTCGGCGGGCGCACGGATCTCATTTTGCAGCGCCTGTTCGATGTTCTGATGGCCTTTCCCTTGATCATTATGGCCCTGGCCGTGGTGGCGATTTTCGGGACCGGTGTTGGCAACGTGATCATCGCCATCACCATTCCCCTTATTCCCCGTTGCGCCCGCGTCGTGCGCGCATCGGCGTTGGCGATCCGGGAAGTACCCTACGTCGATGCGGCGCGCGCCTTGGGCTTCGGCCACCTGCGCATCATCCTTGTCCACATGGTGCCAAATGTAATGGCACCCTTTTTGATCATGGTGACGGCCTTTGTCGGTCAGGCCATTCTCGCGGAGGCCTCACTGTCTTATTTGGGTCTCGGCGTGCAGGAGCCCGTTCCGGCTTGGGGACTGATGCTGCAGGGAGGCGCCGAGGAATTTGCGACCACCGCCCCCTGGATTGCCATCTTTCCTGGCCTCGCCATCGTGCTTTCCGTGCTGGGCATCAACCTCTTGGGAGATGCCTTGCGCGATCACTTGGATCCCAAGCTGCGCAAGACCTAAAGGGCCACCCGGTTTGACGCCCCCGGCGATCATGCCCGGCCGTCTAACCTCCCGCCCAAGTGGAAGCTCAGCGGCCTCGCCTTGCCGTCGGCGGCTGCAGGCATGCACGGAGGCACGAGAACTCGGGCAGAGCCTAACGTCAGCGCCGGGGACCGCGGGCGGGGCGCCGGCCACCGAGACCGAGCCTCACTCAACGCAGCGAAATTCCGGTTCGTCGACGCCGAGCGTGTCCAGGTTGTTCTTCTGGTGCAAAGCGCCTTCCACGGGGGCAAGCGCGAGGACGGCATCGTGCGTAGCCAGCAAGATCGGCTGGCGCAGCTGATGGCTCCAGCTCCGGAACGATCCAGGTACACCTTTGTAGAGCTCGATTTTGAGATCTGCCGAGAGCAAGCTCGCATAGATGGCGGCCGCCGACGGATCGCCGGCACTGGCCGCCGCATCGAGCAGGGCTCGGACGGCGATCCAGGTTGCCCAATCCTCATCGCTCATGTGACGCCCGGTTAAACGAAAAAACCGCCGGTTGAGCTGGGGCGCCCCGTGCCGTTCCCAGTAGGGGTGCCAGGGCGATGGTTCGAGACCCGTGCTGCCGACCACCGGGCGCGGCTTGGTCGTATTGAACGGCACCATGCGCGCGAAATCGCCGGTCGCATCGGCCACGAACAGCGCATCATAGTCGACGCCACCGGTCAGCAAACGGATGTTAATCTGATCACGCCGCCTTGGGTCGTTGCCCCCCACGAAATCCCGCACCTCGATGATGCGCAGCCCGAATTTTTTGGCTGCGTTCTGGAATGAGGCGGCGAGCGCCTTGTCCTCCGCCTGCGGCCCGCGCAAGACGAGCACCCGTCGCCAGTCCAACTCGAGCAAGCGCTGTGCCAAGGCGTCGTGCAGCATCGACCAGCTCGGCACCGTGTGCAGCAGCCGGGTGCGGCAAGTGCGCGACCTGATCGCGTCGTCCCGATGCCGCGCGTTAAAGAGGATCAGGGGCTCCTCGCGCATGGCCTTGGCAAGCTCAACCATCTGCTCGGCGGGCAGGTCGATGATCGCAGCCAGCACGCCCGGCGATTGCGCCAGTGCGCGCACGGCGCCGCTGGCATCCTCGGTCTCCGTCAAGGACTTGCGCTGTAGGCTGAGTTTGAGGCCGCGGGCGTGCGCTGCCGCGGCGCTGTCCTTGATGGCGAGTTCAGCCGCGGGATACGGGGAAAAATGCTCGGGCCGATAAAGCCCCGCATAGCCGGATGCAGCGTGGTAGAGAGGGTCTCCGGCGCGCTCGATGAAGGCGATCCCAAGCTCGCTAGTGCCCTGAGTTTGTGCGCGACCCGGCGCGGGCAGCAGCGCCGGTAGCAGAGCCCAGGACGCGAGCGCCACGCGCCAGACGCGGCTAACGGTCATCGATCAAGATCCCGTAGGGAACCTGGCCCACCGGCACCGATAGCAAGACCTTGTTAGTGCGCGTGTCGACAATAGAAACGTCATCGGAGAGGCCATTGGCGACCCACAGCCGCGTCTCGTCGGCATTGAGCCGGAGCCCCCAGGGGCGCTTGCCAACCACGATGTAGTCCATTACTTCGCGGCTTTTGACATTGATCACCGCCACATGGTTGGCACGTCCCAGCGCCACGTAGGCCTTACTGCCGTCACTGGTGATGAGGAGGTCGACCGGCGTGAAAAGCTCGCGGCGGATGGCACGCCGTTGGAACTCCACCTTGCCCTTCGGGGCGAGCGTCTCGACATCGATGATCTCCACTTGGCCCGACAGCTCCACCGACACCCAGAGCTCCTTGTTGTCGGGCGTGAGGGCAAATCGGCGTGGCCGCGTGCCGACGGGTATATCCTTGATGTGCTTTTGCTGCTCAACGTTAATCACGTGCACGAGATTGGCGACTTCCGAGGCGACAAAGGCCAAGCGGCCGTCCTTTGTGATCTGGATGCCCTCCGGCTCGGGTCCGGTCGGATAGCGGGCCACGATCTGCCCCGCTGCGAGGTCGAGCACGCTCATTTCCGAATCATCTTCATTGGAGATGTAGAGATGGCGTCCGTCGGGATGTAAATCGAAGGTCTCGGGTGCCGCGATATCGCGGTAGCGGCGAACGAGGCGCAGGCTGGCAAGGTCATAAAGGGCGATGGTATTGTCGTCGCCGCAGCCAACATAAATCGCCGTGCGCTCCGGATTGAAGGTCATGCCACGCGGCCGGGCGCAGGTCTCCACGGTTTGCACGACCTTGCCGGCAAGGTCCAGGATCGTGAGCGTGCTGCTCTTCTCGTTGGCGACGAAGACTTTGCCCGTGGCCTTGGCATGGAGTGGCTGCGCCAGCACCAAGGCGAGCGAAAGCAACATGCTCGTGAACGCCAAAAACCTCGGGCCGCAGCGCGTGCTTGCAATGTGAGCTGCGCCGCTCGGCCGTGCGCGCGGAGGCCACTGGGTCGGCACACGCCGGCGTGCGGCAAGGGTCATCAAGGCTCGCTACTCTGGACTTGCAGCCGATCTCGATGGAATTTAGTCGAGGAGACAGGCATAGGAAACGACGATGTTGTCAGGGACTGCGCTGCCAGTATTGGGCATGATTGTCGCGCTTGCTCTCGGCTTTGGCGCGACAGGCGCCGCCGCGCAAGCCAATCTCATGGAGTGCCGCGAGCTCGCGCAGCGCTATAGCGCAGCCAAGCAATCCACCGTCGACCGACAGCTGAATATCTATCTTTCGCAAGCGGCACAGAAGGGGTGCGCCGAGCTGGCGAGCGAGCTTATCCAAGATGGGGCCTCCGTGCGCGCGCGGCGGCGGGAGGGCGACACCGCCCTGCATCACGCCGTCAAAGCCACCGAGCCCGAGGTGACACGCATCTTGCTGCAGCACGGCGCCGACATCGAGCTGCGTGACCTCTCCGGAGCAACCCCGCTTTTTCTTGCCATCGAGGCCGGCCGCGCCAAGACGGTGGCGGTGCTCATCGAGCACGGCGCCAACGTCAATTCGCCCGGGCGCTCGGCGGTTGCGCCCATCGCCGCGGCGGCCTTCATGGGCAGCGAGCGCATTGTCAATCTGCTGCTCGATAGGAGTGCCGACCCCAATGCGACCGACAGCACGGGCAAGTCCGCCATGGTGTATGCGGCCGCGCGCGGCTTTGTGGGGATTGTCGAGCGCCTGCTTAAGGCCGGCGTCGACGTCAATGCGCGCTACGGCAATGGCTTGACGGCCCTGATGTGGGCCGCCGGTCACGCCAACGACGTGCCCGATGCCGATGGCGTGAAAACCACCGAGCTGCTGCTGGGCGCCGGGGCGCGGCTGAATGATGTCGACAACCGCGGACGTACGGCGCTGATGCTGGCCGCCGAGCTTGGTCACGCCGATGTCATTAAGCTGTTGCTCGCGCGCGGTGCTGCGGCCGATCTGCGGGACCATGAGGGTAAAACGGCGGCCGAGCTCGCCGATCCTGCCGCGGCCGCCGCCTTGGCGGGGCGCTAGCTTAGCGTACGTCGAGACCCGCCAAGTACTGCGCCATGGCCTCAATGTCGTCCGGCGAGGTGGCCTTCATGAGCGTGGTCATGCCGGGATTGTTGGCCCGCTCTCCGTTGCGGATCTCGAGCATGGTCTTGCTCATGTACGCCTGATTTTGGCCGGCGAGGCGAGGTTGGGTTCCCTCGCCCTGGTATTGCCCTTGATGGCATCCCGTGCAGCCGACGGCCGTGTTGGCTCGTGCCGCCCGTTCGACCAGCTCCGGCGCCGCCGGCGGGGCCGTGCTGCGCGGCCACGGCTGCTTTGAGAAGTACTCGGCCAGCGCCAGCAGGTCTCGTCGCTCGAGCTTCTCCACCACGGGTGTCATTTGCTCGTTCTTGCGGTCGCCATTCTTGTAGTCGCGCAGCTGCAAGTACTGGTAGCCCAGCGTTTGGCCCCAGATGATCGGCGTGGTTTTCTCTTGCGGCACGCCATTCTCGCCGTGGCAGGCCGCGCACAGTTGCACCTGTTCTTTTAGGCGCGCGGCATCCTGGGCGTTGGCAGCTGGGCTAAGCGAGAGGACGAGCAGGCCCCAGCGGAGGCTTGCCAACAGGTGCTTTGTCGACATCGCGGTGGCGCTGACAGGTGCGGGGGGCCAAAAGATTGGGGGCGAGACGGTTGCGCAACCGTCTCGCCCCTCCGCAAATTTGGCCTATTCTCGCTCAATCGACAAGCGAGAAGGCAATCAGCGTATTGCCGCGTTTATAGTCGAGCTGCGTGTTGCCGCCGGCCGCCACCACGACGAACTGCTTGCCGTCGATGGTATAGGAGGACGGCGGGGCGTTGACGCCGGCGCCCGCTTGGAACTTCCACAGCACCGCGCCGGTCTCCGAGTCGTAGGCCTTGAACAGGCCATTGCCCTCGCCGGCGAAGGCCAGGCCACCCGAGGTCACCAGAATGCCGCCGATCATCGGCTGCTGGGTTTTCACCTGCCATTTGATTTTGCCGGTGTCGTAATCGACGGCGGTGACGTTGCCCCATTGCTCTTCCGCGGGAATGACCTTGAAGGCGCCGCCGAGCCAGAGCTTGCCCTTGGGGTAGGGGGTCGACTCGACGTGATACGTCATGGGCTGATGCAAGTTGATGGCATAGGCCAGGCTCTTGCTGGGATCGAGGGCAATCGGCGACCACTCCACCCCGCCGTTGGCGCCAGGCAGCATTCTGGCACCCTCCTTGGTCGGCAGCACCCACATGTTTTCCTGGGGCACCATGGCTTCGGAGAAGCGGATCAAGCTGCAGTCGTTGGCGTTATGGACGTAGATGTGCCCGGTCTTGCCGGCATGCAGCACGCCCTTGACCGGATTGCCGTCGCGACCTTTGACGGTGGCGATGACGGCGGGAGAGACCGCGTCGAGGTCCCAGACGTCGTGGGCGATGTATTGGAAGTGGCAGACGTAGGCGCCGGTGTTGAGATCGAGTGAGACCAGGCTGTCGGTATAGAGGTTGTCCCCCGGCCGCAGCGAGCCGTCGAGGTCGGGCGATGGGTTGCCCACCACGAAGTAGATGCGGTTGGTTTCCAGGTCGACGGCGGGATTTTGCCAAACGCCGCCGCCCAGCGTTTTATAGGGATCGCCGATCTTCGCGAGGTTCTCTTTCTCTTTATTGATATCGCGCTTCATATCGCGACCGGTGGCGTCGTGCGTGGCCCACACACCCACGGACTTCTCCGGGATGGTGTTGAAGGTCCAGATCACCTTGCCGTCCTTGACGTTGAAGGCCTTGACGAAGCCGCGGATGCCGTACTCGCCGCCGTTGGTGCCGAGCAGGATCTTGTCACCAACCACGGTGGGGGCCATGGTCTCGGAATAGCCAAGCTCTGGATCGGCGATTTGGGTCTCCCACACGAGTTGGCCAGTTTTGGCGTCGAGCGCGAGGAGCTTGGCGTCCAGCGTCGCCATGAACACGCGATCGCCGGCCACGGCGACGCCGCGATTGTTGGGGCCGCAGCAGTAGACGGTCACCGGTCCCATCTTATGCTTGAATTGCCAGAGTTGTTCGCCGGTGCGGGCGTCGACGGCATAAACGTGATTGAAGGCCGTCGTGAAATACATGATGCCGTTAATGATAATGGGCGAGGTCTCGAAGGTGTCCTTCACTTCGGTCTGAAACATCCAGGCCGGACGCAGCTTGTGGACGTTGGAGGTGTTGATCTGCCGGTTCGGATAGTACCGCGTCTGGTGATAGTTGCCGTTGGTGTGTAGAAAATTGTTGCCGTCGCTGGCGGCGCGGTTGAGCAGGTCCTGGGTAACGAGCGCCATGTCGCCCCATTTGGTGGCGGCCTTGACCTCCTGGGCATTGGCAGAGGGTTGCGCGAGTAGGCCAAGGCCGGCGATGGCCGCAGCAAATGCACGTAGCCTCACTGATGACATGATGTGTCTCCTCCAACTCGACCTCCCGTCGTTTTCGGTGTGGGAGTATCGAGCCCTCCAGTTACAGCACGGCGGAATGCTCGCGCCCCCCGGCAGTGGTGTCAAGCTGTCGCAGGCCTTGCCCGCATTTATTGCAAGCTGCCTTCGCGGTGCGCCCACGCAATAGTGCAACTGCCGCGGGCAACCGTGCGTAAACGGTCTTTTTTTGCGGCGACCGTCGCTTCCGACCGCCGGCGCCAGGCGTTTGCCGGCCTGCGGGATGCCCCGAAAGGTCAGGGTTGATCGCGAGTTAGGCTTGAGAAGCGGGGCAGGCATGCCGCCCGCGCTGCGGGCCCGCGGCCGACGCGGGGATCTCGCGGCAGGCCCGCGCCCGACCCTTGCCCGTGCGCCTGCCGATTTGAGCCGGGCGCTGCGTCCTGGCGCGCCCGGTGGGCCGCTCGCCAATCGAAAAAGACGCGATGGGCTTGCTCCCATCGATCGCGCTGCAGCATGCCGTGGGGGCATCCTAATCCACGATGGCGCGGTCGAGGCTCTTGAGGTCTTGCAAATTGCGCGCACTGGCGCGGCCCTTGAGGCCAAGCAAGCGCGCCGAGGTCACGTCCGCATTCGCAAAATCGGCCTCGGTGACGTCAGCGCCCTCGAGATCGGCGCCGGCGAGCTCGGCGCCGATCAGCGTGGCACCGCGCAGGCTCGCCCCGCGCAGGGAGGCGAACTCCAGCACCACCCGTGCCAGGTTGGCGTTGGCAAAGCTCGCCCGATCGAGCTTGGCCGAGCGCATGACGCCCCGCATCAGCCCCATCGATTGGTTGCGCATGTCGGCCGACAAATTCGCGCCGTCGAAGCGGGCCTCGACCAGGCTCGCGCGGGTGAGATCGGCGGCGACGCGCGCGCCGGAAAAATCGGCACGGTCGAGCCGGGCATCCTGCAGCTGGGTGGCAAACAGGCTGGCCCCGCGCAGGCTTGCCTCAGTAAGATCGGCGCCCAGCGCCCAGGCCTGATCCAACACAACGCCGTCGAGGTTGGCGCCCTGCAGCTTGGTCTTGTTGAGGCGCGCGGCCTGCAATTTGCTGCGTCGCAAATCGAGGCCTGAGAGGTCGAGGCCGTTGAGGCGTCGGCCCGTCAAATCCAGGAGACCGGTGGGTCCGGCGGCGCCCAGCGCCGCCTCGATCTCGGCGCGACTGAAATCGGCTTTGGTGAACTCCTCCGACTTCAGATCCAAATAGCGCAACATATCCTGGGCATGGGCGGGCGCGCCGATGAGGGCGGCGGCCAACAGGGCGGCGGACCATGCTCGTTGGCGCGAGCGGCTGGTGCGCATGTGTCCACCTCGCGGGAGCTTCAGATGTCCTGGCGGCTCACACTGCCGCATTGCCAACGTTCCACGTGCCAGCCCGGATGCTCCTCGACCCATTTGGCAAGGTGCGGTGGGGCCGTCATCAGACACTGGGTCAGGCTGACCCCGGGGACAAGAGTGATCTTATGATCGCGGCAGGTGGTAGGCTCGCCGATGAGACAGGCGGTCAGGATAATCGCAATCACGACGGCCTCCTGCTCGAGCCCCTTATCGCCCGTGTTTGTGCGCCTGGGGCGGCCCGCGAGGGGGGACCGGGGGATCGGCTGCGAACATTAGCATAGCCCGGCGTCCGGCGCGCGCGTTCGCTCGCCTTTACCCGCAGGGATTTCTGGCGCCAAAGAGGGAGAAGATGCCCGCGTCACCGACCTCGACCGTGACCGCACTGCGGGCTGAGCCGCATTGCACGCGCCGGTCGCTTGCGCTTATCGTGGCCTGCTCGGCGCCTCTGCGATCGTCCGTATCCTGCCTGACGCTGCGGCCCGGAGGCGCGGAACCGGTCGCGGCGACGTGGTCGCGAAGGCTCGGCGCAGGTGCAACGGAGGACTGCGATGGCGCGTTTGCTCTGGGCGTTGGCCGTGCTGCTGGCACAGGGTTCCCTTGCGGCGGGACAAGTCCCACAACTTCCCACCAACGACTATCCCACCGTGGCCCGCGCCGACTACGTCTTTGCCTGCATGCAGGTGAACGGCCAGACGCGGGAGGCGCTCGAACGCTGCGCCTGCTCGATCGACGCCATTGCGGCGCTGCTGCCCTACGAGAAGTACGAAGAGGCCGAAACCGTCATGCGCGTGCGCCAGCGCGGCGGCAAGAACGCGTCGATGTTCCTGTCCATGCCGCAGTTGCGGGCCAAGGTCGACGACTTGAAGCGGGCGCAGGTCGAAGCCGAGCTGCGCTGCTTTTAAGGCGACCACTGATGGGCGCGACGGCGAGCTTGCTGCGGCGCGAGCCGAGCGCGATGACGTTTTGACTTGCGGGGCCCGGCGATCCTGCGTAGGATTTTGCTCCGGTAGCACTCGCCTTCAGGAACGCCCTTTTATTGCGGGAATAAAGCGTTCCGTTCGTAAGCCCTGAATTTCATATTGGGGGGCTTGGCTAGCGACGTGCTGACGATCGCTACCGCTCTATAAGAATGAGAATTCAAGGAGTGGCGCTATGCACAGACATACACTTGCAGGTGTATTGCTGGGAATGGCCGCGTTGGCGGCGCCTGCCCAAGCAAGCAAGGACGTTCTCGATCGGACGGGTGATCCCAATCAATGGGTGATCCAGACCGGGGACTATGCCAACCAACGCTATAGCAAGCTCGATCAGATTAATCGCGACAACGTCAAAAACCTGAAAGTCGCGTGGACCTTCTCCACCGGCGTGCTGCGCGGGCACGAGGGCTCACCCCTCGTGGTGGGCGACGTCATGTACGTCCACACCCCGTTCCCCAACGTCGTCTACGCGCTTGACCTGAAGAACGAGGGCAAGATCCTCTGGAAATACGAACCCAAGCAGGATCCGTCCGTCATCCCGGTCATGTGTTGCGACACCGTCTACCGCGGCCTCGCCCACGCGGACGGCAGCATTTATCTGCACCAGGCCGATACCACCTTGGTGGCGCTCGACGCGCAAACCGGCAAAGAGAAGTGGAAGGTCGTCAATGGTGATCCCAAGAAGGGCGAAACCAACACGGCGACCGTATTGCCGGTGAAGGACAAGATCATCGTTGGGATCTCCGGCGCCGAGTTCGGCGTGCGCGGCCACGTTACCGCCTACGACGCCAAGACCGGCAAACAGCTATGGCGCGCCTATACGCTGGGGCCCGATAACGAAACCCTGTTCGACCCCGAGAAGACCACCTCGCTCGGCAAGCCCGTCGGCAAGGACTCTTCGCTCAAGACCTGGACCGGGGATCAGTGGAAGATCGGCGGCGGTACCGCCTGGGGCTGGTTCTCCTACGATCCGGAGACCAACCTCTTCTTCTACGGCACGGCCAATCCATCGACGTGGAACCCGGTGCAGCGCGCAGGTACCGACGGCAAACCGATCGACCAGAAATGGACGATGTCGATCATCGCGCGTGACGTGGATACGGGTCAGGCGCGCTGGGCCTACCAAATGACGCCCTTCGATGAGTGGGACTACGACGGTGTCAACGAGATGATTCTCGCCGACATCGACGTCAAGGGCCAAAAGCGCAAAGTGCTGGTGCACTTCGACCGCAATGGTCTCGGCTACACGCTCGACCGGGTGACGGGCGAGCTGCTGGTGGCAGAGAAGTACGACCCCGCGGTGAATTGGACCAGCGGCGTGGTGATGGACAAGAACAGTCCGCAGTATGGCCGGCCCCAGGTCGTCAAGCAGTACTCGACCTTCCAGACGGGTCAGGACAAAAACACCAAAGGCGTCTGCCCAGCCGCCCTCGGCTCAAAGGATCAGCAACCCGCAGCCTTCTCGCCGCGGACCAACCTGTTCTATGTGCCGACCAACCACGTCTGCATGGACTATGAACCGTTCCGGGTGTCCTACACGGCGGGTCAGCCCTATGTCGGGGCGACGCTGTCCATGTTCCCAGCCCCCGGCAGTCACGGCGGCATGGGCAACTTCATCGCCTGGGACGCTGGGCAAGGTAAGATCGCCTGGTCGAAGCCGGAACAGTTCTCCGTCTGGTCAGGCGCGCTCGCCACGGCCGGCGGGGTCGTCTTCTACGGTACGCTAGAAGGCTATCTCAAGGCCGTCGATGAGAAGGATGGCAAGGAGCTGTTCAAGTTCAAGACGCCATCGGGCATCATCGGCAACGTCATGACCTTTAGTCACGGCGGCAAACAGCATGTCGCGGTGCTTTCGGGCGTCGGCGGCTGGGCCGGGATCGGCCTGGCGGCGGGTCTCACCAACCCGACCGATGGTCTGGGCGCCGTCGGCGGCTATGCCGGGCTCAGAGACTATACGGCGCTCGGCGGCGCGCTGACCGTG
>Ga0075434_100000789_pt1 | contig 25020 bp, 18 predicted proteins | sample RhiMethybrSRZTD3_FD_75298 | JGI IMG/M metagenome (GOLD analysis project Ga0075434, IMG submission 75298) | Populus rhizosphere microbial communities from Tennessee, USA - Rhizosphere MetaG P. TD hybrid SRZTD3 | ecosystem: Host-associated > Plants > Roots > Rhizosphere > Soil | place: USA... | reverse complement strand
ATTCGCGATTCCCGATTCGCGATTCCCGATTCGCGATTCCCGATTCCCGATTCCCGATTCCCGATTGGGGATTCCCGATTAGGGATTAGGGATTGATGTTTACTGTGTGGCAACTCGCAGCTTGATCGGCGCCCGAACGTTCACCCCCGCCCGCTTGACCGAAACGTTCAGCTTGTCGTTCGATTTCGGTTTGTCCGCGCGCGCGAACGACACGGCGTACTGGCTCCGGAGCTCTTCCGCGAGCTGCTGCAGCCCGGCCACGATGCCCGCGGAGGCGACGATCTCGCCGCGGGTGCCGCCGGTCTGCTTCGAGCCGTCGCCGAGCACCTCGCTGAGGTTCATGTTCTCTTCGAGGAGCGCGCCCGGCTTCTGCGCGACCGCCATCGCGCGCAGCGCCGAGCTGTTGACGGCGATGACGTGAAGCGCCGCGCCGCTCTTCTGCAGCTCCTCGAGCACGTGGTGCGCGGGGACGGTGCTGTGCTCTTCGCCGCCCACCGTCAGCGCGACGATCACGGGGCGCCGCGCGAAGCGCTTCTGAAAATCCTTCGCCGTATCGTAGATGCCCTCGAGCAGCTGGCCGCCATCGTTCGCGCCGGGGCGCGCGACCAGATGGTTGATGGCCGCGCTCAGGTCGGAGCCGTTGGCCGTGAAGTCCACGAGCTTCATCTGCTGCACGTTGATCGTGCTGAGCGAGAACTCCGCCATCCCCTGCAGCCGCTCGATGAACTTCGCGACGCCGTAGCGGAAGATGCCCGTGCCGTTGTCGTCGACGATGATCGCGATCCGGAGCGGCACGTTCGTGACCGCCGCGGCAACGACGTCGCGGGTCTTCCCCCCTTCCTTGATGACGAAGTCTTCCGCGGTCAGGTCGGTGACGGGCGATCCGCCTTTGTCGGTGACGGTGACGTACACGGTGCGGGTAAGAGCCTGCGCCAGCTCGCGTTCAGAGAGAGACTGAGCCGGCGCGGACGTGGTCGCGATCGTGACCACCACGGAGAAGAACAGGGCCCTCATAGGAACCTCCGTACTACCGCACGGATCGAATCCCTAATCCCTCATCGGGAATCCCTAATCCGCCAATCCCGAATCGTCAATCCCTGATCGTCGATCCGCCGATCCGCCGATCCGGAGATCAGCGGATCAGGGATTGAAGATTAGGGATTAGGGATGGCATTCCCCGAAGCCGCCAACTCTCCGTGCTCGTCCACCGCGAGCGGCGGCGGCTCGTCGGCCACCAGATAGGCGAACTGCTTCCGGAAGTCCTCTTCGCTGAGGTGGGCCGTGGCCGCCAGCCGCGCGACCTCGCGCGGATCGTCCAGATCGTCGCGCCGCAGCCGAATCATGTAGCGGCGCGCGATCGCGTACCGCGTCGACGCGATGTTGACCATCCGCACCTTGGTCCGTCCGGTGTTGGCGTCGATCATCTCGGAGAACGGGATCGGCACGAAGTGCCCTCCCTGCATCGAGATCATCGCCGCGTTCCCCCCCGACACGAGGTATTTCGCCGCACAGTAGCCGAGGTCGCGCGTGTACTCCATGTCGAACGGAATCGGATCGGCGCAGCGCAGCTCGTACCCGATGTTCTTCGCCGAGATCGTTGTCTTGATCCCGAGGCCCTTCAGCCGATCCGACACGCGCGCCTTCAACATCTCGCCGAGATTGACCTCGTCGATCCGCAGGTGCCCGTGCGCGTCGCGCTCGACGCCGTGCAGGTCCCCGAGATCCCCTTCGGCCACATCCAGCACCACGCCCTCGGCTATGACCGCCACCCCGTCGCGGCGTCCCTCCGCCAGGCGCTTGAGGATCGCGCCGGTCAGCGTGTCGACCAGCGTCTTCAGACGGATCGGCGTCTCGAATTCTTCGGAGATGAGCGTCACTGTCGCGCCGGCCGCCTTGCCGATGCCCAGCGCGAGGTGTCCCGCCTTCCGTCCCATCGCAATCACGAAATACCACCGCGACGTCGTCTTCGCGTCGACCATCAGGTTCTTGACGATCTCGACGCCGTAGTGCCGCGCCGACTGATAGCCGAACGTGTCGACGTGCGCGGGCAGATCGAGGTCGTTGTCGATCGTCTTCGGCACGTGCACGACGCGCAGCCGGCCGGCGGCATGCGCCTCGAGCTTCATCGCGGAGAAGGCAGTGTCGTCACCGCCGATCGTGATGAGCTGCGAGACGTTCAGCCGGCTCAGCGCGTTGACCGTGTTCTCGAGGAGCTGCGGGTCCTTCGTCGGGTTCGCGCGCGCGATCCCGAGGTACGAGCCGCCGCGGAAATGGATGCGGCTGACGGCGTCGATCCCGAGCGGCGTGATGTGCTCGGTGTCCCCCTTCATCACCCACTCGAAGCCGTCGCGCAGGCCGATGACATCGATGCCCTCCAGCCGCGCGCGAATCGTCGCCGCGCCGACGACGCTGTTGATGCCGGGCGCCGGCCCGCCCCCCACGAGAATCGCCAGTTTGTTTTGGTCCTCGGTCATTGTGCTCGTTTGGTCTATATGATCGCATGTAATCGATTGCGGCAGGGCTCGCGATTCGCGATTCGGTAGAACGGGGTCTTCAGACCCCGGCCTACCGAATCAGGACCGATAGGCCTCCCGGCCGATGCCCTGCACCGGGATGTTCTGCGCCGCGAGAACCTCGCGCTGCAGCGCATACATGCAGGCCGCGGCCTGATCGATCGCCCGGACGAAGGCAATCGAGCCCTGCAGGATCGGCTTGAGGCGCGCCTTGTCCTGGATGCGCGCCTTCGGATACTCGTGCTCGACGACGAGGTGGGTATTCGCGACGTCGAGCTTCAGCAGCTCCCGCGCGGCGAGCTGGTGATCCAGCCAGTCGACCGTCCGGTTCTGCAGATAGGCGAGCGGATCGTGCTTCGCGGTGCCCGGCAGCTCGTGCTCCGCGAGCACGACCTGCTTTTTCCAGGCGTTCAACTGATCCACCGGGTTGTCGGACGGCTTTCCGTTCTTCCAGTCGCCGCGTTCGACCGTCTGGCCGCCGCTGCCCCACGCCGACCAGCCCTTCGCGTCGACGACCTGTCCCTTCACGTGGAAGCCGCCGATCAGGAAGTTGTACCCCTCATCCTTCAGGTACTGAAAGATCGAGCGCGTATCCTGCCCCATCAGGATCGCGTGCGACGGATCGTAGTGGATGCGGAACTGATCGCCGACGCCATGCTTCTCGCAGATGCGATGCAGGGCAATCCACGCCCCCGGCGTGTACGCGATGTTGTTGTGCCAGTTGTCGAGCGTCGTCCATCCGGGCATCGGACACTGCTCGACGCGGTACGTCAGCCCGCGTTTTTTCGCTTCCTTCAGCAGCGGAACGAACTGCTCTTCGAAGTCGAGCAGGTTCTGGTCCATGCTGTGCTTCTGGTTGCGGCCGACGAACCCGCAGAACGCGTCGACGCCGAGCAGCTGCGCCGCGTCGAACGCGCGCAGCATGAAATCGTGCTTCTTTTTCCGGATCGCCGGGTCGTCGTGGAGCATGTTGTCGAAGTAGCCGACCTCGGAGATGCCGATCTTGTTCGCGTCGAGCGACGCCTGCACGCGCTTCGCGCGCTCTTTGTCGAACGGCTTGCGCAGGTCCAGCGTGTTCGCCACCGGATCGAGCATCGCCTCGGGCGGCACGTCGGTCTCCGTCGGATGCAGCGCCGCCGACAGCTGGATGTAGCTCGCGCCGAGCTCCTTCGCGAACTCGACCCACTCCTCGATCGCGCGGTCCGGATCCGGATCGCGCACCTCGCGCGGCGTCAGCTCCTGCAGCGCCGCGGTGAGGACCCCCACCTTCATGAACTTCGGTTCGAACGCTCTGGTCGCCATAGCAGTTATTCGTCCCCGTAGAGTCCGCCTTCAGGCGGACCTAATAATTCACCTTGGTCCACGCGCTGCCCTTCGCAGCGCTCTCGAGAATCGCTTCGACGATGACGTTGGCGCGGTAGCCGTCTTCGAATGTCGCGAACGCCGGCGGATGCGCGTCCGATGGTTTCTTGCCGTCGGCGATGAACCCGTAGATGTCGCGCATCAGGTTGGCGAACGCGTCGGCCCACGCTTCCTGGTGGCCGCCCGGCAGGTGCGCGTACCCCCGGATGTCGGCGTCGATGAGCGACGGATCCTTCTGAAGAATCTGGTTCGCGGTGTCGCGATGGCCGATCCAGAGCTCGTTCTGCTGCTCCTGCCGCCATTTGATCGACGCTTTCGAGCCGCTGATCTCGAGCTCCAGATCGTTCTTGTGCCCGGCGCACACCTGGCCGACCGAGAAGCTGCCCTTCGCGCCGTTGTCGAACCGCAGCAGCACGGACGCGAGATCTTCGACCTTGATGTCGACCTCCTCGAGCTGCTCGTTCGCGCCCGCCGCCGCGAACGCTTCTCGCGATCCCTTCGGCCGCTTCCGCTTCGGAATCACGGTGGTGATGTCGCCGAGGACGTGTGTGATGCGCAGCCCGCTCATGTGCTGCGCGAGGTCGCACCAGTGCGACCCGATGTCGCCGAGCGCAGACGATGCGCCCCCCTTGTCCGGCTCGAGGCGCCAGGAGTAGTCGGTCTCCTTGAGCAGCCAGTCCTGCAGGTAGTAGCCGACGAGGAAATGCGGCTTGCCGATGTCGCCGCGTCTGATGGCGTTTCGCGCCTGCTGCACGAGCGGATTGCCGCGGTAGTTGAACGTCACGGCGTGGACGATTCCGGCCTTCGTCGCCTGGTCGAGGAGTTTCTTGGCTTCCGCCGCGGTCATCGCGAGCGGCTTGTCGGAGACGACGTGCTTCCCTTTCGCGATCGCGGCCGCGTTGACCGGATAGTGCAGATAGTTCGGCGTGGCGTTGTGAATGACCTGAATCTCGGGATCGTCGAGCAGCTTCTCATAACTGGCGTACGCGCGCCGGGCGCCGAGCGTCTCCGCTTTTTTCTCCGCGGAAGCCTGGCTGCTTCCCGCGACGCCCACGACGTCGACGTACCCGAGACGCCGGACGGCGTCGATGTGATGCGGGCCCACGAACCCCGCGCCGACGATGCCCATCCCGATCCGTTTCACGACCGCCTCCAATTCGGGAGATGAAAGAGAACGTCCGACCGCACAGCATACTAAATTCGGAGTCGGGTATGATCACGGCCGAGCGACAGCCGCCCGCTGGCGGCTTCGCCGCCAACCACGGAGGAACGGAGGAACGGAGGCCACGTGGCCGGATCGAAAGAACAGAGGCGGCGCGGATCCGTTCGGCTCGCCAACCGCGCTGCGCGCGGTAGAACGTGACGCCGGCCGTCGGCCGGCGTCGGCGAGTCGAACGGATCCGCGCCGCCCTCCGTTTTTCCGTTGCTCCGTTACTCCGTGGTTCGCGCCGTCAGGCGCAAGGCTGGTCATTGATCGTCTCTGGAGAGTTCGCCCGTTATGCCTGATTACACGCCCCGCCCCGAGCACAAGTTCTCCTTTGGCCTCTGGACCGTGAGCAATCGCGGCCGCGATCCGTTCGGCGAAGCGGTGCGGCCGACGCTGGCACCGAACGACGCCGCGGCACTGCTTGGCGAAGTCGGCGCATGGGGCGTCAACCTGCACGACAACGATCTCGTTCCGATCGACGCCGCGCCCGCCGAACGCGACCGCATCGTCTCGGGGTTCCAGCGCGCCTGCAAGCAGGCGGGCCTCGTGGTGCCGATGGCCACGGTGAACCTCTTCTACGATCCCGTGTTCAGAGATGGCGCGTTCACGTCGAACGATCCGCGCGTGCGCGCGTACGCCGTCCAGAAGACGATGCGCGCGATGGATCTCGGGGCCGAGCTGGGCGCGAAGATCTTCGTGCTGTGGGGTGGCCGCGAGGGGACCGAGACCGATGCCTGCCGCCGGCCCGACGAAGCGGTGAAGCGCCTGCGCAGGGCGATCGACTTTCTGTGCGAGTACTCCATCGACAAAAAATATGGATTCAGGTTTGCCCTCGAGGCGAAGCCGAACGAGCCCCGCGGCGACATCTACATGGCGACGACCGGCAACTACCTCGGTCTGATCCCGACGCTCGCGCATCCGGAACTGGTTGGCGTCAACCCGGAGGTGGCGCACGAGCGCATGGCCGGATTGAATTTCCTGCATGCCGTTGCGCAGGCGTGGGAAGCGGGCAAGCTGTTTCACATCGATCTGAACGACCAGGAGCCGGGGCGCTACGACCAGGACTTCCGCTTCGGCGCGGCAAACATCAAGGCGGCGTTCTGGCTGGTGAAGTTCCTCGAGGACGTGGGCTACGACGGGCCCCGCCATTTCGACGCGCACGCTTATCGCACCGAGGACTACGAGGGCGTGAAGGATTTCGCACGCGGGTGCATGCGGACATATTTGATTCTGAAGGAACGCGCTGCACGCTGGAACAAGGACACGGAGATTCTGGCGGTCGTCCGCGAGTCCACGACGGGAACGGCCCCAGCGGTCGCGAAGTACTCATCGTCTTCGCGCGATACGCTGCTCGCGGCGGGTTTCGATCGTGTCGCCCTGGCAGCGAAAGGGCTGGCGTACGAACGATTGGATCAGTTGACCATGGAACTATTGTTGGGCGTGCGTTGACGCCTGACGTTCACAATCCGCGTACTTCCTGATCAGATCGACATACACGGCGTGGCTCTGCGCGTTCGGTTTCAACGCGCTGTCGGCGATCGGCTCGACGAACTGTTGAATGACTTCCTCCCACGGCATCGGACGGCCATCCGCGGCGGCGTCACCGTGGAGCGCCATCAGCGCGGCGCCGAGCGCGGCCGAGTTTCCCACCTGCAGCTGGTAGACGACCGCGCCGAACACATCGGCCATCACCTGGAGGATGTCGCGGTTGGCCGCCGCGCCTCCCGTGGCGTGTATCGAATCCACTGTGACATCCATCCACTTCGAGTGCAGCGCCATCGCCATCTGCTGCGCCTCGATCACGGCCCGCACGTTTCCTTCCGCATCGTCCTCGGCAAGGCCGAAGCGGCGAACTCCCGGGTTCAGCACGGTCGGCGTGATCTCCGGCTCGAACCACGGCAGCATGATGCGGCCGCGATTGCCCACGGGCGTCCGGCGGAGGACCTCGGAGAACGACTGCCACGTCAGGCCGAATCGATCGCGGATGCGTTCGCGCGCAAGCGATCCGTTCTTGAAACACGTCAGGCCCATGTAGTCGCCGGTCGGAGCGCCAAAGACGTGTCCGGTGCCGGTCTCGTCAACGCGCGGCTTACGCATCAAGCCGAACACCGTATCGCTGGTCCCCAGTGAAATCGCGAGACGCCCCTCGCGGACGAGGCCGACGCCAACCAGGCTGCACGGGTTATCCCCCGACCATGCGATGACGCGAGCCGGCGGAAGCCCGAATCGTTTCTGCCAGTACGGCGACAGCGTACCGACGACGGCAGACGCACGTGCCACGGGGGGCAGCTTCGCCGCAAGGCCCTTCGCCGTCGACTCGACGACCGGCTGCCACCACTGGCACGCCGCGAGATCCATCAGGTTCATGCCGGATCCGTCGCCGGGATCGAGCGGCGCGTGCGCCCCCGTCAGCAGCGAAGCCAGGAACGAACTGACCAGATGCACGCGATCGGTAGCGGCGTAACCCGCGGGATCCTGCTTGGCGAACTTGCGGATCTGCGCCGCGGTGAACCGCTCGAAGGCACGCGAGCCGGTGTGCTGCGCGAGCGCGCGAGCGCCGCCGACCGCAGCTTCGATCTCGGCGCACTCGGTCGACGTGCTCGAGTCCATCCAGATTGGCGACACGCGGCGCGCGAGCATCGGGGCGACCTGCTCCGCAAGGGGACGCGCGGGATCGGGCGACGCAAGCGCGGAGCGTGCCGCCGCGTTCAGATACACGGAGCCGTGCTGCTGCGCCGATCCTGAGATTGCCGCCAGCCGCGTGAGATCGAGTCCGCTCTTCGACACGCGCTCCATCATCAGCTCGAGCGCATCGACCCACATCAGCGGCGGCGACACAGCCGTCGCCGGGTCGTTGCCCGGCAGCACGCCATGCCGGGTGCCGTACTTCGGGAACGCCTCGTCGAATGCGATCGACGACTCGAACGCGACGCGCCGCCGGCCGTCCTCGGCGTCGAGGACGATCGCCGTCAGGCTCTGAGTGCTCGAGTCAAGGCCGAGGTAAAGGGGCATCGTGGGTCTTCGTCACGAAAAGCTTTCCAATCAACATCGCGATTCCCGGCAGCGCGATCGCGCCGGCGAACGTCCACAGGAACGATTCGGTCTTCATCGAGAACGCGCCGACGGCCGCGTAGGCGACGGCGATGCCAAGGTTGGACAGCGTGGTCAGCCAGATGAAGGGCGCGAGCGGCGATCGCACGAGGCCGGCAAAGACGATGCTCGATTCGGCGAGCACGGGAATCGGACGGCAGATGACGAGGGCCCACGACCCGTGCCGCTCCATGACCTTGCCTGCCTTCTCCAGGCTATCGGCGCCCACCAGCTTCCGTGCGGCGACTGCGGCGCGCGAGCCGAATCCGTAACCAATCGCGCATCCGAGAACCATTCCGAGCCAGATGACCGCGGTGCCGCGCCAGAACCCGAGCAGCACGCCAGCCCCCGTCGACACGATGCTCGAGGGCACGGGAAGAAAGACGTCGAGCGCCAGCAGCCCGGCGATGATCGACGCTGACGTCCAGCCGGACGCGTGCCCGGACGCCAGCCACGCGCCGAGCTCCTCGAACTGCTTCTCGAAGAGGAGAAACGGAATGATGATGGCCGCGAACATCACGGCGATGAGCACACTCCACCGCATCCGCTACCTCAGCGACAGCACGTCCTTTTCGTACTCCCGGATGTCTGCCAGCCACGCGTCGCGCGGCGGCATTCCCGAGCTCACGCAGTAATAGTCCCACACGGCGCCCCACGGCAGCGACTTGAACTCTTCCTGCAGCGCGAGCCGGCCGGTGTAATCCTCGCGCGCTTCGAGATCGCGCAGCCGCGCGGCCGGTTCCACAAGCGCCTTCAAGAGCGCCTTCAGCATGTTCCGCGTGCCGATCACCCATGCGGCCACTCGATTGATGCTCGCGTCGAAGTAGTCGAGCCCGATGTGCGTGCGCGTCAGAAAACCGCCGCGAACCAACTCAAGCGCGATCGCCTCGAGATCGTCGTTCAGCAGGACGACGTGATCGCTGTCCCAGCGGACGCCCCGGCTGACGTGCAGCAGGATCTCGGGGAGGAACATGAACACCGCGCTGAGCTTGTCGGTGATCGTCTCGGTCGGGTGATAGTGACCTGTGTCCAGCGTGTAAAGCGTTCTGCGCGTGACCGCATACCCGAAGTAGAGCTCGTGCGAACCGGCCGTGTAGCTCTCGAACCCGAGGCCGAACAGCTTGCCTTCGACCGAATCGAGGTTGTGCGCGGGATCGATTCGATCCGCGAAGATCCTGTCGAGCGAATCGAGCAGGCGCTCGCGCGGACCCACGCGATCGATCGGCGTGTCCTTCATGCCGTCCGGGATCCAGAGGTTCGTGACGCATGTCTTTCCGAGCGCCTTCCCCATCGCGGCGCCGACCACCCGGCACGCCCGGCCGTGACGGATCCAGAACTCGCGCGTGTCCTTGTCGCGATGCGCGAGCGTGAAGCTCGTTGCCTTCGGATGCGAGAAGAACGTCGGGTTGAAGTCGAGGCCGATGCCCTCCTGCTTCGCCCAGTCGATCCATCGCGCAAAATGCGCCGGGGTAATCTCGTCGCGTTCGACCGCGCGGCCGCCGAACTCCCCGTAGGACGCGTGCAGGTTGAAGCGGTGCTTGCCCGGAATCAGCGACAGCGCCTTGGACGCGTCGCGGCGAAGCTCGTCGGCCGTCCGCGCCTTGCCCGGGTAATTCCCCGTCGCGGCAAGCCCTCCGCCGAGCGCGCCGCTCGCCGCCTCGAACCCTCCGACGTCATCTCCCTGCCAGCAATGGATGGAGATCGGAACCGTGGCAAGCGTCCGCAACGCCGCGTCCACGTCGACGCCGAGATCCGCGTACCGCTGCTTTGCGTTATCGAATGCGTGGGTGATCTGCTGATCGGTCATAAGTGTTTTCGAAGCGCGAACCGCGAACCGCGAACCGCGACTAAAAGTTGAACTTGTCGATGTTTGCCTTGGTGAACATCACCGGTGCGCCGAGGACGATCTCCGTTCCGCGGATCTGGATCGCTCCCAGCCGTCCCGCCTCGAACGATGTCGTCGACGGCGTGATCCTGTTCTGCGTGAGGAGCGAACCAGCGAGCACTGTCAGGTACCCGAGATCCTTCGTGTTCCACAGCACGACGGTCTGGACCCAGCCGTCGTGCACGTACGGCTTGTTCATGTTCGGCAGGGAGAGCCCGATGACGTTGACGTCGCGGCGATTGGCCTGGCGGACGGCTTCGGCCGAGCCGGGAACCGCAGGCGCGGAAATTGCCATGACGAGCTTCACGTTCGGGAACACCCGCATGATCGTCTGTGTCTCCGCAAACGCCTTGTCCCGGTCGTCGTCGCTCGGGCGGATCGTGGCGAGCTTCAGGTTGGGATACTTCTCTGCCAGCCGCTTCTTGATGAACGCAATCCACTCGTTCTGATTCGCCGCGCTGAGCGCGCCCGTGATGATCGCGAACTCTCCTTTGCCTCCGAGCAGCCGCGCCGCTTCATCCGTCAATGTATTGCCGATCCCTTCGGCAGTCGCCTGGTTCACGAAGAAATCGCGCGCGTCCGGCTCGGCGTCGGCGTCCCAGGTCAGCACGCGAATCCCGCGCGAGCGCGCTTTCCGCAGCACGCTGGAAATCCCGCCGCGGTTCTCGACGGCGACCGCGATCACGTCAACCTTTCTCGTGATCCAGTTCTCGACGAGCTCGTTCTGTCTCGCCGCGTCGAGGCTGGTCGGACCGTCCCAGATCAGATCGACGCCGAGCTCCTGCGCCGCTTCTTCCGCGCCGACACGGCAGCTCACGAAATAGGGGTCGCCTTTCGCTTTCGGCATCATCGCGATGACCGGGCGCCGCGCGGGCGTGCCCGTGAACGATGGGCCTGCCGCAGCGGCCGGTCCACCGGGCGATCGCAGCGATCGAACGAGCCACACGTTCGTGCCGGCGACGATCAGCGAGCCGGCGACGATCGTCGCGCAAAGAACCGCTACCTGACTGTTCCTCACATCTACCTCTCCTGCGCCTTCTCCTGTGCCGGGCGACGCCTCACGCCGCGGCGCGCCGAGCGTGGCCGCCCGCAGCCGATCGATCGCGATCGTTGCGATGAGCAGCGTTCCGGTGAGCACGCCCGCCAGCTCCGACGGCAGCGCCGCCAGATGCAGCCCGTTGCGCAGCACGGCGAGCGCGAACAACCCGAGCACGGTGCCGTACACGGTGCCGCGTCCACCGAACACCGACGTGCCGCCAAGCACGACGGCCGTGATGGCATCCAGCTCGTATCCAGTGCCCGCATCCGACTTCGCCTGGCCGAGATGCGCAACGTACACGATCGCGGCGATGCTCGAAATGATGCCAGACAGCAGGTAGAGCGTGCCGACCCGCCGTTCGACCGGAATTCCCGCATACCGCGCACCCGCCGGCGTGAACCCGATGACATACCACGCCCGGCCCGCGACCGATCGGTGCAGGAGCACGGCATACGCGGCGAGGACGATCGCAAACAGGGGAAGCTGCGTCGGGACGACGCCCCACAGATAGCCCTGTCCAAACCAGAGGAAATGCGCCGGGAAATCAGTGTAGTTGACGGCGCCCTGCGTGAGTCCTTCCGCAATTCCTCGAAACAGCGAGAACGTGCCGAGCGTGACGATGAGGGGTGGAACGTTCAGGCGCGCGACCAGCCAGGCGTTGAGCGCGCCGCCCGCCGCGCCGGCGGCAATCGCGACCGCCGCGGAGCCCGCAATCGAGAATCCCCACTCGTGGTAGGCCGCGCCGAACAGGACCGCGGCGAGCCCCATCATCGATCCCACCGACAGATCGATGCCGCCGGCAACGATCACGGGCGTGAGCGCGATCGCGAGCAGGCCCAGCTCGACGCTCAGCCGCACGATCTCGAAGAAGTTGCCGAGCGTGAAGAAGTTCCTGGCGATCGCGGAAAAGAGAAGCACCTCCGCGGCAAGCGCGCCCAGGAGAATCAACTCGCCGGCAGTCCATCGCCGCATCAGGCAGGGCCTGCCCTGAGCTCACCGGAAGCGCCTGCTGAAGGGCCTGCGGCGATGGCCGCATGATACGAGCGCCGCTCTCGGATTGCATCGACTGCGATCGCCGCGAGGATGATCGCGCCCTGGAGCGTGCGCTCCCAGTACGCGCTGACGCCGAGGAACGTCAGCGCGGGACCAATCATGCCAAGCAGCACAACTCCGAGCAGCGTCCCGGTGAAGCTCCCCTCGCCCCCGCGAACCGCGGCGCCTCCGACGATGGCGGCCGCAATCACTTTCATCTCGAGCCCGATACCCGCGTTACTGGGGATCTGGTTGAAGCGGACAGAGTTCACGAGCGCGGCGACGCCGGTGAACGCGCCCGCGGCCACGAATACCGCGAGCTTCACGCGCGCAATGCCGAGCCCTGCCAGCCGTGCGGCATCCTCGTTCGATCCCGTCGCGTAGACCGCCCGGCCCGCCGCGACGTTGCGCATGATCCACGCGGTGAACGACTGAAGCACGATGACCACGACGCACGCGACGATCGGGTATGCCGACTGCGGGAGGCCGAACCACTGGAACCCGCGCGGCAAATCCTGCACCCAGGCGCCCTGGGTCCACCATCGCAGCGCATCTCTGAGCGCCACCATCGTCGCGAGCGTGACGACGATCGACGGCATCCGCAGATACGCGACCAGGCTGCCGTTCAGCGCCCCGAGCGCAGCGCCGACGGAGCACGCCGCAACGGAGGCGAGCGCAATCGAACCGGACGTCTTCGCCACCACACCGGCGACGATGCTGCAGATGGCAAACACCGATCCGACGGAAATATCGATGTTGCCGGTCAGGATCACGAGCGTCGTCCCGAGCGCGACGACGAGGACCGGCATGTTGGCGAGGAACAGATCGCTCAGGTTTTCGCGCGCGAAATATCCGGGCGCAGCCGCCGCGAGCACGATCGCGAGCGCGGCAATGACGAAGAGCAGGGTGAATTCGCGGCGGCGGCCCACGTCAGCTAGCCTGCCCCAGCGCGACCGCGAGAATGCTGGCCGCGTCGGCCGCGCCGCGCGGGAAGACACGGCGGATCGTCCCCGCGTGCATGACCGCGATGCGATCGCTCATGCCGAGAATCTCCGGCAGCTCCGACGAGATCATGATCACCGCCATGCCCTCCGCGGCGAGATCCTGCATCAGCGCGTGAATCTCCGCTTTCGATCCGACGTCGACGCCCTGCGTCGGCTCGTCCAGGATCAGCACGGCCGGCCGGATCGACAGCCACCGCGCGAGCGCCACCTTCTGCTGGTTCCCGCCGGACAATGACCCGACCTCGGCGTCGACCGACGGCGCCTTGATCCTGAACCGCTCCACGTAACGTCCCGCGTTCGCGTCTTCGGCGGTGCGATCGATCAGCCCTCGGCGCGAGACCCCCGGCAGGTTCGCCAGGCTCGCGTTCGCCGCAATCGACATCTCGAGCACGACGCCGTGCTGCCGGCGATCCTCCGGCACGTATCCGATTCCGAGCGCGATCGCGTCGGCGGGCGACTGTATTCGCACGCTCCGTCCGTTCACGCGAATCTCGCCCGCATCCGCGGGCGTCAGGCCGAACACGGTTTCCGCCACCTGCGTCCGGCCTGAGCCGACCAGGCCGGCGATCCCCAGGATTTCGCCGCGGCGGACGCTGAACGAGACGTCGTGCACGCCGCTTCGCCGATTCGTCAGCCCGCGTGCTTCGAGTGCGAGGTCGCCGGCAGCAACGTCGCGCTTCGGAAAGACGGCGGCGAGCTCACGCCCCACCATCATCCGGATCAGATCCGCGCGTGTGACCTCTGACGCCGCGCGCGTAGCGATGGTCTCGCCGTCGCGCAGCACCGTCACACGGTGGGCGATCGCCGCAATCTCTTCGAGCCGATGGGAAATATAGATGATGCCGACGCCATGTTCGCGCAGGCGCGCGATGACGCCGAAGAGTCGCTCCACTTCACGCTCGCTGAGCGACGCGGTCGGCTCGTCCATGATGACGATCCGGGCGTCCGCGCCGAGCGCCTTCGCAATCTCGACGACCTGCTGCTCCGGCATCGTCAAGGCCGCGACCGGCGCGCTCGGATCGATGGAGGCGCCTAGCCGTTCGAGGAGCTCTGCGGCGCGGCGCCGTCGCGCGTCGCGATCGATGCGCCGCCACAGCGTGCCGCGTTCGAGCCCCATCGCGACGTTCTCGGCGACCGACAGGTGTGGAAAGAGAGACGGCTGCTGGTAGATCGCCGCAATCCCCAGATCCCGCGATGCGTGCGGGTCGAGGTGCGGCACGACGCGTCCATCGATCGCGATGGTGCCGGCATCCGGCTGCTCGGCGCCGGTCACGATTTTGATGAACGTGGATTTCCCCGCGCCGTTCTCACCAATGAGCGCGTGTACTTCGCCGGGCCGCAGGTCGAACGACGCGCCATTGAGGGCGCGGAGTCCCGCAAACGATTTGCTGATGTCGCGTGCGTCGAGGAGCACAAAGGTAGAAGGTAGAAGGTAGAAGGAAAAATGCCAAGCGCCTGCGGCCCCGAGCGAGGCGCGAAGCCGCCGCGCGAGAGCGCGCGGGGGTGGGGCGCCGCGCGCAGTGATAAACGTCAAGGTACCATTGCGCATTTCGCAACGGCCAAACGGGAATCAGGCCAAAAACATGCGATTTCATTGATGGGTTCGACGTGATACTCCCCCGAGGCACACGATCGGCATTGCGCGGAGCGAAACGCTGAGACATAATGGCGAACCCCAGCACCCAGAGGCTCCATGAGTAATACGAAACCGTTGGCGCGCGATCCGTATCTCGTCAAATCCGTCATGCACTCGGCGCAGCTGTTGTCCGCATTCCGCTCGTCGGGCGAGGCGCTGCCGCTCAGGGAAGTCGCGGCACGCAGCGGCCTGCCGAAGAGCATGGCGTTCCGGCTGCTCTACACGCTCGAGCGATGCGGGATGGTCGAGAAGGTCGGCGAGAACCTCTATCGTTCGCATCTTCGTCCGTTCAAGCAGCGTCCGTTTCGCCTGGGCTATGCAGCGCAGGGCACCGACTATCAGTTCTCGAAAGAGATCTCGACCGGGCTGCAGCGTGCGGCTGCTGCGCAGGGCATGGAGTTGATCTGCGTCGACAACCGGTACAGCCCGAAGATCGCGCAGCGCAATGCGGACGTGCTCGTGCGTGAAAAGGTAGACCTCGTCATCGAATTCCAGACCGACGAGCACGTCGCGCCGATTGTGTCGGCGAAATATCGCGAAGCGGGCATTCCGCTCATTGCGATCGAGGTGCCGCATCCGGGCGCCACGTACTTCGGCGCGAACAATTACGAGGCGGGGCTGATCGGCGGGCGTCATCTCGGCCGATGGGCAAAGCAGAACTGGCATTCGGATGTCAGCGAGATCGTGCTGCTCGCGCTCGAACGCGCCGGCAGCCTGCCGAAGATGCGCCTCACGGGCATGCTCGTCGGCATGAAGGAGACCTGCCCGCAGCTCGAGAACTGTCAGGTGACGTATCTCGAAGGGGACGGGAAACTCGGCGAGAGCTTCGAGGCGATGCGCCGCCACCTGCGCACGAGCCGATCGCGCCGGTTCCTGATCGGGGCCATCAACGATCCCAGCGCCCTCGGCGCCCTCCGCGCGCTGCAGGAAGCGGGACGCAGCGAGTCGTGCGCGATCATGGGGCAGAACGCGTCGCCCGAAGGGCGCGCGGAGCTGCGCGTGCCTGGCACGCGGCTGATCGGGTCCGTCGCGTACTTTCCGGAGAAGTACGGCGCCGAGATCGTCGCGGTCGCGCTCGACATCCTGCATCGCCGCTCGGTGCCCCCGGCGGTCTTCGTCAAGCACCAGCTCGTCACGCCCGAGACCGTCGACCACATCTACCCGAACGACCATCTGATGCGGGTAACTGCAGCCAGCGTTTAATCCGTCGCGGGTCCTGTCCGGCGACAGCCCCACTCGGTGCTCGGTCAAAGGCACGTGTCACGGGACGGGCCTCCGCGCCGAGCGGGGCGGCCCCGTCGCCGTCCACCCGGGACGGAAGTCCGGATCCCGGATCCCGGTTCCCGGATCGGCTCCAGCATCCCGGATCCCGGATCCCGCATCCCGCCCGCGTCCCGGCACCCTGCAAGCTTTCCCTCCCGCGCCGTTCTAAGCGCAGGAGGATCCGTATGCGAACGCTCGTTCTGGTCGGCCTGCTCGCGTTCACCCTGCTTCCAGCCGCGTATCCCGCGGCACAATCGCGCGTCGGGACCGTCAGCGGCACGGTCCGCGACCCCGGCGGGGCTGCCATCCCCGGGGCCAAAGTGGAGCTTTCCGCCCCTGGTTCGACGACGTTGACCACGATCACTCACGCCAATGGCGCGTTCACGTTCGAGCGCGTGCCGGTCGCCAACTACGACCTGACCGTGACGCTGGCGGGCTTCGCGACCTACAAGTCGCGCGTATCCGTTGCGCCTGAACGGAAGGTTCAGCTCTCGGTCGTGCTGAGCGTGTCCGGAATCACGGAAACCGTGAACGTGGCGGCCGAGTCCCCGCGCATCGACGCGATGCAGTCAAGCGTCGCAGATCGCAAGATGGCGCGCGCAGGCATGCCGGCGACGGCGCCGCCGATGCCGTGGGGCCCGTTCGGCGGGCTGCGCGACTTCAATACCGAGGCCTACGATCGCATCGACGAGAACGCGTTCCATTCCGTCGCCCACGACCCGCTGTCGACATTCTCGATTGACGTCGACACGGCGTCGTACGCGAACGTCCGCCGCTATCTCAACAGCGGCGCGCTCCCGCCGCCAGACGCCGTGCGCATCGAGGAGTTGATCAACTACTTCCGCTTCGCGTACCCGAAGCCCGTGAAAGGCCAGCCGTTCTCCGTGACGACCGAGATCGCCGCGTGTCCCTGGAAGACCGAACACAAGCTCGCGCTGATTGGCTTGCAGGCGGCGCCGCTCGATGACGACAACGTGCCGGCTCGCAATCTCGTGTTCCTGCTCGACGTCTCGGGCTCGATGCAGCCGCCCGACAAACTACCGCTCGTCCGCACGGCCATGCGCATGCTGGTGGACACGCTCACCGCCCGCGACCGCATCGCCATCGTCGTGTACGCCGGCGCCACCGGCGTCGTGCTGCCGTCGACGAGCGGCGCCGACAAAGAGCGGATTCACGAAGCGATCGCGCGCCTCGAGGCGGGCGGATCGACGAACGGCGGCGCCGGCATCCAGCTCGCGTACAAGATCGCCGAGGAGCAGTTCGTCAAGGAGGGCATCAACCGGGTCATCCTCGCGACCGACGGCGACTTCAACGTGGGCATCACGAACCAGGGCGATCTGATTCGGCTCATCGAGCAGAAGCGTTCGACCGGCATCTTCCTCTCGGTCCTCGGCGTCGGCACCGGCAACGTCAAGGATTCGACGATGGAGAAGCTTGCGGATCGCGGCAACGGCAACTACGCGTATCTCGATTCGCTGCAGGAGGCGCGCAAGGTGCTCGTCAAGGAGGCGGGTGCAACGCTCGTGACGGTCGCGAAGGACGTGAAGATCCAGATCGAGTTCAATCCGGCGAACGTGTCCGCATACCGACTGATTGGGTACGAGAATCGGCTTCTCCGCAACGAGGATTTCAACGACGATCGGAAAGATGCCGGTGAAATCGGCGCGGGCCATACAGTGACGGCGCTCTACGAGATCGTGCCGGCGGGCGTGAAGATGGATCTGCCGACGGTGGATCCGCTGAAGTATCAGAAGGAGCCGCCGCGCGTCGATGAAAAGACGGCGTTCATGCGCGACGAGCTGATGACGGTCAAGCTCCGCTACAAGGCGCCCGACGGCGATCAGAGCCGCCCCATGACCGTTCCGGTGAAGAACCGCACCGGCGAACTGTCACCGAATCTCGGATTCGCGGCGGCGGTCGCCGAATTCGGGATGGTGCTGCGGCAATCGGATTATCGCGGCACCGCGACGCACGCCGAGGCCGCGGCGCTCGCGCGCAGATTCCGCGGCCCGGATCCGGACGGCTATCGCGTCGAGTTCGTGAAGCTCGTGGAGCTGGCCGAGTCGCTGGCGCGACAGACGCGGCGGGACTCGATCAACCTCCCACGATGACCGGCTGGATCCAGGCGAGCCGGCCATTGCTCTCAATCACCTTGGCGCGAACATAGCCTTCGCTGCCGGTGAACGTGTAGGTGGCGGACGCGTCGGGCACTTCGCTCATGACGCGTCCGTCGCGGCCGATGAACTGGATCCGGTATCGCGAGCTCGGGACGACCGGCTTTACCTTGACCGTCATGCTCTTCGATGTGACGACGAGGTCGTCGAGCACGACGCCCGTCGATGCGTAGAAATCGCCGCGCTCCATCGCGTCGAGCAGCGCGCGCGTTTCGAGGGCCGCGGCGTGCACGACCACCCAACCGCGCCCGGGTCCCGCGACCATGGGATCGCCCGGCTTCTTGAACACGTGCGCATCGTCCACCGCGATGCCGTAGAGGAGCGTCCCGTTCGACAGCAGGCGGTCCCAGATCTCCTCGAGGCCTGGCACACCCCCGCCGCCGAGATTGTTCACCTCGGGATGTCCGTTGAAGATCTCGAACAGCTTGTAGTTCCGGACACGGCGCAGATCGTCCGTCGTCAGCGCCCAGCCGAAGTTCGGATGGTTGATGTGCGGCACGCCCGAGGCGCCGCGGATCGCGTCGACGCTTCGCTGTAAAACGTCGAGGACGCTCGAATCTGCGGCGCCGCTCTGATTGCCGATGCGTCGATTCGCATCGAGGCCGTTGACGTGGACCGGCTTGCCACCCGCCGTCGACGTCACCTCTTCGCCTTTGACGACGAGGAACTTCTCCTCCGCCCCATGCAGCGCGTTCAATTCGTCGACGCGCGTCTGGTAGTTGTGGTCCGTCAGGACCAGAAACTGATACCCATGCTCCCGATACCACCGCACCACATCGTCCGGCGTGCTGTCGCCGTCGCTGTTGAGGGTGTGCGTATGAGTGTTGCCTTTGTACCAATGCAGCGATGACGGGGTCTGGGGTGGCTGGATCTTCAGACCGCGCCGCGTCGTCGCGCCAACGAAACACAGCCCCAGGCAGACGACGAGAAGGAAGCGCCTCATCTCGCCGAGATGCGTTTCGGCGATCTGGTCATGTTCTCGGCCAGGAACAAGCCGGCCTTGCCGCCGCTGACGATGTCGTTGTCGCCGTCGCCGTCCATGTCCTTGACGTCCGTCTGCATGCCGCCGCCCATCCGGCCGCCGTACTCGACAATGTGCCGGGTCCAGATCAGCGACGGTCCACGCCCGCCCGCGGCGGGAGCCGCTGACGGCTTTCTGAACTCATACCAATAAAGGCCGATCGGCTCGCGCTCGCCGGGATCGCTGCCGTTGTGCGCGAAGTAGCGCTTGCCTGCGACGAGATCGATCTGTCCGTCGCCGTTGACGTCCGCGAGCACCGGCGCGTGCGCCTGCGACCACGTGTTGTCGATGACGCGCTGCGTCCACGAGCCGTCAGCGTTCTGCTCGTACCAGCAGACGCCGTAGTCGTGCCCCATGCCGCTGATGATGTCGCGCCGCCCATCGCCGTTGATGTCGAGCGCATACATGAACCCGAACTGAGCGGGACGCGGCGGGGGTGTCGTCGAGGCCGCTGGGACTCCCAGGGCGGCAGCCGCGGGCGGCGCCGCACCCCGCTGCGCGCCGCTCGCCGCGATCGGATGCTGATTCCAGTCGGTCTCATGGAACGTCCACGTGCCGTTCCTCACGTCGGCCGGCGCCTCGAACCACCCCTGCGGCGTGAGGATGTCGTTTCGTCCGTCGCCATTCACGTCGCCAGCGCCGATCCCGTGACCGTAGCTGTGATCGCTGACCTGGTGCTTGTTCCACGTGCCGTTCTGCAGATCGAACCACTCCAGCGGCGCGGCTGGCCGATCGAACTCCGGGAGCAGCTCACGCGCCTTGCCGTCGTTGTCGAGATCGACGAGCTGCGCGAACTCCGTGGGAAACCCTGAGAAGATCTCCGTCGCCTTCCACGGGCCCTCGGCGAGCCGCTGGGTTGCCGCGGCCGCACGGCCTGGATTCTTCATCCACACGACGTTGTTCGAGAAGTAGCCGAACTGGACGACGTCGGTGTACCCATCGCCGTCGACATCGATCGGCAAATCGCTGAAGTTGTCGACGTACTGACCGTTCCAGTTGATGTCGCGGATCTTGTGCTTCTCCCAGTTCGGCGCCTGATACCAGAACTCGCTCGATACGATGTCGAGTCGGCCATCGTTATTGATATCGACGAACGCGGCTGTCTCGCTCGCGCCGGAATCGATCATGCGGATTGTGAACGGCACATCCGGCGGCCGACTCTGGGCATCCAGAATCCCGAACGCGCCGACGGCGAGAACGATCGTGGCGATGTGATTGCGAGTCATCGGCGCTAAAGATCGCTGTGGGGAGCGACCAGGTCAAGGTAAAAGATAAAAGGAAGGACTCACCGCGGAACCTGTGGATTGAGCACCAGACAGACGAGCCGATCGCGCCGTTCGTCGATTTTCTTGAACGGCACGCCGGGGACTTTCTTCAAGTCCTCGAGCGCGTTGCACCCGCCATGCTTCGCGCGATAGTCGATCCACGCGGCGGCTTCCTTCCGCAATAAGCCGGCGACGCTCTCGAGATCGACTGAGGTCGCGGAGTTCAGGTTGATTGGCTTCGGGGCCTCGCCTTTGAAGTTTTCCGACAGGTAATCGGTGATCTTCTTGAAGTCCTCCTCGGACGCCTTCGCGCCGAGCGTCTGCATCTTCGCAACGACCTCTTCCCAGCCCTCGCGCGTCAACCGCAGCGCGGCGACGCGCTGCGGTTCGTGGCACTTGCTGCAGACGGCAACCACCTGCTCCTTGCCGGGCGCATCCGGCAGCGGGTCCTGGGCGTGCGTTCTCACAGTCCCGAACATCGAGAGTCCGGCCGCGAAACCTAACGCCGCAACTGAACCGAGGAAAGCACGCATGGCTGCTTGGCTATTTCTCAATGGCAAAACCGAACGCGTACAGCGTTCCGTCCGCGCCCGGCACGTAAACATTTCCCTGACCGGCGGACAATCCGCTCTTCACCGACGTCGCGATCGCCCGGCCGCTGTTCCAGAGATCCTTGCCGTTCGACGCATCAATCGCGTAGAGCACCGACGGCGTCAGCTTCGCGCCGCTCGATGCGGTGAACAGGACGCCGTTCACGAAGAGCGGCGGCAGCGGCGACGCGATGTCCCTCGACGTCCACCCCGGCTGAATCGACGGCTTGCCGTCCGCGTCCAACACCTTGAACGCGACGATGCCTCGCGCCGTCGGCGCCGCGATCCATCTGACGCTCTGCGCGTCGAGCCAGCTCGAAAGCGCGGCGGTCTCGAGTTTGTCGGTGCCCGGCAGCGCCGCCGTCGCAATCGGGCCTCCCGAAAGCGACGAGGGATCGAACAAATATAGCTTCCCCTTCCCTGCCGCCGCGAGCACGTCCTTATCCTTGAGCTGGAACACCACAGGCGACGAAGCGAACGCCGCGTCCGCGACCGTAGCGATAGCCTTCTGCTTCAGCGTCCGCGGCTCGAGCGCGATGATCGAGTTGGCGACCGGCGACGAGCCGTTCGCCGTGGCGACGTAAACCGTGCCGTCGCGACCCAGTGACGGGCCTGCGCTGCCGGCGATCGTCGCGCCCTTCGTCTGAAACGCCACGACGTCCTTTTTCTCGCTGCCGAGCTCCATCGCCCACACTGCATCCGGCTGACTGCCGCACCCGTGCGTCGTCGCCGTATACGCCACGGCGGTTCCGCTCTCCGGATCGGTTGCGATCAGCAGGCCGGTCGTTCGCGAGTTCGCGGGCACGAAGAGCGTCGGCGGCATCAGGTCGATGCCGTTCTGCACGTTGAGCGCGTGAAGAAATCCATCGCTGCCGACGACGTACGCGCCGTCACCGCCTGGCACGAACGGGCCGCCGCCGAATCCTCCTCCGCCGCCCGCACCGCGGGCTCCCGGCGGAAGTCCACCGGGCGTGTTGCCCGCAGCGGCCGCGGCAGATCCCGGAACGGTTCCCGGGGGCGCTCCCGCACGTCCGCGTCCCCCTGGTCCGGCCGCGCCACCGGGACCTCCGAACCGCTGCTGTCCAGCGGTCGCAAGCGTGATTGCGCCCTTGCCCGGCTCGCCCACGCCGCCGCCGGAGCGGCCACCGCGTCCAAATCCTCCACCCGCCGCTGCGCCAGGCAGAGGCGGCGCGATGTTGGTCGGGCGCGACAGCGCCGCCGTCAAACCTCCGGGGCATTCATTGGTGACGTTGAGAACCGGCGGCGGACTCGCCGAATAGTTGATGTGGTACTTCCAGAGCGGCGCGCCCATGTCGATGTCGATCGCGTGCACGGTCTCCGACTGCGTGCCGACGAACGCGATCGACTTGAACCCACGGAAGCCGATGATGCGATCGAGCAGAATCGGCTGCGTGAGCGCGGTCGGCGCCTTCGGGTCGTATTCGAGCTTGATCTTCCAGAGAAACTTGAACGGTCCGAACTCGCCGGGCTTCTGCAGTGTCTGGACGGAAAGGCGCGGATCGGTCCTGATCGATGCCGTGCGCTGCGCGTCGTATCCGGCCGTCGTCCATTCGGCGCCGCCGCGTCCCTGGGCATACATAATCGACCCGGCCAAAATGGCACAAGTGGAGACAGCGAACGCTCGAATAACGCGACCCCCTCTCAAACGCCTACGCGGGACCCGCCCGCGAGTCTCCCCACTCGGTGCTCGCCCAAGTGCGCTTGTCACGGAAGAGGGCTGCGCGCCGAGCGGGGATGCCCCTCTCGCGGTCACCCGGGACGCGTTTGGAAGAGCGGTCAACAGCGATCGCAATCCGTCTGGCGGGTGGCCGTTGACGGGGCCGCCCCGCTTCAGCTCGACGCGCGTGACCCGTCGCTGCGCTTTTCGCGCGTCGAGTGCAGTGGGGCTGTCAACGGCCAGGACCCGCGCATCGGATTTCGAGATCATTTCCTGTTTGTTCATCGCGCAGCCTCCTGTGACGTCGTTGTCCGGGCCGGCAGGCTCGCCGCGCCGAAGCAATACAGCACGCTGTCGTAGGTGCCGATGTACACGCGGCCGTTCGCGATCGACAGGCCGCTGAAGTGGTTCCACGATTTGATCTGATCGCCGCTCGACCACAGCTCATCGCCGGTTTCGCCGTCGAGCGCGTACAGCACGGCGTGCGTGGACTCCAGGATGCGTCCCTGCGAGCCCCCGACGTGCCCGGGCTCCGCCCATCGCTGCGTCGTGCTCTCACCGCTTCCGTACGCGTAGATGACGCCGTTGGCGATCACCGGTGGATCCGCCATGTACATGTCGCGCGAGATCCATGCGGGAATGAGCTGCGGTTTGCCGGTCTTCGGATTGTCCGCGACCTTGAAGGCGGCGACCGCGCCGTAGACGATCTGTCCGTGCTCGATGGGCGCCTCGAAGCGAGTGTGCTTCGGCCCCCAGAACGGAGTGAGCACCCACCGCGTGCCCTTTGCGTCCTGCCACGTCGCGAGCGCGCCCCAGACGCCCATGGTGAAGTTCACTTCCTCGTTGCAGATGAGCGGCGTGCGATCGACGGGCGTCCGGTGATCCTCGCCGCCCATCGCAGAGGTATCGAGCAGCCAGATGCGGCACTCCTTGCTCGACGAGACGATGTATTCCTTCCCCTTGTAGTCGAAGATCGGCGACGACGTGTTGAAGTCGAGATCGCGCTTGCGCATCCAGTACGCGTCGATCGGCGCGTACCAGTCCTTGAGCTCGAGCGCCTTCGTCTGCGCGTTCTGCTTCACGCCGATCAGCGCCTGTCCGTAGATCTGATTCGCCGGATCGTAATCACCGTCGCCGCTGCCCGCGTACACGGTGCCGTCCTTGCCAACCGACGGACCGGTGCGGGGCCAGAGACCGCCGCTTCCCGGGGCCCAGTTGCCGACCTTCTTCGTCGCGAGGTCGTACGCGTAGAAGTTGTTCGGATTCCCGCCGCAGCCCTGCGCGGTCGAGGTGTAAATCACGCCGTTCACGAGGTTCAGCCCGTACGGCTTGCCGTTCGGCGGCACGAACAGCGCCGCCGGTTCGACTTCCTGGCCCGTCGCCACATCGAGCGTGCGCAGCCTGCCGTCCCACGAGACCGCGTACGCGATGTACTTCCCGGGCGACGGCTGATCGAGCACCGGCGTCGCCGTCAGGCCGCCGGGACACAGTGTGCCGCCGCCCCGGCCGCCGGTGTTCGGCTCCTGGAAGGTGCTGTCGAAATGCCTGTTCCACAGCAGCTTTCCGCTCTCGACGTCGATGCCGTAAACGTTGTCGGACACGCCGGCGACGACGGCGATCTCCTTCGTGCCGGACGGCGTGGACACGTTGCCGGCGATCAGCGGCGGAAAAAGCGAGTGCATCTGCCGCGGCTGGTTGTCCAGCTGGATCTTCCACAGCAGCTTCATGTCCTTGACGTTGGTCTTCGTGAGAATCGTCTCGTTGCGCTGCCACGCGGTCCGCTGCGGATCGCCGCCGTCGGTCATCCAATCGGCTTTCTTCGGCGGGGTCTGAAGATTCGGCGGGGTCTGAAGACCCCGCCCTACCGGCTCTGCGTCTGTAACGACGGTCCAGACGCCGGCAGCACCGAGCGCCACGAGGCCAGCAAGCAATCGTCGGGTCATCGCATGCACTCCTGTAGCGGCGTTTCTACCAGAACGTGCGCGCAGATGATCCGAAAATCCTCCCGGCGTCCACTGTTTCGTGATGTGAAAAAGGGAGCATACGCGAAAGCGCCGAGAACGACCTTCGGACCGAACCTAAACGCCGCCTCGACGATCGATATGCATTCTGTGCTGTGAAACGAGCTGCCGGGTGGCCGTGAACGGGGCGCCCCGCCGGGCGCGGAGGCGTCACCCGTTGCAAGCGCTTGTCGCCGAGCACCCGGTGGGGCTGTTTACGGCCAGACCCGGTGCAATCGGTGATTACCGGAGAAACGCCTC
>Ga0075434_100000782_pt1 | contig 25168 bp, 19 predicted proteins | sample RhiMethybrSRZTD3_FD_75298 | JGI IMG/M metagenome (GOLD analysis project Ga0075434, IMG submission 75298) | Populus rhizosphere microbial communities from Tennessee, USA - Rhizosphere MetaG P. TD hybrid SRZTD3 | ecosystem: Host-associated > Plants > Roots > Rhizosphere > Soil | place: USA... | reverse complement strand
AATTTCGATCTGGTCACGCCCACCTATCGGCGGCACAAGTTCGATGGGCTTCTCATTCGCAATTTGCTTTATCCAATGAATCGGGCGCTTTATTCGCGGCGGGTGCGGGAGCCGTATCCGCCGGACTTCGCCTTCTCCGGCCGACTAGCCAGTCATTTTTTGAGCCAGGAAGTCTGGTCGCAGGAGGTCGGACGCAGCGGAGCCGAGATGTATGTCACAATCTCGGCCATCGTGGGGGAGTTCCGCTTGGCTCAGAGTTTTCTGGGGCCCAAAACACGCGTGGAGCACGCGCCCGCCGATCTGGTGGCCGCCATGCGGCGGAGCGTGGGCACTCTGTTCTGGTCCTTGGAAGACAATTTCCGGAGTTGGAGCGCCAACTCACATTCCGAACCTATTACGACCTTTGGGCCCGACCACGAGCTGATCTCGGATCCGTTGCCAGTCAATCGCAAGCGCCAGCACGAAATGTTCGTGCGCGGAGTCTCAGAGCTTGACACCGTCCTAAAGGCCATTCTTTCTCCTCCAACTCTTGCGGAACTCCAGCGTGCCGCCACCATGCCCGAGCCAGAGTTCCGTTTGGGCGATGAATTGTGGGCCCGCACCGTCTATGAATTTACTGCCGCTTATCACAAAGCCGTCATAAGCCGTGATCATATCGTCCAGGCGTTGGCGCCGTTGTATCGCGGTAAGGCTCATACGTTTCTGGTTGAAAACCGCGACAGCGCAGCGGAAGAGGTGGAATCCAGAGTCGAACACCTCTGTCAGGAGTTTGAACGGTTGAAGCCGTCTCTACTGGAAATGTGGAACGGCAGGAAGTGAGGTCAAACATGTGGGAAAGATTTCTGAATGAAATGACGCAGGCCACCCTGGATATCGTGCACAGCATTGCGCGATTCTTGCCGCGCCTGATGGTCATGCTGATGATCGTCGTCATCGGATGGGTCATCGCATACATTCTGAAATACACACTTCGCAGCATTCTTCGCCTGGCGCACTTCGACCGCTTGTCGGAGGACGCCGGGGCGACGCAGTTTCTCAAGAAGGTGGCCTTGCCCTCCTCTACCGAGTTGCTGAGCCGGTTTGTATTTTGGGTTGCCTGGATCGGTTTCATCTTGATCGGGGTAAGCGTCCTCGGCATTGTGGGCGTAGAGGAGCACATAGCGCGCTTCTTCGGATTTCTGCCGCGGCTGTTCGCGGCGATGTTTGTCCTTTTCTTCGGGCTGCTTGCGGCGAGCTTTTTTTCTCGTGCCGCATTGCTCGCCGCAGTGAACGCGGATCTGCCGTCGCCGCGGCTGATCAGTTCGACGATTCGCACGATCATTATTGTTTTTTCTGTATCGGTGGGCTTCGAGGAACTAGGTCTCGGCGAGCGCACGATCGTGGTGGCGTTTTCGATCGTCTTCGGCGCGCTGATGCTGGGTCTGGCGTTGGCTTTCGGCATCGGCGGGCAAGACCTGGCGCGGCGCTATCTGGAGCGAAGGTTTATGCACGAACGGAGGGAGGAGAAGGAGGATGAGTTGTCGCCGTTGTGATTCGCCGAGCTGGTGACCAAAGTTAGATACTGTCACGAAGACGACTCGCTCCCCGTATTCGCGCGACCCGCTCCCTGAGTTATAATATTTCCGCTCTGTACACAGGCTCTATCCGCAGCATGCGGAGGGGCACTGGAGGACAAATGAGTCTCACCCCAATCGGCGATCCTCGCCAAAAGGTTACGGTTTCATTCCTGCACGATAAGAAGCTCCGGCACGAACCTATCGCGTGCTTGACTGCATATGACTATGCCACGTCGCGCCTGGTGGATGAAGCTGGAATTGATATCGTGCTGGTCGGTGATTCGCTCGCCCAAACCATGCTGGGCTACGAGAACACCCTGTCGGTTACGATCGAAGAAATGCTGCACCACACGCGTGCCGTGCGGCGCGGCGTAAAACGTGCGCTGCTCCTCGCGGACATGCCCTACGGCTCCTACCACGTCAGTGCGGACGAGGCCATCCGCAACGCCGCACGCTTCGTGAAAGAAGCCGGCGCTGAAGCCGTGAAGATTGAAGGCGGCGCCAAGCGCGCTGATCTGATCCGGCAAATCATCGACGCCGAGATTCCGGTCGCCGGGCACATTGGGCTGACGCCGCAGTCAGTGAACGTGATGGGAGGGTACAAGGTTCAGGGCAAGTCGCTGGCGGCAATCGAGCAGCTCATGCGCGATGCTGTGGCCCTCGACCACGCCGGTGTGGCCTGCATCTACCTTGAAGGCATTCCGCGCGAAGTTGCCGGCATGATCACGGCCGAGGTCGAAACGCCGACCATCGGTATCGGCGCGGGACCGGAATGCGATGGCCAGGTGCTCGTGCTCCACGATCTGCTAAACCTGACGTTCACGTCTCCGGCCAAATTCGTGCGCCGATACGGAGATGCAGCCGCCCTAATCACGCAGGCAGTGCAGGGCTTTCGCGCAGATGTGGTGTCTGGGCAATATCCCTCGGACAGCGAATCCTATCACCTGGCCAAAGAAACTCTCGCGGCGCTTGAGACCGTCCTGGAACGCAAGCGGAGCATGCAGCGCTGAGAGTTGCAGCAGGCTCGCTTCATCAGGCAGCCGCGATTCGTCCATGCAAATCCTCAAAACGATCCGGGAGATGCGCTCGGCCTGTAGCCTTGCGAAACATGGTGATCAGCGCCTCGGCTTGGTGCCCACGATGGGCGCGCTGCACGAGGGCCATCTTTCGCTGATCCGGGCCACGAAGGCCCAATGCGACGTAGTCGCCGCCTCAATCTTCGTAAATCCTACTCAGTTTGGCCCGAGTGAAGATTTCGCCAAATATCCACGCAGCTTCGAGCGTGATCGCCAGATGCTGGAACGAGAGGCTATAGATCTGCTTTTCGCGCCTGCCGTCGAGGAAATGTATCCCCAAGGCATGACAACTTGGGTCACTGTCGAAGGGCTCAGCGACAAGCTCTGCGGGAAGTCGCGCCCTGGCCACTTTCGAGGTGTAACCACGGTTGTTACCAAGCTTTTCCAGATTGTGCAGCCCGACGCGGCGTTCTTTGGCCAAAAAGATGCCGCGCAACTGGCCATTATGCGAGGAATGACCCGCGATCTGAATTTGCCGGTCGAGATCGTCGCTTGCCCGATTGTCCGCGAGCCGGATGGATTGGCTATGAGCTCGCGCAACGCTTACCTTGACCCGCAGGAGCGCCGAGCGGCGCCAGTATTATACCAATCGCTGCTTGAAATTCAGGACGTTTTCAAACAAGGTGAGCGCCGGGCGCAGAAACTCATTGACGCCGGCAAACAAACTATCGCGGAAGAGCATTCTGTCCGCATAGATTATTTGGAGATCGTGGATCCCGAAACACTCGACCGCATCGAGGAAGTCTCGGAGACCGCTCTCGTGGCGGTAGCAGCGTTCGTGGGTAGTACGCGGCTGATTGACAACCTTCAGCTTTCTTCAGACTAGAACTCACGACCCAATCGCGTGAAATCGCCCAGTACTACATCGTGCAAATCCCGAGCCGCCAATCCATTCGGAACAGATTCATGCAACATGAATGGCGTACGATTGCGCGAAGACGCTTGCACTCACCGAAAGAGCAGCATGTCCTGATCGTCACAGAGGGCTGAAGTCTGCGAGCAGAGCCAATTGCGGCCCGACAGGTGTATACTCCCGTGCTGCTGCAAGTCAGCAAACTTCCAAATCCCCAGGAGTAGCCGCCCATGCATCCCCCCTCTCTCCAAAATGCTGAGAACCACGGCTGTAACTCCGTCATTTTCATTACATGGGATGAAAGTGATTTCACGGGCACCGGTCTTGAAGGATTTGGTGACGATACGGGCTGCTGCGACTCCACGCCGGACGCCGGCGGAGGCCACGTCCTCACCGTCGTCATTTCTCATTCCGACCACCCCGCACCTCGAACGTGGCCTACAACCACCAGTCGATGCTGGCAACAATCGAGGATGGCTTAAATCTCGGTTGTCTCGCGTTTGCCTGCGATATCGCGAACGTCCCGCCTATGAGCGATCTCGTCGGTCCCAAGAAATAGTCGCATTAGTAGGCATTCGAACAGACCCCGCTTGAAGGCGGGGTTTCTTCGCCGGAGAAAAATCGTTAGGACTGCAGAGAATCTGCCTAACTAAGTAGGGCCTATAGTGGTCTCGTTTTATTTTTCTTTCACGAGTCTTATCCCCAACTCCTTCAATTGCGCTTCGTTCACCGGGGTCGGCGCGTCCACCATTAGATCCACCGCGCGCGCCGTCTTGGGGAATGGAATTACCTCGCGCAGGCTTTCTGCTCCGGCGAGAATCATCACAATGCGATCCAGCCCGAGAGCAATTCCTCCATGCGGAGGCGTGCCGTACTCCAAAGCTTCGAGGAAAAATCCAAAGCGGGCTCTCGCCTCTTCCTCACTCATGCCGAGCGCCTGAAAGATTTTGCGTTGAATGTCCTGGCGATGAATACGGATTGAGCCAGAACCCAGCTCCGTTCCGTTTAACACCACGTCGTAGGCGAGCGCGCGGATTTCTCCCAACGGGGATTTTGGATCATTCACCGAGTCGATGTTCGCCTCCAGCTTTGCCATGTCCTCTTCGTGCAAAGAGGTGAAAGGATGGTGCGCCGGGTTCCAGCGCTTTTCGGTCTTGTCCCACTCGAACATGGGGAAATCCGTCACCCACAGGAAATGAAATTCCTTCTTCTGAAATGCTCCGTGCTTTGCCGCATATTTCAGCGCGAGATCAAGCCGCAAGTAGCCGCATTTTTCGCAGAAATGCTGCGCCGACTGGTCCATCACTACAGACGAGTCCGGCTTGTCCAGTGCTCCGGCCAGCAGCCATAAATCGGTTTCTTCGACCGTGGCGAACTTCAGAATTTTTTCTGTCAATTCGGGAGAATCTTTGGCCAGCCGCTTGGGATCCGTTATCAATTGAACGAACGCAGGCCCCTGCACATGCTGATACGCGCCGTACGTGCCTATGGTTCGGCGCTCGGTACCGGAGATATCGCCCGCGTTCGGAATGCGGATAAGTTGGAGGGGCAGTTCCCTTCTCATCCTGAATTTCGCGCCGAACTCTCGCAGTTCGTCTGGCGACAGCGCTGCTCGAATATCGACCATTCCCGGCAGCCGCAGATCAGGCTTATCGCTGCCATAGACTCGAATCGCCTCGTCATAACTCAGGCGAGGAAACGGAGCCCTGATCTCGTAGCCCGCCGCGGTGAAGGCGGCGCTCAAGAATCCCTCCACCACCTCCCACACACGCTCGGGTTGTGGATACGACATCTCGAGGTCGATCTGGGTGAACTCCGGCTGGCGATCTGCACGCAGATCTTCATCACGAAAGCAGCGCACGATTTGGAAGTACTTGTCGAAACCCGAGATCATCAGAATTTGCTTGAACAATTGCGGCGATTGCGGCAGCGCATAAAAGCACCCGGGCTGGACCCGGCTGGGCACAAGATAGTCGCGGGCACCTTCGGGGGTGGAGCGCGTCATAAAGGGCGTTTCGATCTCGAAAAAGCCCTGGGCAGAAAGATAATCCCGAATCGCTTTCGAGACTTTGTGCCGGGTCTCCATGTTGAACTGCATCGCCTCACGACGCAGATCGATATACCGATACTTCAGGCGCGCTTCTTCGTTAGGGAGGATCGTGTCGCCGGGCAAGAATGGCGGTTGTTTGGCAACGTTCAGCAGTCGCAGTTCTTCGGCGACCAGTTCGACCTCACCTGTGGCAATGTTCCTGTTGACAGTGTCCGCATCCCGCCGCTTGACCGTGCCTACCACGGCAATCACGTACTCGTTGCGCAATTCCTGGGCCTGGTCGTGGAGGGCTGGATTGCGTTCGCGATTGAATACGACCTGAGTCACCCCGGTGCGGTCGCGCAGATCGATGAAGATGATGCTGCCCAGGTCGCGGCGGCGATTTACCCATCCCATCAAGACAGCTTTTTGTCCGGAATCGGAGAGACGCAGCGCTCCGCACATATGAGTACGCCGAAGATCGCCTAGGAAGTCGAGCAAAGTGCGCCTTTCAGTGAAGGATGAAGAGGAAAAGTGAATCCCAGATTATAAATGCTGCTCGCAGGAAGTGCAGGAAGAGACTGGAGCTAAGCAGTTGCCATTGCAGGACGGCGCCCGCTGATTATGAAAACAGCTGATTGTCTGTATAAACGCGGGGGGAAAGGTCCTAAGCGACGACTGGCGTGAGGTTCGCGAAGCAAAAAATGAATGGATTCCTCGGGGCGGTCAGAATGATAAGACTCCCTTGCTCGTACCTCTTGGTCGCCCATCCCCCGGGGAGGTGTCATCTCGAACTTGAATCTGGACAGCCGTGGACGGCTGTCCCCACGTGGTCTTTGGGCATCGCGATAGCGTGGGCGCCACGCTAGCTCACCAAGCACTGCTCTGCAGCACCCTCTCACCAACCCCGGGTCTGCAGCATTTGCGCCTCATCCAAAGCCGCCACCGCCAAACCTTTCATCGCGCCGGTCAGATCCGCGCTGACTTCAAGTAGGACTTTAGGATCGTTGTAATGTGTGGCGGCTTTCACGATGGCGCGCGCGCGGCGCTCGGCTTCTTCAGGTGGGGCAAAGTTTGTGGAGTCTTTCATGAAGATGCCGGAGCCGACGAAGACGGCTTCAGCGCCGAGTTGCATGACGAGGCTTGCGTCCGCCGGCGTCGCAATGCCTCCCGCTGAGAAATTTGGAACCGGGAGCTTGCCTTCTTTCGCCACCATCTTTATCAGTTCATACGGTGCCTGGTGCTCTTTGGCTTTGGCGTAGAGTTCCTCTTCGCTGAGCACGGTGAGCATTTTCATCTCCCGCACGATCTGGCGGATGTGCTTGACGGCGTGGACCACATCTCCGGTGCCGGCCTCGCCCTTGGTGCGGATCATGGCAGCGCCTTCGGCGATGCGGCGGAGAGCTTCTCCGAGATTGCGCGCGCCGCAGACGAAGGGGACATTGAAAGCGTGCTTATCGACGTGGTGAGCTTCGTCGGCAGGGGTGAGGACTTCGGATTCGTCGATGTAGTCGACGCCGAGCTCTTGCAGAATTTGCGCCTCCGCGAAGTGGCCGATGCGGCACTTGGCCATGACGGGGATGGAAACGGCGGCCATGATCTCGCGGATTTTTTTGGGCGCGGCCATGCGGGCGACGCCGCCTTCGGCGCGGATTTGCGCGGGCACGCGCTCGAGAGCCATGACGGAGACAGCTCCGGCCTTTTCGGCGATGAGGGCCTGCTCGGCGTTGGTGACGTCCATGATGACGCCGCCTTTGAGCATTTCGGCGAGGCCGGTCTTGAGACGAAGGCTGGTGGGACTGCCGTTGTTTTGTGACATAAGTTCCTCTCAGTTCGGTGATGTCGGTTCGATGAAGTTGTCGAATCCCGGATCAGAGAAGACAAACGCCAATTTGATGTCCTCACTGCCGGTGTTCTTCAGACTGATCCACGCGCCTGAAGGAATAAAAACTACTGCTCCGGCATGGACGTCCCGCTCCTGCGGGCCCAACCATACATGGGCGCTACGGGTCTGAATCAACAGAATTTCATCCTGGCCGAGCTGCTGGTGCCGGGGGATAGCCCTGCCGGGAGGAATCTCCTCAGTGCCAAGCCACATTTTTTTTGAGCCGCCGTTTGGGCGATCTACTTTCATCCTAATTGTGGCGCTTGCCGCTGCCAGTTCCCTTGGCCTGCGGAGGCGTTGTCCCCCTTCGTTGCTCTCCAGTATCAATGGTGTTGGAGCAACCATTCCTGCGGGCGGCTGGGCCCAGGCGCTGCACGACCCGAAGAACAGACTCGCAGCAAGCAGCGAAATTTTGGCGAATCCCATTGATGATATGTTCGGCAAACACCTTTAGCAGGTTGCCGGGGAAAGCCCCTCAGCCCCTTAGCGATCGAGTTACACGCGTTCCAATTCGCGCTGCGTCATTTCATTTTCAACATTGCCGGTGTTTAAAGTCGAGGCCGGCTCGAACAGCATGATCCAGACTTCTTCGTCCGCAACCGGGCAATGCTCGACGCCGTGAGGGACCACGATGAACTCGCCTTCTTCGATCCAGACGTGGCGGTCGCAAAGGTCTTTGTCCCGGTACTCCATGCAAAAGCGGCCTTTTACGACCAGGAACATTTCGTCTTCGTACTCATGATGGTGCCAGATGAACTCGCCTTTCAGCTTGTCCAACTTGACGAGCTGGCCGTTCAGTTCAGCGACGATGTAAGGCTTCCAGTATTCATGAATCTGCCGGAATTTCTCGGCGACATTTACTTTTTCCACGATCCTGCCCCCCGATGGAATGCTACTTACCAATTGGACTTGCCAAAAGGTCCATTTACGTTATTCTGTGCATACCATTATCCTATGGCGAAACAAGCCACTTCCCTGCCCTTGAGTTTGCCCGCAGCGCCCGTGGGGGTGCAGTTGTATCGCTGGTTTTATGACGAACTGCGGGAGGCGATACTCGGTAAACGGCTCATGCCGGGGGCGCGGCTGCCTGCCACGCGTGATCTGGCAAAGCAATATCGGCTATCGCGGGCGACGGTGGTCAAGGCCTTCGAGCAGCTCGCATCGGAAGGCTACGTGGAGGGACGAGTTGGAGCGGGCACCTTCGTCGCCCGGGTGCTGCCTGATGAACTGCTGCAGGTGGGACGAAGCGCGCGCAGCGGGCAGAAACGTCCGCGCAGGGTGCGATGGGCAGCGTACGCGAGGCGGCTAAAACCTTTTCCTGAAGCCAATCTGCGGCCGGCGCGAGCGTTTCGCGCCAACCAAGCTGCGCTGGATGCGTTTCCGACCGCGCTCTGGGCGCAGGTGGCGGCGCGGCGTCTGCGACGCGCGTCGGCGCAGTTGCTGGCCGGTGGCGAGGCGCTGGGGTATCGCCCACTGCGGCAGGCTGTGGCGGAGTATCTCAACACATCGCGCGGAGTGAAATGTACGGCTGAGCAAGTGCTGATCATTTCCGGTGTGCAGGAGGGACTGGAACGAGCAGCACATTTGCTGCTGAATCCCGGAGATCCGGTGTGGGTGGAGGAGCCCGGATATCCCGGGGCAAGGATCGTGTTCGGAGCGGTGGGGGCAAAGCTGTGTCCGGTGCCGGTGGATTCGGAAGGCTTGTCGCTGGAAGAAGGGCAACGTCGTTGGAAGCGCGCGAAACTGGTGTTCGTAACTCCGGCGCATCAGTTCCCCCTGGGCGTAACGATGAGCCTGCGACGCCGGCTGGCGCTGCTCGAATGGGCGAGGTCAAAGGCGCTGATTTTTGAAGATGATTATGACAGTGAGTATCGCTACGCCGGGCATCCGATTCCGGCGATGCAGGGTCTGGACCAGGGTGACGTGGTGATATTTTCCGGCAGCTTCAATGAGGTGCTCTTCCCTGCTCTGCGGCTGGCGTACATGGTGGTTCCCCCGGGAATGGTGGACCGATTTGCGGCGGCGCAGTCGGTGAGCTTACGGCATGCGCCGCTACTGGATCAGGCGATTCTGTGTGACTTCATCACTGAAGGGCATTTTGCGCGACACATACGACGCATGCGGGAATTGTATGCGGAACGATTAGGCGTGCTTCTGGAATCGGCGAAGGAGAACCTGGATGGGCTGCTCGAGATTCCGCCGGTGGAGGCCGGGCTGCAAACCATAGGATGGCTAAGGCGCGGGATCAGTGCAGTGCGTGCTGCTGCTGAAGCGGCGAAGCGTGGCGTGGAAGTGATTCCGCTGACCCGGTACACATCGCGGCGCTTTGGGCGGGAAGGTTTGATTCTGGGATTTGCGGCGGTTGATGGTAAAGAGTTGAGACGGGGCGCGGAGCAACTGGCGGGGCCTCTGGAGGGATTGCACGAGGGAATCGCTGACATTTTCCAATGAAATGCGAGCGGCCGTACGTTCTTAGCAATGCCTATGGTTCGTTCAAAAGTAACGCTGATCGCTCCGAAAACTGGTGAAGGCCAGATCCGGCGTGCCGTTACCGTCAAAGTCGCCGACGACCATGGTCCCATTAGCAAACGCACCGGGGGTGCAGTGATGCGGCCTTGAACGCCCCTGTGGCGTCTCCGCAGCACGGCTACAATCCCCAAAGGTTCAAGGGTTACCGCCAGATCAGCAGTACGAGCGTGACTAATGGCCACAACTGACCCCGTGGCTGAAATGGCGGAGATTTCTGTTGAATCGCAGCGCACGCTAGTTGACCTCCTCCCCTCCGCGTCCTAACATAGCGACCTACGGAAACAATAGTTCCGTGTGGGGGCGCATGCCCGGCCAGACCACCACCAACAGCCAGACCTTGATCGGTCAAACGATCTCGCACTACCGCATTCTGGGAAAGCTGGGCGGCGGGGGTATGGGCGTGGTGTACGAAGCCGAGGACACGCGGCTCGGGCGCCACGTGGCGATCAAGTTCCTTCCTGACAACCTGCTCGGTGACCGTAAAGCGCTGGAGCGCTTCGAGCGTGAGGCGCGGGCCGCCTGCCTGCTGAATCATCCCACCATCTGCACGATTCACGAAGTTGAAGATCACAACGGGCATCCGTTCATCGTCATGGAGAAGCTGGAGGGCGAGAGCCTGAAGGCGCGTATCCATGGCCAGCCGATGGAGGTGGACCAGCTGCTTGAGATTGCGATTCAAGTGGCAGACGCGTTGGCCACTTCGCACGCCAAGGGGATCATTCATCGCGACATCAAGCCCGCAAACATCTTTATCACCAAGAGCGGGCACACCAAAGTTCTGGACTTCGGGCTGGCGAAACTCATCCGTGATGACCGGCTTGCTACTAGTGAAGAAACTCCAATCGAGGACTCGCTCACTGCGGTAGGCGTGATTCCGGGCACCGCGGTTTATATGTCTCCGGAGCAGGCGCGCAGCGAAGAACTGGATGCGCGCACGGACATCTTTTCTTTTGGCGTGGTGCTGTACGAGATGGCTACCGGCAAGAAGCCATTCTCCGGGAACAACGTTGTAACTACGCTCGACGCGGTGCTACACCAGAAGCCGGCGGCGCCATCGACCCTCAATCCCGGATTGCCTGCCGAACTGGAAGGTGTGATCGGCAAGGCGATGGAGAAGGAGCGCGCGAAGCGCTATCAGAGTGCCGCTGAGATCCGCGCTGACCTTCAACAGTTAAAGAGAGAAACAGAATCAGGACTCACGCGAACAGGGCCACGGGCTACTTCCCCGATTCGTCTGGCAACTAAAACGTTCCAAAAGACCAGCAAGCGGACTCTGTATCTGCTGTTGGGTGTTAGCGCGCTGCTGCTTACCGTCCTTGTAACGTTTGGAGTGTGGTGGATAAAGCACCGCGCCGGCAACGCCGGAATGCAGAGCAATGCCGTGGCAGTGCTGCCGCTGCAGAATATGACTGGTGATTCCAGCAATGACTACCTGCGCTTTGCCTTGGCGGACGAAATTGCCAACGTGCTCACGTATTCGCGGTCGCTGGATGTCCGGCCCTCCTCCGTCACCGCCAAATACACAAGTGCGGATTTAGACCCAGAAAAAGTGGGTCACCAGCTGCGGGTCAAGAGTGTTCTGACCGGGCACTACATGAAGCAGGGGAAACATCTGCGGGTCACGCTGGAAGCTGTGGACGCTACCAGCGACAGAGTCGTGTGGCAGACCAATCTGGAATCTACCGATCAGGATCTGATTGCCCTGCAGCAGAAGCTCGCAACGCAAGTCCGCCAGGGATTGCTTCCGATTCTGGGTGCGGCCAATGGGTTCCTCGAAACCAGCACGCGACCAAAGAGCCAGGAAGCATACGACCTTTATCTACGTAGCACAGCTGCTTCCCACGACCCCGTTCCCAACAAAGAAGCCATCAAGATGCTGGAGCGTGTGCAGCAAATGGATCCGACTTATGCGCCCGCCGTGGAAGCACTCGCGTTGCGTTATTACTACGACGCGACCTACTCCAACGGCGGAGAGGAGCTTTTCCAGCGCTCGAACGAGGCCTGCGAACGCGCACTCAGCCTGGATCCCAATCGAATGATCGCCGCCAGCCAGTTGATCACGAACCGGGTAGAACGCGGGGAACTCGGCAAGGCTTATGAGGCGGCAACGGCACTGGTCAAGCGCCGCCCCGAGAGCGCTCTGGCCCACTTCGCGTTAAGTTACGTTCTTCGCTATGCGGGAATGTTAGAAAATTCGGCCCGTGAGTGCGATACATCGCTGGCCTTGGATCCGGGCAATTATCAGCTCCGCTCGTGCGCGTGGGTCTTCATGGAATTGGGCAGGGCGCAACGCGCAATGGACTACGTGAACCTCGACACCGGCTCAGAATGGGCCGCTTGGGTCACTCCTCACGTGCTGCTGCGCGAGGGAAAAATTGCCGAGGCCCGTGCCGCAGTCAAACAGATGTCGACCAATCCCCGCTACCACCGCGACCTGCTTGAAACCTGTCTGCAGACTCCGCCGCCAGCCGATTTAGACAAGACCGTGCAGAACGCGGAACGCACTACCGCCGCCGAACCTGATCCCGAGGAGTGGTATCACCAGGGCTCGGTGCTGGCATATTGCGGACAAAGAGATGCTGCCTTCCGCATGTTAAAGACAGCTATTCAGCTGAATTACTGCTCGTACTCCAACCTGCTTTCCGACCCTCTGATCCGTGGTCTGCATAGCGATCGCCAGTTTGATGAAGTGCTCACCGCGGCCCACCAGTGCCAGCAAGCCATAGAGCCGGCAAAGCCGTAGGGTCTCTAAATCAGATAAGATGGACAGCTGCGGCTAACTTCTCAGCACGCGCGAAGTCCAAACCGCAGGACATCGCAGGAAAAATATTGTTTCCCATCTTCCTGAGGAGAAATCCCATACGCATGAACAGAATGAAGCGTGGGCTGGTCTGCGCCACCGCCATCGCTTTGCTGTGTATTGCCGCGCCCTCGCAGGCTCCGGTAAAACCCACCGATCCAACCGCTCCCCTTCCTCAGGACAGCGGCGCTGCCGGCCTGAAACAAGAGCTTCTTCGACTGCTGACAACTGCGCGCTTGATGCAGGTAACCGCTCATCCCGATGACGAAGATGGCGGCATGTTGACACTCGAATCGCGCGGCAAAGGCGCAACGGTATTGCTAATGACGCTAACCCGCGGCGAGGGTGGGCAGAACCGGCTTGGCAGCAATCTGTTCGATTCTCTGGGTGTATTGCGAACTCTGGAGCAAACGGCTTCAGACCGCTATTACGGTGTGGAGCAACGTTTCAGCCGCGTCGCTGACTTTGGCTATTCCAAAAACGCAGAGGAAACTTTTCAGAAATGGCACGGCCACGATATCGCGCTGGCCGACTTGGTGCGCGTGATCCGCACCTTCCGCCCCGACGTACTGGTGGCGCGTTTCTCAGGAACTGAGCGGGATGGGCACGGACATCATCAGGCTTCGGCCATTCTGACCAAAGAAGCATTTCGTGCAGCCGCCGATCCGAACCGTTTTCCCGAACAGATTAAGGAAGGACTGCTGCCCTGGCAGCCGAAAAAGCTGTACGTCGGCAACGTGTGTGGCTTTGGCGCGATGGCCTGTCCCGATGAAAACTACACGGTCAGCCTAAACACCGGAGTCGTGAATTCCCTGCTGGGGATGTCATACATCCAGTTTGCGCTGGAGGGCCTTCGGCATCAGCTTTCGCAGGGAGCGGGCGGATGGAGCGTCGAACCTGGAGATCGTTTCACTTATTACAAGCTCACGGATTCGGTGTTGCCGACGGCTAAGAACGGACATGAGCAGGATTTTTTTGACGGGATCGATACCAGCTTGGCCGGCCTAGCTTCGCAGGTGACCGATGGCGAAAACAAGGCGGCGAAGCTGCGTTTCGCATTGTCAGAAATTGCTAACCAGATCAAAGATGCGACAACCCGAGCTGACGCCGATCCAAGCTCGGCGGTGCAACCCTTGTTATCGGCTCTTGAATCCACGAGCGATTTGCTTGCGCAAGACCGGGGCAAGGGCCTCGACCGATCCACCGAGGAAAACTTGCTAATCCGTCTTCGCGCAAAGCAAGAACAAATCCAGGCTGCTCTGATGCTGGCGTTGAACGTTGCCGTGAAGACGGATGGAATCCCATTGCCGGCACAGAACGACGCCACGCAGCAATTGCCGGCGATTTCGCCCGGGGACAAATTTACCGTTGCGGTGACATTGCACAATGGCTCAAAGCATGTGGTTAATCCGCGTGACCTCGTGCTCGACGGAATGATTCCTGCCGCGGTGATCGAAGACCGGGAGACAGCGCCGGTGAAGCCCGGTAGTGATTATGAAAACAAATTTCAACTCGAGTTGCCGCAGAATTTTGCTTACACTCGCCCGGCGCTCCACCGCAACGATCCGGAGCGGGATGCGGTTTACAGGGTCGATGAACCGCAGTTTGCGACGCTGCCGGTACCGCCGCCGCCGTTTCGCGTAGTTGCACACTACGACGTGCCGGAATTCGCCTCGCCCAAGCATCGCGACCCGGCGGTGCAGACATACGCTACATTTCCGGAGGTAGTCTCCCCCGTTCTGAGTTCGTTTACCGACGATAAAGGCGTGGAGCGCAAGAGCACTTTGTCGGTTGTCCCTGCGTTTTCGCTGATGCTCGAACCCGGCATGCAAGTAATTCGGGCGCAGGGAGACCGCGGGTGCGGCGTGAAGGTCGGCGTCAGTTATGACCTTTCTTCACCTGCCCAAGGAATGCTTCGCTTAGAGGTTCCGGCGAACTGGCGAGTCGAGCCCGCTAAGCGGCCTGTTGAATTTCATCGGCGTGGCGAGAAGCAGGACTTTGAATTCAGGGTGTTTCCCGCGAGCTTGAAAGAGGGCCGCCAGGAAATTCGGGCTGTGCTCGAGGCTGGAGCAACTCGTTATAGCGAGGGTTACTCGCGCATCACGCGTGAGGATCTGGACGCCGCCTACTATTATCAGCCCGCGGTTCAGCACATCAGCATCGTAGATGTGAAAGTTCCCCAGAACCTGAAAGTCGCCTACCTCATGGGCGCCGGGGACGATATCCCGACTGTGCTGCAGCAGATTGGGATGGATGTCACGCTAGTCCCGGCAGAGAAACTCGCAAGCGAAGATCTGAGCCGGTACGGAACGATCGTGCTGGGCATTCGCGCTTACGATACGCAGAAAACGGTAGCCGCGAATAACAAGAAGCTGCTCGCTTTTGTTTCCGCCGGGGGGACGCTGCTGGTGCAGTACAACACCGGCGTGGGCGACTTCAATAGCGGACACTACACGCCGTATCCGGCGCAACTGAGCCGGGCCAGGGTGTCGGTGGAAGAGGCGCCGGTTGAAATTCTCGCGCCGGACGATCCTGTGTTTCATCTCCCGAACCAGATTACCCAGCATGATTTTGATGATTGGGTGCAGGAGCGCGGGCTTTACTTCATGGACCAGTGGGACCGCAACTTCAATCCGCTGCTCTCCTGCCACGATCCCGGCGAGCTCCCACAAAAGGGTGGATTATTGAAAGTGCAGTATGGAAAAGGGACGTACATCTACAGCGCCTACGCTTTCTTCCGCCAGGTGCCCGCCGGCGTTCCGGGCGCAATTCGATTGTTCGTGAATTTATTGAGCGCAGGGGAAAACACGCCTTTGCCTCTTAGCCGTTAGCTCTTTAGCTTTGGCAACAGGCAAGCCATCTCTCATGGACAGCTCAAAACCAAGTGAAGAAAAGCAGCCAACAGCTAACAGCCAAGGGCTGACGCCTAAAAGCCAACGACCAACGACGAACGACCAACGATCACTGATCCGCGGCATCGGCGTGGGCAGCGCCACCGCGCTCAACATGATCGACATGATTGGCGTGGGACCGTTCATCACCATTCCGCTGATCATCAGCGCCATGGGCGGACCTCAAGCGATGTTGGGTTGGGTTCTTGGAGCCCTGTTTGCCATGTGCGATGGCCTGGTCTGGGCCGAACTGGGGGCCGCGATGCCCGGCTCGGGCGGTTCATATCGATATCTACGCGAAATGTACGGACCCAAGAAACTCGGCCGCCTGATCTCCTTCCTCTTCATATGGCAGCTCTCTTTCAGCGCGCCGCTTTCCATCGCCTCTGGCTCGATCGGGCTGGCCGGGTACGCAGCCTACTTTTGGCCGGGATTGGAACATCAACTTGCCGGGCAGACGTGGAGCTTGGATCTGCCCCTGCTCGGAGCTGTACAGCTGCGCTGGCTGGTTGCGGGAACTACTTTCGTCGCAATCGGTGTTGTCACACTTGCGGTCGTATTGCTCTACCGAAAAATCACCAGTGTTGGTTGGATTTCAAAAATTCTGCTGGCAGGCGTGCTGGGAACCATGGGCTGGATCATCGTTGCAGGTCTAGGGCACTTTGATGCAACACGCGCCTTCAGTTTTCCGCCGGAGGCTTTCACTCTGTCGCACAAGTTCTTTCTCGGACTCGGCGCTGCCATGCTTATCAGCACTTATGATTATTGGGGTTACTACAATGTCTGCTTCCTTGGCGACGAAGTCAAAGACCCCGGCAAGACCATCCCGCGCGCGCTGCTGCTATCCATTTTTCTGGTGGGATGTCTATATGTGCTGATGAACGTCAGCATTCTGGGCGTGGTTCCATGGCAGGAGATGATTCAATCCGGACAGCGCGGCGGCAAGCTGTATGTGGTCTCCATCTTCATGGAGCGCGTTTACGGAGACTGGGCGGCCAGGATCGTGACGGCCCTCGTCATGTGGACAGCCTTCGCTTCGGTTTTCTCGTTGTTGCTCGGCTATTCCCGGGTTCCCTACGCTGCAGCTCTCGACGGCAACTACTTCCGCGCATTCGCCAGCGTGCATCCGGAATATCGCTTCCCATACGTCTCGCTGCTTTCTTTGGGAGCAGTAGCAGTTGTGTTCTGCTTCTTTTCTCTCGCGGACGTAATTGCAGCTTTGGTCGTTATTCGTATTCTGCTGCAGTTCCTGGTGCAAGCTGTCGGGGTCATAGTGCTCCGAATCCGGCGCCCTGATTTGCCACGTCCATTTCGCATGTGGCTGTTTCCAGTGCCCGCTCTGATCGCGATCGCCGGCTTTGTATTCATTCTCGTGAAACGTCCAAACGCGCTGCAGGAGATTCGCTACGCCACGATGATTCTCCTTGTTGGATTGATCATTTACACGTTGCAGGCTTTTCGAAGTGGCGAGTGGCCTTTTGGCGGACGTGTGCCGATGAAGATTAAAGAAGTCCCTACCCGATAACATGGCCGAAGCGGTGCAAACACCGAGGTCTGAGCGAATGACGTTGAGTCGATCGATTTCGCCATGGGCGCCTCTGCGCGAGCCGCTCTTCCGTTCCCTATGGGGCGCGGCCGTAATTTCTTACACGGGTACCTGGATGCAGAACGTGGGTGCGGGCTGGCTGATGACCCAGCTCACCACGTCGCCCCTGAAAGTGAGCCTGGTAACAGCGGCAAGCACGCTACCGGTATTCCTGGTGATCCTCCCGGCAGGCGCTCTCGCCGATCTGGTCGACCGCCGCCGCTTCCTGCTGATCACGCAAAGCTGGATGGTAGTGGCTGCCGCAATGCTGGGAATTCTCACGCTCCTCGGTTACGTTACTCCACCCATCCTGCTGCTTTACACATTCTTACTCGGCCTGGGCTCGGTGATGAACGATCCCGCATGGCAGGCGATTACTCCAGAGATAGTTTCTGCAAAGAATCATGCACCGGCGGTGGCGTTGAACTCGGTTGGTTTTAACGTCGCCCGTGCGCTCGGCCCGGCGGTGGGTGGATTGGTGATCGCAGCTACCAGTTCGGGTGTGGCATTCCTGCTGAATGCTGCGTCTTTTTTCGGAGTGATTTTGTTCTTGTATCGCTGGAAGCGGCCGCACTACGAACATGTCGAAACCGGTCGTGTGCGCGATGCGATGGCTACCGGTTTCCGCTATGTGCGCGGCGCGCCGGTCGTGCGCTCCGTGCTCATTCGTACCGCCGCTTTCAGTTGGGCCGCGAGCTGCCTGCTGGCACTACTACCGATCCTCGCCCGTCCTCATGGCGCAAGCGGCTATGGGCTGCTGCTCGGCTCTTTTGGATTGGGAGCTCTGGCAGGTGCGGCACTTCTGCCTCGCTTGCGCACCCGGCTTTCGGTTGATGCACTTGTAGTCTTCGCCACGATTTTATTTGCGGCGATGACATTTCTTGCCGGACATGTGCGAGCATTCAGCGGCCTGATTCTGGTATTGTTTGCCAGCGGGATCGCCTGGATTGGCATCCTCTCCTGCTTGAATGTGGCAGCGCAAACCATGTCGCCGTCGTACTTGCGCGCCCGCGCCTTATCGATGTACCTGCTGGTGCTGCAGGGAGGCATGGCGCTGGGCAGCGCTGTCTGGGGAATGTTGGCCAGCAGATCGGGAATTCCGGCGGCGTTGCTGGTTTCCGCCGTCGCTCTGATTGCCGGACTGATCACAGTGCCGCGCCACCGCTTGAGTTCAGAAAAACTGAAGTTCGCGCCGGTTGTGGTACGCGACTAGCTCGGAGAGCAAAATTTGGTGGCCGGGATCAAGAGCCCGTTCGGCGATGGCACGACGACTCGGTTGGGAATGGCCACGGCACTGGCCTGGCACGGCTTCGATCATTACGGGCAGATGGTTGAGTATCTGCGGATGAATGGAATTATTCCGCCGGCCAGCCGGCAGTAGATCACTTCATCTTGAGGCCATCCTGAGGCTGCGGAGTCGTCTGCGAAGCCGGCGACCCGATGAAAATCCATGCATTGGGCCAGCGCCACCGGCGAGCAATGCATAGAGGTGGGATTTCAATAGGTTTTTCCAGGAAATTATCCATTCGGTCGAAACCGGAGAAGCTGATTGTGCTGAGCAATCACTCCCTCTCCCAATGAGCCGTTCCGGTCTCGACCGGAACAACCTCTCGAGCCACCACACATAGGTCCCTCTCAGAAACCCAAACCTGAACCCTCAAACTGCTCGCCCGTTCAGTCTGCCCCCCGGCTCCTCAAAGCAAGTACCGCGTCAGGACGCGCCCTTGAAAAGCTCGGAATGCGCCGCGAAGGATGCATGGTGCGGCCATTCTCAAGCGGAGCGAGTTCAATCGATCCGAAACGAAGGGGAGTTCCTGAAGTAGAATGCACGAGGTCGACTGTGGCCCCTGCTTACCCGACTGAAATGCCTTGCCCTTCTCTCGACGTCCTGGCCATCGCCGCGCATCGTGACGATGTCGAGCAAACCTGCGGGGGCACGCTGCTCAAGATGGCGCAGCGCGGCCACCGTACCGGCATTCTCGATCTCACCCAAGGCGAGATGGGCACACGCGGCACCCCCAAAGACCGTGCACGCGAAGCAGAAGAAGCGGCCAGGACCCTGTGCATTTCCTGGCGGCAAGCGCTCGACATCCCCGATGGCCGCGTCGAAAACACCTGGGAAAACCGTCTCAAAGTCGCGCGGGTAATCCGCGAGCAGAAGCCGCGAGTGGTCGTGCTTCCCTACTGGCAAGGACGTCATCCGGACCACTACTCCGCTTCAATCCTGGGATACGAAGCCTGCTTTCTCGCAGGATTAGCGAAGCTTGAAGTCAGCCACACACTGAGCACGCAGCAGTCATCGTTCAGCCAGGCCATTGCCGGTGAGAGCGCCGCGCACCGCCCATTCAAAATCATTTATGCGACGCTCTATCACGATGTGCGGCCAACATTTGTCGTCGACATAACGGACCAATTCGAAGCCCGTTTCCACTCTTTGATGGCTTACAAATCACAGTTCAGCGACCAGGAAGCAGGCCACGAGATCTTCCCTGCTCAGGCCGAGATTCGGGCGCGGATTGAAGCTATGGCGCGCTTCTACGGAATGCTGGGCGGCGTGACCTACGCCGAGCCATTTCTGCAGAAGGAAGTCGGACTGGTGGAGGATGTGATGGCGATTCCGGTGAAGTCGATCTGAAGCGCGAATCGACGACCACCAGTTCTGCTGATCTTGCCAGAACGGCAGACTCCAATGGTAGCTGAAAACTAATCGGTGGCGCGTGTCGAACCGGGAGGGTCCACGCTCGGCCGCAAGATTCCGCGGCGTCTGCGCCAGATCGTTCTCCCCCAGTCTTCTATCGTATGAATGGTGGAGGCGGCGGGAGTTGAACTATTCATGGGGGCGAAAGTGCCCGTACATCTTTATGTTTTCAACGGGGAACAATAGACCGAATACGCTGTCAAGCAAAATCCTTCACAAATCCTTCACAGAATACAAAGCCAAGTTGTGCGGAGCGAACGTCGGCGTCGCTCATCAAGCCCAACGGGTGGGGGTCAACTTTCTCCCGTGATGGCGGAGGGGAACGAAATGCCACGGCGGCGCAATGGGCAGCTCAGGTCGAGAGTTGGTACCCGATACAATCTGCGATCGGCGTGATGAACAAAACCGCAGTCACCTGAGTCCCGCAATTCTCTTCACCTGCCCCCAGGATCCCCGCTCCTCACAGCCACCATCATCCCATTTGGGCACGCAGGCTGGGAAGACGAGTGCAGAACCGAATGCGCCCTGGGGTGCGGCGGAACTTTCTCCCGTGATGCAGGCACGATCCAAGGCTTTGTCGAGATCGAATGACCGCGGGCGCCCCATTCGATGTGATGTTTTTCCTTGCTTCACAGACGCGAGATGCGCTTTCAATATCCATCGGTACAAATATTGCAACCATCCAAATGATCGAGACACCTGTACCAGTCGATACGGAAATACGGCAACGGACACAGGAAGATCAATCTCTTTTTCTTTTGCTCGGAGTTCCAAAATTACGCCACTATCCGTCTTTTCACCTTTGCGCCGAAACGGCCCCGAGACTAGAATCCCTCCACCAAGCGAATGCTTAGGGAAAACTCCGAGGAGGCAACATGGCAAAGGTAGTCAGCTGTAGAGAGGTTGGCGTGGACTGCGACTTCGTAGCCAGAGGCGAGACTGAGCAGGATGTTTTGGAGCAGTGCGCGGAACATGGCCGCAAAGAGCACGGCATGAACGAACTTCCGGCAGACCTCGCCGAGAAGGTCCGGGGTGCCATTCGGGACGAAGCCGCTTAAAAGCAATCGAGCGGACAACAAAAGGCGCGCTCCAGGCGCGCCTTCTCTTCTGATACCGCAAATCAAGTCTTGACTGAACCGAGTTCGCGACCGACGAGAACACGTTGGTGGCATTCGTTCCGACAAGCACGATCGGGCAATTACCAGCACGAGAATCGCACCAGGCCGTCCTCAACAAGCGTCAATCTGTGGACAGCGATTTGTGGTAAAAAGTGCATCTGACTGATCGATGGGGCACTAGTGCAAGCATCAATTAAATGCCTTTTTGTTTCGTTTATGGTGGCGGCCGTCCTGATTGTTCTGGTCACGCCAGCTCTGGACGAGCTACCCTGCGCGTTGCGCAATCATCTCCCCGATCGAGCGACAGCGTCCTTCTCAGCCGCCACGATTTTGCCTTTCCTGGCTGTATTCTTAGCTCCTTCCAGGTTGTACCAGGCCAACAGCTGCTCCCAATTGTTGCGAGTCAAAGATCTGCTCTCCTCCAACTGTATGCTTGTCTGCTGAAGCTACTGCTACCTGCAGAGGTCAATTCAGCCAACACATTCCGGGGTCATATGTTTGCAAGCAGACGCAGCAACTCACGAATGTTAGTCAGCGGGATCTTCTGCGAACCGTTCAGTGTTGCCAATGCAATTGCAGGGCTGTTGCGAAGCGGCTTTGCGAATAATGACATCCATGCAGTTGGCGTACTGCAGGGACAGGTACCTGCTGTCAGCGAGTTCCTGCTTGCGATTGGCCTGCCGATCGATCTCGCTACTCTCTACAGTGACTACTTTGCTGACGGAGGGGTACTGCTACTAGTTCGGATCGAACCCACTCGCCGAAAGACCGCCTTCAAGCTGATGAAGCGTTATGGCGGGATGTGTACTCACGCTATCCACGACTGTGAAATCACTGACGGTTTGAGCGCCTGTACCACCGGATCAGAGGGAATAGGAGAAATTTTGTGAGCCATACTCGAAGCAAGAGAGGTCTGGAAGTTCTATCCGTGCTGACGGCTTGGAAATCCATTCTGAACGGCAGCGCTCCCATGATGTCGATCGAAGTTACGCGGGAATGCCCACTCAGTTGTCCCGGTTGTTACGCCTATGGCGACATGCATCTGGGCGGCTCAGTCAACTTACGCAGCCTGAGCGATTATCGGGGCGAGGATTTGGTGGACGGCATCGTACGTCTGGTTCAGCAGCACCGCCCCTTACATGTCTCTCTGGTGGGCGGCGAGCCTCTGGTTCGGCATCGCGAATTGACTCGAGTACTGCCGATATTAAGCGCGATGAAGGTCTACACCATGGTGGTCACAAGTGCTGTTATCCCGATTCCGCAGGAGTGGATGAGCATTCCAAGGGTGCGAGCGACGGTTTCTGTGGACGGTCTGCCGGAACATCATGACGAGCGGCGCAAACCAGCGACTTACGACCGTATTCTAAAGAATATTGCCGGATGTCACGTGAACATGCATGGGACAATTACCCGGCCGATGCTTGAGCGCCCCGGATACATTGAAGAGTACATTTCGTTTTGGAATGCCCGTCCCGAGATAGTTCGCATTTGGATCAGTTTATATACTCCCCAGAAGGGCGAGCACACACCTGAAATGTTGACTCCAAGCGAGCGAGAAAGAGTGGCCGCAGAGCTACCCGCGTTGCGGGTACGGTATCCGAAGCTGCTCGCAAACCCGGGTATTTCTGAAGCCATTCGGGTTCCTCCCGCCAGTCCAGCGGAGTGCATGTTCGCGAGAATGTCGACTAACTATTCGGCTGATCTCGCGACACGCGTCGAGCCATGTATCTTCGGTGGAAATCCCGACTGCTCTCAATGCGGCTGCGCTATCAGTAGCGGCCTCCACTGGTTCAAAGACATGCGACTTGGGTATTTGGTGAAGCTCGAAGACATAGCCAAAGTTTCGATGCGGATTGGCTCGCTTACTGGACGTTTGCGGAGGAACTACCGCCCACACGCTCGCTGGAAATCCCATCCGGCAGCGTCCAACAGCGGGCCCCCGCCTAGGCCGTGACACGGAAGGTAGCGTTGAAGTCTAGGGTAAAGGAATGGCTCAGTGACGTTAGAGGACGCCTATCTGTTTCTGCGGGTTTCCCCTTCTGCAGTGCCACATTAGTGTCCGCGTGGCCGGTTCACCATTCCCTTCCCATCCCACCGGACGTTCAGTTCTCCCGAGTCCGGCGGTCCGACAGTCTTCGTCCCACAGCATGCGCAGGCTCTCACTCGTACTGATGACTCCGCTCCCGATGTAAATGATGCCCAGGGTATACAGAGCCGCATTCGGGTATTGCTTCCACCCAAACCCTCGGCCTCTACTGTGATAGTTCAGATAGAGGCGAAAGCGAGTGTTGATGAATCGCTGCAAGCGCCGAAAAGCGTCGCGGGCATTGGTGTGGGGATAGTAGTTCACCCATCCCCGCACCGTACTCCCACAGCCATCGTCAAACCGATCACTCAGGGTACACAGAACCTCAAATGTGGGCGGACCCACCTTGGTGAAAAATATCATCCCCATTTCAATACATTGGCCTGAGAGGGCACATTGCCTAGGCACACGAGACGCGTCACCACCCGGAGCGACCCTGGAGCATGGCGAGCCAATCCTCCGGGCCTTAATCCTGGATTTCTTCCAATGCAGTCGTGAAACCCATTTCCCCGAGCCGTACCTGGACGTGCAGTGCGGCACTACGCGGAAAGCGATACGCGGCACAAGAATCCACCGTAAGCCAATACTGAGTTGATGGGATACAACGCTTGCCCGTTGCACTTACCAGCAATCCCGCAGCGCTGTGGCCTTCTTTGATTCGGACTCGATAGAAGATCGGGTTTTGGGGGCTGTTTAAATCCGGCACGGCTGCCTGCTTCTTGCCTTTATAAATTGATTTTTGGTGACGGAGCGACGAACAACCGCAGTCCTGGCTACTTCCGACATTAACAACGATGGGCTGCGTCACAAAGAGTACGAGCGTACACGCTCTTTTTCTCGGTGCAAAACGCCGGGGGAAACGAGCGTGGTTGGCTTCTTCGACGTTTGGGACCAAAGTTGGGACGAACTTAAGGGGCATTTTTAATCCCAAATCAGGGGTAAGTTGCACCAAATCAAGGGAGAGTTTGATTGGCTCATAACCCAAAGGTCGGTGGTTGTTGCACCACGTTAGTTCGACCTCGGGAAGCATGCTGCTGCGAGCGTCAATTGTATTTTCGTCCTGGACATACATTTTAGGAGGCATTATGTACTCATCGCGTCATGTGTTCTTCACGATCGGTTTGGTAGCGGTCGCTTTCGCCTTGTTCTTTACTAGCGCTCCCGCCAGCGCTACGTTTGCAGGTAAGAATGGCCGCATTACTTTCGTTGCGGACTTGAGTGGCACTTTCCAGCTCTACACGATCAAGCCGGACGGCAGCGACGTGTTTCAGGTCACGAATCTGCCGCCGACTAGTGACTCCACATGGTTTCCGGACTACTCACCCGACGGAAAGCAAATCGTGTTCTTTCATGACATGACGGGCAGTCTCGAGCTCTACGTGATCAATGCGGACGGGACCGGTCTGAAGCAATTAACGAAGATTGATGGGACCGACAAACTATTTCCCCGCTGGTCGCGCGACGGGCTTCAACTCGTGTTCTTGCGCACTGAGGGCATTTTTTTAGCGATCAGCCTAATGGCGTCCGATGGCTCTGGGGAGATTAAAGATGTGACCAAGAGCCCTTGGGAGCTATACCAACCCACATTTACACCGGACGGCAGACATATCTTGTTTGGAAGCCAGGAAGGAGGTCTGGTTTCCGCGATTTGGATCATGAACCTGCATGGTTCAAACAAGAAGAGGCTGACGGCCGCTCCGATCGAAGCCGGCGGCCCCGATGTTTCGCCGGATGGGAGGCATGTGGTTTTCTACAGTCGGCAAAACACACCGCGACCGGGCCATGTTTTCGTCATGAATGTAAATGGTACTGGAGTCAAACAATTGACTCCGAAGGACCTGATATCGAACCTTCCGACTTATTCTCCAGATGGAACGAAGATCGCTTTCCAAGGCGGAGATTTCGGTGTGGACATTTTCACGATGAACGCAGACGGATCGGACATCACAAAAATTGCAGGGGACCTTGTAAGCCCGGGTAACTGCGTGAACGCCTGTGTGATGGTCGACTGGGGCGCAGAGCCGGTGGAGCGAGAGCATGCTTCGAGCCAACCGGATCTGAG
>Ga0075434_100000781_pt1 | contig 25204 bp, 24 predicted proteins | sample RhiMethybrSRZTD3_FD_75298 | JGI IMG/M metagenome (GOLD analysis project Ga0075434, IMG submission 75298) | Populus rhizosphere microbial communities from Tennessee, USA - Rhizosphere MetaG P. TD hybrid SRZTD3 | ecosystem: Host-associated > Plants > Roots > Rhizosphere > Soil | place: USA... | reverse complement strand
CGTCGTCTCGTACCGGATCGTGGCGTCGACCAGCCTGACGCGCGCCTTTTCGTCCACGAACGTCCAGTCGGTCCGGTTCGGTCGCGCCTTGGGCGCCGCCTCGATCGGCGCGAGCGAATCCTCGGGATGTCCGCGCTCAGCGAGGAACGCGAGCGCGATCGCCCGCGCCTGGTCCTTGCCGAGCCGGGCACCGGGGGCTTCCTCCTTCAGCACCGATTCGTATCCGATGAGATCGCCCAGCGGCGAATAGGTGGCGCGCTCCTCCTCCTTCACGCCGGAGCGGAACCAGCGCATCCTCCACTGCCAGATCTTGGCCTCGTGGCCGTAGAGCCGGCTCGCGCGCTCGAGCCCGAGCTCGCGCTCGAGGTACACCTTGGGTGTCTCGTCGACGTCGAACTGCCCCGCGAACTTCGTCCCTTTGAGGTCCCGGCCGCGACTCTCGAGAAATCTCTCGGCCAGGACCCGCGCCTGCTCGCGGTTGACCTTGAACTCGATCGAGGCTTCGGGGAACGCCCGCCGGAAGAGCGCGGCCGTCACCGCTGCGCAGACGGCGATCGCGGCCAGGCAGAGCAGGACGAAGCGAACGTCGCGCCGCTCGAGCTTCTCCATCCGACTATCCGACGAGGACACTCCCGCCGTTGACGTTGAGGATTTCTCCCTGCAGGTGCCTCGCCAGGTCCGAGACGAGAAACAGGATCGGTCCCGCGATGTCGGCGGCGGACGCCACGCGGCCGATCGGAATCAGCTTCTCGATCTCGGCCCGCTCGATCGGATTGTCGAGCGACGCGCGGGACATGTCCGTGTCCACCCAGCCCGGCGCCACGGCGTTGACGCGGATGCCGCGAGGGCCCAGCTCGGCGGCGAGGGACTTCGTGTACGAAATCAGCGCGCCCTTGGACGCCGCGTAGGCCGAGTGTCTCGCCTCCCCGCGCTGGCCCGCCGTCGAGGAGACGAAGACGATCGCGCCGCCGTGCTTCTCCAGATGCGGAACGGCGGCGTCCGTGACGAGGTAGGACCCGCGAAGGTTGATCGCGTAGGTGCGGTCCCACACGGCCGTGTCCCCGCGCCCCGCCACGTCCTCGTCCCAGATGCCGGCGTTGTTGACCAGGATGTCGAGGCGTCCCCACGCCGCGACGACGTCGCGCACGAGCTGGCGCGCGACGGTTTCATCCGAGACGTCGCCGGCCAGCGCCATCGCCTCGCCGCCGGCGGCCCGGATCTCACGGACCGCTCCGTTGGCCGCGGCCTCGTCGCGAAGGTAGTTGATCGCCACGCGAGCGCCGGCGCGCGCGAGCAGATCCGCCGTCGCGCGTCCGATGCCCCGCGAACCCCCTGTGATCAGGGCAGTTCGGCCCGCCAGATCGATCTTGAAACTCTCCGCCATCGGGCTCCGTATATCAAATCAGAGACCGACGCCTTCCATCGAGACAGGGCGGCACCCCTCGGGGTGGCCGCCCCCCGCGTGTTTACTTTCCGGCGATCAGATCTCCGACGTAGGCCGACAACGTTTCGAGAGGCGACCACGAGTTCTTCAAAGCCGCGTCCACGTCGGCGGCTCTCGCGAGCGCCCGCGCCAGCTCCGCCGCACTGAACCGGGACGAACGCCGCGCCGCCGAAAAGAGCGCGAATGGATGCGCTCCCCCGCGCTCGCTTTCGAACGGCGAGCGTCCGAACGGCACCGCCGGCGCGAGCAGCCGCGGCAGGACCCGCGCCTGGAAGGCCTGGTACGACATCGAAGGGTCGAAGGATCCTTGCCCCGACTCCTCCAGCCGCGAGCGGATCAGGAGCATTCGGCGAATCTCGCTCGAGAGCATTCCGAAGAACCGGATCGGCCACATCTCGTCGGTCGAGAGCTCGCGGTCGCCCGCGCGCACTTCGCGCCCCGACAGGAGCCGTTCGAGGCGCGCCAGCGCGTCGCCGGCGTCTCGACGGCCGATGGCGTCGTAGAGCCCGTATATGTCCTCGGAGGCCTCGTCTTCGACGTTGGCCTCGATGTCGGCAGCGCGGATTCGTCCGCCCTTGCCGGCCCACTCCAGGAGCTTGTCCAGCTCCGAGGAGAACTGGAGCGGCCGGGCGTCTGTCAGGGTTAGAAGCCGCGTGATCGCGGCCGGCTCGATGACGACCTCGCGCTCCTTCGCGCGAGTGGCCGCCAGCCGGCGAAGCGCCTCTTCCGGCGCGTCGCCGACCGAGGCCTCCAGCACCAGGCCCTTGTCGGTGATCTCGCGAACCAGGTCCACCCCCGCCGGCGGCGCGATCGCCGTCAGGAGGGCCACCGTGCCGTCGTTTTCCCCTCGCGCGACCAGGCCTCTCAGCGCGGACTTGAGGATCGCGTCGCCTCCGCTCTTGGCGTCCGGCATGTCCCGGAGGATCTCGGCCAGCAACTCCGCCTCGTCCTTCTTGCGCAGGCGCTTCCCGACTGCTTCGGCTGTCTCGTCGGGATTGCCCCCGGGCGGCACATCGAGCGCCGAGAGCAGCGCCCTCGCGTTCTTGAACGCCTCCCGCCTGCCCGCCGGCCCTCCCCTCTCCCAAGCCTCGAGCGCCTGCGAAAGGAGCCTTCCCGGCGTCTCCGTGCCCAGGAGCCGCGACACGTCCAGCTCGACGATGCGCCTGGGCGAGAAGAGCGACCGGTTCAGGAGCGCGTCGGAGATCGCCTCCGGCGGCGCGTCGTCGTCGAAGCGGAGGACCTCCGCGTCGGTTCCGCCGAGGATCTCCCGCGCCTTCGTCGCCGCTTCTTCGACGAAGAACTCGACGTCCCCGGTCACGAGGACGGCCGACGGCGCATCGTCGAAGCGTGGAATGGCCTTCTCGGAGAACCGCTCCTTCGGCACGAGGCGCAGTCTATCGGACGAAAAAGGGCCCCCGTCGGCGTTCCGACGGGGGCCCCAGTGAGCAAGGAACTTGAAGGCGGGATTAGTTCTGGAGCATCCCCTTCTCGGAAAGCTCCTGGCAGTCGACGCAGTACGGAGCCCAGGGAACCGCCGTGAGGCGCTTCTCGGCCATGGGCTGGCCGCAGTTGATGCAGAAGCCGTAGGTGACGTCGTCGATGCGGGCGATCGCGTCGTCGATCTGGAGCAGAGTGGAACGCTCTCCGTCCGTCAGCGAGTAAAGGAACTCACGGGTGTACGAGGAGACCGCCTTGTCGGCGATGTCCTGGGTCAGCTCTTCCGAAGTCTCTTCCTCGGCGCTGCGGGTCTTCGCGATGTCCACGGAGAGACTCGCCTTCTTCTCTTCCAGAAGACGGCGGTATTTCTCCATCTCCTTCTTGCTCATCCGGACGGCCTTGGCCGCTGTCGAGGGCATTCGTTGCTCTCCTTTTCTCGCGCCCCCCTCTTAGCAAACGGGGGGCCAACTTTTGGATCGCCGATGATACTCGGTTTTCAAACGAAGTCCAGCGATTCCTGTCACTTAACCGCGGCTCAACGTCGGTTATTTCTTCTCTCTTTCCCAGAGAAACTTGCGAGAGACGCCGAGGCGCTTGGCCGCCAGCGTCCGGTTGCCGCCGGCGCGGCGGAGCGTCTCGTCGATGTAGGCGTCCGTCAGCGCGCGCAACGTCCAGCGTCCCTCGACGGCAGCGGCGAGGAGGGACTCCGGCGCTCCCAGAGCGCCGGACGGAAGATCTTCGGGACCGATCTCGGCCGTCTCGGCCGACAGCACGGCCTTCTCGACGACGTGGAGGAGCTCCCGCACGTTGCCCGGCCACGGATGGCGCAGCAGCGACTGCTCGGCCTCCTTCGTGAAGGTCCGCGCGGGACGGTCGTAGGCGCGCGCGGCGCGGCGCGCGAACTCGCGAGCCAGCGGAAGGATGTCCTCGGTCCGCCCCGACAGGCGCGGCAGCCGCAGCGAGACCACGTCGATGCGATAGAAGAAGTCGTCGCGAAAGGCGCCCTGCGCGACGAGGGCGGCCAGATCGCGCCGCGAGGACACGATCAGGCGAGCGCGGAACGGGTGCGTCGTCACGCCGGAGAGCCGGCGGAAGTTCTTCTCCTGGAGAACGCGCAGGAACTTCGCCTGGGCGGCGGGCGACAGCGAGGACACCTCGTCGAGGTAGACCGTGCCGTCCTCCGCGACCTCGAGCAGCCCTTTCTTGGCCGAGACCGCACCGGTGAAGGCTCCGCGTTCGTGTCCGAAGAGCTCGCTCTCGAAGAGCTCGTCGGAAAGATTCGCGGCGTCGACGCGCACGAACGGGCGCGCGGCCCGATTGGAGACGTCGTGGATGGCTCGCGCGAGGCGATCTTTCCCCGTGCCGCTCTCGCCGAGGATCAGGATCGTGGACGGAAGGTCCGCGGCCCGCCCGAGGGCCTCGATCTCGCGGGCGAGCGCCCGATTCCGTGTCTTGAAATGGGAACGGAGGCGCCCCGATGTGCTTCTGGCCATGGGTTGCCTCTCGCGGCCGTGGCCGCTGCAAAGCCCGGACTAGAACCCTTTGCCCTGGAAGAACCCGGTCTCGTTGGGAGCGTCGCCCCACAGCCGCTCGAGGGCGTAGAACTTGCGCGCCTCCTCCTGGAAGACGTGAAAGACGACGTCGCCGTAGTCCATCAGGATCCAGTGGGCATTGGCCATTCCCTCGACGGAGAGCGCCGGGCCCAGCTTTTCGGTGATCGCGTCCGCGATGGCGCGCGCCTGCCGATCGTTGACGGCCGTCGACAGCACGAAGTAGTCGGCCATCGTCGTCAGTTCGGTCAGGTTGAAGACGAGAACCGCCGCCGCCTTCCGGTCGAGCGCGGCCGTGAGCCCCTCGCGGACCTTGTCCTGGGAGGAAAAGCCGGGTTTCAACGCTTCGGCGTCTCCGGCTTGTAGAGGCCCTGCTTCGTAACGTACTCCGCGACCGGCCCCGGAACCCGCCCCGCGAGGCTCTTTCCCGCCGCGAGGTCGTTCCGGATGTCCGTCGCGGAGATTCTAACCGATCCGGCGTCGAAAACGGACAGGCGATCGTCGATTCCCGCCACCCGCGGCACCTTCACCGCCGTGCCCGTGTACGGCTCCCGGTGGAAGGCGGCGATACGGCAGAGCTTCAGGATCTCTTCAGGCTGTCTCCACCGGTCGAACCCCGCGAGGATGTCGGTGCCCATGAGAAGCCAGAGCTCGTCGCCCGGATGCTGCGCCTGGATCGCGCGCAGGGTGTCGATCGTGTACGACGGAGGCTCGCGGTCCAGCTCCTGGAGGTCGATCGTCCAGTCGGGTCGGCCCTGGATGGCCAGGGCCACCATCGCGACGCGGTGGCGCGCGTCGGTCGGCGTCGCGTCCTTGTGCGGCGAGAGGCGCGCCGGCACGTAGAGGACGCGCCGCAGCTGGAACTTCATCGCGGCGGCCTCGATCGGAATCACGTGGCCGTTGTGGACGGGATCGAACGTGCCGCCGAAGACTCCGATGCGCATGGCGGGAGTCTACGTCTCGGCCGGCAAGGGCTCGGCGGGGGGCGCCTCGGCGAACGCGTGGAAGAGCGCGCCAACGAGCTCCTTGATCCCCTTCCCCGTCGCCGCCGAGATCTCGTAGAACGGGAGACCTCGCCGCTCGGCCGAGGCCCGGATCGAGGCGAGGCGCTCGGGGTCCGACACGGCGTCGCACTTGGATGCGACGAGAAGGCGCGGGCGCTTGGCGACCTCCGGCGAAAACCGCGCGAGCTCGTCCTCGATGATCGCGACGTCCTTCTCCGCATCGCCGGAGGCCGAAGCGTCGACGAGGTGGCAGAGCAACCGGCAACGCTCGACGTGTTTCATGAACCGGATTCCGAGGCCTGCGCCCCGGTGCGCGCCCTCGATCAAGCCCGGGATGTCCGCGACGACGAGCGTGTGCGTGTCGTGGTGCGACGTCACGACGCCCAGATGCGGTACCAGCGTGGTGAAGGGATAGTCCGCGATCTTGGGCTTGGCCGCCGAGATGGCCGCGATCAGCGTGGACTTCCCGGCGTTGGGGAAACCGATGATGGCGACGTCGGCGAGGAGCTTGAGCTCGACGGAGAGCCGACGCTCCTCTCCGGGCAGCCCCGGCTTGGCGAAGCGCGGCGTCTGCCGCGTGGGCGTGGCGAAGTGCTGGTTCCCCCAGCCGCCGTTGCCGCCCTTGACCAGGAGCACCTTCTCCCCGGCTTCGACGAGGTCGGCGATCCGCTCGCCGCTTTCGGCGTCGGTGAGGACGGTGCCCAGCGGCAGATGAACCTCGACGTCCTCACCGGCCTTGCCGTGCCGGTTCGAGCCCATGCCGTGCTCGCCGCGGCCCGCGCGATACGAATTCTGATGCCGGAGGTGGTAGAGCGTGTTGTACGCCGGGTCGGCCACCGCCCAGACGGAGCCGCCGTGGCCGCCGTCGCCCCCGGACGGTCCGCCCTTGGCGACGAACTTCTCCCGGCGGAACGCGACACACCCGTTGCCGCCGTCTCCGCCCTTGACGTAGATCTCGGCGGTGTCGATGAACATCGGAATCGGCGCCGCCGTCGGCGGCGTGGCTCGGCGCGCGCCGGGTTAGCTGGTCTGGCCGGCGGGCTCGATCGAGATCGTGCGGCCGAAGCGCCCGCGGTCGTGGTAGCGCACCACGCCGGCGACTTTCGCGAAGAGCGTGTCGTCCTTGCCGCGGCCCACGTTGATGCCCGGGAAGAACTTGGTCCCGCGCTGGCGCACGAGGATCGTCCCGCCGGAAACGGTCTGGCCGCCGAACGCCTTCACGCCGAGGCGCTGGGAGTTCGAGTCGCGTCCGTTGCGGGAAGAGCCCTGACCTTTCTTGTGTGCCATGGAGGGATCCTCTCTAGCCTTCGATCGCTTCGATTCGGACTTCGATCATCGTCTGGCGGTGGCCCTTGGTCCGGCGGTACTGCTTGGTCCTTTTCTTCTTGAAGACGAGGACCTTGCGCGTCCGCACCGGTCCGAGCACTTTCGCCTGGACCTTGACGCCCTTGAGAGCGTCCGCGCCCGTCCGCACGCCGTTGTCGCCCGACACCAGGATGACGCTCGAACCCGAGAGCGCCAGCGACTCGCCCCGGGTGATCTTCTCGCCGGCCGGCTTCTCGATCCGGACCACGTCACCCGCGGTGACCTTCAGCTGTTTCCCGCCGGAGCGGACGATGGCGTACATAAAGCCCGCGAATGATAAGGGTTTTCGGACGAAAGTCAAGCCCTCGAAGAATCAATGAGTTGAGCCGGGAATCGAAGAGGAACGATATGGTTTTCCCCTTCAATAAGGAGGTGCGCTTGAAACGCTCGCTCTTGGCGTTGGCGGTCATCATTTCCTGTTCCGCGCCTCCGGCGCCGAACCCGAAGCCCGCACCCGACGTCGACGCAAACGCGAAGGCGTCCTCGCTTGCCCCCGCCGCCGCGCCACGGACCGCTTCCGGAGCCGCCTCCACGCCGACCACCGCCGGGAAGGAGTGGTTCATGTCCCCGACGGCGTCGTGCGGTCATGGCAAGGGCACGCTCGAGGACCCCTGGTGCATCCAGGACGCGCTGACGAGCGGAAAGGTCAAGCCCGGCGACACCGTCTACGGGAGGCTCGGCGCGAACTACACGCTGACACAGGTGGTGGGTCTCTACACCCCGGTGAAATCGACGTTGAGAGGCACCCCCGAGAAGCGCATCACCGTCCGCCCCTACCCTCCCGATCAGAAGACTCCGACCTCGTTGATCCGCATCGCCTGCGACCAGGGTGAGCAGAAGAAGCCGACCGTCTGCGTCGCGATCGAATCCAACTGGGTCGACTACTACGACTTCGAGGTCGCCTATTTCGGGGATCCGCGGCGGCACGCCATCGCCAACGAGGGTGACCTGCCGGGATTCGGCGAGGGCGTGTGGATCAACGCGGACAACAACCGAACCTATGCCCTCGGGAACCGGCTGATCAACTGGGTCATCCACGACACGTCGGACAACGTCTTCAAGGCGTCCCTGGCCAACCCGGTCGATTTCTACGGGATCGTCAGCTACAACTACGGTTTCCTCTACGAAACCGGCAAAGTCCGGCGCACAGGGGGGCACGCGTTCTACCTGCGCAACGGCCAGGAGGCATCGGGTCGTTTGCCCGGCTGCAACAAGGGCGTCGACAACTCGAACCCCGACGTGCAGTCCATGACCGACAGCATCGTCTCCGGCGGCATCCGGGTGCCGGACTTTGCGGCGGGATCGCTGGCCTACCAGGACTACGGCACGTGCGCTTGCGCCATGCACCGCAACGAGGTCTTCGATGGGAACTTCTTCCTGGGGGGGACGTTGTCGGGGGGATGTTCGGCGACCGACAACGCCACGCTCGGTACGCGCGACCAGAAGCTCACCAACAATTGGTGGGGCTCCTATACGGCCGGGTACTACGCGGCCGGATGCGAGAACGTCACGCTCGACGGCAACTTCATGTTCCGACCCATGTACGCGCCGGTTGATAAGTACTACCTCAAACGCTCGCCGATGTACGTCATGCAGCAGCGCGGAAAGCACGTGAACCCCTGCCGCAAGGGGATCACCTTCACCAACAACGTCTACTGGGGCAACGCGAACGCCGGCGCGGGCCGAGGACAGTCCGACGACGAAGCCGAGGGCTTCCAGTCCGCCTGGTTTCCGGGCGGCGGCAACGTCTACTTGCCCAACGACGTCACGCCCTCGCAGAACTACACGGCCGTACGGAAGAACCAGTTCCGCCCGGGATCGTGCAACGTCTACGTGGCCAACTTTCTGAACCTCGACGAGGTCTCGGTCGACCTGAAGGACTGCGGGCTCGCGGACGGGGCCGCCTTCGAGGTGCGCTCCATCTACGACTACATGGGAGCGCCCGTGAAGACCGGGACGTACTCCGCGGCCTCATCCAGCTTCGCTTTTCCGATGACGACCGCGGCCAACCCGATCTCCAACTCCGTCGGCCACCTGAAGGACGGGGCGCCCGGCAGCTATCCCGACATGAACTACGCGCTCACGAAGGAGGGCGGCAACATCTTCCGAAACGCGTTCGTCGTCCTGACGACGTCGCCGGCGCCCTCGGCCTCGAACGCCGCGCCTAATCCCGGTCGATCGAGTCCGGCAGCTCGTTGACGTCGCCAGGCAGCGGCGGAAAGTGGGCGGCGAGGACTTCGCCGACTTTCGCCACGGCGGCGATCACGCCCTCGGTGAACTCGCCCTTGCGGAAGCGCGCTTCCATCTCCGCCGCGACGGCCAACCAGAAGGCGTCTCCGACCTTTTCGTGAATCGCCGTGTCGCCGATGACACGGAACTTCCGGGCGCGCGGAGCCACGTACACGAGGACGCCGTTGCGACCCTTCGTGCGGGTCATTCCGAGCTGCTCGAACCGTCGCCGCGCCCGGGTCTCGACGTCGTCCGGTTTGCGCCGCGTCACGTGGACACGGATCTCGCCGGACGTGGTCTTCTCCGCCGCCGCGATCGCGGCCACGATCCGATCGGAGTCGAAGTTCGAGAAACGGCTCACGTCACCAGCTCCCCGAAGCCCCGCCGCCGCCGAAGGAGCCGCCGCCGCCCGAGAAGCCTCCTCCACCGAAACCTCCGCCTCCGGACCAGCCGCCGCCTCCGCCGGACCAGCCTCCTCCGCCTCCCCCGCCGAATCCTCCCCACCACCACGGTCCTGTCCACCACCCGCGGCTCCCGTGCGTGCGATAGGTGCGGCGCCGCAGGAGCCAGGGCAGCACGAAGATGCCGAAGATGAAAATCCAGGGAAGGCAGCCTCCGAAGCTCGGACGGTTGCTGCGCTCGCGCTCGGCGACGGTCTTTCCCGTGCCTTTGTATTCGCCGCGCGCCGCGAGCAGGAGGGCCGCGACGCCCGATTCGACGCCTCCCGCCATGTCGCCGGCGCGGAAGCGCGGCACAATCTCGTTATCGATGATCCGCTTGGCGGTGACGTCCGGGATCGCGCCCTCCAGGCCGTAACCGACTTCGATGCGGACCTTCCGGTCCTCTGGGAAGACGAAGAGGATTGCGCCGTTGTCTTCCTTCTTCTGGCCCGCGCCCCATTTCTGCCCGGCGCGGACCGTGAAGTCCTCGAGCGTGAAGCCTTCGGGGACCTTATTGTCGATCCAGACGAGGATCTGGTTGGACGTGTCCTTCTCGAACTGCTCGAGCTTGGCGTTGAGCTCCTCGGCCTGTCCCGGACGAAGAATGCCGGCGCGGTCCGTGACGTAGCGCTGCGGCTTCTCCGGGATGAGCGCGTCGTAGCGGTCGGCGCGCAGGGCGGCCGCGAGGGCCGCCCCCATGAGGGCGCCGACGAGGACTCGCCGTGCGACGCGGCTTGTGCCCGTCCTCACGTCTGCCGTCTGGCGTCTCCGGTGTTCCGTCGGTCTAATGTGCGGGCGCCGCCGTCGGCGCAGGGTTGCCGGGCGCCGCCGTCGGCGCGTTGAAGTTGAACTGGACCTTCGGCGCCTGCTCCGCTCCCGGAGTCGTCGCCTTGAAGTAGGGGCGCTCCTTGAACCCGAAGAGGCCCGCGATCAGGTTCGTCGGGAACCGCTTGAGCACCGTGTTGAATGACTGCGCGGCTTCGTTGAAGCGGCCGCGGGCCACGGTGATCCGGTTCTCCGTCCCCTCCAGCTGCGCCTGGAGATCACGAAAGTTCTGGTTGGCTCTCAGCTCGGGATAGCGCTCGGACACGACGAGCAGTCTCTGCAGCGCGGAGCCCAGCTGATCCTGGGCAGCCTGATACTTCGCCAGAGCGGCCGGATCCGTCGGAGCCTGGCCCGGCGTGATCGTCGCGCGCCCCACCGACGCGCGGGCCTCGGTGACGGCCGTCAGCGTTTCCTTCTCGAAGTTGGCCGCCCCTTGAACCGTGGAGACGAGGTTCGGAATCAGATCGGCCCGGCGCTGGTACTGGTTCTCGACCTCAGCCCAGGACTTGTCGACCTCCTGGCCCAGGCTCACGAGCTTGTTGTAGGTTCCGGCGAACGAGATCGCGCAGATCACGACGATCGCGAGAAGAACGAGAAGACACCCGAGGCCGAGCTTGCCCATGCCTCTCCTCCCTCCTGAAGTGCCGACGGTTCTCGGCGCGCGGATTCTATCGGATTCCCGAGAACTTGCCCGATCGGCCCGAAGCTAGTCTTTCGCGGACGCGAGCCGGGCAAGCACCTTGGACGGCAGCAGAGCCCGCAGCATGGCCTGTCCCGAGCCGGTCCACGACAACCGCGCCACCGCCGCTTTGCGCATCGGAATCTCCAAGCCCGCGTGGCCGGCCACGAGCCGGCCGAGCAAGTTGCCCAGGTGCGGCTCGTGGCCCACGAGCAGCACGCCTTCGACCTTCTCCGACCGGATCTCGTCCAGGATCTCCTCGGGGTCGCTGGCGGGCTCGAGCGCCTGCGTCTCCCGGAGGCGGCCCGACAGGCGCAGCGCTCGGGCCACCGGCTCCGCGGTCTGGCGCGCGCGCGCGTAGGGAGAAGTCAGGATCAGCTGGATCCCCGGCTCCAGCTCCGCGAGGCCCCGGGCGACCTCGCGGGCGCGTCGATGTCCGTCCTCGCTGAGGGTGCGGTCGGCGTCGCGTCCGGAGGACGCGCGCTCCTCGGCGGCCGCATGCCGCATCAGCCAGATCTCCATCCAGAGGCAGTGTAAGCCCGGGCGACCGGATATTCTTACGTCACATGCCGCTTCAGGACGGAGAGCAGATCGGGCCCTACGAGATTCTCGCGCCCCTGGCCAGGGGCGGCATGGGCGAGGTATATCGCGCCCGCGACACACGCCTGCGCCGCGAAGTCGCCCTGAAGATGCTGCCGGACGCGGCCGCGCATGACGCCGACAGCCTGGCGCGATTCGACCGGGAGACACGGGCGGTCGCGGCGCTGAACCATCCCAACATCCTGGCCATCCACGACACCGGCACGTTCCGCACTATCCCGTACGCCGTGACCGAGCTCCTGTCGGGCGAGTCGCTGGCCGACCGACTCAAGACCGGGCCCCTTGCGCCGCCGAAGGCTGTGGACGTCGCCGCGCAAGTCGCCGACGGCCTGGCCGCAGCGCACGCGCGCGGCATCATTCACCGCGACATCAAGCCCGACAACATCTTCCTGACGAACGAGGGCCGCGCGAAGATCCTCGACTTCGGCATCGCGCGGATCGAGCAGCCCGCACGCACACCCGGCATCTCGGGCGACTCGACCGCCCGTGGCCGCGGAACGAGCTCCCAGTTCCTGGTCGGCACGGCCGGCTACATGTCGCCGGAGCAGGTGCGCGGCAAGCCGATCGACGCGCGCACCGACATCTTCTCGCTCGGCGCCACCTTCTACGAGATGCTTTCGGGCCGCAGAGCGTTCGCGCGGGAGACACCCGTCGAAACGCTGGGCGCCGTTCTCCGGGACGATCCCCGCCGCCACGAAGAGGTCGAGAAGATCCCGGCCGAGCTCCGCGGCTTCGTGTTCCGCTGTCTCGAGAAAGACCCCGCCGATCGGTACCAGTCGGCCCGCGATCTGGTCATGGACCTGCGTGCCTTCCAGGCGGAGGGAATCAAGGATGCCGCCGCGCGCGTGACCTTCCGTTCCGAGCCTCCCTGGAAGCACCGCCGCACGCGGGTCCTCCTCCGGAGCGCCGCGGGCGTGATTCTTTTCGTGCTGGGCCTCTGGGCGGGATCGTGCTGGGAGCGGGGACGCGTCCACACCGGGCCGATCCCGCCGGCGGCATCCCGGACCTGAGGGTCCCGAGTCGGCAAGCTTCTTGAATCTCTGAACAATTGATGCGAAGTGACGCAAAACGTCGCTGCGCCGGAACCGCGGCGGGACTCCTCGTCCTGCTCCTGGGTTCGGGCTGTACGGTCACCACGATGATCGTGGGAGCCGAGAAGCGGCAGAACTACGAGATGGAAGGGGACCTGAAGGTCTCGGACCCCGAATTCCGTCGCTCGGCCGAGGCCCTCGGCAACCCCATGGTCGGCGGCAACACGGCCACGCTCCTGGAGAACGGCGACAAGATCTTTCCGGCGATGGTGCGCGACATCCGGGCCGCGAAGAAGAGCGTCAATCTGGAGACCTACATCTACCAGCCCGACCGGGCCGGCCGCATGGTCGCCGATGCGTTGATCGCAGCAGCCCGAAACGGCGTGGAGGTCCGCCTGCTCGTGGACGCCTGGGGCAGCAAGTTCAAGGACCTCAAGAAAGAGTTCGACGCCGCCGGCGTCCAGGCCCGGAAGTATCGCCCGGTGCGGCTCCTTGCGCTCCACAAGGTTGGCCGGCGCACTCACCGCAAGATCCTGGTCGTCGACGGTCGCATCGTCTATACCGGAGGCCTCGGGATCGACGAGCGGTGGCTCGGCAACGCGCGCAGCACGGACGAATGGCGCGATACCCAGGTTCGCGCGGAAGGCCCTGTCGCCGCTCAGATGCAGGCCATCTTCAGCGAGGACTGGACGTTCACGACCGGGGAGATCCTCGCCGGCGCGAAGTTCTACCCGAAGATCGAGAGCAAGGGCGGCGCTCTCGGCCAGGCCGTCAAGGCCTCCCGCGGAGACTCGACCTCCCTCGCCAAGATGCTGTACTACATTGCGATCGAGAGCGCCACGAAGAGGATCTACATCGAGAACGCGTACTTCCTGCCGGATAAGGAGCTTCGCAAGGCTCTCATCGACGCCGTCAAGCGCGGCGTGGACGTCCAGGTGATGGTCCCGGGCAGAAACATCGACCTCCCGATGGTGCGCCAGGCCTCCTGGAGCCACTACGGCGAGCTCCTCGAGGGAGGGGTGCGCATCTGGGAGTACGAGCCCACGATGCTCCACAACAAGACGATGGTCGTGGACGGCGTCTACTCGACGATCGGCTCGATCAACTTCGTCGCGCGCTCGATGAATACAAACGCCGAGGAAAGCCTGGCGTTTTACGACCGCGAGTTCGCCCGGAAGCTTGAGGCCATGTTTCGGAAGGACCGTGAGCGCTGCGACGAGATCACGCTCTCCGAGTGGAAGAATCGCGGGCTCACAAAGCGAATGTCGGAAACGATCTTCTGGGCCTTCGAGCCGTATTACTAGACCGCGCGACGGCTGCAAAGCCGCAGCCACTAAGCGGTCATCCCGAGGAGCGCAGCGACGACGGATCCCGAAGCCGAAGCGGTCAGATACACGGGCTCGGGGTCTGCCGAATACGGGATCCCTCGCTTCGCTCGGGATGACGGCTCAAAAACGAGACCTTACGCCGAGGCGAGACCCGAATCGAGATCCTCGCCATGCACCGGAAGTCCCGCGCGCGCGGCTTTCGGCTCCGGGATCGGCGCCGTGCAGCAGGGCTCCTTGCAGGCGTCGTAGAGCGTGCGGCGCTGCACCGGTGTGTAGCCGGCGTCGGAGATGACACGACGCATCTCGCCCTGCGTCATCCGGTTCCGGGCGCCGGCGGCGTAGACGACGTTCTCCTCGATCATGATCGAGCCCAGATCGTCGGCGCCGAAGGAGAGCGAGACCTGGCCGATCTTGGGTCCCTGCGTGACCCAGGAGCCCTGGACGTGGCGGATGTTGTCGAAGAAGAGCCGCGAGACCGCCAGCGTCTTCAAGTACTCGAAGCCGCCCGCCTCCTCGACTTTCCCGTCGAGCTCGGTGTTCTCCTTCTGGAACGTCCAGGGAATCCAGGCCGTGAAACCGCCGGTGCGGTCCTGGAGGTCGCGGACGACCTCGAGGTGCTCGACGCGCTGGGCGTAGGTTTCGCCGACGCCGAACATCATCGTCGCCGTCGTGCGCATGCCCAGGCCGTGCGCCGACTCGTGCACGTCCACCCACTTCTCGGTCGGCGCCTTGGTCAGCGACCAGATGCGCTTGCGCACCGAGTCCTCCAGGATCTCGGCGCCGCCGCCGGGGATCGACTGGAGGCCGGCGTCCCGCAGCCGCGCGATGACGTCACGCATGGGCCATTTCGTCAGCTTCTGGAGGAAGAAGACCTCGGGCGCGGAAAGGGCGTGGAGGTGGATCGTCGGAAAGGTCGTCCGGATGAAGCGGAACATCTCCTCGTAGAAGGAGAACGGCAGGCCCGCGTGGACGCCTCCCTGCAGAAGGACGCCCGTTCCTCCCAGATCGATCGTCTCCTGGATCTTCCGGCCGATGTCCTCGTGCGAGAGCACGTACGCCTCGGGGTGATCCGCCGAGGGCCGGTAGAACGCGCAGAACTGGCACCGGTAGACGCAGACGTTGGTGTAGTTGATGTTGCGGTCGACGATGTACGTCGCCACGGACGGGTCGTTCTGACGGTTGCGCACGGCGTTCGCCGCGGCGCCGAGCTCGAGGAGATTCCCCTCCTCCAGCAGCGTCACGGCGTCGGTGGGCGACAGCCTCTCGCCCGAGAGCGTCCGTTCGAGGATCGGCTGGGTTCGGCGGGCGGCCATCGCGACCATTTTATCGTCCGAGATACGCGAGAGGCCGGGCCGCCGGGATCAGGCCGTCTTCGGCGGCCATTCGGAAAAACACCTCGAGGCCCTCGAGATCTCCGTCGTCGAGCTCGAAGTGCAGGGCGTGGCGGAGGTAGTCCTCGACCACGGCCTGAGAGAGGCCCGACGACGCCGCCTCATCGCGAACGAGGGAATCGAAGCGTGCGAGCCCGGCCTCGTAGGAGCGGCGAAGGATCTGTGCAACCTCCGGGGTGGCAGCCTCGGAGCGGACAGCCCAGAAGGCGAACACGAAGGGATGTCCGGAAAAGGCCCGCCACTCCGCGGCCAGGTCCAGGACGACGTGTCCGTTGAGTCGCGTCTTGAGCGCCGGGTCGCCGATCGTGAGCCTCGCGTCGGCGCCTGCTCCCCCCTCGCGGTAAGACGGTGAGAGCCCGTACACGCGCTTCAGGAGGATCCGCGTCAGCGCCGCAGACGTGCGGGACGCCGGATCCAGCGACACCGACCGGATCTTCTCTCGGGAGACGTCCGAGACGAGGAGCACCGAACGCACTTCGGAAGATGCCGCGATCCCCAGTCCCGATACGACCCTCAGGCCCGGAATCCGCTGGTACTCGATCGACGGGATCAGACCGACATCGACTTCCCCGGCCGCGAGCTTCGCCGCGCAGGCCGACGGGACGTCCCGGGAGACGGAAACGCCCTTGGGAGGCTCGTGGAGCAGGCCCCAGGTCAGGGGCCGGGCATTCAGAAAGTCGACGACACTGACGCGGAGCATTTCTAAGTCATCCCGAGCGCAGCGAGGGATCCCGAACTCGAACGGCTAGGAAACACGGGATTCCTCGTCGCTACGCTCCTCGGAATGACGCCATTTTCGCCCTCGGGATGACCGCTACGCCGCCGCGGGCGGCGTCGCGCGGTCACCCCTGGGTCATCATGTTCAGGAACTCGCCGTTGGTCTTGGTCTTCTCGAGCTTCTCGGTCAGGAGCTCCATGGCCTCGACGACGGAAAGGGGGTTCAAGACCTTGCGGAGCACCCACACCCGGTTGAGCTCCTGCTTGTCCATGAGGAGCTCTTCCTTTCGCGTTCCCGACTTGTTGATGTCGATCGCCGGGAAGACGCGCTTGTCCATGAGCTTGCGATCGAGGTGGACCTCCATGTTGCCGGTGCCCTTGAACTCCTCGAAGATCACGTCGTCCATTCGTGACCCGGTGTCGATGAGCGCGGTCGCCATGATGGTCAGCGAGCCTCCCTCCTCGACGTTGCGCGCGGCGCCGAAGAAGCGCTTGGGCCGCTGCAGGGCGTTGGAGTCCACGCCGCCCGATAGGACCTTGCCCGACGGCGGCACGATCGCGTTGTAAGCGCGCGCCAGACGCGTGATCGAATCGAGCAGGATGACAACGTCGCGCTTGTGCTCGACCAGCCGCTTGGCCTTCTCGATCACCATCTCGGCGACCTGCACGTGGCGGGCCGCGGGCTCGTCGAAGGTCGAGGAGATGACCTCGCCCTTGACCGAGCGCTGCATGTCAGTGACTTCCTCGGGCCGCTCGTCGATGAGCAGCACGATGAGCGTGACCTCGGGGTGGTTCGTCGAGATCGAGTTGGCCAGGGACTGCAGGATCATCGTCTTGCCCGTCCGAGGCGCCGCGACGATCAGGCCGCGCTGGCCCTTTCCGACCGGAGCGACGAGATCCAGCACGCGCGACGTCATGTTCGTCGGGACTTCGAGCCGGATACGGTCCTGCGGATAGAGCGGCGTGAGGTTGTCGAAGAAGATCTTCTCGCGCGCGACGTCCGGGTGCTCGAAGTTGACCGCCTCGACCTTGATCAGGGCGAAGTAACGCTCCCCCTCCTTGGGCGGCCGGATCTGGCCCGAGACCGTATCGCCGGTGCGCAGGTCGAACTTCCGGATCTGGGAGGGCGAGACGTAGATGTCGTCGGGACCCGGAAGGTAGTTGTACTCGGGAGCGCGCAGGAAACCGAAGCCGTCGGGCAGGCATTCCAGGACGCCCTCGGAGAAGATCAGGCCCTTCTTCTCGGTCTGCGCCTGCAGGATCTTGAAGATCAGGTCCTGCTTGCGCATTCCGGTGGCGTTTTCGACCTCCAGGTCCTTGGCGATCTTCAGAAGCTGCGGGATCTTGATCTCGTGCAGCGCACGAATGTCGAGGGTGTCGCCATGTTCGACGGCGGCCTCCTCGCTTGCGGTGTCGGGAAGACCCTCGGGGGGAGCCTCGAGTGTCTCGACGCCGGAGTCGTTGTTGCCTTTTCGTCTGGCCATCTGTTTGTCCTCTTGGTGTGATCCAGGGAAGCCGAAGCCGGGAACTGGGGGCTAGGGGACGGGAGGGCTCCCGGTGCGGAACCTTATATCAAAAAACGGGGTCGAACCTCAGTTCGCGACTATGCCCCCTTCCGCGGACTTGCCCTCCCCTTCGAGGGTGGAAGGCGTGGGGCGCGGGTTCTCCATCGCGATCTTGATGACCTCATCCATCGTGGAAACGAGGTGGAATTCCATTTCGCTGCGGATCTCTTCCGGCAGGTCGTCGAGATCCTTGTCGTTCTCCGCCGACAGCACGATCGTGCGGATCCCGGCCCGATAGGCCGCGAGGACCTTGTCCTTGATTCCGCCGACCGGGAGAACCTTGCCGCGGAGCGTGATCTCGCCCGTCATCGCGACGTCCTTGAGGACTGCGATCTTGGTCACCGCCGAAAAGAGCGACACCGCCATCGTGATACCGGCCGATGGGCCGTCCTTGGGGATCGCGCCTTCGGGCACGTGGATGTGGATGTCGAACTTCTCGTGGAAGTTGGGATCGGCGTCGTACATCTCGGCGCGGCTGCGCACGTAGGAGACGGCGGCGCGGGCTGACTCCTGCATGACGTCGCCGAGGGATCCGGTCAGGGTCAGGTTGCCCTTGCCCTTCAAGAGGCTCGTCTCGGTCATGAGGATCTCGCCGCCGGCCTCCGTCCAGGCCAGGCCCGTGGCGATGCCGACCTCGGAGACCTCGCCCTTGACGCGCTTGCGGAACCGGGGCTTGCCCAGGAACTCCTTGAGGTTCTCGGGGGTCACGCGGACCGGGGTCTCGGCCTTCTTCTGCACGATCCGGCGCGCGACCTTGCGGCACACGCCGCCGATCTCACGCTCGAGGTTCCGGACGCCGGCCTCGCGGGTGTAGTGCTCGATGACCGCCAGGATCGTGTCGTCCTTGACCTCGATCTGGTCGTCCTTGAGCCCGTTGGCCTCGCGCTGCTTGGGGACCAGGAACTGGCGAGCGATCGCGACCTTCTCGTTGGGCGTGTAGCCGGTGAGCGGGATCAGCTCCATCCGGTCCTTCAGCGCCGGCGGGATCGGGTCGGCGATGTTCGCGGTGGCGATGAACATGACCTTGGAGAGGTCGTACTCGACGTCGAGGTAGTGGTCCACGAACGTATGGTTCTGCTCCGGATCCAGAACCTCGAGCAGCGCCGAGGCCGGGTCGCCCCGAAAGTCCGAAGACATCTTGTCGACCTCGTCGAGCAGGAACACCGGGTTGACCGTCCCGGCCTTCTTCATCATCTGGATGATCTGGCCGGGGAACGCGCCGATGTAGGTCCTGCGGTGGCCCCGGATCTCGGCCTCGTCGCGCACGCCGCCGAGCGAGAGCCGCACGAACTGGCGGTTGAGCGAGCGGGCGATCGACTTGGCGAGCGACGTCTTGCCGACGCCCGGGGGGCCCACGAAGCAGATGATCGAGCCTTTGGTCTTCTGCACGAGCTGCCGGACGGCGAGGAACTCGAGGATCCGCTCCTTGACCTTCTCCAAGCCGTAGTGGTCGTCGTTGAGGATCTTCTCGGCCCGCGTCAGGTCCTTGGACTCGCGGGAGGACTTCTTCCAGGGCACGCCCACGAGCCACTCGATGTAGTTGCGCGAGACCGTCGCCTCGGCCGAGACCGGCGGCATGGCCTCGAGGCGCCGCAGCTCCGTCTCGGCTTTCTCGCGGACCTCCTTGGGCATGCCGGAGGCCTCGATCTTCTTCTTGAGGTCTTCGACCTCGTCGGTCCGGTCGTCCTTGCGGCCCAGCTCCTGGTGGATCGCCTTGATCTTCTCGTTGAGGTAGTACTCCTTCTGGGCCTTCTCCATCTGCTTCTTGACTTTGTTGTTGATCCGCCGGTCGATGTTGACCTTGTCGATCTCGACCTCCAGCAGATCCTGAAGCTTCTGGAGACGCTCATAGGGAGATTCCGCCTCGAGGAGCGCCTGCTTCTCGGCGGTGGTGACGGCGAGGTGCGCGGAAAGGGTGTCGGCGAAGCGCTCGGGGTCGTCGACTTTCAGCGACGCCGCGAGCCCTTCGAACGCCAGGTGGTGCGAGAGCTTGGCGTACTGCTCGAAGAGCGCGAGGACCTTGCCCATGTAGTCCTTGAGGGCCTCCGCGTCCACGGGACGGCTCGGCAGGACCTCGACGGCCACCGTCAGGTGCGCGCCCCGGCGCTCGAAGGCGAGGATGCGCCCGCGCCGCACGCCCTCGACCATGACCTTGATGTGGCCGTTGGGGAGCTTCAGCGACTGGGCGACGGTCGCCACGACGCCGACGTCGTAGATGTCCTCGGGTTTGGGCTCGTCGAGCTGCGGGTCACGTTGCGCCGCCAAGAACAGCCGCTTGACCGGAGTGGCGAGGGCGGCTTCGAGCGCCCGGATGGACGACTCGCGGCCCACCACGAAGGGCTGCATCATGTGCGGGAAGACCACCATGTCCCGGAGCGGAACGAGCGGCAAGCTTTCCAACTCCCGGTTGGTCGGATCGGCGGTTTTCATGGGTGTGAAGTGTCCTTTGCGCCCCTCGGGGCTCGGCGGCGGGGCTCAGCCGGCCTTGCGAAGGATCGTGATCGGATTCGTGTGGTGCTTGACGACGTCACGGGTGATGACGCACTCCTCGATGTCGTCGTCCGAGGGGATCTGGTACATCACGTCGAGCATCAGGTCCTCGATGATGATCTTCAGGCCCCGCGCTCCGACGTTGCGCGCCAGGGCTTCCTCGGCGATGGCTTCGATGGCGTCATCGGTGAAACGCAGCTGGACATTCTCGAATTCCAGCATCGTCTGGTACTGCTTGACGAGGGAGTTCTTGGGCTCCTTGAGGATCTCCACCAGGGCCGACTGATCGAGCTCGGAGAGCGTCGCCACGACGGGAAGCCGGCCGACGAACTCCGGGATCATGCCATACTTGATCAGGTCCTCGGGGTGCACCTTCTCGAGGAGAGCGCTCTGGCGCTTCTCCTTCTTCGACACGATCTTGGCGCCGAAGCCCATGGACTTCTCGGTCATGCGCCGGTTGATGATCTCCTCCAGGCCCACGAACGCGCCGCCGCACAGGAAAAGGATGTTGGTCGTGTCGATCTGGATGAACTCCTGGTGGGGGTGCTTGCGGCCTCCCTGCGGCGGGACGTTGGCGACCGTGCCCTCGAGGATCTTCAACAGCGCCTGCTGGACTCCCTCGCCCGAGACGTCGCGGGTGATCGACGGGTTCTCGCCCTTGCGGGCGATCTTGTCGACCTCGTCGATGTAGACGATGCCGCGCTCGGTCTTCTCTTTGTCGTTGCCGGCCGCCTGGTAGAGCTTGAGGATGATGTTCTCGACGTCCTCCCCGACGTAGCCGGCCTCGGTCAACGTCGTGGCGTCCACGATCGTGAAGGGGACCGAGAGCAGCTTGGCCAGCGTCTGGGCCAGGAGAGTCTTGCCAGTTCCGGTCGGGCCGATCAGGAGGATGTTGGACTTCTGGAGCTCGACGTCGAGCTTGCGGTTCTTCTCGAGGTAGTCGATGCGCTTGTAGTGGTTGTAGACCGCGACGGCCAGCTTCTTCTTGGCCTGCTCCTGGCCGATCACGTAGCCGTCCAGAAACTCCTTGATCTCCTTCGGCTTGGGAAGCTTGGTTTCGGGGGCCTGGGTTTCGAGGACCCGGTCCTCGGCAATGATGTCGAGGCAGATGTCGACGCACTCATCGCAGATGTAGACCGTGGGGCCCGCGATGAGCTTCTTGACGTCCCGCTGGCTCTTGTTGCAGAAGGAGCAGCGCAGGACATCGCCGTTCCCGGTTTTCTTCGACATTCAGCCTCCGGAGGGATGAGGAAATTTTAGGGTCGCCTCTCCCCCCACGTCAACCGCTTCCCGCATGAAATCTAACATACCCACAACCGGGGTAACGTGCCCCCCGTCAAGGTATTCCGACACCCAAAGAGTACGTGCAAAGGCGAGACCACGATTCAAAAAGGTGTCCGCGCCGTTTCGGCCTCGGACTCGCGGATTTTGCGGGTCTAACCCGCCGCTTTGAGGGTCACGTCGTCGCGACGGTGGTAAATCGAGTCCACCAGGCCGTATTTCCGGGCGTCTTCCGCCTCGAGGATGTAGTCGCGGTCGGTGTCCTTGGCGATCTTGTCGATCGGCTGGCCCGTGTGCTGCGCCAGGATCTGGTTGATACGCTCGCGCATCTTGAGCAGATCTTTAGCGTGGATTTCGATGTCGGTGGCCTGTCCCTGGAGACCGTAGCCGAGGGGCTGGTGGATCAGGAAACGCGAGTTGGGCAACGCGAAGCGCTTTCCCCGCGCGCCCGCCGCCATCAGGACGGCCGCCATCGAAGCGGCCTGACCGACACAGATCGTCGAGACGTCGTTCTTGACGTACTGCATCGTGTCGTAGATCGCCAGGCCCGCGCTGATCACGCCGCCCGGGGAGTTGATGTAGAACGAGATGTCCTTCTCGGCGTTCTCGGACTCGAGAAACAGCATCTGGGCGATGATCAGGTTGGCGATCGTGTCGTCCACGGGCTGGCCGAGGAAGATGATGTTGTCTTTCAGCAGGCGCGAGTAGATGTCGTACGCGCGCTCCCCTCGGCTCGTTTGCTCGATGACCATCGGAACCAGGACCATGCCGCCTCCCTCGTAGTCGTCGTCCATCGAAATCACCTGACTTCCACCGGCACTCCCGAGGGTAGCACCTTCGCACTTGCAATCAAGAGGTCCACGGCCTTGGAGAGGCGCAGCTCGTCCCGCAGAGCCTCCAGACCCCCCGCCTTGGTCATTTGTTCCCGGAGGGCCGAGGGCTCGACCCCCCGTTCCTGCGCGGCGCGCTTGAACTCCGCCTCGAGCTCCGTCTCGGAAACGGTGAGGCCCTCGCGGTCGGCGATCGCGTCGAGCAGCAGGTACTCGCGCACGCGCCGCTCCGCGCCGGGCCGCGCCTCCTCGGAAAGCTTCTTCCAGTCTTCCTTCTCCGGATCCACGCCGCTCGCCGCGAGGTACCGCGCGTAGTCGCGCAGCGCCGACTGCGTCTCCGACTCCACAAGGACCTCCGGAGCGGGAATCTGGCTTCGCGAGACCAGGACGTCGAGGATCGCGCGCCGGAACTTGCGCCGCCGGTCGGCCTCCTTCTCCCTGCGCAGTCTCGCCCGCACCCGGTCGCGCAGCGTCTCGACCGTCTCTCCGTCCGCGACCGTCCGGGCGAACTCGTCGTCGAGGGCCGGCAGCTTCTTCTCCTTCAGGGCGGCCAGCGTGACCTTGTAGTCCACGGTCTTGCCGCGGAACTCGTCGTTAGGGAAGTCGTCCGCGAAGCTCTTGCGGAAGGAGCGCGTATCGCCCGGCAGCGCGCCGCGGAGCGCGTCGTTGATCTCCGGCATCGAGTCCGGATGCCCGATCTCCAGCGTGATCTTCTCGTCGCGGAACGTCCGGGGATTCTGTCCCGGCGCCAGGATCTCGACGAAGGAGCCCTCGATGTCGGCCACCGCGAAGTCGCCGGGAGCCGCGGCGCGCCCCTCGATCGGATGGAACTCGGCGTGCGCCTCACGGATCCGGTCCACGACCTTGGTGACGTCCGCCTCGTCCGGTTCGACCGGCTGATCTTCGACGGGCACGCCCCGGTACTCACCCGGGTCCACCGCCGGCTTCAGGTCCATGCGCGCCGTGAACCGGATCGGCCCCGGCGGATCCCACTGCAGATCCTCGACGTGAGGGCGGCCGAGGACCGACAGCTTCTTCTCCTCGATGGCCGATGCGACCGCGTCGGGCAGGACCGCCTCGAGGACATCGGTCTTGATCTCGTCACCGAATCGCTTCGCGATGACGCTCTGGGGCGCCTTTCCCTTTCGGAACCCGGGGATCGCGGCACGGCGCGCATAGGCGCGGGTGACCGCCTCGAAGGCCTTCTCGACCTCGTCGGCCGGGACCTCGATCTCGAGCGTGGTGCGGGTTGCGGACTCATCTTTGGTGGACAGAATCGCCATGAGCCGCCGAGTCTATCGCGTCGGGCGGCCGGCTCGGGATTTACGCCGCCGCCCGTTTTGTTGGCCCGGACCGTTCCCGGGTTTCGCGTACTGAGACAGGAGGGCTCCCATGCGAACACTCCCAGGCAGGACCCTGCTCCTACTCCTCCTTCCCGGGTAGACCGGGATCGCGTCAGGGCCTCGGCGGGAGTGTCCGGGGCGGAGGCCGTGAGGCGTCGACTCGTTCCGGGGCTACCTCTGCCGCGGCAAGAGCGAAGGCGTCGACGAGGTTGAGGCGTCCCCATCCGAAGACCGGGTTCGGAACTGCAGACGGCGGGAACAGTCCGCACGCGATCTCCGCCAGGAGCGGCTTCGCGCCACGCGTCAGGAATGTCTCGGAGGAGTCCACGTCGCCCGCCAGGCGGGGGTAGGCGGACCAGAGCAGGGCGAAGGCACCCGCGACGTGGGGCGCGGCGGCCGATGTGCCGGAGAAGGGAACGTAGGAGCTGTCCAGGCCGGCTGTGCGGAGTGAGACGCCGGGCGCCGTCATGTCCGGCTTGAGTCTCTCCGAGCCGTCGCTCGTCACAGGCCCGCAGGCGCTGAAGAGGGCGATCGTGTCGTCGAGCGCGGTCGCGCCGATCGTGAACGCCGCCTCGGCGATGGCCGGAGCGTCGGCCAGCGTGGAGCACGAGGCCCCGCGATTACCCGCGGCGAACGACATCGCCACGCCTGCGGCTCGAAGCGCGGCGACGACACCGTTCAAGACGGTCGGGTCCGTACAGCCTTCAGCGGCCGGGCAGGTCCAGGAGTTGTTGATCACGTCCGCGCCCAGATCCGGGCGCGCATTCTCGCCGTTGGCATCGGTCGGCGCCAGCAGCCACTCGAAGCACTCGGTGTAGCGCGCCGGCGTGCCGTTGCCCGCGTCCATGTTCCGGCAGCCGATGAGTCGCGCTCCGGGCGCCACCCCGATGACGTGATCGCCGTCGTGGCCGACCGCGAAACCGGCAGTGCCTGTGCCGTGCCCGTTGTCGTCGCACGGCGCGGAGACGTCCGAGCCACAGGGATTCCCGGCGAGTGCGTCGTGCACCGCGTCGTGCCAGTTGTACTCGTGCGACGCGGAGACGCCGTCCCAGCCGCGGTAGGCGTTCTTCAGCGCGGGGTGATCCCACTGAAATCCCGTGTCGGCCACGCCGACGACGATCCGCTGACCCGTTGTCCCTCGGGCCCAGATCTCCGTCGCGCCGATGAGAACGAGGTTCGGCTCGACGCCATTCGTCGGGGGACGCCGCTCGTCCATCGCCGCCGTGCGCTCGATCGGCGCCGAGAGGTTCGCCGTGACGGAAGCGACGTCGGGTCGCGCGGCGAGCTCCCGCGCCAGCCGGGAGTCTCCTTCGACCTCGATCATGTTCATCATGAAGTGGGGCCGGAACGCGACGCCCGATCGCGCCAGGCGCTCCCGCAGCGGCGCCTGCGACGTCTCGGCCTCTGCACGCAATGTCTCGTAGACCCAGCGCCGCCGCTCGAGCCGGTCCGGAATCGCCCCCGCCGCCGACAGATCTGCCTGTTCGCGCAGCACGACCAGGAACGACGCCCGCTCACTGGCTGACCTACCCGCGAAAATCCGCGCATCGACCGGCACGGCGACGCGGCCGCTCAGAAAGACGAGAAGGACCCCCAGCATCCCGAATCAGAGTAGCAAGAGTTTCTCGCGGCACCGCGACTATCGTTCGCGGCGC
>Ga0075434_100000779_pt1 | contig 25235 bp, 26 predicted proteins | sample RhiMethybrSRZTD3_FD_75298 | JGI IMG/M metagenome (GOLD analysis project Ga0075434, IMG submission 75298) | Populus rhizosphere microbial communities from Tennessee, USA - Rhizosphere MetaG P. TD hybrid SRZTD3 | ecosystem: Host-associated > Plants > Roots > Rhizosphere > Soil | place: USA... | reverse complement strand
TTCGGCCATCGCCCCGAGATGGCGCTCGAGCATTTCCGGCGCATCGCCGATGCGACCGACCTTCCGCTGATCGTGTTCCAGTACCCGCCCGCGGGCGGCCAGGGCTATGCCATGAGCACCCTCGAGCGCATCTGCGACGAAGTGCCCACCGTGCGCGCCATCAAGGACTGGTGCGCGAGCCCGCTGCTCCACGAGCGGCAGATCCGGGCGCTGCAGTCGCGCCCGCGACCGGTGAACGTCCTCACCACGCACAGCTCCTGGCTCTTCAGCTCGCTCGTGCTCGGCTGCAAGGGGCTGCTTTCCGGGAGCGGCTCGGTGATCGCCGATCTTCAGCTGCGACTTTTCCAGGCGGTTCAAGACCGGGATCTGGCAAAGGCAAGAGAGATCCACGAGCGGATCTACCCGACGGCCGAGGCGTTCTACGCCGATCCCTTCGTCGACATGCACAACCGCATGAAGGAGGCGCTCGTGCTCCTCGGACGCCTGCCGCGCGCCGTAGTGCGTCCGCCGCTCGTCAAGCTGCCGGCGGACGAGATCGAGCGCATCCGCCGCGCGCTCGTCGCAGCGGGTCTGCTGGACCTGCAGGGAAGACGGAAGGCCGCTTGAGGCCGAGCTTGGTCAAGAAGATTCTTTTCGTCCTTGTTGTCTTGTTCCTGGCCATACCGGTCGGGGCGGCGGAATTTCCGTCAAGGCCGGTGCGGCTGATCGTGCCCTTCCCGCCGGGCGGACCGCTCGACATCGTCGGCCGGGTGGTCGGGCGCAAGCTCTCCGAGCAGTGGGGCCAGCCGGTGGTGATCGACAACCGCGGCGGCGCGAGCGGCGCGATCGGCACCGATCTCCTCGCGAAGAGCCCGCCCGACGGCTACACGCTCGCGGTCAACTCGACACCGCTCGTGGCGACGCCCCACCTGCAGAAGCTGCCTTACGACACCCTGCGCGATCTCGTCGGCGTGTCGCAGATCGCGCTGATCGACTATGTGCTCGTGGCGAACGCGAAGTCCGGCATCGGCTCGGTCGAGGAGCTGATCGCGCTGGCGAAGAAGCAGCCGGGCAAGCTGAACTATGCGAGCGCCGGAACCGGCTCGGGGCAGCATCTCTTCTTCGAGTTGATGAAGGGAACCACCGGCGCGAACATCAACCACGTCCCATACAAAGGCGCCGCGGCGGCAGTGCAGGCGGTCCTCGCCGGCGAAGTGAACTTCATGTTCGAGGTCTCGGTCGGCGTGCTGCCGCACATCCGCTCCGGGACGCTGCGTCCGCTCCTCGTCACGGGCGCAAAGCCGATCGAGGCGCTGCCCGGCGTGCCGCCCTTCGACAGCGTGTTCCCGGGCGTAGGCATCGAAGCCTGGCATGGGCTCTTCGCGCCCGCGGCGACGCCGAAGCCGCTCCTCGAGCAGCTTTCCCTCGATATGCGCCAAGCGGTCCTTTCGCCGGACGTTTCAGCCAGGCTGCGCGAGCTCGGCTTCCAGCCGACCGGCCTGGCGTATCCGCGGTTCAACGAGGTCGTGGCGCGGGACCTCGAGCGCTGGGGTAAGGTGATTCGCGACAACAACATCAAGTCGGACTAAGGAGGATCGAGATGAGGTGGTGCATCAGCTTCGCGCTGGCGCTCGCGTGTTGCGGCGCCGTCGCGCAGACCTATCCGTCGCGGCCCGTCAAGATCGTGGTGCCCGCGACCACCGGCGGCGCGATCGACCTCATCGCACGCTCGCTTGCCGACAAGATGTCGGCGCCGCTCGGCCAGCCGGTGTTCGTGGAGAACAAGCCCGGCGCCGCGAACAATCTCGGCACCGATTTCGTCGCCAAGAGCCCGCCGGACGGCTACACGCTGGTGATCGTCGCCTCCAGCCACGCGACCAACAAGTGGCTCTACAAGAACCTGCCCTACGACCCGGTGAAGGACTTCGAGCCGGTCGCGTACACGCATGTCGTGCCGCTCCTTCTCGCGGTGCATCCCTCGGTGGGCGCGAAGAACGTGCAGGAGCTCGCGGCCTGGATCCGCGCCAACCCCGACAAGGCGGCCTACGCGTCGAGCGGCCCCGGCAGCTCGCTCCACATGGCGGCGGAGCTCTTCATGAGCATGACGAAGACGAAGATGCAGCACGTGCCGTACAAAGGCAGCTCGGCGGCGCATCCCGACCTTCTCGCGGGCCGCACCGCGATGATCTTCGATACGGTCACGGCGATCACGCCGCACGTGCGCTCGGGCGCGCTGCGAGGCATCGCCGTGACTACGCTGAAGCGCTCGAGCTCGTTCCCGGATCTGCCGACGATCGCGGAGTCGGGCCTGCCCGGCTACGACGCCAGCACCTGGGGCGGCATCCTCGCCCCGGCGCGCACGCCGAAGGACACGGTCAACCGGCTGAACGGAGTGATCAACGCCGCGCTCAAGCAGGACGACGTGCGCGCACGCCTCACCACCGCTGGAATCGAGATCCAGGGCGGCACGCCGGAGCAATTCGGCAGCGTGATCCAGGCCGAAGTCGACAAATGGGGCCGGATCGTGAAGGAAGCCGGCATCCAGCCCGAGTAGGGCAACCGGCTATTTCTCGTCGCGCTTGGAGCGCACGACCGTCGCCGTGCGGGCGGCGCTGACCGTGCTTCGCTCGATGAGGTCGACGAGCCGCAGGAACAGATTGATGGCGGGTTCCGCCCTTCCCTCCACCCAGGCGAGCACTTCCGAGGGGTTCACGCCAAGGTAGCCGGCGACCGCATCGTTGCTCCCTAGGATCTCGGCAGCCATCTCGACCGAGCGTTGGTAGACTGCTTTTGCCATGCCGATACCTTGCGCTTGCATCCGACGGCGGGGAAGGTAACTAGTTAACGGCCCCGGCGTGGGTTGGTTTACTTGGAAAGGTACACCGCCAGGAACGCGAGCACTACTGCAAAAGCGCATTCGATGAAGCGCCCTGCGGGGGTAAGCGGAGCAAGCTCGGGATCGTCGCGGTAAGGATTATCGTAGTTATTCATTGCGGCGCAGCGGGAGGATACCTGCCAATTCGTTGGCGCGCCGCGCACTGCGCCACGGAGTTGCCTAGTCCTTGCAAGCTCTTACGACGTTGACGCCGCAGCCCGACAGCGCCTGGTCGAAGCGAATTTGATTTTGCGAGGACCCGGGCGCAAGATGCCCGCGCCGGGGGTGAGTAGAACAAAAAGGGGTTGTGGCATGAATACCACGCTCGTGATCAATCGAAAGGGCGGCGCCGGCAAAACCACCGTCTCGATCAACCTGGCGAGCTATTTCGCCACGGCGAACGTCGCCACCACGATCATGGACTACGACCCGCAGGGGTCGAGCCTGCACTGGCTGAAGCTGCGCCACCCTACGCTCGCAAAAATCCACGGCTCGAACGCCGCGCCCGAGAAATTCGGCCAGCTCCGCAGCTTCGGCATGTACGTGCCCGCGGAAACGAAGCAGCTCATCATCGACGTGCCCGGAGGCGTCTCGGGCGTGCTGCTGCAGGAGCTGCTGTGCAAGGCGAACAGCGTGCTCATTCCCGTCACGCCGTCCTCCATCGACATCCACGCCACCGCGCACTTCATCAAGGACGTGCTGCTGACCGGCCTCGTACGCACGCGCAGCATCCGCATCGGCGTGATTGCCAACCGCGTGCGCAGGTCGATGCCCGTGTACCAGCCGCTCGAGCGGTTCCTGAAGGCGCTCAACCTGAACCTGATCGGGCGCCTGCTCGACTCCGACGCCTTCGTGCGAGCCGCCGAAACGGGAGCCGGCATCTTCGAGATGGATCCAGGGCTGGCGGACGCGGAATGCCGGCAATTCGCGCCGATCATCGAATGGGTGACCGGCGAAAAGCTCGAACTGCCTGCCGCCAGCGTCTACCAGCTCAACCTGCGTCTCGGCGGAGGCTAGCCCGCGCGGACGAACGCGAACGCGATCGCCGAGCCCGCGAGCTCTGCGACCCCACCGAGCAGCAGGGCGGCCCGCAAACCCGGCAGGAAGCCTTCGATTTCCGCCGCCTGGCCTGCGAAGTGCGCGAAAACGGCGCCGAGGAGCGCGATGCCGAGCGTCGCGCCCACCATGCGCGCGGTGTTCAGTAGTCCCGACGCGGTCCCGGCGCGCTCACGCGGCACGTTCTGGACCGCGACGCTGTTGACCGGTGCGGTGTTGAGCCCCAACCCCACGCCGACGACCGTGAGGGCCGCAGCGATCAGCCAGTAACCGGAGTCTGTCGCAAACAGCCCGCACAGTAGCGCGCCGATGCCCATGGCCGCCATTCCCCACGCCATCGTCCCGCGCGGCCCGATCGCCCGCATGATCGGGCCGTTCCACTGCGACACTGCGACAAAGGCGACCGAGAGCGGCAGCATGCGCACGCCCGCCATCAGCGGAGTCGCATCGCGCAGCGTCTGGAAGTAGAGCGGCATCAGAAAGAGCAGCGCATACATCCCGAAGGTCATCAGGCCCGCAACCGCGAGCGCGGCGCTGAAGGGCCGGCTGCGGAAGAGCTCGAACGGCACCAGCCCGCTGTGCGCTTTTCTTTCGACCCGGACAAACGCAACCGCGCCAATGCCGGAAAGAGCCAATCCAAGGAGAACCGCGGGCGAGCTCCAGCCGAGGTGCGGACCTTCGATGGCGGCGAACGCGAAGCCGCCCAGTGCGGCGATGGCGGCGACTTGTCCAGGGATGTCCAGCCTGCGCCTTTTCGAGTCAGCGCTCTCGTCCACGGCGCTCCATGCGAGTAGCAACGCTCCAGCACAAAGCGGAAGAACGAGGTAGAAGATGCTGCGCCAGCCGGCAGTGTCGACCAGCAGGCCGCCGAGCGTGGGCCCGACGATGAAGGCGAGCCCGTTGCAGCTCGCCCAGATGCCGAGCGCATTCTGGCGAGATTTCTCCTCCGGATAGGCGGCGGTGAGCAGGACGAGGGACATTGGCAGCTCCAGCGCGGCCCCAAGGCCGCTGATCGCCCGTCCCAAGAGCAGCGCGCCGCTGCCAGGCGCGGCGGCGCACAAAATGCTGCCGATCGCGAACAGCGCGATGCCGCAGCCGAAAACGCGCCTTTGGCCGTACAGGTCGCCGAGCGCTCCGCCCGTGAGAAGCAGCGCCGCGTAAACCAGGTTGTACGAATCGATCATCCACTGCATTTCGCTCACGGTCGAGCCGAGGTCCGCGCCGATGCGCTTGACGGCGAGCGTCACGACCGAGGTATCGACCTGCGCGACGAGCACGCCGAGCGAGCACGCGACGAGCACGAGCGCCGGTCGAAGCGGAAATAAGCGTGCCGCGTGTTTCGCAGTATCCATGGCAGGGAGACTAGCGGGCGCAGTCTGCCGATGTTTCAGCTCGGGCTGAAGTAACTGAGGCGAGCAAGCCGCATTCCTGAACTGCGGTACGAGGCTTGCATCTAACGACGACACCTCTTTGTACGTTAGGGCATCGCATGGCCACGTTCACCGCGGGACACGCTCTACCTGCATCTCAATCCACCGACGCCCGCACGCAGCTGCGCCGCGCCGTCATCGCCAGCACCATCGGCACCACCATCGAGTGGTATGACTTCTTTCTCTACAGCATCGTCACGGGCCTGGTCTTCGCCAAGCTCTTTTTCCCGCAGTCGGATCCGCTGACGGGCACGCTACAGGCCTTCGCCATCTACGCGGTAGGCTTCATCGCGCGCCCTGTGGGCGCGGCGATCTTCGGCCATTACGGCGACCGTATCGGGCGCAAGTCCACGCTCATTGCGACGCTGATGGTCATGGGGATCGCGACATTCCTCGTGGCCTTCGTGCCGACGTACGAGAGCATCGGCATCTGGGGCGCCGTGATCCTGACGGCGCTGCGCTTCGTCCAGGGCGTGGGCGTTGGCGGCGAGTGGGGCGGCTCGGTGCTGATGTCGATGGAATGGACGCGCACCAACCAGCATCGCGGCTTTGCCGCGTCGTGGCCGCAGTTCGGCGTGCCGGCGGGACTCTTCATAGCCAACCTCGTGGTTCTCATCTGCAGCGAGCTTTCCGGCCCTGCGTTCCTGAGCTGGGGCTGGCGCATCCCCTTCGCGCTGAGCATCGTGCTGGTCGCGATCGGCCTCTACATCCGCCTGAGGATCATGGAAACCCCGGTGTTCACGCGCCTCCAGCAGCAGAAGCGCATCGAGCGGCGGCCGATGCTCGAGGTGCTCAAGCGCCAGCCGAAGGAAGTCATCCTCTCGGCCCTGGCGCGGATGGCCGAGCAAGCTCCGTTCTACATCTTCACCGCCTTCGTCTTCAGCTATGCGACCGGCCAGCTGGACGTCACGCGCGACTTCCTGCTTGCCGCGGTGATGTGCGCCTCGCTCGTCTCGTTCTTCACCATCCCGATCTTCGGCCACCTGTCCGACCGGATGGGACGGCGCCGGGTCTACCTCGTCGGCGCGATCGTCACCGGAATCTTCGGCTTCGCCTATTTCGGAATGCTGAGCAGCGGCAGCGCGGCGTGGATTTTCGTCGCGGTCATTCTGTCATTGGTGCCGCACGACATGATGTACGGCCCGCAGGCGGCGCTGATTGCCGAGTCGTTCACGCCGAGGCTGCGCTACAGCGGCTCGTCGATGGGCTATCAGCTCGCCTCGATCATCGCCGGCGGTCCGGCGCCGCTGATCGCCGCGGCGCTCTTCGCGCACTACAAAAGCGGGTACGCGATCGCGGTCTACATCCTCGCGTGCGCCGTCCTGAGCGTCATCGCGACGCTCCTGCTGCCCGACTACACCAACAAGGACGTCTCCGAGGAATACGCCTAGGCCTTGGCGTACTTCCCGGTGAGCTGGGGCGTGTAGCCCTTCAGGCCCTTCTGCTCGCGCTCGAGGCGCGTCTCGCGCGCCCAGGTGCGGCTCAGGTCGTCCTGGACCTTGACGACGAGCTTGCCGATATTGTCGATCTCGAGCTCGACGGTATCGCCGTTCTGCAGCGCCGACAGGCCGCGGTGGTTGGTGCCGGTGGCGAGGACATCGCCCGGCTCGAGCTCGTGGATGCCCGAGATCCACTCGATGCAGCGCGGGATCTTGTTCGCCATGTCGCTGGTGTTGTAGCTCTGCTTGACCGTGCCGTTCACCGAGAGCCGTACCTGGAGCTTGTGCGGATCCTTGATCTCGTCGGCAGTGACGATGTAGGGCCCGATCGGCGCGAAGGTATCGCGCGACTTCACCTGGTAGAACGAGTTGCCGAGCGTGGTGGCGTCGCGCGCCGAGCCGTCGATGAAGCAGGTGTAGCCGAACACGTGCTCCATCGCGCGCGACGCGGGCACGTTCTTCGCGTGCTTGCCCATCACCACCGCGAGCTCGGCCTCGCCCTCGAAGATCGAGAATGCGATATCGGGCAGCACCATGGTGTCGCCGTGGCCGACAACGCAGCCCGGCGACTTGAGGAAGGCGTTGATCGGCGCGGGCTCCTTGCGCGTGCCGTCCTCCATGTAGTTCACCGCCATGCAGTCGATGTTGACCGGCTTGGGAAGCGGCGAGCGGATCTTCACCTGCGCGACCGGCAGGCCCGTGCCGGTGCCTGCGCCCTTGTCGATCGGCCCGCGCAGCTCGGCCCAGCGCTCGATCACGCCGTTGATGAGGTTCCCGGGGCCGGTGTGCGGGACGTTCTGGACCACCGTGGTGACGTCGACCACCCGGTCGCCCTTCAGCACGCCGAGGCGATAGTCGTTGAAGTAGAGGAGTTTCATGGGGCTGGCCCTTCCCGTTGGCTTTTGTGCAGGGGTATGATCGGCCGCCATGTTATCCCCTCGGCGCAGACAAGTGATCATCGCCGGCCTTGGAACCGCAGTCGCGCCGGCCGCTTTCGCAGCACTCCCCGCGATCGAAGCACCGCAAAAGCTCCTGCTCTGCGGCCGGGTCCTCGGTTCGGACGGCAGGCCGCTTTCCGGAGCCGCGGTCGTCTCGGGGCAGGCGCGCGCCTTCACTGACGCGGACGGGCGCTTCATGCTCGTCACCAGCACACCGCGCTATCGGGTCAGCTACCGCGCGCGCGCGACAGAGGGAACAGTCTCGAATTCGCGTCCCGACGCCGACGGCATGGGGCGCGCGAGCATCGGCCTCACGCTCGTCTGAGCGGAGGCGTCCACTTTTCCGCCGGCGGTTCATAGGCGGCAAACGCCTCGAGCAGCGCTTCGGGCGTAGAGGCCAGGGTCAGCATCGCGCGGTACGCCGGATGGATGAAGCCGGCCTCGACCTGCCGGTCGAGGAAGCTGACCAGCGGCACGAAAAATCCATTCACGTCGAGGAGGCCGCAAGGCTTGCGGTGCAATCCGAGCGTCGCCCAGCTCCAGACTTCGAACAGCTCCTCGAGCGTGCCCACGCCGCCGGGCAGCGCGATGAAACCGCCAGCCAGCTCGCCCATGAGCGCCTTGCGCGCGTGCATCGAATCGACCACGCGCAGCTCGGTCAGTCCGCGGTGGCCGAGCTCGCGCTCGAGCAGCGCCTGCGGAATCACGCCGATGACCTCGCCGCCGGCCGCGAGAGCGGCATCGGCGAGCACGCCCATCAGCCCGACCCGGCCGCCGCCGTAGACCAGCCCGGTGCCGCGCCCGGCGAGGACCCGCCCGAGGTGCGCCGCCGCGCTCGCATAAGCCGGATCGCGTCCAGAACTCGACCCGCAGAAGACGCAGAGCCTCTGCATGGATGCGCTATTCTAATGAGCGAGCGCCGATGCTGGCCGGAACGGAAACCCTCGCGACGATCGCGAATCACTGGTTCGCGCGGTTCGAGCATGCGCTATCTCAGCGAGACACCCAGTCGCTCGCGAACCTCTTCCATCGCGACGGCCATTGGCGCGACGTCCTCGCCTTCACGTGGCGTATCGGCACGGTGAGCGGAGCGCACGCCATCGCCGCCGCGCTGCAGGAGCACGCCCGCCGAGCGCGTCCAGGCGGCTTCCGCACCGATCCCGAGCGCACCGCGCCGCGCCATGTGACGCGCGCCGGAGCGAAATGCGTCGAGGTGATCTACAGGTTCGAGACCGCGCTCGGCCGCGGCAGTGGCGTCCTTCGCTTTTTCCCGGATGAAGAAGAGCCGCGCGCGTGGACCCTGCTTACGTCGCTCGACGAGCTCAAGAAATTCGAAGAGCACGTCGGCCGCAGGCGGCCCGACGGCTGGGGCTATTCGCGCGACTTCGCGGGACCGAACTGGCTCGACCTGCGCACTTCTTCAAGGAGTTATTCCGAGCGTGAACCCACCGTATTGGTTGTAGGCGGCGGGCAGGCAGGACTCACGACGGCGGCGCGCCTTGGGCAGCTCGGGGTCGACACGCTGATCGTCGACCGCTGGCCGCGAGTCGGCGACAACTGGCGCCGGCGCTACCATGCGCTCACGCTGCACAACCAGGTGCACGTGAACCACCTGCCGTACATGCCGTTCCCGCCGAACTGGCCGGTCTACATCCCGAAGGACAAGCTCGCGAACTGGTTCGAGTCTTACGCCGAGGCGATGGAGCTCAACTACTGGACCGGCGCGGAATTCGAGGGCGGAAGCTACGACGCACGGGACGAGCGCTGGTCGGTGACGGTGCGGCGCGAGGACGGCTCGAAGCGCGAGCTCCATCCGCGCCACGTCGTCCTCGCCACCGGCGTGAGCGGGATTCCCAACATTCCTGAGATTTCAGCGCTAAAAAATTTTGAAGGAAGAATCCTCCACTCGAGCCAGTACGAGGACGGCGAGGCCTGGAAAGGCAAGCGCGCGATCGTCATCGGCACCGGAAATAGCGGCCACGACATCGCGCAGGACCTCTACTCTGCCGGCGCGAAGGTCACGATCGTCCAGCGCAGCCCCACCCTGATCACCAACTGCGACCCGAGCGCGCAGCTCGTCTACTCGCTCTACAGCGAAGGCCCGCCGCTCGAGGACTGCGACCTCATCACCGCTTCCATCCCATTAAAGATTTCAAGAGAGAGTCACAAGCTGGCGACGCAGCACGCGAAGAATCTCGACAAGGCCCTCCTCGATCGGCTCGAGCAGAAGGGCTTCCGGCTCTGCGACGGCGAGGACGGGACCGGCTGGCAGTTCTTGTACCTCACCCGCGGCGGCGGCTACTACTTCAACGTCGGCTGCTCGGATCTCATCGCCGACGGCAGGATCGGCCTCGCCCAGTTCGACGAGCTCGAGGAGCTGCTCAAGGAGGCCGACCTCGTGGTACTCGCCACGGGGTGGAAAGGCCAGGAGCACCTCGTCGCGAGGCTCTTCGGCGCCGGCATGGCCGCCCGCGTCGGCCCGATCTGGGGCTTCGGCGAAGGCCAGGAGCTGCGCAACATGTTCCAGCGCACGCCGCAGCCGGGGCTTTGGTTCATCGCCGGCAGCTTCGCGCAGTGCCGGATCTACTCCAAGTACCTCGCGCTCCAGATCAAGGCGACCGAAGCCGGCGTCATCGATCGCTAGCGAGGCGCTCGTCCGGAGGCGCGATCTCGGTGACGAGGTCCTTGATCAGCGCCTTGTTCGGCAGCGGCTCCAGCGTCATCTCGTTCTCGGTAAGCCGAGTAGTGCAGGCGTAGACGGTTTCGCCGTCGACGCTGATCATGCACTCCTTGCACGCGTTGGCGTTGATGCACGAGAAGCGGATCGCGAGGCTCGGATCGCGGTGGACGCGGAGCCAGCGCAGCGCGTCGAGCACGGTCTGGCCCGGCTCGAAGGGGACCTCGTGTCGCTCGAAGCGCCCGGCCACGCCGGGTGTGCCGCGCCGGATCCTCAGCCTAGCCTTCAAGCCGCACTCCGTCGGAGGCGAGTCGGAGCGTCTGGTGCTTCTCCCAGCGCTCGCTCGTCTCGGGAAAATCCTCGCGCTGGTGCGCCCCGCGGCTCTCCTCGCGGGCGAGCGCCCCCCGCGCGATGCATTCGGCGACAAGGCGCATGTTTCTCAGGTCGTGCAGGTCGATCCACTCGGGATCGAGACCGGCTCTGGGCGCCGGCAGATCCGTGCAGTGCACCTCGAGCTCGTGGATATGCGCGAGCGCACGCTCGAGGCCGGCACGCCTGCGCAACGGCCCGACGTCCTCGTTCATCACCCGCTGGAGGCGTGCGATTTCCATGGCGGCATTGACCTCGAGCCTCGAAAAATCGGATCGCTTGGTTTCTACTTTTTCTCGAATCGACGGCATTGTGGTCTGCGCGGCAAGTGCAGCAGCGCGCAAGCCCGCGCGACGGCCGAAAGTGAATGCCTCGGTAATTGCGTTACCCGAGAGACGGTTGGCGCCGTTCGCACCGCCGACCGCTTCGCCGGCCGCGAAGAGATGCGGCACGCTCGTCCGCATGTCGGTGTCCGTGCGGATGCCGCCCATGTGGTAGTGCGCCATGGGCGCGACCTCGATGGCCTGGCGCGTCAGGTCGATGCCGTTCGCGGCGAGGCGGTCGATCACGGGACCGAACGCCGAGCGCAGCTCCGTTTCGCTGCAATGTCGGAACGAGAGCCATGCGCCGCCGTGCGGCGTGCCGCGGCCCGCCGCGACCTCGGCGAGGATGGCATGCGTCGCATGGTCGCGCACGTAGACGTAGCGCCCGTCCTCCTTCAGGAATTCCTGCATCTCGGCGTTGAGCAGCTTCCCGCCGAGCTTGTAGCGGAACGGATCCCACATGATCGGGTCCATGCCGACGAGCCGCGGCGCGAGGTGACCGATGGGAAAGAATTGCACGAACTCCATGTCGGCCAGCTCGGCGCCGGCGCGCAGCGCGAGCGCGTAGCCGTCGCCGCCCATGTTGATGGAGGCGCTGTTGCGCGCGTAGAGGCGCGTCAGGCCGCCGGTGGCGATAATCGTCGCTTTTGCGGTCAACGTCAGACGTTCACCGGAGATGATGTGAACGGCATCAGCGCCTACGCAAGCACCGTCGTGGATCGCGAGGTCGGTCACCAGAAGATCGCCGATGCGACGGATTTCGGGGATGCGATTCAACTGCGCGCGCAGGGTCTTCGACACCGCCGGGCCGGTGTTGACGAAGTCGACGTAGACGCAGCGCGGGCGATCGTGTCCCGGGGCCTGGACTTGCTTGATGTGCTTGTCGGTGCGCGCCCAGCCGACGCCCCAGGCGTCCATCTCGCGGATGCGCTCGGGCGCGTCCTCGCAAAGGAGCTGCGAGAGCGCCGGCTCGCACAGCCCTCGCCCGGCCTTCAGCGTGTCGGCGAGATGATGCTCCCAATGGTCGGGCGTTTCCTCGCCAAGCGCGACGGAGACGGTCATCTGCGCCATCACGGTGGCGCCGCCGCGGCCGATCAGGCTCCGGTCGGCGAGCACTACGCTGCACCCCGCGCGCGCGGCGCTGATGGCGGCGTACATCCCGGCCGCGCCCGAGCCGATGACAAGCACGTCGGCCTGCATTACTGCCCCGCGGCGATGGAGCCGCGATCGATGGCGATGACCCGGTCGACCAGCCGCTCGGAGTGCTGCAGGTCCGATTCCGACAGCATCACGGACAGGCCCGCGCGCTTGAGGCCGGCGACAACTTCGGCGAGGCGCTGCGCCAGCGCGGGGGCGACGCCTTCGAAGGGTTCATCGAGCAGCAGCAGGCGCGTGCCGCACATCAGCGCCCGGGCGAGCGCGACGAGCTTCTGCTGGCCGCCGGAGAGCTGCAATCCCTTGCGCGACGCGAACTGCTTCACTTCGGGAATATATTCGTAGACCTTTTGCAGCCGGGCGTGCGCGTCCGGGAATCCGGCCGCCCAGGCGGGGACGAGCACGTTCTCCTCGACCGTGAGCTCGGGGATCAGGCGCCGGTCCTCGGGCATGTAGCCGATGCCGAGGCGCGCCCGCTCGTGGGTCGCGACGCGGAGCAGGTCCCGGTTGTCGAAGCGCACCGAGCCGCGGCCCGCCTTGAGGAGGCCCATCACAGTCTTCATCACGGTAGTCTTGCCGGCGCCGTTGCGGCCGATGAGCCCGGTCATGGAGCCGGTCGGCACTTCAAGCGAGACATCGCGCAGGATCTGCATCGACGCGATCGAGACGCTGAGCCGGTCGATCTCAAGCACGGCTGCCGACCACGTAGCGTTTGACCTCGGGATGCGCGAGCGCGTCCCGGGGCGGCGCGTCCGCGATGATGCGCCCGTCGTAGAACGCGAGCACGCGCTGCGCGAAGCGGCTCACCACCTCCATGTCGTGCTCGACGAAGAGCACGGTCGCGCCCTCGGCACGCACCGCCTCGAGCACCATCTGCATGATGCCGAACTTCTCCTGCGCCGATACCCCGCTCGTGGGCTCATCCAGGAGCAGGATCCGCGGCCGCGCCACCATCGCGAGCGCGATGTCGAGGAGCTTGCGCGCGCCGCCGGGCAGGACCTGCGCGTTGCGGCCGCGGTACTCGAGCAGGCCGAAGCGGCCGAGGATGCGCTCGGCGACCGCCTCGGCCGGCTCGCCGTAGCCCGGCACGAGTGCCGCGCCGCGCGAGAAGTACCCCGCAAGGCCGGCGTTCCGCAAAACGATGCCGATGCCGACGAGCATGTTGTCGAACACCGAGAGCGAGCCGTAGAGCTGCGGGATCTGGAACGAGCGGCAGATGCCAAGCCGGGTGATGTCGCGCGGCGGCAGGCGCGTGATGTCGCGGCCCTCGTAGGCGATGCTGCCGCGGTCGGGCTTGAGGTAGCCGGTGACGATGTTGATGAAGGTAGTCTTGCCGGCGCCGTTGGTGCCGATCAGCCCCACCACCGAGTCCTTGTCGATGGCCGCGCTCACCTCGTTCGCCGCCGTCACGGCGCCGAAGGTCTTCGTCAGGCTCCGCGCGTCAAGAATGACGGACATAACGGTTGAAAAACGACCAGAGCCCCTCCGGCAGAAACACGATCAGCACGAGCAGCGCTGCGCCGAGGCTCATCTGCCAGGTGTTGGGCGACAGATCGTAGGCGAGCGTATGGATCGCGCCGTAGATCAGCGCGCCGACGAACGGGGCGATCACGTTGCCGGTGCCGGCGAGGATCGCGATGAAAATGAATTCGCCCGAGGTGGTCCAGTACGCCATTTCTGGATCGATGTGGCCGACCGCCGTCGCGGCGAGCGCTCCGCCGACGCCGGCGAGCGCCCCCGCGATCACGTACTTTACGTGCACCGCGCGGCGCGCGGAGGCGCCCATGTACTCGACCCGGATCTCGTTGTCCTTGATCGCCGGCGCCAGCCGGCCGAGCGGCGTGCGCAGGTAGCGAAACACGAGAAGCGCGGCGACGAGCGACACCGCGGCGGCGGAGACGAGCACGGCGTAGCGCACCCACTCCGGTCCCGGCCGGATGCCGAACAGGGTCGAGGCCAGGATGTTGAAGCCGTCGGTCGAGCCGAGCGCCTCGCTCTTCACGAGCAGGCCGTACAGGATCATCGAGAGCGCGAGGCTGAGCAGCCCGAAGTAGATGCCCCGGTAGCGCGCGAGCAGGAAGCCGAGCACGAACGCCGTCGCCGCCGCCACGGCGCCGCCGACCAGCATCTCGACGAAGATGTCCGAGACGCCGAAGAAGCGGCCGAGGGCTCCGGCCGAATACGCCCCGAGGCAGTAGAAGAGCGCCTGGCCAAACGATACAAGCCCTGCCCTCAGCAGCAATAGCAGGCCCAGCACGACCAAGCCGCGCGCAAAGGCAATCGTCATGATGAACATCGCCCACTGCGGCAACCACGGTCCTGCCAGCGCAAGTACCACAAATGCCGTGAAGAGAATCGCGATGGTTCGGTCGCGTCTGACCCCTGGGTGATTCATATCTTTCTCGGCTCGGCCAGGCTGAAGAGGCCGCGCGGGCGCACCGCCAGCACGAGCGCCATCACGAAGTAGATGACGAAGAGCTCCACCTGCGGCATGTAGTGGACCGAGAGCGAGCGCACCAGCCCGACCATCACCGCGCCGATCGCGGCTCCCGGGAGGCTGCCAAGGCCGCCGATTACCACCACCGCGAACGAAAGCACGATCACGTCGACGCCGAGCCCCGGGACGACCGAGACCGTCGGCGCGGTAAACGCGCCGGCGAGCGCGGCGAGCAACGACCCGAGGGCGAAGGTGGCGAGGTAATAGCGGCCGACGTTCACGCCCATTGCGCGGCTCACCTCGGGATCGTGGATCACCGCGAGGAGGAGCTTCCCGGCGCGCGTGCTATGGAGCAGCCACCAGAGCCCGCCGCCGAAGAAAAGCGCCGCGGCGACCAGGACCAGGTTGTAAGTGGGGTAAGCCATTCCCGCGACCTGGAAGCTGCCGAGCAGCGCGTAGGGCTCGGCGATGAAATACGGATTCACTCCCCAGATGAGTTTCACCACGTCCTCGAGGATGAGGAAAAGCGCATAGGTGACGAGCAGGATCACCACCTCGTCCCTCGCATACAGCGGGCGCAGGATCGCGCGCTCGATGAACAAGGCGAAGGGCGCCGCGATGACCACCGCGGCGAGCACCAGCACCGCGTAGGACAGCATCGGCGGATAGCCGCGCGCGAGCCAGGCCGCGGTCATGGAGGCGGCGGCGTAGGCGCCGATCGCGTAGAAGCTGCCGTGGGTGACGTTCACGATCTTCATCACCCCGTAGATCAGCGTGAGGCCCAGCGCGGCGATGAACAGCCACGCCGAGTAGATGACGCCGTCGACCCCGACTGAGAGAAGCTGGTTCAGACCCTGTTTGGTATCAGTTCGCTCTGAAGCCGCCCTTGATCCAGTCGGCCGCCTTCGCGCCCTCGGGCGGGTTGACCTTCTCCGCCGGATAGCGCTTCACGTCGACGAGCGTGAGCTTGCCGTTCACGAGCTTGGTCGTGCCGTAGGCCGTCTCCATGATCGCCTGGTGCCCCTTGCCGATCGCCATGCGCACCGTGCCGCCCGGACCCTCGAAGGTCATGTTCTCGAGCGCCTCGCCGACCTGCTCGTTGGTCGGGCGCTTGCCGCCCGCCTTTTCCTGCGCCTTCTCCCATGCCAGCTTCACGCCGAGGATGGCCTGCGCCATCTGGTAGGAGGCGTAGTTGGGCGGCGCCTTGAAGCGCGCCTCGAAGCCCTTCGAGAACCACTGGTTGAAGGCGTTGTTCGGCGCGTAGGGACCGAACGGGCCGCGTGCGCCGAGCACCGTGCCGTCGGGAATCTGGGCCCCGAGCTTGTGCATCGCCGTCTCGCCGGTGGTGAGGATGGTGAGGCTCGACTTCATGAGCCCGCGCGGCCCGCCCTGCAGGATAAGCGCCTCGAGGTCGCCGTCCCAGAAGCTCGAGTGGATGACGTCGGCCTTGGCGCCGAGCAGGGCCGAGATCTCGGCGTTGTACTGGCCGGCGAAGAGCTTGGGCATCTGCGAGGTCTTCACCTCGAGGCTGGGCACCAGCACCTTCATCGCCAGCTCGAAATCGCCCCACGAGTCCTGGCCCCAGGCGTAGTTCTGGTTGAGGCCGGCGATGGACTTGAGGTTCGGTTTCGCATCCTTCACGTAGAGCGCCGCGCCGACGCTGTCCATGGTCGCCGTGGGCGAGGTGCGGAAGACGTACTTGTACGAGGCGTCCTCGAAGATGCGCGGCGTGCCGCAGTCGAAGAAGTTGGTGAACTTCTTCAGCTCCTCGGCCACCGGCGCGATCGCCAGGCAGTTGCCGCTCGAGATGTAGCCGATCACGAGGTCGACGTTGTGCCGCTGCACCAGGTTGCGGAACTCGGTGACTTGCGTCGTGGTGCTGCCGGCCTCGTCGACGACCACCGTCTCGATCGTCGCGCCGCCGAAGCCCTTCTTGTTGTAAGGCGCCGGGCCCTTCCCCGCGTTCAGCTCGTCGAACACGAAGTCGGCGGCGTTCTTTGCCGGCACGCCGAACGGCGCCGCCGCCGGACCCGAGATGAACGCCACGATGCCGATCTTGACGTTCTGCGCCGCCGCGCCCGTCGCTGCCACTGCCGTCGCCGCCGCGGTCAACGCGACCGCCAGCCTGTTCACGAAGCTCATGATGTCTCTCTCCTCCTTCGGATCGAATATATTAACCGAAGCGCTTTTGCGGAGAGACCCATGACGCCGGCCGATTCCGTCGTGTTGCTTACCGATGCTGAGATCTTCGATGGCACGGGCCGGCCGCCGTTTCGCGGCGAGGTCCTCGTCAAGGGGAACCGCATCGCGGCCGTCGGCGAGGCGAACCGCCTCGAACGCCCGCGCGCCGAGGTCATCGATTGCGGCGGCGCAACCTTGATGCCAGGGCTCGTCGAAGCGCACGCGCACCTGTCGTGGCCCTCGTCGGTCGGCCGCATCATCAACGCCATGGTGCTGCCGCCCGAGGAGCATCTCCTCGTCACTGCCAGGAACGCGAGAGTCACGCTCGACGCGGGCTTCACCAGCGCCTATTCGGCCGGCTCGCTCGGGCCGCGCTTCGAGATCGCGCTGCGCGAGGAGATCAACGGCGGCTGGATTCCCGGGCCGAGGCTGCGCGCCTCGTCGCTCGAGCGGCTGCCCGACGGCGCGCTCGGACTGAAGGCGGACGAAGGCGCCGCGCATGTGCGCGGCCCGGAGGCGATGCGCGCCTACGTGCGCGAGATGGCGAAAGCGGGCGTCGACTCGATCAAGTTCCTGCTCTCGAGCGACGAGGCGTTCACGCCGGGCGGCTCGCAACAGCTCACCTACACCGAGGAAGAGGTCGCCGCCATCGGCGCGCAGGCGCGCGAATCCGGACTTTTCCTCGCATGCCACGCGCAGGCGGCGCAGGCGGTGAAGCTCGGGGCGAAGCACGGCTTTCGCATCCTCTACCACTGCAGCCACGCCGACGAAGAAGCGCTCGACCTGCTGGAGGCGAAAAAGGACCAGCTCTTCGTCGCGCCGGCGATCGGGCTCATGTACGCCCGGACCTACGAGGCGGAGTCTTTCGGCATCACCCGCGAGGCGGCCGAGAAGCTCGGCGCGCCCTTCACGCTCGAGCGCATGCAGAAGCTCTACCCGAAGATGCGCAAGCGCGGCATCCGCGTGCTGCCGGGCGGCGACTACGGCTTCCCGTATAACCCGATCGGGCGCAACGCGCGCGACCTGCAGTGGTTCGTCGAGCTCCTCGGCTATACGCCCACCGAAGCGCTGGTCGCCGCGACCAGGCTCGGCGGCGAGCTGATGGGACGCGGCGAGCTCCTCGGGCAGGTGAAGCCGGGCTATCTCGCCGACCTTCTCCTCGTGGACGGAGACCCGACGCGCGACGTGCGCGTGCTGCAGGACCAGGACCGACTGGCGATGATCATGAAGGACGGCAAGTTCCACAAGCGCTCGCCTCGCGTGCGCAGTACCGCTTCACAGCCGGAAGGCTTGGCGCTTACGATTTCCTGAATGGATAACCCGAGAGACGTGCGCCGCGCGATTCGCTCCGGCAACCACCGCAGGAACACCGCCGGGGTTGCGCGCGGTTACGTGCAGGGGAATGTCTGCATCCTGCCGCGGGAATATGCCGAGGACTTTCGCGCCTTCTGCGAAGCGAACCCGAAGCCCTGCCCGCTCCTCGCCATGTCAGCGCCCGGCGATCCGCGCCTGCCGGAGCTCGGCGAAGATCTGGACATCCGCACCGATGTACCCAGATACCGGATTTTCACGAACGGAAAGCAGGAAGGCGATGTGACCGACCTGCGCGATTTGTGGCGCGAGGATCTCGTCACCTTCGTGCTCGGATGCTCGTTCTCCTTCGAGGAGGCGCTGATGGCGGCGGGGCTGCGGCTGCGCTATGTCGACCAGGGGACGAACGTGCCGATGTACCGCACCAGCGTCGACACCGTGCCGGCCGGTCCGTTCCGCGGCAAGCTCGTGGTTTCCATGCGTCCGTTCAAGCCGGCGGATGCGATCCGCGCGATCGAGATCACGTCGCGCTATCCGCGCGTGCACGGCTCGCCCATCCACGTGGGATTTCCGGAAATGATCGGGATAGAAAATCTGGATCAGCCCTGGGCCGGAGATCCGACCGAGGTGCGCGCGGACGAGCTGCCGCTCTTCTGGGCCTGCGGCATCACGCCGCAGTCGGTGGTGCTCGAGGCGAAGCCCTCGCTCTGCATCACCCATTCGCCGGGTCACATGCTGGTGACGGACCTGACGAACGCCAGCCTCGCGGCCTAGTCAGGCAAGCCTCGCGGCTTAGTCAGGCCACAGCCGCCGCGAAGCGATCCGCGCGCCGTCGCCGAGCGCCTTGAGCTTCGCCCAGGCGACGGCTTCCGGGATCTCGGTGTTGCCCGCCGTCGAGGCGAAGCCGCAGTCGTTGCCGAACATCACGTTCTCGCGCCCCGCCGCCCTGGCCCAGCGCTCGATGCGGTCGGCGACGACCTCGGGGTGCTCGATCGTCACGTTGGAATGGGTGACTGCGCCCGGAATCAGCATCTTGCCTTCCGGGAGCTTGAGCCTCTGGGCGACGCGCCATTCGTGGTCGTGGCGCGGGTTGGCGGCCTCGAAGGAGCAGGCGCCGGCCCGGATCGTGAGGATGAGGTCGAGCACCTGCCCGAGCTGAAGGTCCGAAAGGCGCGGACCGAAGTTGACGCCGTAGCAGGTGTGATAGCGGATGCGCTCCTCGGGCAGGCCGCGCAGCGCGTGGTTCAGGAATTCGATGCGCTTCTGCATCCACGCGCGGTATTGCGCGAGGTCCATGTCCTTGCGCGAATCCCACGAGCTCACCATCCTCGGATCGTCGATCTGCAGGTCAAGGCCAGCGTCCAGGATCGCCCTGTACTCCTCGCGCATCGCTTCGCCATGCGCGTGGAAGTACTCGGCTTCCGATTTGTAGTACTCGTTCGCGTCGCCGGGGATGGGGCTCGCCGAAGGCATGAAGCCTCCCTCGGCGCCGGCTTCCGCCATCGCCGCTCTCAGGTTGGCGAGATCGCGCTGCAGGAACTTGTGGCCGACGTACCGGATCGGCGCCACGCACGCGCGCGGCGCGACGCGCACCGTGTTCGCGAACGGGCTGTGCGCCAGCATGTTCCGGTAGTACTCGGGAAACAGGGTCGCGTCGCGGCCGTTCGGGTCGACCGGCCCCGGCGCGGGCATGCCGCCTTTCGGGACGCGCGGCTCGAAGCCGCCGATGCGCTCGGCGCGGTAGGCCATGAAGCTCGGCTTGCTGCACTCGCCGTCGCTCACGATGTCGATGCCCGCCTCGACCTGCTTGCGCACGATCTCGCGCACGTTTCTCGCGAGCGCCTTCTCGTACGCCGCCTCGTCGACGCTTCCGCCCTCGAAGCGCGCGTGCAGCGCCGCCAGCATGTCGGCGGGCCGGGGAAGGCTGCCGGTGTGGGTGGTGCGAATGCGATCGATGCTAGGCTTCATGGATGAAGTTTATTCCAGCCCTCGCGCTCGCGGTCCTTGCGACGGGGGTGCATGGGCAAACCGGCTATCCGGACAAGCCCGTAAGGCTGGTGGTCGGGTTCAGCGCCGGCGGGCCGACCGACCTGCCGGCGCGGTTCATCGCCGATCGTCTCGGGACCGCCCTCGGCCAGCGCGTGATCGTGGAGAACCGTCCGGGCGCCGGCGGACAGATCGCCACGCAGGACGTCCTGTCCAAGCCGAGGGACGGATACAGCCTGCTCCTCTGCACGCACTTCGAGTCGATCAACGCGGCGGTCTACAAGAACGTCGCCTACAAGCTTTCCGACCTCGCGCCGATCAGCCAGATCTCGCGCTACTACTACGCCGTCGCGCTCTCCAACGAGGTCCCGGCGCAGGATCTCGAAGGGTTCATCGCCTACGCGCGCGCCAACCCCGGCAAGCTCAACTACGGCACGATCGGCCGCGGCTCGGCCCAGGAAGTGCTCGCGCTCGAGCTCGCGAAAGCCGCCGGAATCCGCCTGACCGGCATTCCGTACAAGGGCGGCGCCGACGCGGTGAACGACCTCATCGCGGGCCGGGTGCATCTCTACGTTTCGCCGACGCTCAACGTCCTGCCGCAATACAAGGCCGGACGGCTGCGCGTCCTCGCCGTCACGAGCCCCGAGCGCCTCGCCGCCGCGCCGCAAATACCGACATTGACCGAGAAGGGGCTCGCCTTCGTGCGCTTCGGCTGGCTCGGCCTCTGCGGCGGCGCCGGCACGCCGCAGCCGGTGATTGCGCTCCTCAACCGGCAGGTTGGGGCCATCGTCAAATCGCCCGAATACCGCGACCTCATCGAGAAGGCGGGCTCGGTCGCCGTCTCCTCCTCGCCCGAGCAGCTCGCTCAGATCCTGCACGAAACCTACGAGCAGACCGCCGGCATCGCCCGCGAGTTCGGGCTGCAGATGGACTAGGGCTCCGTAAGCCAGCCCGCGGCGGCGGCGACGCTTTCGAAGATCCGCACGTTCACGCCGCGGTTGATCGCGACGGTCTCCGCGAAAGAAGCCATCGATGGATCGCCGCCTTTGTATGGAACGTAGGCGATCTTGCGCAGCTTGCTGCCGTCGGCCGCGCGCTGCGCGATGACGTCGTAGATGCTGGTGGTTGGCAGGTTGGGACCGTGGAGCTGCATGTCCAGCAGGACCGAGGTGCGGCCGTGCTTCATGCACGCCGCATGGGCGTCTTCCAGGAACCTGAGCGCGTTCGCCGGCGTGAGGTCGCCGTCCGCGCGGGCGTACACGTACGTTGGCCGTTCCTCGATGGTGAGCTGGTATGACACGCGCAGTCCCTCTGCCTCCTTACCGATTCCTAGCCTACTCCAGGCCGGGCCGGAAACGGTTCTAGCTCGGCGCGACATGGAACTCTCGCTCCAACGCGCGGCGAAGACGCTCGGCCGTGGATGTGCTGCAAGAGCGCAATGTCTAGCCGGGAATTTCCGGGTCGACGAGCCGCGCCAGTGCGTCGAGCGACTCCTGCCAGCCGAGGTAGCAGGCTTCCGCGGGAATGACCTCGGGGACGCCTTCCTGCACGACGCTGAGCTCGGTCCCGCAGGAGACGGCCTTGAGTGTCACCGTCACCGTCATTTCTCCCGGCAGGTTCGGATCGTCAAACCGGTCTGTGTAGCGAAGCCGTTCGTTCGGCTTGAGCTCGAGGTAGCGGCCGCCGAAGGAGTGGCTCGCCCCGGTGCTGAAGTTCGTGAACGACATCCTGTGCGTACCGCCGACCCGGGCGTCGATCTCGTGGACCTTGCCGGTAAAGCCGTTCGGCGGAAGCCACTTCGCCATGGCGTCGGGGTCGAGGAAGGCGCGGTAGACGCGTTCGGGGGTCCCGCGGAGCACGCGGTGAAGACGGATGGTGTTTCCGGACATGGTGCTTCTCCTTTGAGGTGACCTACCCTATAGTCGAGCGGCGCCGGTCCGGATCGACATACAGGAGGCCTACGGCCATGAAAGCATATTTCGCGCTTCTCGCCGCATCCCTTTCCTGCGGCGCGTCGGCCGGAACGCTGGGCGGCCCGCTGACGCTGGAAGACGAGGGCAGCTTCTTCGTCAACGGCAAGGTCGTCATGTCGCAGCATCCTGGCGCGTCCCTCGTCACCGGTCCGGCGGCGCCAGGACGCATCACGGTGAACCAGATGTACGTGCATTACCGCATCCCGGCAGCGGCAAAGGGACCTGCGCTGGTGCTGGTGCACGGCTCGAATCACTCAGGCGTGACCTACGAGACCACGCCCGACGGGCGCGAAGGCTGGGCGACCTACTTTCTGCGCAAGGGCTTTCCGGTCTACGTCGTCGATCACTCCGGGCGCGGGCGCTCCGGATTCGATCCTACGCCGGTCAACGTGGTGCGCGAGCAGCCCGGCGCCAATCCGGCGTCGCTGCCCACGCTCTTCCTCGCCACGCAAGAGCGCGCGTGGCTCAACTTCCGCCTCGGACCGTCCTACGGCGTACCGTTCCCGGGCCTGCAGTTCCCGGTGGAGGCGATGGAGCAATATACGGCGCAGCTCGTGCCGAATGCCGAGACCACGCTCGCCGGCGTCGGCGCGAATACGGTCGACGCATTGGTGGCGCTGCTCGACAAGATCGGTCCGGCGGTGGTGATGGTGCACTCGCAGTCCGGCGTCTATGGGCTCGACGTGGTGCGCAAGCGTGCGAACCGGGTGCGCGCCCTCGTCACTGTCGAAGGCGGCTGCGATACCTTTCAGTCCGCCGATGCCGCGCGGTTCAAGTCCGTGCCGATGCTCTCGCTGTGGGGCGACAACAGCGTCGGCGCCAAGGAAACCGTGAATGGCGACAAGCGGCGCGACGGCTGCCTCGCCGCGGTCAACTCGATCAAGGCGGCCGGCGGCCGCGCTTCGCTTCTTCTCCTGCCCGACGCCGGCATCAAGGGCAACAGCCACATGATGATGATGGACAAGAACAACCTTCAGGTCGCCGACCAGGTGCTCAAGTGGCTCGGCGACAACATGGCAGCCCCGTAGGAATCAGCGAAACGCGAACTCCAAGATCATCTTCAGCACCCAGCGATCCGACGCGTCGGTGAACCCGCGGCCGATTCCCAGGTTGAACTCCGACTTCCCGATCTTGCCGTCCCAGGCGACGTAGAGAACGCGGCTCTGCTCGGCGCCGAAATACTCCAGGCCGAACGAATTCCAGCCGAAGGCCTGGTACGCGATCTTCGCCGCGGGCTGAAAAGTCGCGGCGCGCGAGCTCCCTGAAAGCTGCTTGTCCGCGCCGGGATTCGCGACGAAGTGCCAGCGGCCCCCGCGATATCCCAGGATCGGGATGAGCTCTGCGCTCCAGAACGACGCTTCCCCCGGCGGGTCGTTCCGCGCCAGCTCGACGTTGAAGCCCCAGTAGAAGCCGTCGTCCTCGTCGTGAGGCGCCACGTACTGGAGCTCGCTTCGGTATCCGACGAAGTCACTCGAGCCGGCGTCGATGGTGAAAGGAAGCTGAAAGCTGAGCTCCCAGTTGCGCCGGAGGCCGTAGGAGTACTCCGGCATGATTTGCAGCGGCGTAGCCTGATTCTCGGCAGTCGGCCGCGCGCTGCTCGCCTTGTTGACGTGAAACTCGAGCGTGTGCTCGCGATAGCGCGCCAGCTCGTCGGTGAACACCTTGATCTCGTTCGGCGCAGCGGCGGCGATGACGGGCGCCGCGCCGAGGGCTAATATTCCGCTCCAGAACGAGGGGGACATATGGGAAGAGTACTTCTAGCCGTTGCGCTGGCCTGCGGCATCTCGCTTGCGCGAGCGCAGACGGCCGACATCCTGATCGAGATCGACACGGGACGCGCGGAGGGAGTTTTCAAGAAATCCGCCGTGTTCCAGCGGGCAATCCTGGCCAAGCCAGCCAAGCCCAGCGACACGGCGCTGCTCTATTTTCGCGGTTACCCGGGAATCGCGAGGATTCAAGCCGTGGCCGACAAGGATCGCAACCTGCAGCCTTTCATGAGAAAGAACCAGCAGCTTTTCGCGGACGAAGGCATCGCGCTGGTGGTCATGGACTGCCCCACCGATCAATGGGGTTCGGCCGGAGGGCCACGGGTGACCGGCTGCCGCGACGACTACCGCTCGTCGAAGCAGCACGCCGACGACGTGAGAAGCGTCATCGCAAAGCTCAGGAACGAGTACGGCTACTCGAGGATCTTCGTGATGGGTCACAGCATGGGAACGATCAGCTCGAGGTGGCTGGCGAAAAACCTCGGCAATGAAATTACCGGGAGCATTCACTCCTCGTCGATGAACGGGTTCAACAAGTTTGGGTACGCGAACTCGCTCTCCGATTTTCCCTACGGCAGCATCGCCGCGCCGGTCCTCCACGTTCACAACGAAAAGGATGCTTGCGAGCACACGCCCTATTCGATTGTGAAGGGTTATGCCGGCGAGAACCTGGTGACGGTGCACGGCGGCGTGGCCGAGGGCGATCCCTGCGGCGGCGGTCACCTGCACTCGCACCAGGGGAACGAGGAGGCCGTCGTCCGGGCGATCATCACCTGGATCAAGACGGGAAAGGTGGACCGGGAGATCGGAACCGTGAGCGGGACCTGAGCGCCGACGCCGGGCGTTAAACGAATCGCAAACCTTCGTCAGAATTCGCGGCACGGCTCGACACTGCGGCTCCCAAGTCTTACGTTGAGGACTCGCGTGAGGCTTGGGGGCGCGTGGGCAGTAAGCGGGGACGCGCGCGTGCGCAGGGGAGCGCGCGCGTCCCTGATTTTCCTCGTTTTTCGGTCCTGAATCCAAAGGGTCCGCATTGATACCGAGCGTCGATGACGTGACAGGGGCGATCCAGCTCGCGCTTGCCGCGTTCCGGCCGCGGCTTCCGAAGAATCGTCGCTCGACTAGAAGGGCAAAACCTGGAGCGACGCCTCGGTCTCACCTATTTCCTGCGCGAGGTGCATCTCGCGATGCAGACGGTCCGCATCGCGCTTCACGAGGGCAAAAGCAGCTCGAAATCGGTGTCTTGACATATTCATCCTTTTGGGTGAATATGCGCGCGTGGAGCTCGACGACACCCTGATCGCCCTGGCGGACGAAACCCGCCGCTCGATCCTCAAGCA
>Ga0075434_100000775_pt1 | contig 25303 bp, 22 predicted proteins | sample RhiMethybrSRZTD3_FD_75298 | JGI IMG/M metagenome (GOLD analysis project Ga0075434, IMG submission 75298) | Populus rhizosphere microbial communities from Tennessee, USA - Rhizosphere MetaG P. TD hybrid SRZTD3 | ecosystem: Host-associated > Plants > Roots > Rhizosphere > Soil | place: USA... | reverse complement strand
CAGGAACGACGCCCGTTCGAGCGTGTTTTCCGAGTCGTACACGTCGATCGCCACGCTGAGCAAGGCAATGTTGGCGTACTTCGCCGGCGTCCCGGTGATCTCGGCGGCGACCCGGTCGAGCCACTGGGTGTCGGCCTGTCCTGAGACCACCTCGGGACGATCGAGCAGGTCGAGCAAGAACGACTTGGTCGTTGTGCCGCCCTGGATCAGGACGGTCGTGTCACGTAGCGCGCATCGCAGCCGGGCCAACGCCTGTGAACGGTCGCGGCCCAAGGCGATCACCTTGGCAATCATCGAGTCGTAGGCGGGCGGGATAACTTCGCCGGCAGCCATGCCGGTGTCGACGCGGATGCCAGGTCCGGTCGGCAGACGCAGGAGCATGACAGTACCCGGCGCGGGTGCGAAGCCCTCGTCGGCGTCCTCGGCGTTGAGCCGGACTTCGATGGCGTGCCCGATCTCTGTCGGTACCGCTCCCGCGAGCTTTTCGCCGGCCGCCACCAGGAGTTGGAGCTTCACCAAGTCGAGGCCGGTCGTGGCCTCGGTGACCGGGTGCTCCACTTGAAGCCGGGTATTCACCTCCATGAAGGCAAAGGTCTTCTCCGTTGGCTGGTAGAGGTACTCGACCGTGCCGGCACCGCGGTAGCCAGCGGCCGATACCAGCGCGATCGAGGACCTGCGTAGCTCGGACTTCTGTTGCTCGCTGAGCACCGGGGAGCCGGATTCTTCGACCAGCTTCTGGTTGCGCCGCTGGATGGTGCAGTCGCGCACGCCTGGAGCCCAGACCGTGCCGTGGGCGTCGGCGACGACCTGCACCTCGATGTGGCGCCCACCGCCGACGAGGCTCTCCATGAACACGACCGGGTCGCCAAACGTATTCCCGGCCTCGGCCTGGGTGCGTTCGAAGGCGAGCATCAATTCTTCGGCCGATCGCACCACGCGGATGCCTCGACCGCCTCCGCCACTGCGGGCTTTGATCACGAGCGGGAACCCGATGGCGTCCGCCTGCCGAGTTGCGTCCTCGGGGCTCAGGACCGGGCCGCCGCTCCAGGCGGCTACCGGAACGCCAGTACGCGCGGCGAGGAGCTTGGCCTCGATCTTGTCGCCGAGCTGCCGCATTGCCTGTGCCGGCGGCCCGATGAAGACCAGCCCCATCCGCTCGCAGAGTTCCGCGAAGGCCGGGTCCTCGGCCACGAACCCCTAGCCCACCCACACCGCGTCCGCCCGGCTGACCCGAAGCGCCTGCTCGAGCTCAGCCCGGTCTAGATACGGGCTGCTCGAGGTACCTCCCTCGCGCAGACAAACCGCCTCGTCGGCTGAACGGACGAAGAGTGCACGCTGCTCCGATTCAGTATGAAAAGCGATGACCTTGATGCCATAACCACGCTCCTCATTCAGTTCCCGCACCGCTCGGAAGAGCCGTATCGCAGGCTCACCCCTGTTGATCACCGCGACCCGAGCAAACATGCACTTGCCTCCATTGTGTCGCCGGAGCCTCAAGACCGGCGTCGTGCTCGTTGGCTGCGCGAAGCCCGTTTGGTTCTGGATCGATCCTGGGTGGCGGCGAATTCAACGATATCTGTGTTTGTAGCGGGACGGTGAGTTGCACGTCAACAGGTTTCGCACCTGGCATTTATCTCACCCTCGTTCTCGCTCTCACGCCCCGAAACCTTTTCCTAACTCCAGGAAGCGCGCCTTCCGACCCGCACCGCTGCAATCGCCAAGCGGAAGTCGCCGGAATACGGCGGCGTTAAAGAATGGGCCATTAAGAGAAGGGTCCATTACATGTCGAGGCCGCCGTTGACACCCCACACCTGCCCGGTGATATAGGAGGAAGCGTCGGCAGCGAGGAAGTGTACGACCCGGGCGACCTCCTCAGGCCGGCCCAGACGGCGCATAGGAATTTGTGACTTCAATCTGTCGATTACTTTCTCTGGTACCGTCGCGACCATCTCGGTTGAGATGTAACCGGGCGTAACCGTGTTCACGGTTACGCCCAGTCCCTCGTCGGTCAGCTGGCCGGAACGCTCAAGCATGAAGGCGACTTCTCTCGCGAGCGTCTTAGTCAGTCCGAATAGCCCTGATTTCGACGCCGCGTAGTTAGCTTGGCCGATGTTGCCGATTTCGCCGATGACGGAAGAGACGTTGACGATTCGGCCGCTGCCCCGCTCGATCATGTGCGGCAAAACCGCTTGAGCGAGGAAAAAGGCGCCGGAGAGGTTGACTGCAAGTACTTTATGCCAGTCGTCGTCGGTCAACTTGGCGTACGTCTTGTCGATAGTAATTCCAGCATTGTTGACGAGGATATCGATGCGGCCACGCTGTTCCATGACCTCGCCTACAACCCGTCGACAGTCCTGCGCGGAGCCCACGTTGCCCAAATGTGTAGTGATGACCGAAGCCGAGCCGAATGTCTCAATGAAGTCGCGTCGGAACGCGTCGGCAGCTTCAGTGTTGCGGCTGTAACCGGCCGCGATCGAAGCGCCCTGAGAAGCGAGACTCCGGCAGATCGCCGCGCCGATACCGCGGGTACCTCCCGTCACCAGTGCGACTCGACCCGCGAGTTTGCTGCCCGTGACCGCCTCAGGGCGCATGACCGGAATAACATCGATCGCTAACTCGGTACTCATGACCTTTCCTTTCATCGGCCGCGATGGAAAATGCGGTTGCGTGATGCAACCTCAAGATGGTGCCCACACTTAGTACCGGGTGCACCCCCCTAGAACCGGCTAGCTCCAGCTCTCGAGAGCGGCTCGTTTGCGGGACTTCTTCGCGGTCTGCGACGCAGCGCGTCCAGTCTTGCCACCACGTCTCGTTGTTCAGTGCGGCGGCCTCGAGCCATAGCTCGGGGTCGGCAGGCAGTGCGCGTCGTTGGTCCAATGGTTGGCTTTCCGGTTGGGCGCGTTGACGATGCCGGCGATGTGACCGGAAATGCGAAGCACGAGCCGCGATCGTCCGCCGACTAGTTGGGTGGTCTTGTATGCCCACCGCCACATCGATAGCGGCAGCACGTACCGCGAATGAGTACGGGTTCTGCTCGAACACCGGATCGGTGAACCGCCGGTGCTTGGCGTCGGTCGCGCAGGAGCCGCCGACGGGGTGCCCCGTTGTGCGCCGAGCGGCTGCCCGTAGCACACCCAGGTACCCGGCCGCGAGCCTACCCGCAGCGTGCCCCGTCCGGACGGGAGGCGTTGGCAGGCCAGCACCTACTGCGACAACGCCCGCACAAACGACACCTGGGTCCGCTGTCACCGTCGCCTGCTCAGCAACGCCGAGCATCTCCCAGGACTGCACGATGGAGTGGCGTGGTCACAGCGACCTCCGTGCGGCGCGGAAGCGTGATCCTCACCATAGTCGCATCCTCCAGGTTCCGACGACGAGCGATCCTTGACGCACGACCCCTTGATGTTGATCTTGGATTTCCGGCTGCGGTTTCGAGTCGGGGTCGATGTAGCCGTAGGCGTGCCGGTCGAGAGTGGGCCAGCGCGGCGCGCAGTTCGGCCTGCGCCGGTGGGGTGCTGCGAATTTGTCATGGAACAAACTCCCGGCGGAGACACCGCCTCGCCGCGGTTGACGATCGCGATACGCGAGACCATCTCGGTCACCGTCCTTGTCTGGTCTGTACGGTCTGACGCCTCCGACTGGCGACAGACACGCCTGTGCGGCCCAGGGTGGCCAACTGCTCACTCCGCAAAGCCGATGCGCACCTGGTCGGAGGTCTGCTCGTCGTGACCAAGGCCACCGCCCGGCACCAGTGCAGCGCCGCCAGTCGGCGAGTATCTAGTCAGCGCACCTTGCGGGCGAATTTGCGAACCTCCTCGGTGAACAGCTGGGGCTGTTCGAAGGCGGCGAAGTGGCCGCCCGCGGGGATCTGGTCGTTGAAGTAGACGAGGTCGCTGTACGCGCGCTCGGCCCAGATCCTCGGTACGTGGACTCCCTCGCCGGGAAAGACGCTGATGCCCGCCGGTAGGTCCAGTGTGATCAGCCCTGCATGCTCGGCGGCGTACTCCCAGTACAGCCTCGCCGAGGATGCCGCGGTGTTGGTGAGCCAGTACAACGTGATGTCATCGAGCATCTCGTCGTTCGTGAGTTCCCGCTCGGGGTGGAAGTCGGTGTCGGTCCACTCGCCGAACTTCTCGTAGATCCAGCCGGTCTGGCCAGCCGGTGAGTCGGCGAGGCCGTAGCCGATGGTCTGCGGGCGGGTCGACTGCTCCTTGAGGTAGCCCGAGCCGAAGTTGGCGAAGTTCTGCAGCTGGCCGAGCGCGACTTGCTCTTCCGGAGTCAGGGGATCACCGTTCAACGGCGGGGTAAAGACGAACTCGGGGAAGTTGACGTGAATGCCGAGCAGGCCGGGCGGACGGAGCTTTCCGAGCCGGGTGCTGACGGCGCCGCCCCAGTCACCGCCTTGGGCGATGTAGTCGGTGTAGCCCAGGCGCTTCATCAAGGTATCCCACGCCCGGGCGATGCGGGGTAGACCCCAGCCGGTCTCGGTCGGCTTGTCGGACAGGCCAAAGCCAGGCAGGGACGGGATGATGACGTGGAAAGCATCGTCGACCTGGCCGCCGTGCGCTGTTGGATCGGTCAGGGGGCCGATGGCCTTGAGGAACTCGATGATGGAGCCGGGCCAGCCGTGGGTCAGGATGACCGGCAACGCGTCGGCATGGCGCGAGCGCACGTGCAGGAAATGGATACCCAGCCCGTCGATCTCGGTACGGTACTGGCCCAGGGCGTTCAGCCGTCTTTCCAGAATGCACCAGTCGTAGCTCCTGCCCCAGTAGTTCACGAGGTCGCGGACCCGGTCCCGAGGTGCGCCCTGCGACCAATCGCTGACGGTCTCGTGCTCCGGAAGCCGGGCGTTGGCCAGCCGGCGGCGCAAGTCACGCAGAGCCTCGACAGGCACGTGGAGCTGGAAGGGCCTGATCTCCTCGGTCGCCGGGGGCAGTACGAGGCGGTTCGGGGCCGCCGCTTCGGCGGGGGCAAGCAGGGTAGCGGCCGAGGCGGGCAGGGCGAAGGTTATGCCCGCCGCCACGGCCGTACGCATGACGCCACGACGCGTGAACTGGCGGATCCTGGGCTGCGCGCCGGCTGCGCCGGTGGAGGGGGCTGCGTCACTCACGGAAACACTCCTTGGGAATACCGGGCCGCAGCAGCAAATGTGCTCGGCGATGGGCTTTCGTGGTTGGAGACGGGCAGGCGGGACGGTCGGGGTCAACGCCGCGCGGCGAGGATTTCGCCGAGGACCGAGCCCCCCACGGCCGTCGCCACTACCGGCAGAATCCGCTCGACCTGCTGATCCAACGCCGCGAACGCGCCCTCGAGCTCGAGGATGTGGGTCTTCGTCGCGCTCAGGACGGTTGGATCACCAGCGGGCCACTCGAGGTCGGTGATGGCTGGAAGCTCGGCCATGGAGGTGTCGGCGACACCGAGCGCAGCGGCATCTTGCCCGCTGAGCGTCACCGCCTCTGCCAGGAGCGACCAGGCGCGCCGGGTGCCGATCCGCCGTGACAGCACCCAGTGGCAGATGATGTCGCTCGCCGGCAATCCGATTGACGTGAACAGGAAGCCCCACCGGGCTGAGGACGCGGTGATCACACGGTCGCAGGCCAGCGCGATGGACGTTGCCATCCCGAAGCAGGCTCCGTGGACCAGCGCGACGGTGGGAACGGGATATCGAATCAGCTCTCGGGTCGAATCGAAGCCGACCCGCAGCGCGGCGACCCGCTGGTCGAAGTCCATGGCACGGAGCTCGCCCAGGTAGTCACGGTCTGCGCCTGCGGAGAATCCTCGCCCTTCGCCGCGTACTACCAGTCCTCGCAGGTCTCGGGCCTCAGGTGAGCGAAGCACCGCGCCGAGCTCGCCGAACTCTGGCCCCGTCAACGCATTGAGCCTGTCCGGGCTGGACAGGGTCATCACCCCGACCTTGGCATCGGTCACCTCGAGCAAAACGGGCACGCTGGGACTCCTTCTATGATGTGTAGTGCATAATACATCGTGTGTGCGGCCAGGCATCAGTTCGTTTCGGCATCGCTGAACGCGACCCGCACGGCCGACTTGCCCAGGTTCTCGCCTTCCAGCATTCGCACGAGGGCAGCGGGGGCGTCTTCCAGCCGTGGTGATATTTCTTCGCGGTACTTCAGTTGCCCGGACTGAATCCAGTGCGCCATCTTGTTCGCGATTTCCTCGGCGCGGTCGTAGTGATCCGAGGCCAGGTAGCCCTGCATGAGGGCTCGCTGCACAAGCAGTTTGCGCTCGATCCGCCGGCCCATGGGAATGTCGTTGGCCAGCATGCTTATCGTGCCGCAGATGGCAATGCGCGCGCCGATCGTGATGTTCTCGAGGACGGCGTCGAGCATCTCGCCACCGACCGAGTCGAAGTAGACGTCGATGCCGTCCGGACATGCGGCGGCCAGGTCAGCGGCGAGATTCTTGCTGGTCTTGTAGTTGATGGCGGCGTCGAATCCGAACTCGTCGAGACACATCCGCACTTTCTCGTCGCTTCCGGTGAGTCCGACAGTACGGGCGCTGTGCAGGGCGGCGAGCTGGCCGGCTGCGCTACCCACCGATCCGGCGGCGGTCGATACCACCGCCGTCGAACCGGCGGTGGGCTTGCCGATCTCCACCATCCCGACGTATGCGGTTATGCCCGTGACTCCGAGGACGCCCAGTGATGTCGAGATTGGCGCATGAGACGGGTCGACCCGACGCTGGATGTTGTCGTCGGTCAGGACGCACCACTCCTGCCAGCCGGTCATCGCGGTCACGATGTCGCCCACCTGGTACTTGCTGGATTTCGACTCCACGACCTCGGCGACCCCAAAGCCTCGCATTACGTCGCCGACAGGCACCGGCGGCGCGTAATTCGGTGTTTCCAGGACCCAGCCACGCATCGCCGGGTCGATCGACAGCATCAGGATCCGGGCAAGCACTCCCCCCTCGCCCGGAACCGGGACCTCGGCCTCAGTCATGGAGTAGTTGGCCTCGGTGGGAAGGCTCTCGGGACGGCTGCTCAGGATGATCCGGCGGTTGCGGACTGAGGTCATTGGTTCGGCTCCTCGGCAATCGGCTGGGTTACGCGTTCGTTTCGATAACTGTGCCAGTCGCACATACTATGCACAATGTCTAAAACTCTCGACGACTCAGTGTGCGTGATGTACTGTGCACTGCTAGCGAGAGACAGGCAGCCTGGCGCGTCTCAGCGGTGCGACGGGCGCGGACGGAGACACGATGCAGGCGATCGGGACAGTTCTCTGGCAGCCCACGGCCTCGTCTGTGCAGCAGAGCCATGTTGGCCAGTTCGCGGACTGGCTCGGTGAGCGCTGCGACCGGACGTTCGCGGACTACTGTGAACTCCAACGGTGGAGCGTCGAGAATCTAGAGCTGTTCTGGGCCGCCGTCTGGGAGTGGTTCAACTTGGGATCACCCACGCCGCAACGAGTTCTCGGATCGCGGGCCATGCCCGGCGCCGAGTGGTTCCCCGGTACGCGAATCAACTACGCGCGCGAGGTGCTCGACCGAGCACCTCAATCTGCCCCCGCCCTCATCTGGCTCGATGAGGAGCTTTCCGCTCGCGAGGTCAGCACCGAGGATCTGCGGGCGAGCGTCGAGGCTCTCGCCACGACCCTGCGTGAGCTCGGCGTGAGCCCCGGGGACCGCGTCACGGGGGTCCTCGGCAATACACCCGAGGCGGTCATTGGCCTGCTGGCGTGCGCATCGATCGGCGCCGTGTGGGCGGTCTGCGCTCCCGACTTCGGCGGCCAGGCGGTGATCGACCGCTTTGCCCAGCTGGACCCCGTGGTCCTGATCGCGACCGATGGCTACCGCTTCGGCGGCCGTTATTACGACCGCGGTGCCGTTCTCGCCGAGATTCGGTCGGCCCTACCCTCGCTGCGCGCGACTGTGCTCGTCGGGGCGAAATCCGATACAGACGCCGGGATCATCGCATGGGACGATGCGCTGGGCGTGCGGCCCGAGAGCTTCTCATACGCCGACGTCCCGTTCGAGCATCCGCTCTGGGTGCTGTATTCCTCGGGCACGACGGGCACCCCGAAGGGGATCGTGCACAGTCACGGCGGCATCGTCATCGAACACCTCAAGTCACTGCAATTCACGTGCGACCTCGGCACCGGTGATCGTCTGTACTTTTACTGCACCACCAGTTGGATGGTGTGGAATCTGATGGTCGGGGCGCTGCTCGTCGGAGCCAGCGTCGTTCTCTACGACGGGAGTCCGACCTATCCCGATCAACTCGGCAGCTGGCGGGTTGCCGCAAGGACCCGTGCGACCGTCTTCGGCGCCGGAGCGGTGTATTTGTCCGGGACCCAGGCCCGTGAGTTGCATCCCGCCGCCGAACTGGACCTGTCGGCGTTGCGCACCATCATCTCGGCCGGATCGCCGCTGCCACCAACAACGTGGGAATGGGTCTACGACGAGTTCGGAAGCCAGGTCCGGCTTGACTCCAGCACTGGTGGTACCGATGTGTGCGGCACCTTCATCGCCGGCTCGCCATGGTTGCCGGTCTATCTCGGCGAGCTGTCCGCGCCGTGTCTCGGGGTGGACGCTCGCGGCTTCGACGCCGCGGGCACGGAGGTGCACGAACAGGTGGGCGAGCTCGTCATCGTCGCGCCCATGCCGTCGATGCCGGTCGGGTTCTGGAACGATCCGGACGGCACGCGATACCGCGATGCGTATTTCGACCAGTACCCCGGCGTGTGGCGGCATGGCGACTGGATCGAACTAACTGCGCGCGGCAGCGTGACCATGCACGGCCGGTCGGATGCCACGCTCAACCGTGGAGGAGTCCGCTTCGGCTCCGCAGATCTGTATGGGGTGGTGGAAAGCACTCCGGGAGTCGCCGACTCCCTCGTTATCGGAATAGAGCTGCCCGACGGCGGCTATTACATGCCGCTGTTCCTTGTCTCGGACAACACCGTCGACGAGTCGGCCCTGAGCGTAGAGGTGTCCGCGCGGCTGAGTGCACAACTGTCGCGCCGCCATGTTCCGGATGAAATTGTGTTCGTTTCGGCCATCCCGCGAACCCGCTCGGGCAAAAAGCTGGAGGTGCCCATCAAGCGGCTTCTCCAGGGGGCGCCCGCGGCCGATTCCCTGTCGCGCGGCTCGGTTGACAAGCCGGAAGTCCTGGACTGGTTCGTCGAGTTCGGGCAGCAACGTGTGAACCCGCTGTTGCGCTCATCGTCGTCAGCGGGCCATTGACGTGTTCGGATCGATGAAGAGAGTTTAGGAGAGATTGATGGCCTTGCACCGCCTGACGCGCATCACCCTCGGGGTGCCCGACGTCGACACAGTCGCGGCCTACTACGAAGAATTCGGCCTCGAGCGTATGCCTGACGGCGGATTTGTGACGACTGACGGCGGACAACAATTGCGCCTGGAGCACTCGCCCTATCGTCGTTTGCTACACCTCGGAATCGGCGCCGACAGCGACGACGACATCGGCCGTATCGCGTCGTCGCTGACTCGGTTCGGCGTTCCGTTCACCCGCGAGCCGGTAGCGATTCGCACCGTCGAGCCGATCGTCGGCTTCACCGTTGAGGTCAGCGAGGCGCCGCGCTACGCGCAGGCGCCGGCCGTGCAAGAGGCGTACAACCTGCCGGGCCGGATTGCGCGCGTTGATGCACGAGCAGGCGGAATATTGCGCGAAGGTCAGGTGCGGCCCCGCAGGCTCGGTCACGTCGTGATCGGGTCGACGAACCGCGAAGTCACTGAGCGCTTCTTCCTGGAAGGGCTCGGGTTCAAGATCAGCGACTCGATCCGCGACGTGGCCACATTCATGCGCTGCTCGCCGGATCATCACAATATCCTCGTGCAGTCGGCGCCGGTGAACTTCCTGCATCACACAGCGTGGCAGGTTGAAGACATTGACGAGATCGGTCGCGGCGCGATGAACATGCTCGAGGGGCATCCTGAACGACACGGCTGGGGTCTCGGGCGACACTTCATTGGTTCAAACTTCTTCTGGTACCTCATGGATCCGGCCGGCAATTTCTCGGAGTACTACTCCGACATTGACACGATCCTTGACGATCAACTTTGGAAGCCAGAGGTCTTCGAGGGCGCCAAAGGCCTTTATGCCTGGGGACCGACCCCGAATCCATCGTTCCTGCATCCAGAAGATCTCGCGGCCCTGATGACGGGCTTGCACGCTCCGTCCTGACGCCGTAGGCGGTTGCGACCGGTAGGCGACTGGGCTCAGCACTTGTGCCTGTGATGCATTGTGCATAGAATTTTAGACACAGTTGAGAGGAGAGGCGCCGGGTGAACAAGGACCTTCCGGCCCGCATCCTCGGCCGCGGTGCCGGCTCGAGGGCGCGGTTCCTGCTCAGCATGACGAACGGGTCACCGGCTCGCACGCAGCACGAACGACGACTCGGTGATCGATCGGGACGGCCTGGTCGCGTGGATCAGCATGTGGCCGGGCGGTCCCGCATTGCGTGGCCCGCCCGTCAGGGAACTGGCATCGGCCCTTCGAGCAGGTCCTGGCGGCGAAGGTCCCGATCTTGGAATCGGCGCCACGCAATGGGGAAAACCAGCGAGGACGGAGTTCGTCGTCACTGACAACGAAGTCGCGTTACAAGGCAGGACAACCGGCAAGCTCGTGCTGATCACTGGCACCGGTGACCACAAGGGCGTGCCGCCCTATTGCCGAACCCGCGACGTAGAGACCGTCTCGGGCTGCGACATCAAGGCTGCGGCCGAGACCCGAATCAGGAAATTAGGAGAAGCGTGAGATACACAGTCAAATACGGGGCGATAGTTCCGCTGGTTGCCTTTGCCCTCGTCGCCACTGCTTGCAGCGACAGCAAGTCGGACAACAAGGGTGGGTCGTCGCCCAGCCCGACGGCCAGTCTCCCTGGAAAGCCGATCGTGATCGAGGACAACACGCACCTGACCGGAATTCCGGGCTTCGACCCATCGGCGCTGCCGAACGGGGAAAAGGCGGCGGCCGCCTACGTTAACTCGCACGGCGGCATCGATGGGCGTCCGATCGAGGTCGTCAGCTGCGACACGCGCTACGACCCCGCCGGCAGCAAGTCATGCGCCGCTCAAGCCGTGTCGAAAGGCGCCATCGCGGTCACGGGCCTCGATGATCTCTCGAGCTCCTCAGGCGCGGACGCTGAACTCAGCAAGAACAACGTGATTACGCTGAACGCGCCGAACCAGATTCCGCTGGTGAACGACCCGAATGAGTTTGCGGTCGCCAGTGGTGGTACGGGCGAGTTCTACGGGCTGGGTCACTATTTTGGTTCGGTTCTGAAGCCGAGCTCAGTTCGGCTGCTGATGCCAGACCAACCGTACGGTCACACCTACAGTGCCTGGATAAAGGATGCCGCCGCGGCGGACGGCCTGACCAATCTCGACACCGTGTACTACAACATCAACATCACGGATTTCTCGTCGGTGGTCGCCAAGGCGACCAGAGACAAGCCGGCCGTTGTCTTCACATTGGTCAATGGCAGCCAGATTCCATTGGTGTGGGGCCAGCTACAGCAACAAGGCATCAAGGCCGACCAGATCTACATCCACAGTGCGGCGATGGACAGCCGAGTGTTACAGAACGCCGGAAAGACAGCGATCGGCGGGAATATCGTCAGCGAATTCGCCAATCCCGACGACCTTAGCGATCCAGAGGTGAAGGCCTATCGAGACGCCATGAAGAGCTCCGGTTACGACGGTATCGCGCGCACGGCTCTCGCGGTCGCAGGCTTCTCCGAAGTGATGTTCCTCGCGACGGTCGCCAAGGCGGTCGCGAAGGAATCCGGGCTGGACAGCGTGAGCGCCAGCACCGTGAAGTCGTACCTGACCAAAACCCTGGCCACGGGCAGCACAACGACGATTCCGGTTTTTCTGGGCACACCAATGGGTCCCGGGTCAAAGGGGTTTGCGGGCATTCATCGCGGCGCGGTGCAAATCCTCAGGTGGAACGGTACCCAGTTCGTGACGGCTGCACCGTTCTTCACGGCACCGAGCCTCAAAGCCGCAAGCTAACTACCGGCTCGGTCTGACCGTCCTTCAGTGGTCACGGGCTGGGGACACCGCTGTCGGCGGTGCCCCCAGCCCGTGCGCTGCAGTGCTCAAAACGGGCCCGTGCACAGGAGAAGATCATGACAAACATTCCGCCCGACCTTACATACTCAGAGGACCATGTCTGGTTTCGTCGGGTGCCTTCCTCATCGAACCTTCGGATTGGCGTCACTGATTTTGCCCAGGCCTCGTTGGGCGACATCGTTTCGGTGTTCCTCCCGGCTGTGGACAGTGACGTCACGTACGGTTCCGCGTTCGGCGAAATCGAATCGGCCAAGGTCGTGAATGATCTGGTCTCGCCCGTTAACGGCAAGGTGAAGGTGATCAACGCAACGGTGCTTGACGAGCCCACCAAGATCAACAGTGATCCGTACGGAGACGGCTGGCTCGTGGAAATCGAGCCCTCACCCACCGGCCAGCCTGCCGGACTCACTGCTGCCGAATACGCCGCGCTTGCCGGTGAAGGCTGAAAACCTGACCGGGCCAGCGGTGTTTCGCTGTCAGGCGTTGTAGCCGCCGTCGATGGTCAGACTCGCTCCGGTGACGAACCCTGCCTGATCACTTGCAAGATATGCGACCAGGCCCGCTATCTCATCAGCTCGGGCGAATCGCTCGATTGCCAGCATTTGTTGCTGAACGTCCGCGTTCGGCCCGGCAGCCGGGTTCAGAGAGGTGTCAGTGGGCCCGGGCTGAACGGTGTTGACTGTGATGCCGCGGCCGCCGAGGTCACGGGCGATGCCACGCGCCATGCCGGCAATGGCGGCCTTGGACATCGCGTACGCGCTCCCGCCGACGAACGGCATTCGGTCGGCGGTGCAGCTGCCGATCATGATGATGCGCCCGCCACTGCGCATGTGCCTGGCGGCCTCCTGGCTCGCGACGAAGGCGCCTCGGACGTTGACGGCGAAGTGCAGGTCGAAATCGGCGATGTCCATCTCGTCGATTGGCGCGATGCGGATGACTCCCGCGTTGTTGACGAGAATGTCGAGCCTGCCCTGCGACTCGGCTATCTGTTGGATCGCGGCTCGCACCGCGGCGGGGTCGGAGTTATCGGCTTCCACCGCGCTGCACTGATGCCCGCCCGTCCGGATTGCCGCGAGCACCTCCTCGGCACCGTCGGATCCAGGGTGGGTGACCGCCACCGTGGCGCCGTCGGTGGCCAGACGCATCGCGACCGCGGCACCGATACCTCGGGATCCGCCGGTGACAACTGCCACCCTGCCCTCGAGCGGCCCCACCATCAGGCGAATACCGGCGCGATGTCCATGTAGACGCGGTAGTCGGCGATCAGCCCGTCGCGGAGGTAGAAGATATCGGTACACGGCAGGCTTAGCCGGCGCCCATCGAGGCGCTGGTAGTGGACGGTCATCTCGGCGATCACGGTGTCGGGCGCAACGCTCCACAGCGCTCCGATGTCGTGGCTGATCGACGCGATCGAGGCGAAGAACTCCTCGGCGCCACGGAGCATGCGGCCCTTGCCGATACTTGGTTCGTCGCTGGCGAACCGGAGCCGGACGTCGTCCGTGACGAGCTCTGACAGGCGGTCCACGTCGGCCGCGTCGGTTGCGGCGATGATTGCGCGGACGGTGTCTTCAGCAGTGATGGCGTGGGTCATATGGTTCTCCCGAACTGAGAGCGGTTGCTATCAACGATGCATCAACGATTATGCATTATGTGTGATACTCTCGGTGTGCGGGTCGGTCATGATGCCTGTCTCACTTCGCTCCCCGGAAAGGCGCACGCGTGACTTCGAGCAGCCTCCTCGCAGGCAAGACGATGATCATGTCCGGTGGCAGCCGTGGGATCGGCCTGGCCATCGCGGTCCGGGCGGCGCGGGACGGCGCCAACGTGGCGATCATCGCCAAGACCGACCAGCCTGACCCCCGGCTGCCCGGCACGATTCACAGCGCGGCGGAGGCGATCAAGGCTGCCGGCGGCACGGCACTGCCGATGCTCGGTGACGTTCGGGACGAGGAGTCGGTGGCGGCCGCGGTCAACCGCACCGTTGAGCGGTTTGGCGGCATCGACATCGTGGTCAACAACGCGTCCGCGATCAATCTCGCCAATATCGGGGACCTCGCGCCCAAGCGCTACGACCTGATGCTCGGCGTCAACGCGCGCGGCACGTTCGTCCTCACGAGCCTGGCGTTGCCCCATCTGGCGAAGTCTGACAATCCGCACGTCCTCAGCCTGGCGCCCCCGCTGAACATGGATCGCAAGTGGTTGGCCGCCCACGCGCCGTACACGGTGAGCAAGTACGCGATGACGATGCTCACCATCGGCGTTGCGGAGTCTCGCCGCGTCGAAGGCATCGCCGCCAACTGCTTGTGGCCGCGCACGCTGATCGCCACCGCTGCGGTTGCGAACATCGTCGGTGGCGACGAGGCGACGGCGGTGGCCCGCAGGCCCGAAATCATGGCCGATGCCGCGTACCAGATCCTGATCCGCCCGTCCGGTGAATGCACGGGCAACACCTTCATCGACGACGAGGTGCTCGCTCAGGCCGGGGTCACTGACCTTAGCGGCTACCGCTTCGGTGCGGCCAGCGACGACGAACTTCAGTTGGACCTCTTCCTCTAGCCACGGACCTCCGGCTGCGCTCAGCAGGCACCGTAGCGGGATTCGTGGCGGGGGACGAATCCCGTCATTGAGGTCGGCCCGCGGGCTGGGACTGGCGCGCCACGGAGCGCCAGTCGGGCGGGATCGGGGAATCGGGCATATGTCGCGTATACAATGGATGAAATTTTTACGCGGACACGGCCCGAGCCGGGCATCCTGTATGAGGACGGATATGACGATAAATGAACTGGCCCTCCCCACGCGCGCTGGCCTGGTTGCCGAGCGGCTGCGGGTGATGATCCAGTCAGGCGAGCTGCCGCCTGGATCGGTGCTCCGACAGAACGAAATCGCTGAGCGCTTCGGCGTCAGCACGACACCGGTCCGTGAGGCTTTCGCTGTCTTGATTCGGGACGGCCTCGTAAAGCAGGCCGCTCATCGCAGCGTGATCGTCTTCCAGCCGTCGCTCGAGGAGTTGGCTGAGATCTACGAGATCCGATGCGTGCTCGAACCGTACGCGACCGAGGTGGCCGCCAAGAAGATCACTCCCGAGCAACATCGCGAACTCGAGACGATCATCGAGGAGATGCGTAAGGCCAAGCCTGAGCGCTATGTCGAGCTCAACCGGATCCTGCACACTCGTGTCTACGAGATCGCCGGACGTCCACGACTCGCCGACATCATCGAATCCTTGCGCAAGACTTCGGCGAGTTACATCAACCTCTTCATTCAGCATCAGAACGCTGATTTTCACCACACCGCGCACTCTCAGCACGAACAGATCGTGGAAGCACTCGGGGCCCGCCGGGGCAAGCAGGCGGCCAAAGTAATGCGGGAGCACCTGCAAGGCACACTGACGTATGTCACCTCGTTAGTAGAGGAGTCCGCGCAGGCGACGGCCACTGGCTGAACGTCCGGCTGAGCTGGCCAGGCGCGAGAGGCGGCCGAGAGATGCGGTAAGCGCGGCAACGCCCCCACCGGGCGCGGATGTCCGCGGGTCACGATGAGGGCGTTGTTGGCCGAATTATCTGGCTCGCAACGTGATTGAAGGTCGCCCCGATCACGCGGCGAGGCGGGTGGCGAGCTCCTTGGCCTTCGCGACGGCGTCGGCGTAGGCAATGTCGCGGGAAGCCTCGGCCTGCTCGGTCAGGTGCGCCATGGCGGGGTCCACGAAGGCGTAGGTCAGCTCGGGGACGATGAACTCGATATCCAGGCCGAGGAGCTCGCCGAGCACCTTCTCGAGGTAGTTCTGGACGAACTCCCAGCCCTCGCGGGGGGTGCCTGGGGCGTACGAACCACCACGGCTAGCGACGACGATGGTCGGAGTGCCTTTGGCGGACTGCGACGCGCCGAAGGTGCGGTCCTTGATGATGACCTGGTCCAACCACGCCTTGAGCGTGGAGGCGATGGTGTAGTTGTACATCGGGGCCGCGATCAAGACCGTGTCAGCTTCCTCCAGCTCGGAGGCCAAAGCTTCGCGCACCGCGAAAGCGGCCGCCTGCTCCGGCGTGCGGTCGTCAGGGGCAGTGAAGGCGGCGCTCACGCCGGAGAAGTCGACGTGCGGCAGCGGTTCGGCGTGGAAGTCGCGGTAGATCACCTTGCCGTCCGGGTGCTGTGCCACCCACTCCTTGCGGAAGGTGTCGGTGACGTCACGCGAGACGGACATGCCAACAGGGAGTACGGACGAGTCCAGGTGTAGCAGTGTTGCCATGGGGAGCTTCCTCTTCTTCGGGTAGGGGTAAACGGGATGTGGATAGAGCGCAATGCATTGTGCATGATATTCCCGGCTGCTAATGTCGGTTGTGATGCATCCGGTGGAGGGTGGACACCATGGATGTTGAGCGGGGTTCCGGCTGTACGGTCGAATAGCCGATTGGCCGGACGCCCAGTTTGAGCGTCGTTGAACGAGGAAGGACCCGCTGAGCGTGACCACTGAGGCATTCATATACGACGCCGTCCGAACCCCGCGCGGGCGCGGCAAGGCGAGCGGATCACTGCACGGCGTCAAGCCGGTTTCGCTGGTCGTCGGGCTCATCGATGAACTGCGCAAGCGCAACCCAGGACTAGACCCGGCGGCCATCGAGGACATCCTGTTGGGAGTCGTGACGCCAGTCGGCGATCAGGGTTCGTGCATCGCCCGTACGGCGGCGTTGGTGGCAGGCCTGCCCGACACGGTCGCGGGCTTTCAGTTGAACCGCTTCTGCGCGTCGGGCCTGGAAGCGGTCAACATCGCTGCCCAGAAGGTCCGGTCCGGGTTCGACCAGCTGCTCATCGGCGGTGGTGTGGAGTCCATGTCGCGGGTGCCCATGGGCAGCGACGGTGGCGCCTGGGGAAATGACCCGGCCACCAACTATGCGACCTATTTCGTTCCACAAGGAATCGGAGCAGACCTGATCGCGACGATCGAGGGCTTCTCCCGCGAGGATGTGGACGCGTATGCCGTCCGCTCTCAGGAGCTGGCCGCCAAGTCATGGGCCGGCGGATACTTCGCGAACTCGGTGGTCCCGGTGGTCGACCAGAACGGCCTCACCATCCTAGATCGAGACGAGCACATGCGGCCGGAGTCCACAGTGGACAGCCTCGGGAAGCTGCCGGCCTCCTTCGCAGGCGTCGGCGAAGCCGGCGGGTTTGATGCGGTGGCCATGCAGAAGTACCACTCGGTCGAGAAGATCAATCATGTTCACACGGCGGGAAACTCCTCCGGAATTGTTGACGGCGCGGCGTTGGTCCTGGTCGGCAGCGAACAGGTGGGCACGGATCTCGGCCTGACCCCGCGTGCCCGCGTCGCGGCCACGGCTACCTCGGGTGCCGACTCGACGATCATGCTCACGGGCCCGACACCAGCGACCCACAAGCTGCTTGCGCACGCGGGGCTGACCGTCGACGACATCGACCTGTTCGAGATCAACGAGGCATTCGCTTCCGTGGTGCTCAGGTATCAGAAGGACCTGGGTATCCCGGGCGAGAAGCTCAACGTCAATGGTGGCGCCATCGCCATGGGCCACCCGCTGGGAGCGACCGGCGCAATGCTCGTCGGAACCATGATCGATGAGCTCGCGCGCCGCGATGCGACCCGAGCCGTAGTCACGCTGTGCATCGGCGGCGGCATGGGCGTCGCCACGCTCATCGAGCGAGTCTGATCCGGACACTTGATGCGACAGGAATCACTCATGAGCGTGAACATCATTCGCTGGGAGTCCGCAGCCGACGGCATCGTCGTGCTGACCATGGACGACCCGAACCAGTCGGCCAACACCTTGAACGCCGATTACGTCTCCTCAATGGCCGCGACGGTCGACCGACTCGAGTCCGAGCGAGACAGCGTCATGGGCGTGATACTGACCTCGGCGAAGAAGACCTTCTTCGCCGGCGCCGACCTCAATGAACTGCTCGCCCTGACCAAGGAGCAGGCCGCGGAATTCTTTGCGAAGGCGGAGAAGATCAAGGCGGATCTGCGCAGGCTGGAGAGGCTGGGCAAGCCAGTAGTGGCCGCCATCAACGGTGCCGCGCTCGGCGGCGGCCTGGAGATTGCCCTGGCCTGCCACCACCGGGTAGCCCTGGACGCGAAGGGCAGCCAGATCGGGCTTCCAGAGGTTGGTCTCGGATTGCTGCCTGGCTGCGGCGGTGTCACTCGCTCGGTCCGGATGCTCGGCATCCAGCGGGCGCTCACGGACGTGCTGCTGCGCGGACAGCGGTACAGCCCCGCGCAGGCGAAACAGCTCGAGTTGATCGATGAGGTCGTCGACAACGCTGATGAGGTGATGGCCAGGGCGAAGGCATGGATCCGCGCCCATCCGGAGGCCGCCCAACCGTGGGACGTCAAGGGCTACAAGATTCCCGGCGGAACTCCGGCGACCCCGGCGTTCGGGCAGATCCTGCCGGCCATTCCCGCCAACCTGCGCAAGCAGATCAACGGCGCTAACCTGCCCGCTCCGGTCTCGATCCTCTCCGCGGCGGTGGAGGGTTCCCAGGTCGATTTCGACACCGCATCGACCATCGAGTCGCGATATCTGACCGAGCTCGCCACGGGCCAGGTCGCCAAGAACATGATCAAGGCGTTCTTCTTCGACCTGCAGCACATCAAGGGCGGCGGTTCCCGGCCGACCGGTCGACCCCAGCACCGGGTCAGCAAGGTCGTCGTGGTGGGCGCCGGCATGATGGGCGCGGGGATCGCGCACGTGTGCGCCAGGGCCGGCATCGAGGTGATCCTCAAGGATGTCAGCCAGGAAGCCGCGGATCGCGGCAAGAACTACTCGGTCAGGCTTGTCGACAAGGCGGTCGCCCGCGGCACGATGACCCAGGCCCACGCGGACGCGTTGCTGGCCAACATCAAGCCGACCGACCAGGCCGCGGACGCGGCCGGAGCCGGCTTCTTGATCGAGGCCGTATTCGAAGATCCTGGACTCAAAGCCAAGATTTTCGCCGAGATGGAACCCGTCGTCGCGCCGGATGCCGTGCTCGGTTCCAACACTTCGACCCTTCCGATTAGCGGGCTGGCCGAAGGCGTCACGCGGTCTCAGGACTTCGTCGGCCTGCACTTCTTCTCGCCGGTGGACAAGATGGACCTGCTGGAGATCGTCGTGGGCGAGAAGACCAGCGACGTCACGCTGGCGAAGGCCGTCGACATCGCGCAGCAGATTCGCAAGACGCCGATCGTGGTCAACGACAGCCGCGGGTTCTTCACCAGCCGCGTGATCGGCAAGTTCCTCGATGAAGCTATCGCCATGGTCGGCGAAGGCATTCCGGCGGCGTCGGTCGAGCAGGCGGCCCTTCAGGCTGGATACCCGGCGGGCCCATTGCAGCTCTTCGACGAGCTGACGCTGACACTGCCGCGCAAGATCCGGGAGGAGACCAAGGCCGCCGCAATCGCTGAAGGACGCGGCTGGGTCGAACACGGCTCGGAGGCCGTGGTGGATCGGTTGATCGACGAGTTCGATCGCAAGGGGCGCTCGTCCGGCGCCGGCTTCTACGCCTATGCGGACGGCACGCGGGTCGGCCTCTGGAAGGGCCTGACCGAGCACTTCACCAAGCCCGGCTTCGAAATCCCGTTCGAGGACATGAAGGAGCGCATGCTCTTCGCCGAGGCGATCGACACGGTCAAGTGCTTCGACGAGGGTGTTCTGCGGTCCATCGCAGACGCCAATATCGGCTCGATCTTCGGCATCGGCTTCCCGGCATGGACCGGCGGGGTCATCCAGTACATCAACGGCTACCCCGGAGGTCTCAGCGCCTTCGAGGCGCGAGCGGAGGACTTGGCCAAGAAGTATGGCCCGCGATTCGTCCCTCCCGCCAGCCTGGTCGCCAGGGCAGACGCCGGCGAGAAGATCGAGTAGCAAGTCGTGCGGTGGCGGGCCCCCGGAATTGCATCCGGGCCCGCCACCGCACTTCCACGCGAAGCTCTGGCCTTCAGTCTAGCGATAGTGCATGATGCATAATGTGTCAACGATCGATAGTGGAATAGCGGCGGCTGACCCCGTGCGGCTTGAGCGACTTGGTCGGCATCTCGCCGCTGCTGGTATCAACCTCGGAGACGCCGAGGCGAATCCGCTGGGGGACGGCCACTCCAATCTCACGTACCTGCTTCGCGGCGGCGAGATGGCGATGGTGCTTCGGCGGCCTCCTCTGGGAACGTTGGCGGCGAGCACTCACGACGTGCTGCGGGAGGCGCGGATCCTGTCTCGCCTGCAGGGGGGCGTGGCTCGCGTGCCGCGAGTCCTTCACATGTGCGCTGACGAGAGTGTGATCGGTGCGCCGTTCTACCTGATGGAGTACGTACCGGGCACGGTCCTGTCTGACAGCTTGCCGGGCGGGTGGGACGCGGCGACGGCGGGGCGCGCGATCGCCGAGGAGTTCGTCAGTGCACTTGTCGACGTCCACGCCATCGACTGGGCCGCCGCGGGACTCGACGAGATTGGCCGCCCCGCCGGCTATCTCGGGCGTCAGTTGCGGCGATTCGATGGCCTGTGGCGGGAGGGCGATTCGTCAGGTGTTCCACTGATCGGCGAGATACACGCCTGGCTACGGGATCGGATTCCGGAATCACCTGCGGCGACGGTGGTTCACGGCGACTACCGGCTTGGAAATGTGCTATTTGGCGCAGTTGAGCCGGTACGGCTTGAGGTGATTCTGGATTGGGAGATGGCCACGCTGGGCGATCCTCTGGCAGACGTCGGGTTCCTGACGTCGCTGTGGTCGGCACCGCCCGGCCGCATTGACCTGAACCCGCTGACCCGTTCGGCCGCATTTCCCGAGGCGGATGAGCTGGCTGCTCACTATGCTCGCCTGACGGGCCGCGACATCGGCTCGCTGCGCTGGTACCAGGTCCTCGCCCTGTGGAAGCTTGCCGTGATGGTGCAGCGGAGCCAGCGGCGGGCGCTCGACGGTCTCAACGAGGATCCATTGCTCCTGTCCGGTCCAGGCGGCGTCGACGAGCTTGCGGGTCGAGCATGGGATCTGGCGCGGTCAGGCGGAAAGCAATGATGGATCTTGGACGGACCGGTATCTGGAGCTTTCGAACTGCGAATGGGGGATGCGGGGAAGATCCGGGATGCCGCAGCCGAGCTCGACGAAATCGGATGGGGAGCGCTGTGGATCCCGGGGATGGGAGGCGGAGATATCCTCAGTGACTCCGAGCGCCTGTTGCACGCGACTCGCAACACCAAGGTCGCCGTTGGGGTGCTGAGCATCTGGCGGCACGGAGCCTCCGAGATCGCCGCGGGTCACGCGACGCTGCAGGCCGAATACGACCGGCGACTGCTGCTCGGCCTCGGCGTCAGCGACCCCGCCGCCGCGAGTGCGGCCGGACGTCCATTCAGCCCGCTTTCGGACATGGGCTCCTACCTCGACATGCTCGACGAGGCCCCCGATGGCGTTCCGCGGGACGAGCGCGTGATGGCCGCCATGGGTCCACGAATGGTCCAGCTAGCTGGGCGGCGCGCCGCTGGTGTGCACCCATTCGCGGTCACCCCCGAGTACTGCGCGGCCACCCGTGAGCTCCTCGGCCCGAGCGCCCTGCTCGCGCCATATCAGGCCGTCATTCTGGAACAGGACAAAGACAAGGCACGTGCCGCCGCCCGAGGCTTCATCGCCACGTTCCTTGGGATGGGCCACTATGAGCGCAGCCTGCGCCGCCAGGGATTCACCGAGGCAGACCAGGCCGCGGGTGGCAGCGACCGGCTCGTCGACAGCATCGTCGCCTGGGGAGGCGTGGACGCCATCGCAGCCCGCCTCCGAGACCACCATGACACTGGGCCAACCACGTCTGCCTGCACGTAATACCCAGCACGCCCGGCCCGCCCATGACCCAATGGCGGGAACTCGCCGCGCTTGCCCACTGAGCGAGCCCGCTGAGCTCGGCCCTGGCTGCTGAGCTCAGTGGTCGATCAGCGGTTGATCGCTGCCAGGTCGAGCAGATCAGCGAAACGTTGCAGCCCGTCCGCACGGCGCGCGGGAACGTACTCGGACGGGACCCCGTTCGCTGGTGGCTTGTAGCCGCGCAGTACGCGACGAGCGACGGACTGGCGGTGGACCTCGTCCGGGCCGTCATAGATACGTGCCGCCCGCGCGCTGCGGTACATCTGCTCGAGCGGCATGTCGGTCGAGAACCCCAACGCGCCGTGGGCCTGAACTGCGCGATCGATCACGTCGTGCAACACCTTGGCGCCGAAGTACTTGATCATCGCGATCTCCTGGCGTGCCGCCGCCGCACCGTGGGTGTCCATGATCCACGCCGCGTTGAGGGTCATCAGCCGGGCTGCGGTCATCTCCGCGAGGCTGTCCGCAATCCAGTTCTGCACGGTTTGATGCTCGCCGAGCACCTTACCGTGCGTCTGTCGGTACGTCGCGCGCTCGCACAGCATGTCGAAAGCGCGCCGGGCTTGTCCCAGCCATCGCATGCAGTGATGGATGCGTCCTGGCCCGAGGCGCTGTTGCGCAATGGCGAAGCCGTCGCCTTCACCACCGAGCAGGGCCGAGGCCGGCACCCGAACTCCGGAGTACACGACCTCACAGTGGGCGTTGAGGTGCCCGGCGTGGACTGCCGGCTCGGCCATGGTGGGAATGTCCCGCACCACTTCCAGCCCAGGCGTGCCGGCGTCGACCAGAAACATCGATGCGCGCCGATGCGGCTCGGTGTCCGGGTCGGTCACGGCCATCACGATCAGGAAGTCGGCGACCGAGGCGTTGGTCGTAAACCACTTGTGACCGTCGATGACGTAGTCGTTGCCGTCGCGTACGGCCCGCGTGGCCAGGGTTGTCGGGTCCGAACCCGCGGTGTTGGGTTCGGTCATGCTGAAGCCGGACCGCAGCCTTCCATCGAGCAGAGGGAACAAGTATGCCTGCTTTTGCGCGTCGGTTCCCGCCAGGGCGAGTATCTCACTATTACCTGAGTCCGGCGGCTGGCAGCCGAAAGCCATTGGCGCAAGCGCGCTGGTGCCCAGGATCTCCTGCATGAGTCCGAGCCTGACCTGCCCGAACCCGCTGCCGCCGAGCTCTGGGGGAAGATGCGCCGCCCACAAGCCACGCTCCTTCGCCTCACCCTTTACACCCTCAAACGCGCGATCGAGCTGCTCGGGCGCGAGGTCGGCCGCGAAGGGCTCCAGTGGCCAGATCTGCGAACGCACTACTTCATTCATCCAGTCGAGCTGTTGCTGGAACTCATGATCAGTCTCAAACTCCCACGCCATGCATTGTGTATAGTCGATAACGCGCACCATTACCAGTCCCGAAGGAGCTGCGTGAGGCTCGGCGACCGGCTGTGGAGTTTCTTCCGCGCCGGACGTGGACTCGGTTTGATTTCGCCTCGGGAGCAGCCGACATGACCACGAAACCAACGCTGGCCGTTGATGGGCCATCCGGTCAGGACCCGTTGGTGTCGACATCAGGTGGCGAGGCCATCGGGACGTCATCGCTGGGCGAGAGCGTCGTCTCCCTGCTCGGCGCACTTCGCCGGACACAGACAATCGCACGGGAAGTCGCACGACTGGGGGAAGAGACCGTGCGAATCGTGGCGGGCAAGTCCGAGATTGCCGCGCCGAAAGGCGACCGGCGCTTCACCGACTCCGCATGGACCACCAACCCGGCGTTCCGCAGACTGATGCAGACGTACCTGGCCGCGACTGACACGTTGGATCGGATCGTCGACGACTACGGCACGTCAACGGACGCGCACAAGGCTCAGTTGGCTCGCTTCGGAGCGACGATTGTCGCCAGCGCTATCGCACCGACGAACTACCTGCCGACCAATCCCGCAGCCATCAAACGCGCGTCCGACACCCGCGGGCTGAGTCTCCTGCACGGCGTCCGCAACCTGGTCTCTGATCTGCGGCACAACGGCGGCATGCCGTCGATGGTGCAGGATGGCGTGTTCGAGGTCGGTAAAAACCTTGCGGTCACGCCAGGTGCGGTCGTCGTACGTGACGAAGTGGCCGAGCTGGTCCAGTACAGGCCGAGCACCGAAAAGGTGTACGACCGTCCGGTGCTGGTCGTCCCACCCCCGATCGGCAGGTACTACTTCCTCGATCTTGCCCCGGGTCGTAGCTTCGTCGAATACGCCGTGGGCTGCGGCCTGCAGACCTTCCTGCTGAGCTGGCGTAACCCCACGGCCGAGCACGGCGAGTGGGACCTCGATACCTATGCTTCGCGGGTGTCTGAAGCCATCGACACCGTGCGCGAGATCACCGGTCACCACGACGTCAACCTGATCGGCTTCTGCGCAGGCGGCATCATCGCCACGACACTGCTCAACCACCTGAGTGCCATCGAAGATGACCGCGTGCACAGCGTGTCCTACGCCGTCACCCTGCTCGACTTCGCAGAACCCGCCCCGATCGGCGCATTTTCGGGCGCGGGGCTGTTGGCGTTCGCACGCAACCGATCACGGAGAAAGGGCATCATCACCAGTCGTCAGATGGGCAGCGCCTTTGTCTGGATGCGACCGGACGACCTTGTGTTCAACTACGTGGTCAACAACTACCTGATGGGTGAGAAGCCGCCCGCGTTCGACATACTTGCCTGGAACGCGGACGGCACGAATCTCCCCGGCGCGCTGCATTGTCAGTTTCTCGACATCTTTCAGGACAACCTTCTGGTGCGATCCGAGGCGATGAGTGTGCTCGGCACACCGCTTCAGCTGGACCGAATCAAAGTGCCGACCTTCGTCACGGGTGCCATCGCTGACCACCTGACACCGTGGAAGGGTTGCTACCGGACGACTCAACTGCTCGGCGGCGACAACACTTTCGTGCTCAGCTACTCGGGCCACATCGCGAGCCTGGTCAATCCCCCGGACAACCCGAAGGCACACCACTGGGCGGGCGGCGACCCGGGGCCCGACGCCGACGAGTGGCTGGCCAACGCAAATCGGGTGCAGGGGACCTGGTGGGAGGCGTGGGCCGACTGGATCGCCGACAAGTCAGGCGAACACCGGGCGCCGGCGGATGCGCTTGGAAGCGACCTGAACCCCCCGCTCGAATCGGCACCCGGTCTGTACGTTCGCGACCTGACCGCGCAATGACGTGGTGAGAAATGCGGTCGTGCTCGACCGACCGGGCCGGAGCCGGCGGTTCAGCCCGTAATGGATGAAAGCCTTCAGACGAGGAGAGACTCATGGTTACCGACGACCTGACGGGACGGACCGCTTTGGTCACCGGTGCAACGAGCGGGATCGGCAAGGCGACGGCGGTTGCGTTGGCTGTTCACGGGGCCCGGGTGC
>Ga0075434_100000772_pt1 | contig 25325 bp, 27 predicted proteins | sample RhiMethybrSRZTD3_FD_75298 | JGI IMG/M metagenome (GOLD analysis project Ga0075434, IMG submission 75298) | Populus rhizosphere microbial communities from Tennessee, USA - Rhizosphere MetaG P. TD hybrid SRZTD3 | ecosystem: Host-associated > Plants > Roots > Rhizosphere > Soil | place: USA... | reverse complement strand
CGGGACGGGCTATCAGGTTTCTATGTTAGGCATTCTCGGCGTTGCGCTGGGCCGCCAAGAGGGGTTCGAGCTGAATCTGCTCGGCTTGAATTTCGGCATTGACTTCCTCACTCCCGCGCTGAAGCTTCCCTTTATCGGCCGCATCGGCGTTGCCGAACACTGAGCCTCAATTCGTCCACCGCGTACTTCCGGCGTCGAGAGTTGGGAGGATAAACTTTCTTATCACAAAATCCCACTGAGGTTGTCGATACCAGACTTGGGCTTAGGTTTGCTTTAGCGAACCTAAGTAGCGCATAAGACATTCAGGTCAGTGCGCTGCGATCTTTTCGGAAGGATGGAAGAATCTCATTCCCCTCAGATGTTGTAACGCTCTAAATCGATACCGGAGAACGGAATGCTAAGATCATGGAGTGGAAAACTCACGCAAATGGATCAGCGCCGTATTCTGGTGTTTCTCGGAACCGTTTGGAGTTTAGCTTTCACGCTCCTCATGGTTGATACCAATTTCGCCGATCCTAAAAATTTCGCAGAATCTGATTACATTACGACTTTCCATGTCGCGGGGTATTTGATGACTTCCGGTCAGGCCGAAAGCCTGTACCCGGCGCCGAACGACTCTTCTTTTACGCGTTCCCGATTCGACGAAGCTGCACATCGGTTGATTCCCTCTCTACCTGAAAAATCAACGGCAATATTCGCGTATACACCTCTGGTCGCATGGATGTTTGGACTGCTTGGTAAATTAAGTCCCAATATCTCGCTTTTGATCTGGCAGATGATATCCGTGCTTGGCCTATGGCTATCTGCCGTCTTTTTGTCTCACGCCAGCAACCAACGAGCGAGTGACATCCTGTTTTTGAGCAGCCTTTTTCTACCCGTAATAACAACTCTGTGGAGTGGGCAAGTCAGTCTTGTCTTTGGCCTTTTGCCGCTCTCTGCGGGTTATTTCTGGTTCAAAAAAGATCGACCGTTCCTTGCCGGTCTTGCGTGGTCCTTACTGAGCTTAAAACCACAGTTCGTATTCGTCCCTGCTCTCGTAAGCTTTGCTCTGGTGCTGGCGGGTCGGTTCAAATGCTGTATTGGTTTTTTCGTCGGTGTGATCGCATTGATCGGATTAACGGTAGTGTTTGTCCCAATGACCGTTACGACATCTTGGCTTTACTCCCTTCATCTTCGCGAAACTCTGTCCTACACGGGCGTCTACAAAATACGCGAGTATCTCGTCACGAGCCTCCCCGCCGATATTCTGTTGCAGGTTCCGATCGAGTTAAGTGGCCGTATCAAGTGGCCGATATATATAGGAGCGGCAACATTGTGGCTCGCGGGAGCATGGCGCTGCAAGAAGCTCATAAACTCCACCTCATTAACTGAATTTCAAAAAATATCTTTGACTCTGACTATGGCACTTCTTCTGCTGCCACTGACTTCACCGTACCTGCTTTACTATGATCTTTGTGTCTTTCTGCCAAGCGGCGTTATTCTACTTGAGACTGGCTGGCCAGCATTACGGTCGCTTTCTTTGCGGTTCATCGCCTTAATCGGATGGGCAGGCATCAGCGCCTATATGCTAACGTTTATGACTCTGCCAGAGCGTTTCGTACAACCCTTACTGCTACAGCTCATTCTGCTAAGCCTTCTTTATAAATTAAACAAAACCCTCGACAGCCTGTGTCCCGTTCCGATAGTTTTGAACCGGTAAATTCCACTATTCGGGACCGAAGACGTATCGTCACCTTGAACATTGAATGCTGAGCTTTGAAACTGCCGTTGCCGGTCATTTGACTGCCAATACCTCCTTGTCTCGAATCAAAGAGATGGGTTTGCGCAATTTCTCTGATACCAGGGTGTTAAGCCCTCTTTCCGCAGAGGGAGTGATCGGAGCGACAAAAACGAATACGCCAATTCTCCTGGCCTATTGTTTGAAGTTCGTGAACACCTGCTCCACCTTTTTGCGAAAGCGAGACGCTTGTGCAGTGCAACTTCTCTAGAGCAACAGACTCAGGCGACTCACCCGAATTGTTCTCCTGCATATAAGTTTCCGGCCAGGTAGCTGCTACTCAATCGATCCGGCGGCTCTCCCCCATTTGATCTGATGAGTGCACTAATCTTCGAAAAATTCAGCTTACTTAGTTAAAGGCGAGTGAAGCTTTACGGATAGAGTATTGCGACGGAATTTATCAGGGAGACAAATAGCTGGGGACATTGTAAAATGAGCGCCCCGTGGAGCAACGTAATTGCATCTGGTGAATACGGCGGCATCTCCGATGGCAGAACTCAGCAAAAAGATTCTAACGATATTTGGAACACGCCCTGAGATCATCAAGCTCGCACCGGTCATTCAGCAGCTTGATGACTGTGGCAAGTCGCTCCAGACCGTGAATGTTACATCGGCTCAACATACGGACCTCCTCTATCCCTTTGTCCGCCTATTCGGAATTCGCATCGATGAGGATTTGCGGATCATGGAACCCAACCAGACACCGAATCAAGTTTGTTCGCGCGTGCTGGCCGCGCTCGATCCGATTCTGGCGCGAGAACGGCCGGATATGATTCTCGTCCAAGGAGATACGACGACTGCCATGTCTGGTGCGCTCGCGGGATTCCACCAGCGCGTTCCGGTCGCCCACGTGGAAGCGGGCTTACGGACTGGGGATGCTTACAATCCTTATCCAGAGGAGATGAACCGGAGAATTATCACCCGCCTGGCCACCTTTCACTTTGCGGCCACGGCTCGCAATCGCGAGACACTTTTGTCCGAGGGGGTACCGGATACAAGAATTTTCGTTACAGGTAATCCGGTGCTGGATTCGCTCAAGACCATACTGGAGAGGTCTACAACCACCCCTGTTCTCGAAGAAGTGCTGACGGCAACGGCAGGATTGAGACGTATCATTCTGACAACACACCGGCGCGAGAGCTTTGGTCCGGTGATGACTGAAAATTTCCGAGTTCTGAGGAGTTTTATCGATCGGTACGACGACATCGGGCTTATTTTTCCAGTTCATCCCAATCCCGCAGTCATCGGCGCGGCAACTTGTATTCTCGGCGGACATCCCAGGATTCATCTCATTCGGCCGCTGAGTTACGAACAATTCATTGTCTTGTTGTCTCATGCCTGGTTCATCGTGTCCGATTCCGGAGGGATACAAGAAGAAGCTCCTACTTTGCGGAAGCCCCTCCTTGTCCTACGGAAAAACACTGAACGACCGGAAGCTGTAGCTTCGGGTGTAGCACGGCTCGTAGGGGGCTCTCCCGAACGCCTAGGCGCCATGCTCGAGGAAATGCGCCAGGATGGCAGTTGGCTCGATCAGATCAAAAAAATTCCTAATCCGTTCGGCGAGGGTGACAGCGGAAAACGCATTGCGCAACTCATAGCCAGATTGTTGAGCGAGGTACACGATGGGTACGATCAAAGCGGCAACTGACGGAGACAGAAAGTTGCCGCCCGTCCTTGCCGGAGTTTCTGGCGGCGAGTTGCACACGTTGAAGCCGCTAATTTCGTTAGTTGTGCCTGCTTATAACGAGGCCGCGATCGTGGAGAAAAATCTGTGCGTCCTCTGTCAGTATCTGGAGTCGATTGAAGCCAATTATCGTTGGGAAATGATCGTCGTCAATGACGGGAGCAGCGATGAAACTGGGAAGCTCGCCGAGGCGTTTGCCAAGAGCCGGGACAACGTCCAGGTCCTGCACCATCCACGAAATTTTGGCCTGGGCCGAGCACTTAGGTCGGCGTTCTCCCGCTGCTGCGGCGATTACATTGTGACCGTCGATGTCGATCTGAGTTATGCGCCCATCTATGTGGAACAACTTCTTGCGAAGATGCGGAAAAGCAATGCGCAAGTGGTTGCCGCATCTCCCTATATGAAGGGGGGGAAAATATCTAACGTGCCGACGCTGAGGAGGATCCTAAGTGTGTCGGCGAACCGATTCCTTTCCATCGCCGCCAGGGGAAATCTTTCGACTTTGACGGGAATGGTCAGAGCCTATGATCGAAAGTTCTTGAGTAAGCTGAGCTTAAGATCGACGGGAATGGAGATCAATCCGGAAATTATTTATAAAACCATGCTCCTCAGCGGTTCCATCGAGGAAATACCAGCGCATCTCGATTGGAAATTCCAGAAAGCCGAAGGGGTCAAACGCAGGTCCAGTATGAAAATCCTGCGACAGATGTTTTCCGTTCTGCTTTCTGGATTTCTGTTCAGACCCGTGAGCTTTTTTCTTTTTCCTGGTTTTGTGCTGCTTCTATTTGCTTTGTACGCCGACGCATGGGTCTTGATCCATTTTTTTGAGCATTACGTTAACCTTGCCCATTACAGCCGCATCGATATTCGCGCGTCTGCCGCCGTGATCGCGGCATTTAATGCAGCTCCCCATACGTTCATCATCGGTGGACTTGCCTCGATTCTTTCCATTCAGCTAATCAGCTTGGGGATTTTAGCTTTACAGAGCAGGAATTACTTTGAAGAAATTTTTCACCTCGGGACCAGCCTTTATGCAGTTGTGCAAGACAAAAGGAGCGGAGAAAATGAGTAATTCCCAGACAATAGCGGGTGCAGAAACTCCTATCGGCTTGCCGTCCGATCAGAACGCTACCGGTCGGTCCTTCGGTGAAGAAGAAATCGCACTGTTGTCTGACGTGATTCGGAGCGGAACTTTATTCAGCGTAAGCGGCACCATGGTTAAGATGCTGGAAAAACGGTTCGCTGAAATCTTAGGAGTTAAATATGCGTATGCATGTGCTTCGGGGACTGCCGCTGTTCACACTGCCATAGCTGCGATCAACCCTGAACCGGGAGATGAAATTATCACCTCGCCCATCACTGATATGGGGGCGATCGCTCCGATCTTGTATCAGGGCGCCATTCCAGTCTTCGCCGATGTCGATCCAGAAACATACAACATCTCGGCTGAGACGATTAAAAATCGCTTGAGCCAGCGTACCCGCGGCATCATCGTAACGCATCTTTTCGGAAACCCTTGTGACATGCATGGGATTATGAAGCTCGCGGAAAGAAATGGCATCCCGGTGATTGAAGATTGTGCTCAATCCTTTCTCGCGCGTTTCGACGGTCGGCTTGTCGGAACGTTCGGCAAAATCGCGACGTTCAGCTTGCAGCAAGGCAAGCATATTACTACCGGAGAAGGCGGTCTGGTCGTAACCAACGACGACGAGGTAGCGCGCCACTTGTTCCTATTCATAAATAAAGGATGGGGCTATGGCGACTCTCAGCCCGATCATTACTTCTTGGCCCTCAACTACCGCATGAGCGAACTCCAAGGCGCTGTCGCGGTAGCGCAGCTGCCAAAGCTTGCCGGCGGAGTCGCGACGAGAATCCGCATGGCGGAGAAGCTGACTGAGAAGCTAAAATCCCTGAAAGGCATCTTCACTCCAAAAGTCGGTCTTACCGGCGCCCATAGCTACTGGAAATACTCACTTCGTGTCGATCGCAAAGAGATCCCCGGAGGACCTTTTGTATTGGCAGCGAATTTGAAAGACTTGGATGTTAATTCGGTTCCCCGCTACATTCAGAAACCGGCGTTTATGTGCGAGGTCTTTCAGAAGCAGCGGACCTTTGGCAATAGTCGTTACCCATTTACTCTCGCTCGGCCCGAAGCTGTGAATTACGACGCCGACCGGTTTCCAGGCGCCTTTGCCGCATTGGAGAATATTTTAGTCCTGCCGTGGAATGAGCGCTATACAGGCGAACACGTAGAGTACATTAGCGCGTCCATTTACAAGGCCGTAGAGAAAGCACGAGGATTGGGTCAATGACGGATAAGAGGCTGAGATTCGGCATGGTTGGTGCCGGGGGAATTGCACAGGTGTATGCCGACGCTTTCAGGAACTGCGATGTTGCGCGCATAGTGGCAGTTGCGGACACTCGGCCTGACGCCGGCAAGGCTTTAGCTGAAGGGATCCGATGTCAGAGCTATAACTCATATCAGTCAATGGCTAAGAAAGAGAAGCTGGACGGCGTTGTGGTTTGTACTCCGCCGGTCAGCCATCCAGAAATTTGCCTCTACTTCTTGGACCGCAAGGTGCATGTTTTGTGCGAGAAGCCACTCAGCATTGACGTCAAGAATGCCAAACTCATGGTCGCGGCCGCCCGCAGTGCCCAGGTCAATCTAACCATGGCCTCGAAGTTTCGCTACGTTGAAGACGTGATTCGCGCCAAGAGCATCGTTACGTCAGGCATCTTGGGAGAGGTAGTCCTGTTCGAAAACGCCTTTACTTCACGGATCGATATGTCTTCGCGGTGGAATGCGGAGAGCAAAATCAGTGGAGGGGGAGTTCTGATCGACAATGGAACACATTCCGTCGATCTCATGCGTTATTTTCTTGGGCCTCTCGCAGAGGTACAAGTCGTTGAAGGAAAACGAGTCCAGGGGTTGGCAGTAGAGGACACGGTTCGTATTTTCGTGCGTAGCATCAGCGGTATCATGGGGACTATTGATCTTTCTTGGAGTATCAATAAAGAGCTGGGCAGCTACATTAATATCTACGGTTCTCACGGGACTGTTTTTGTCGGATGGAACGAGTCCAAGTACCGTCAATCCTCGAGCCGCGATTGGGTCGTGTTTGGTAACGGCTACAATAAAGTTCAGGCCTTCCGCAGCCAAGTAAATAACTTTTCTAAAGCCATACGGGGAGAAGAAAACCTGTTGATCACGGCAGAAGATGCCCTAGCCTCTGTAGAAGTGATCGAGGCGGCATATGCCGCGCTCCGACAAAATCATTGGACGGCAGTTGACCATACATCCGCTATTATGAGGAAGTCATACAGGCGGCTCAATGCGGGAGGCAACGCAATATGACGGTCTCCATCCATCCCACTGCCATAATTGAGGATGGCGTGGAGATTGGGCAGGGCACAGCAATATGGGATAACGTCCACATCCGGCGCTCAACTCGCATCGGCGAAGAGTGCATCATCGGAGAAAAAACCTACATCGCTTACGATGTGCACATTGGCAACAGGGTCAAGATCAACGCCTTCGTTTATATTTGCAACGCGGTAACTATCGAGGATGGAGCGATGATCAGCGCCGGGACAATATTCACTAATGATCGCTTCCCTCGCGCCACTACACCCGATCTAAAGCGATTGCGCCCATCAGAGCCTGACGAGCATACTCGACCAACGGTTGTACAGACCGGCGCAACCATCGGAGCGGGCAGCACGATCGGTAACGACCTAGTGATCGGCCGTTTTGCGATGGTGGGCATGGGTTCTCTGGTCACGAAATCCGTGCCTGATTTTCACCTTGCCATCGGCCAGCCGGCGACCTCTGTTGGTTACATGTGCCGCTGCGGGCGATTACTCGCTCGCGGTTCGAAGCAAAGCGCCCCAGAGTTGGCCGAAGTCATATGTATCGACTGTGGGCTAAAGTATGCGATCCACAACGACACCGTGATTGAGCTGACTTGCTTAACCTAAAAATGCTCAGATACTTTTTTGATTATTTGATAACCGCGCCTCATATGTCCGTTCACGTATGAAATTATCTAGAGATTTGGCGTTGAAAATTGGTTTTTTCCTTGACCAATGTGTCCCGCCGATTATTCGCGATTCTAAGTGGTTGATGAAATTTCCTTTCAAGCTACTGTACAAGGATAAAGCTCATGTATTTTGGGATTTCAAGCGCAAAGCACCGGAAATGACGGAAAGAGAGTTTTATGATGCATACCAGCAGATCAAAACAGTTTTAATCGAAAGAGAGACGGATTTAAATGAAGATTGTATACAAGAAATTTTTCGGCAGATCGGCGGACAAACTGTTTTAGACGTCGGTTGTGGCCAATGCTTTCTGGCCGGAAAAATGAGCAAAAAGTATCAAGTAACTGCGGTGGACACAGGCATAGATCCTGGCCTGAACAGGAGATACTCCAATATAAATTTTGTCGAAGCTAATGTGGAGAAGCTGCCATTCGAAGACGGAGAATTCGATACAGTCGTGTGTGCGCATACTTTGGAACATGTTCAAAATATTTTTGCCGCTATCAGTGAGCTAAGAAGAGTGAGGAAAAAGCGCCTGATCGTGATTGTTCCCAAGCAAAGGCCGTATAAATACACGTTTGACTTACACCTGCACTTTTTCCCCTACGAGCATTCGTTGCGTACGATTATGGCATCTAGTCATCGAGCACTTTCCTGTAAAGACGTAGGTGGTGATCTTTTTTATGTCGAAGATCGTTGAGCATAAAAATGAAGAGTTGGTGGACCAACTTACCTCGCTAGCAAGCGCCCCGCCGAAAACGTTGCTCTTATTCGGGGCGCGGAGCGTTATGTCGGCGCGCGGCCAGTCTTTGTAGACATTGACCCCCGCAGCTATTGTTTGGACGTCGAACAACTCGCCGGTCCGATCGGGCCGAAAACCCGTGCCATTCTGCCGGTTCATCTCTACGGTCAGATGGCGGATCTTGATCCTGTGCGGGAGCTCTCTGACAGAAATGGGCTGCTCCTCGTTGAAGATGCTGCTCAAGCTCATGGTGCCGAGTACCGTGAAAACGCGCCGGCGCATGTGGCAACATGGGCTGTTTCAGCTTTTATCCGACGAAGAATCTAGGCGCCTCTGGCGAGGGTGGCGCCGTTACGACGAATGACGAAGGACTTGCGATGCGGATTCGTCCTTTGCGCGACCATGCGCAGATTAGCAAGTATCGGCACGAGGAGCGCGGCTATAACTACCGCATGGACGAGATGCAGGGTGCAATCCTTCGCGTGAAGCTTCGCCACCTCGATCAGTGGAATGCGGCCCGGAGAGAAAAAGCAACTTACTACCAGAAGAAACTCGCAGATCAGCCGCTCGTACTTCCCTTGGAGCTTCCTGAACGGCGGCATGTCTGGCATTAGTTTGTTGTGCGCTCACGACAGCGCGATCGGTGTCGCGATTAACTTTCAAAAGCGCAAATCGGCACGGGACTGCATTATCCAATTCCTCTACATCTTCAGCCGGTTTACAGTGATCTCGGCTACAAAACCGGCGATTTTCCCGTTGCTGAGACGGTCGCCAGCGAATGTTTAAGTTTGCCGATGTTTTCAGAGTTGGAAAAAGCCGAGATGGACCGGGTCTGCGAAGTCATCGGCCGTGACGCCTAGTTGCAATCGTCGCGTTACCGCCAACGCTCCGAATTCACCGCCCATAAGCTCAGCGCTGCGCCGGCAAAGGCGACGATCGCGGCGGTAAGATAAGCCCAACGATAACCGCGTAGAAATGCCGCAAGTGCCGGCGTTTCCCGAACAATCCCCGCCGCCTCGCTAAGGCTTTGCAACGACATTTCGCCCGTCGCGATCAGCAAAAAATGGCCGACGATCATCGCGGCCAAAGTCGCACCGACGGAATAACCAAGGCTACGGACGATCGACAGCACAGAAGATCCGATTCCCAAACGATGGCGCGGCACCGAGCTCATCAGCAGGTTGTTATTCGGTGTTTGAAAAATTCCCATGCCGATACCGAGCAAAGCCAAACCCGTCGCAACTTCAAAAGTTGTCGCATCGGTTTGCAAAAACGCCAGAAGCACCAGCGCCGCTCCGTTTACAAAGAGTCCGACCGCACAGAGCCGTTCGGGGGAAAAGCGTTCTGATAGCCACCCGGTAACTGGCGCCAGTAGTGCCATCGCAAATGGTGTCGGCGCCACCAAAAGCCCGGCGAGAAGCGGATCCAGACCGAGCGCGAGCTGCAAAAAAAACGGCATCAATAAATTGCTGACGCTCATAGTGATGAAACTGAACCATCTGGCAAGATTACCCAGAGTGAACGCGGTAATGCGGAAAATGTTCAAGTCGAGCAAGGGAAAGCTTACGCGCTTTTCCCACCGGATAAAAAAACCGAACAGAGCAACCGCCAACAATGCGCCCAAGGCGACGGCAGGTTCTCGCCAGCTTCCCTTCTGCGCGAGCGCCAAACTGAACATGAGCAATGAAATTCCCGCAGCGAAAGTAATCGCCCCCGTGATATCGAAAGATGTTTTTCTATCGCCTGTGGGTTTGAAGCTCTCCGGCGGCAACAACTTTCGAGCGGCGAGAAATCCGATCATCGCGAGCGAACCGGACAGATAGAAATTCGCGCGCCAACCGAAGCTATGAGTCAGAAGCCCTCCGAGTACCGGACCAAGCGTATAACCGAGTGCCGACACAGTTCCGCCGGCGATGCCCATGGCGCGGCCGCGCTCCTCCCGCGGAAAAAGCGCCGTGATTAACGCGAAGTTGTTCGCCATAATGAGTGCGCTCCCCGCCGCTTGCGTCGCGCGGAAGAAAATCATTTGCAGTGCCGCTTCTGTCATTCCGGCAGCAAAGGAGCTCAGAGAATACAAAACAAAACCAGCGAGAAACAGTTTTCCGACCCCGAGAACGTCCGACAACCGACCACAAGGCAGGTAGAGCGATGCTGTGACGAAGGCGTAAACCAGTGCTAACCAACTGGCTAACGATAAATCAGCGTGCAAGTCCTTGATGATCAACGGCATGGCGATGCTGAGCTGCCCCGAGTCGGCAGTGACGATCAATGTCGCTAGGGAGGCAACTGCGAGAGACCACCAGCGGCTGCGCGGCGCGGATAAACAGTTCTCTCGCAGATCTCGCATTAACGTGCAGCGGCTCTATCGGGAATTTCAGAGAATCTTGAATACGGCTTCAGGGGAGTTGCTTTTCTTGGAACTGGAAGTTTGAACGTGCCTATTTAATCACCGGCCAATAGCGTCCGTTGCGTTTCATCAGCGTGAAATCAACACCGTAGAGATCTTTCAACACATTGTGCTGGAGAACACCGGAAGTGGACCCCACGTGAAGGACCCTTCCTTCGCGGAGAACCAAGGTGTGTCGGAAAACCGGCAAAATTTCTTCGATGTGGTGCGTTACGTAAATGAGAGCTGAAACTTGTTTCTGTTTGCCAAGCTGTCGGAGCGAAGCTAAGAAGTTTTCCCGTGCGCCCGGATCCATGCCTGCGCAAGGTTCATCGAGAATAATCAGGTAAGGTTTGGTCATGCGCGCCCGCGCAATCAGGACTTTCTGCTGCTCGCCCTGTGACAACGTGCCGAATGGCTGCTCGCTTAGATGACTGGAGCCAAGCTGGTCGAGGTAGCGGCGGGCGCATGCATAGTCCTGCTTGGTCGCTTGCCCCCAGATACCACCGAGGTAGCCGATCTGGGCGAATTTACCGGAAACCACTGTATCGATCGCTTTTTCATGGCTGGGAATTTCAGCCGCCAGTGTCGCCGTCACCCAGCCAATGCTTTTCCTGAGGCCAGGCAGGTAGGAGAGCTCTTTCCCTTTGCGTAGTATGACGCCTCCGCGGTTTGGCCAAAGATAACCGCCAATCAACTTGAGCAATGTGGTTTTACCCGAACCATTCGGTCCAACAATCGCCCAGTTCTCACCCTCGGCAACCGTCCAATTGACCGACTGTAAAATAAATTTTCCGTCTGCAAAATATGAAACGTCGCTTAGTTCGAGCGCGGGAGTTTTTTTCATCGACACTGGCTCTGCCGATGAAAGTGAACGGAAACGCAATAGTTTTCAACCGCCGAAGAGTGGGATGAACAAAGTAAGCCAATTCTGTGCGGAGACCACAAGTTTTTATCTAATTCGGTTGGCCGCCGGCTTGAACGGTTTGCAAGACGCTCTGCCGACCGAGCTCGATGACGGCAATTTCATCGGCTTTTTCACAGGCGACAAAGGCCAATTCATTGTCAGGACTGAAGGCGAGGTGCGCCGGAGCGCCCCCCACTTTTAGACATGCTACGGTTTTGTTTTCATGCGCATCGATAATGCAGACACTGGACTCGCCGGTGTTCGATACGACCAACCATTTTCCGTCCGGGCTCGGAGCGAAGAAATGCGGGTAAATGCCAACCGGAATTGCGGTGACAACGCGATGCGTTCGGCAATCCCATACCGTCAAGTCATCAGATGCGAAATTGGCCACATATCCGTAGCGATCGTCGGGGCTCAGCGCCGGCAGATGCGCGCCTTTGCCGGCCGTTATTCTCGCGATGACCTCATGATCATTGGTGCTGATCACCGCCACGTCATCCGACACCGTATTGGCCACATAAGCAAACCGGCTCTCGGTATCGAAAGCGATATGCGATGGGCCGAGGCCAACTTGAATTTCACCGGCTAGAGAATTGTCGTGCGCGTCGATGACCGTCACGGTGTGCGAAGCCGAATTAGGTTGATAAGCCCATCGGCTGTCCGGAGAGACGGCAATATCATGTGGCGCCAGACCAACTGGAATCGTAGCGCGCCGGCTGCCCACAGCGTCCAGCACCGTCACCGATTTATCCGGGCCGCTCGGCAGATAAACCGCATCGCCGTTGCAAGCGACACAGGGAAGGAGCGGACGCCGTCCACATGGCGCGTTGGCAATCAATTCATCCGTTACGGTGTTGATGATAGTGACATCGTTCGATCCGGTATTGGCGACATAAAGCCGTCGACCGTCAGGCGATAACTCCAAATGCGAAGGATCATCGCCTACAGGAAGGTGCTTGAGCACTTTGCGCGACGCGCCGTCAATCACAGCGACGCGATTACTCGTCGTGTTGCTATAAAGCCGGCCGTTGGCATCGCTCGCAATCGAATGAGCCCCGCGTAGTCCCGAACGCGGCATCGAGCCGTCCGGCCGAAGGACAACAACAAAATTCTCATCTTCCCTTTCAAGCGTGACGCGGTAGCCGCGCTCTAGCATAGAGATGTACTGGCGCACCGGAAGTGCTCCAGCCAACGCCCGCACCACCGCACCGTTGCCGTGTAGCCGTGAAAACTGCCGCTTCAGCTCTTCAACCTGCTGATCGGCCGTGAGCCTGTGGAGATCGAGATAAACGATTTCTGCCGCCATCGTACATTCGTCAAGTAATTAAATTAGTAGATGCATTGAGGCACCTATGCCGATACCCATCGTTTTTATCGATGGATGGATTTCGCCCCTCCGCACGGCTAATCCATCCTGCGACGTCGAAGCCCGAAACCCGCGCGCGCCAGCGCGCTACTGTTTGAATCGCGAGAAGACTTGAAGCGCGTTTCGTTCGAAGATTTTGCTTTTGTCTTCTGCACTGAGCCACGGAATGCTTTCGATGTTTGGGCGCACGTCATCGTACCATTTCCCCGTCCGGGGATCGGTCTTAGAGCCGGCGCCCGGGCGCTCGGTACCGAAGAGACAGCGGTCGGGGCCGACGATTCGAAACAGAAGTTTGAGCGACTCCACATTGTAAAGCGCGGTGTCGAAATAAAGCTGCTTCAGCCGCTGATCAAAATTTTCCGTATCGTTGGGGCCGCGCAGCTGTGAGCGCCAGCGGCCGACTTGATACGGCACCGAGCCGCCGCCATGTGAGATGATCAGCTTGAGCTTGGGAAAATCTTGAAACACTTTGGAATCTACCAGTGACAGAATGGCGATGCTTTCCTCCGTAATAAAGTGCCCATGGAAAGACTCGCGCGGATTTTTGCAGCTCGCCGAGTGCACTAGCCCTGGGATATCCATCTTCGCCATCTTTTCGTAAAGTGGATACCAGTACTCAGTGCCCATCCCCGGCGTTTGCCCATCGCCTTCGCCGGGATCGGGATTGATCATAATCCCAACAAAACCGAGATCGTTGATGCAGCGATCAATTTCCTCGAATGTGTTGGTCACGGGAACACCGGCGTTTTGTGGCAAGCCGCCGATGGCGCGGAACTTTTTCGGCTCCATCTTCACTTGCAACGCCAGTGCATCGTTCACCGCCTGGCAATACCAATGCACGATTTTTTCCGGCTTCGCCGAGTGCATCATCGTGTAAGGCCGCGGTGAAATAAAGGCGTAGTCGGTTCCGACTTCATTGAGAACTTCGGAATGCTTGTGACCGCGCCACTTCGCTTCTTGAATATGTTTCTCGGTGACCACCACGCCGGCAGGACGATGAAATCCGGCGCTGTTGATCAAACCGGCCTGAAAGGTCTGGAGTTGCTCACCGGCGACGATATGATTGTGCACATCGATAATCATGATGAGATCCCTTCAATCAAATTGATTCTTGTCTATCAGAGAGCCCCATCGGCCGGCAAGGCGCTTCGATTTGGGAGTGCTGCAGCGGTGGGAGTGATGGTATTCGCAGTTGCACGATTACTCTATCACGCAAATCCTTTCTTCGTTGGCCGACGCAGCATTAAGCTTAGAATTGCGGAAATCATCAAAACGATTCCGAATATCGTAAACGAGAGTCCATACCCTCCGGTGATATCGAACAAAAATCCAAAAAAAGGCGGTCCGATCGCCGCCAGGATTTGCGAAATCAAGATTCCCATGCCGCGAATCTGGCCGAGAGAAAGTCGGCCGAAATAATCCGCCCACAAAATATCCGGTAACACCATGTTCCCACCCAGCCCGATTCCATACAGAAAAAACCCAATGTAAACACACAATAAATTGCCGCTCATGATGACGGCCAGGCCCAAGCCCAACCCTTGAACGACAAACCTGAGCATCGCCGCATACCGCGCATCGATCCGTTCAGTCAAAAAGCCCCAAGCCAGTGGTGATGCCAACTGCATAGAAGCGATCACGCTCATGACGCTCGCCGCCACAACAGCGGAATAACCTAAATCTGTGACGTAAGAATAGATGTGCAGGTTGAGACCGGTGACGCCGATGCTCGCGATGCCGAAGGTAATCGCGAGCAGCCAAAACGCCGATGTGCGAAGCGCCTCTCGTGGCGTCCACCGGACATCGTCATTGACGGTTCTTCCGCGTGGAGCAGCTTGTGCGCTGGCAACTCTATTCGGCCGCTTGGTGGGCGTAGAATCGCCGTCCGGCTGCAATCCCATGTCTTCGGGCGACTTTCTGACCACCAGCAGCGCCGGAGCGACACCCAGCACAATCGCGCCCAGTCCGAATAGCGTCCAGGTGTGACGCCAGCCGAAGATCAGGATCAGCCATGCTCCGACAACGGGCATGCAAACTTTCGCAAAGCCCACTCCCATGCTGGAAATAGCAAGAGCCCGTCCACGTTGCCGCACGAACCATCGGGCAATGACAATATTGACGACGGAGGCTCCCATCAGAGCATCGCCGACGGTGACGAGTGCCAAACGAATAAAGACAAACTGCCCGAAGCTGTCGATGTGACCGAGAAACAGATAGCCGATGCCAACTAGGGTCGTACCGACCGCCATCAAGCGTGCACCGCCATGGCGGTCGACCAATGTTCCGATCAACGGCGCCAAGCACGCCCCGATAATGCCCTCACCTGATCGCAAAAGCGAGAATACGCCGCGCGAGACGCCCAGATCCGCAGTCAGCGGTTTCAGAAACAGCGCCAGCGTGCTCGCCAGCGCAAAGGAGGAAGCGACGTTGGATAAAAAGCCAACAGCGACAATGTACCAGCCGTAAAAAATTCTCGGCTTGATCTGTTGCTCTAAACGGGCCGCATCTTCCACCTCTTCGATTTAGCAGGTATCTCCCTGTTGACGCAATTCAATCCGTGAATCGTGCAGGTTGACGGAGCTACAATGAACCTTTTGCTGATGCCAGTGTCTAAGCGAATGAAGTTTTTGCGATCAGGCGTCACCCTGGCTGTTAACATGACTTTGCTCTAGACTCCCGCGTCAAGAAAGGATTCTATGAAAAAACTTTTCGTGCTTGCCGGTGTTTTGCTTCTTTTGGCGCCATCCGCATGGCCACAGCAAGAGCGCAATCGTCCGCGCCCTCCCGCGATTACGGTGACCGGAGAAGCGCTCATCTCAGCCGAACCCGATCAGGCGCAATTGGATATCGGCGTGGTGACCCAAGCACGGACTGCTCCCGAGGCTTCGAAAGAGAATGCCGAACGCGTTACTCGAGTCTTGTCCGAGGTCAAAAAACTTCTGGGTAGAACGGATGAAGTGAAAACCAGCGGATATTCGTTGACGCCCGCGTACCGTTATCCTCAGGGTGGCAAGCCGGAAATTGTTGGTTACAACGCCAGCAACACATTACGCATTAAGACCATGAGCTTGGATCTGGTTGGCCGTTTGATCGATACCGCGATGCAGGCTGGAGCCAATAATGTGAATCGTCTGGTTTTCACGCTGAAAGACGAGCAAGCAGCTCAGCTCGAAGCGTTGCGCGCTGCTTCGCTCAAGGCGAAAAACAAAGCCGAAGTGATCGCTACCGCGCTCGGTCTTAAAGTTGTGAAGATCACGAGTGTGACAGAGGGTGAGCGAATGATCCAACCCATTGTTCGCCAAGTCACCGCCATGCGAGCGGAAGCGGCACCGGCGCAGACTCCGATCGAAGCCGGAACGGTTGACGTGCGCTCGACGGTGTCAATGACCGTTGAAGTAACCGGGCAGTAGCAGGAGTATTGGTTCCGATAACCCGTTACTCCAAGACTCCATCACTCCATTACTCGAAATCCCCTATCCCTGAAACCGCCCCGGGTCTTTGTAGTAATGCTTGTAATACCAGTCCGCGATCTCCCACCCGGTGGTGCGCCAGACTCCTTCATGGGAGCACATGTAATCGAGAGCTTTGTCCAGATACTTGATGCGAAAGGGCATACCGATCACAAACGGATGAAGCGGCAAACAAAGTACTCGCCCGCCTGATTCGCTATCCTTGTACAAGGTGTCGAAATGATCGCAAACCAATCGGTAATACTGCTCGGGCGTGTGGTTTTCACGGATGAAAACGCGAATGTCATTAACGCCGAGCTCATATGGCACAACAACCATTCGTCCGCTCTTGACCCGCATGGGCGTCGGCTGTTCATCGTTGCCCCAATCGCAGACATATTCGAAGCCTTCAGCCGCCAGATGATCGGGTGTGTCGAAAGTCTCGCCCAATCCTGGCCCGAGCCAACCTTTCGGAGTCTTGCCGGTCGCGCTGGTGATTATCTCTTTCACTTTGTGAATGATCGAGCGCTCTTCCTCCGGCGGATAATCGATCATCGAGATACTGTTGGTCATGCCGTGGCCGAGCCATTCCCAATGCCGCTTGTTGCCTTCCTCGATAATCGGCGGATGTTGCTCGCAGACTTCCGCGTTGAGTAAAACGCTCGCGCGAATGTTGTACTTGTCGAGCACGTCCATGATTCGAAATACGCCCACGCGCGCGCCGTAATCGCGCAGCGTATAGCCCGGCACATCCGGCGCGTGATTACTTCCTGAGCCGCGTATCGGCATGTTGAAATGAAAGTATTCGATATTCGGCGCCACCCAGAGAGCGATTCGGCCGTGATCGGGCCATTCGATTCTGGGCCGGCGAATTATCGGTGCATAGTCGTAGCGACGATTTTCCATAGCTCTATTTACCTCCGCGAACGGATCACTAACTCTCTCGTCCTTGCAGCCTATGCTAGGTGCCAAATAGGCGTCAACCCGAGATATCCGGGAGCTCAAAGAGTAACCTCTTGACGACGGTTCACCAATTGTCCTAGCGTAGGCGCGAATTTGGATGTCTGAATAGCAACGGGTGGGATCTGTGCATGATGTTTTCTGGCGGTTCGGTGGATTTTTTAAGTTTAAACGGATGAGCACGATCCAAGCAGAGAACAATAGAAAGGAGAGACTGCCAAGAGACATGGCATCCCATTTTTGGGCCTAGTCGAAGCGATCTAGTTCTAAGTTTTGCCAACTGGAAGAAAAGCATCCGAACTGCAGTCGAACGACTAAGACATTAACCAGGAGGAAAATTATGGCAGCAATCAACGTTTCGGGAAAAGAACTACGGCGTGTGGTCATTGCCGCATCGGTCGGCAACATCATCGAGTGGTACGATTTCTACATCTTCGGCAGCCTGGCCTCGATCCTCGCAGTCAAGTTCTTCGAGAAGAGCCACCCGGTCGCGGCCTTCCTCAGCACCGTGGCGATCTTCTCGGTCGGCTTCCTGATCCGGCCGCTGGGGGCGTTTCTCTTCGGCTGGCTCGGCGATAAGGTGGGCCGGAAGTATACCTTCATCGTCACTCTGACCGGCATGGGCGTGGGGACGGCCCTCATCGGCTTTGTTCCGAGCTATGCCACGATCGGACTCGCGGCAGCCTTCATCCTCTTCGCCCTCCGCCTGATTCAGGGCCTCTGCCTCGGCGGTGAGTACGGCGGCGCGATTACCTACGTCGCCGAGCATATTGAGGACAAGCATCGCGGCTACTACACCGGCTGGCTCCAGACGTCCCCGACGCTCGGCATCGTCGTCTCGCTGGCCGTGATCATCGGCACGCGGACCTATCTGGGCTTAGACGCCTTCCAGGACTGGGGCTGGCGCGTACCATTCATCATCTCGCTCCTCCTGGTCGCAATCGCTATCTGGATCCGGCTCTCGCTCGGTGAAACGCCGATCTTCCAGGACATCAAGGCAAGGGGTCGAACCGCGACCAATCCGTGGCGCGAGGCTTTCATGAGCAGCAATTTAAAGTACGTGGTCATCGCCAGCGTGGTCGTGCTGGGGCAGGGATGCGTCTGGTACAGCGGCCAGTTCTGGGCGTTGTTTTACCTCCAATCGGTCAAGAAGCTCGACGTGCTCACCTCTAGCTACATCATCGCCATCGCGCTCCTGATCGCTACCCCGACACTGATCTTCTGGGGCTGGCTCTCGGACAAGATCGGCCGGAAGCCGATCATCCTCGGCGGCATGCTGCTGGCATCCCTGACGTACTACCCGCTCTATAGTGCGCTCGGGACGTATGCTGATCCCAAGTCCCTCAACTTCTGGATGTCGGTCTTTATCGTGGTGATCCTGGTGAATTACGTCGGGATGACCTACGGCCCGATCGGGGCATTCCTGGCGGAGTTCTTCCCCTCGCGCATCCGCTACACCTCCGTGTCAGTGCCCTATCACATCGGCAACGGCTGGGGCGGCGGTCTCGTGCCGATCGTCACCACAGCGGCCTACGCCAAGGCGGTGGAGAACGGCTCTAGCGATCCCCTCTTCTGGGCCCTAGTCTATCCCATCGCGATTCCCGCGATCATGTTCGTGATCGCCATCTTCACGATGCCGGAGACGCGCAAACACAGTATCTGGGAGGAAGGTGCCATCGAGGCGACTCGGCGTCCCGCTTAGCTACAGGTTCGCGAGCGCAAGTAAAAAAAAGGGGCGGAATCACTTCCGCCCCTTTTTTCGTCCGTAATAAATACCAGCTTATAAAAACTTTCCCACAAGAAATTGGCTGATCTCTTCTGAACCTTCCAGCGGTTTGCCATCGACCACGAGCACCGGCACAGTCTTGCCGCCGCAAAGCGCAATCAACTCGTTTTCATATTTAGGATTCTCCCGAATATTTTTTTTAACGATCTTATCTTCGCAATGAAGATTGGTCATGCAGTTGAGCACGCTCTGAGAAAAGCCGCATTCATTGTAGAAATACAGTTCCAACGCCATCTTATCCCTTGTTGACTTTCTGAGCTTCGGCCAGCAATTCCTTGGGATTTCGTTCACCGGCTGGCGTCACTGACTTCGCATAGCGAACGACTCCCTGCTTGTCGATGATCACCGTAGCGCGATCCGTGATGCCTTTGTCTTCCAGAAAAACTCCATATTTTTTTGCCATTTCTCCCTTGGGATGAAAATCCTGCAGTAGCGGAAAGGAAACTCCACCGCATGATTTCGCCCAATTATCGTGAGAAAATCGGCTATCGACGCTCACACCCATAACTTGGGTGTCGCAGGCCTTAAACTCCTCTTTCAGAGCTTCCAGACCTGGAATTTCCTTGGTTCAAGTCGGTGTCCAGTCGAGCGGGTAGAACACCAACATGACGTTTTTTTGCCCTTTGAACTGCGACAGCGTGAACTTGGTTCCGCCCAAGTGGCTCGCCAATTCGAAGTCCGGGGCCTGCTTACCAACTTCGATCATGATCACTCCTTAGTAAGTATTTCGACCGCCCGAGTGAACGGTCAATCTTCAATATAAACGGTCGGACACTATTTTCAATCTTGCTCGGGAAATTACCGGCTACAACTCCATCGGAAGTGAGGGCGAAAACCAGGATCTGCTAGCCTTTCCAAGGAACGTGGTTTTGGTCGTTCAAGGTTGCTGCCCAACGAGAATACCCCCATCCAATTTTACCCTCCGACAACTCTTCGTCTACATGGCCCCATGCTTCGTCGTTGTAATCGCCTAACGGCTTATCTCTTCACCTCTGCTGCTTGACTATCCCCTACGGCCTGGTGCCTAATGGCTATCAGTAAGGAGGTTTCCATGGGAACATTCAAGATCGAAGGCGTCACCCACTGGTCTATTCCGGTCAACAACTTAAAGGAATCCGAGGACTTTTATGGCGGATTGCTCGGGCTAGAACCGATCGGGCGTCTTAGTAATAACGTGATGTCCTGCTTCAATGTCGGCGATCACAATATACTTTTGTGCGAGCGGGAAAAGCCGCAGGATAAATCCATCGTCGAAGACCGAGTGCATCATTCTTTCACGGTAAGCCCAGAAGGTTTCATGCAAGCTTGCAAAACGCTTCACGAGCGAAACATTCCGATTGTCGAACTCGAATACCGGGCCAAAGGCCATTTCACCGGGCGTGAGCTCTATTTTTACGACCCCAGCGGGAACCGTCTCGAAATCCGCGATCCCACCTGGAAGAAGGGAATGCCAGAACCGCTCTACGAGGAGATTGTGAACTCATAAGTTTACGATCCGACCTCATCGTCGTCGATGAGGTGCCGCCACATCCGATAGCGTTCGAAATGCATTCTCGTCGACTTCTTCCCGCCGGCAACTTATTGACCGCGGCAAAAATTCAGTGATAGAAACCTCGTTAAATCTAAGAAGGACGGTGCATGGATATTCGACCGACTGAAATTCTCACGCAACAATACGGAAATTTGATTCCGCTCAAGCGACTGTTCGACGGTAAGCCGCGCAGTATTCTTTTCGATGCGACCAAGTGCATTGGCTGCCGCCATTGCGTCCAGGCGTGCAAAGACTGGAACGAGCACGATCGCACCAGCCTTTATGAGCTGTCGTCGACCAATTGGATCACCATGGAACCGCCGGTACTCGAAGGACTCTCGCCGATTTGGGCACGCAATAGCTGCATGCATTGCAACTTCGCCGCCTGCGCGGCCGTATGCCCGGTCGAAGCGATCACCAAGTATGAAGAAGGACCGGTCGTTATCGATCAAGCCGCGTGCATCGGTTGCGAATACTGCATCCACGCCTGCCCTTGGGAAGTAATCACCAAAAACGACATCACCGGAAAAGCCAGCAAGTGCACCATGTGCAGCGATCGTATCAGGGAGGACAAGCAGCCCTTCTGCGTGCAGGCGTGCCCCGCGAGCGCTCTCGACTTCGGGTTGTCCGAAGAAATCACCACGAAGGCAGCGCAGCAGGCCGCAGCCGTCGGGGGTTATATCTACGGCGATAAAGAAGTCGGCGGCGGGAGCGTGGTGTATGTGCTGAAAGAACGCAAGGAAAGATACGGCGTCCGTGATATTTCCCAGGAAAAGTTTCCCAAGCACAGGATACCGCTTGCTTTGATGCTCAAAGATCTATTTACTCCCCGCTGCGGCATATCGGGCAAAATGCGCGCGCTTTGGCTCGCGCTGGTACATCCCCGCCGACTGCTATATCGGTATTTCTCGTGATCCTGACATATATTGAATCTGCATGCGGTCCTTCCGCTCCGACTGTCATCCCGAGGCGAAGCCGAAGGATCTGGTATTTTCCACGCCGCGACACCACGAGATGCTTCGCATAGCTCAGCATGACATCCGAGCCGTTTTGCGAGTTGCTGCCGCGATCGCCTGTCTATTCCTAGCATCTTCCGTCCGCGCCGAAAAAATTCGCACCGCTGTCCCGCAAGCAAACCTGAATTATCTCTCGATTTACACCGCTGACGCCAAAGGCTTCTTCAGAGACGAAGGCCTTGATAATGAAACCGTCGTCATCTCCGGACCGCTTTCGATCGCTGCCTTGTTGAGCGGCGATGTCGATTACAGCGGCGCCGGCGGTAGCGGCATGCGCGCGGCCCTGAAAGGGGCGCCGATCAAAGGCATCATGTTTCAAGCCGACAAGGTCACGTTCTATCTCGTCGTCGATCAAACGATCAAAAGCGCGGGTGATCTGAAGGGCAAAAAAATCGCCATCGGCAGTCCGGGCGACACCCAAGATCGGATCATGACCATGTTCGCCGAGCGCGCCGGTGTGGCAGCACGGGACATCATCCGAATATCCATGGGAGCGGATACCAATACCCGGGTAATGGCCGTGAAAAGCGGCGCGGCGAACGCGACCACTGTTGATCCAGGCGGTTTGATATTCGCGAAAAAGGAAGGCCTCACATCATTGGGTTTTCTCGGGGATCTATTTCCCATGCCTTTCCAGGGCTTTGTCACCGTTGAAAAAACGCTCCGCGACAATCCCGGACAAATCAAACGGTGGCTCAGGGGTGTTCTGCGTGGATTGATGTTCGTGCGCGATCGACCGGAGGAGGCAGTGAAGATCGGCGGCAAAAAGCTCCAGCTCGGAAACGCCACACAGTCGATGATGATTGAAGGCGTAAAGAATTACATACGTGCATTGTCCCCCGGCGTGCCTGGATTGCCGACGCAGGAAGGCATCAGAAATTTTCTGGAATACGACATCAGAATCCCGCTGCAGCTTAAAGAAAGTGTTCCGCCCGAGCGCTTACTCTCGCTGCAGCTGGTTGGGGAAGTCGTGAAGGAATTAGAAGGAACACAAAGGAGAATGGCACAATGAGTTCGGAGAAGGATCTGCGTGAGCAACTTGCCCTGTGTACTCGCATCTTCGCAATGCAAGGCATGATCGGCGTCTTTGGCCATGTCAGCGTCTACCAGCCCGAAACAAAAACTGTGTTTATTACCCCAGGTATGGGCTCGGACAAGGGCAATCTGCGCCCGGAGCAAATGGTCCCGACAGACCTGGAAGGAAAGCCGATTTCGGGCACGGAAGGACCGCCGGTAGAATGGCCAATTCATACCGCTCTGCATGGAGCGCGCGCTGACGCATTGGCAGTCGCGCATTTGCACACGCCGCATGCGACGCTCTTCGCGATCGCTAAACGCGAGTTTCGGCCGGTCACATTACAGGGCGCGATCTTCAATGAAGGGGTCCCCCTCTATCCTGAGGCGCAGTTGATCACCAATCCGCAACGCGGTAGCACCCTGCTAAAGGTGATCGGCAAACACCGCGCCGCTTTGTTGCGCGGCCATGGCATCGTCGTCGTGGGGCAAAATCTCCAGGAAGTTCTTTATACGGCGTTGGTCCTGGAAGACGATACGAAGAAAACTTTACAAGCTGCGACGCTTGGGGAAGTCGGCACGCTCAGCGATCAGGAGTGCCGTGCTTTTGGCGCCGAGATCGCGCTCGAACGCCGGGCGCAACGCGCGTGGAACTATTTCGCCAGCCTCGAGGCGCGTTGGGATCGTCAACCCGGCACGGGCCGGAGTGAGTTGTTCCCCTAATTCAGACGAATAAGTTCAAGCCGTTCAAACGATCCAAATCGTTGAAACCGCTTTAATCTCCGGAACGATTTGAAAGGCTTCAACGGTTCGAACGAGTTGAACGGAGGAAGCAGTCATGAACGAACACGTCAGACTTTACGCCGGCACACAACATGGACTGATCATTTGGCGTTCCGTAAGTGCCGGTTGGCAGCAGATCGCGCGCCATTTCGAGAACGGCATTATTGACTCGATCCACGGCTGCAAGCAGTCACCGGAAAAAGTCTTTGTCGGCGTGACTCACGACGGCCTTTATCGGACGTCCGATGGCGGCAAGAACTGGGGAAAGGTGCTCGACGGCGATATCCGATCGGTCAGCGTGGACCCAACGGACGACGACGTGATTTACGCGGGCGTCGAGCCGGTCGGATTGTTTCGCAGCGAAGACGGAGGCGATCGTTGGCAGGAAATCACATCATTAAAAAGCATGCCGCAATCGGTTCGCAAGAACTGGTGGTATCCGCAACCGCCGCATCATGGCCATGTTCGCAATATTCATGTTCATCCGGATGATCCGCGGACTCTGTATCTCTGTCTCGAGCACGGCGGGATTGTGCGCAGCTTCGATCGCGGCGAGAGCTGGCAGGACGTCAGCAAAGGCATCGATTACCTCGATATCCATGTGATTGCGAATTTCCCGACGCTGAGGGATCGCTATTTCGTCGCCAGCGCGCGGGGTTTTTTCACCAGCGACAAACCGGAAATCGGCTGGGTACGAGCTGAGAACGGCCTCACGCGCGACTATTTTCACGATTTTGTTTTTCTCGAGCCGGAATCGGCAAGCGAATCGCCAGCGATGTTGATTGCAACGGCCGACGGTTCACCTGGATTCTGGCGCAGAGAAAATCGCGGTGCGCGCGCGCTGCCATCTTTAAAAGCACCGATGGACGGCATCGTGGACGCGAATCACTGAAGGGCTCGCGGATGGTCTCGACTCGATGATCTGGGCCTTGGTGCACCATCCGACGGATAGTCGCGCTGTTTTTGCCGGCTTTGGCGACGTCGCCCGTGGCCACGCCTCCGGCGCTGGGGGCGCCGGGGATCTGATGATCAGCCGCGACTTGGGCAACAGTTGGGAACGGCTGGACATCGAATTACCTGGCGACCGTGTGCTATGGCAGCGGCGGATTAATTCAAGCGCTGCGCGGTTCGTTGATACCGTTCACAAGGTTCAACTCGTTCAATCCGTTCAAACCGTTCCGGATGTTCAAAACGTTTTGAACGATTTGAACTGCTTGAACGTTGAACCAGTGGAGTGACACAATGGCAAGAGCACGTTCAGATTACGGAAATTTTTTTCCGACCCAACGCCAAACCTGCCTTCCCGGCGGTTACATGGGAAAAATTTTGCGCGTCGATATGAGCGCGGGCAGCCTCACCGACCTGAACCTTCCCGAGGAATCGCTGCTGCGCAAATATTGGGGCGGGCAGCTTTTCGCCGAATATGTGCTCCTGAACGAATTACCTCTCGAAATCGATCCCTACGATTCGCGCAATATCATCGTCGGTATGACCGGTCCGGTCACCGGCACGGGCTTTACTCCCGGCGGAACGAAGATGTGCTTCGTTTACTTGAGTCCGGCCACGCGCTACACGCTTGGACGGGGCGCCACGAGCGGCTACTTCGGCACATCGCTCAAAGCGGCCGGGTACGACGGCATGATTATCAGCGGCAGCGCGCAAACGCCCAAATATCTCTACATCGGCGAAGATAAAGTCGAACTCCGCGACGCGAGCCATGTCTGGGGCAAGGGCATCCGTGACACCGAAGATATTCTGCGAAGAGAGTCAGGCCATCAAGACGCGCGCGTTGGCTCGATCGGGCCGGCCGGCGAAAACCTGATTCGTGCGGCGATGCTGGTCAACGATTACAATCACACGGCGGCGCACGGTCTCGGCGCGGT
>Ga0075434_100000770_pt1 | contig 25331 bp, 21 predicted proteins | sample RhiMethybrSRZTD3_FD_75298 | JGI IMG/M metagenome (GOLD analysis project Ga0075434, IMG submission 75298) | Populus rhizosphere microbial communities from Tennessee, USA - Rhizosphere MetaG P. TD hybrid SRZTD3 | ecosystem: Host-associated > Plants > Roots > Rhizosphere > Soil | place: USA... | reverse complement strand
GCAAGCGCCGCGGCTGTCGCGCTAGGAAACACTATCCAAAACCCATCGCCTTCCAGCTTGACGACGCGACCGTCGCGCACCGAAGCCAGCCGCGAAACAAACTGGCGATGCTCGCTAAGCAGCGCATCCAGATCCACGTCCGGAAGTTCTCGGAATCTCACTGTAGAACCCTGGACGTCGGTCTTCATGATGACCGTCGTGCGCAAGGTAGCCATCACTTCCCATAGCTCCTTGTTCCGGAGATATCCGTCGCCCTAACCAGGCTAACTACAACTTTGACGGCCGACCTTCCCACATAGTTATGATTGACCGGGTGCTGGCCTCAGTTGGTGCCGACGCGATTCAGGGAGCCACGGTACACAGGAGAGCGGCCGCCCACGGGTGTCGGCCGTCGAGCAGCGCCGGAAGGCGCGCGAGCGGCGTCGCCAGTACCGCCACCGACAGAAGAAGCGTGTCTAGTCCTCATGAACCTTGATGCCAGTGACCCACACGCGGGCCGGCGCTTGGACAAAAAAACGCAGGTCTACTTGGTCTGTGTCGCCGGTCTCAAACCCGCACGTCTTTTTCTCCCACGTGTTCAGCTTCTCCATTTCTACGATCTCGCAGGGTCGCCAGTTTAAGAGCGCAGTGAGTCTCAGGGCGCCAGGTGTGTAGCTCTCTGCTCGCACCAGGAAGGTGGCTCGGTAGTTGTGGTGGGGCTTCAGATTGCACAAGCGCTGAGACAACGTGCCAAAGCGATTCCGACCTTCATCGGCACGAAACTCGATCTTGAATGCGTGGCGTCCACCGAGGCCTAGGACGCCTCCGCGAACGTAATCGAGCTGACCATTCGAGTCCGGCACAGGATCGGTTTCGGCTGGTCGAGCAGGCCTTGGCATGTGCAAGATGTAGGGGTAATGCGCCATCGCCTTCTTGTAGCTCTCGATCGTCTCCCTTGTGTCCCAATTGCCATTGCGCAGCAGATCTTCGTAGTAACCAGTACCCCAATGTCTGTTCGCGTCTGTGAACGAACCATTCAGGATTAGATTTTCGCCGCTCCACCAGAGGAAGAGAAAGACCACACCGGAAAGCGCGCCCCCGCCGAGGCGCGCCCAGAACCAGGCCGCCCGAGCCCATTCGCGATTCTGAAGCTCTGCCGGAACTAGCTCCTGACCGAGACTGATCGCCGCCGCCACTGCGACCGCGAGCAGGAAACCCTTAAGACTCGATTCGTAGATCTGAAGGAGATTCGCTAACGTATCCACGCTGTCCCCCTCGCGACATGTCCATCGACCATCGCGCTAGGTCGGCAACGGCAGGTTGTGAATCTTTCTGAGATGGGTTCGGAGATCATCAGCAATGAGACTGAGTTGAGCGTGGGCTCGCGCAAATGTGACCCGCTCGACCAGCCTTTGCCGAATCTCCCATCGCCTTCGCTTCGGGTTCAACGATGGAGGGCCCGGCTCCTCGTGCGTGGCATTGTCGCGCAGCATGACGTGAAACCACTCAGATGGGCGACTGGCTCGAGAGTCGGAGTCGACGAACTGCGGACTCCCGCGAAAGAATGCCCGACAGTCGCGGTATTCCAGCCTGCCAGCATTCGCTGCAGACAGGACAGCATCGATGGACGCCAGGCGAATTGCGGCCGAGGCCAGATGTGCCCCTAGCATGATGTCACGTCGCGTCACGGTGGATACCGCTGGACCTGATGCCGACCCTGCCTTGGTCGAGCCGAGGTGCGCGTGCTGCCCAGCTGCGCGCCGCGCCAGGCGGAGGTAGTCGCGCGCAACGAGCATTAGCTGGACGATCTCCCGTCTCTGACTGACTGATAGGTGAGAACCCGGAGATCGTACGGCCACGGAGGAATCATAACGTGCTGGGGCGTCCCGGCGGGTCCAGACAAGCAAAAACAGCCTGCGCGCATGCGATCCTTAGTCGTGCTGCGTCACTTTCCTCCTACTGTCCGACGAAGCGGTCCGCTTCGAATCACCGGCACCGTTCCCGATCGGAATCATTTCTTTCTGGCCTTCGCTGGCCAACTCACCCGGATCGTTAGGTCTGGGCGGGAGCTACCGCAGTTTCTGCTTTGACCAACGCGCAGCCGCGGCCCGCCGCGCATGGGCACGCCGCGCCTCAGCCGACACGCCTTCCCAGCGCGCCTTTCCACCTTGAGGGCCGCCCTTCTTGCCGCCGATGCGGCCGAGCGCGCGCAGTGCCTCGCGGACCGCTGGATCGAGCTTGCGACGTGATGCCACCGGACGCGACTCTAGCACATCAACGTAGTCGCTTGACTAGCAAGTAGGCCTTCTTGCATAATCAACACCCCTCGCATTGGGCGGAGGTAGGCAATGAACAACTAACGACGGAGGGATAGCCAATGGCGAAGGTCCGGCAGCGAACCTGGAAGATCCCTGGCCAGCGCACCCAACGCAAAGCGTGGGGCTTCGTGACGGTCGGAGAGGACGGAAAGCAAATCCGCGTGTTCCGCTCCGACTGGTCGAGGGAGGACGCGGAGAAGGCGCTCGCGGAGCGGACGCTCAAGACCGAGACGCCGAGGCCGACTGTCACGAGCACCACGTTTGCGCAGGCCGTCGAGCGGTATCTGGCGGCGAAGGTGCGGAAGCGCACGTTAACCGAGGACGAGCGGCTCCTCGGCCACCTCAAGGAGCACTTCGGTGAGGACACCGCGCTTGCCCAGATCACAGCAAGTCGGATAAGCGAGTACAAGGACCATCGCCTCGCGGCCGTCTCAGGCGCGACCGTCAATCGCGCGCTTGCGCTGCTACGACATCTCCTACGGCTGGCGCACGAGGAGTGGGAGGTGCTCGACGCGGTGCCTCGGATCCGACTGGAGAAGGAGAGCGAGGGCCGCCTGCGGTGGCTGACGCCAGAAGATGCGACCCGGCTACTCCGCGTCTGTCGGGACTCGCGGAACACCGATCTGCTGGACCTTGTCGAGTTCGCGCTGTTCACCGGCATGCGCCGCGGTGAGGTGCTTGGGCTGACCTGGGAGCGCGTGGACCGGGCGAGGGGAGTCGTCCTGCTTGACATCACGAAGAACAGCCGGCGGCGTGAGGTGCCGCTGAACAGCCGGGCTGACGCCGTGCTGGCCCGCCGTGGCTCGAAGAGCACCGGCCTGGTCTTTGGCGTTCTGCGCTGGAATCACTTCCGCACCGCATGGGATCTGGCCGTGGAGCGTGCGAAACTGGTGGACTTCCACTTCCACGATCTGCGGCACACTTTCGCGTCCTGGGCCGTCCAGCGGGGTGCGACCCTGCAGGAGGTGAAAGATTTGCTTGGGCATTCGTCGCTGGCAATGGTGATGCGCTACGCTCACCTCTCGCCCGAACACCTCCGCACCGCCGTCGCCCGCCTTGATGCGACCCTGCCAACTGAGACCGCCGTACAAATCACACAAAGAATCACACATGAGCCCGTTCGTGTATCGTAAGTGCCTGACGCGCCTGTAGCTCAGTTGGATAGAGCATCGGACTTCTAATCCGAGGGTCGCAGGTTCGACTCCTGCCAGGCGCACCAACTACGACGGCTACTTCGAGAGCAGTTCTCCCTCGGTCACTACCTCTTGCGCTGAAGCTTGCGCTGAAAGTTCGGTGGGTCCGAACAGAGCGGCATCGAGCGGTGCGGAGGTGTTCTGGCATCGCCACTGGGTTGAGACCCACGACTCGAACGTCCACGTTGAGCCGGACGAGATCGTCGATGAGCGGCCGCAGCCGTTCGGGCTGGCCATCCGCAAAGCGAAGGTCGATGACAAGACTCTGCCCCAACCCATAGCCGCGCTCGCGGAGGCCACCTTCCAGAGCGTGAATCAGCCGGCACTACAGTCTCCCGCGGAGGTACCCACGGCACCCCACGCGGTACACCCGCCCCGTCTGCTGCGCCTCGGCAGCGAGCGGCGCGGCCAGCGTTCCCAGCGCGAGCCCGCAGAGGAGCGTGCGCCGGTGCATCACTCGATCACTTGATGCGCCCGCAGCAGCAGCGTCTGCGGAATGCTCAAGCCGAGTGCCTTCGCGGTCTTCATGTTGATGAGTAACTCGAACTTCGTGGGTTGCTCGACGGGAAGATCAGCGGGCTTGGCGCCCTTCAGAATGCGGTCCACATAAGAGGCGGCGCGTCGCGACTGATCTGCGAAGTCCGGGCCATAGGACATGAGGCCCCCAGCATTCACGAACTCTCGGCGGGCTGAGATCGTCGGGATAGGGTCGGCGAGTAGGTTTACGAGTTCTTCGAAGAGCCGTACCTGTCACATCACGCCTGAGACATGATGCCGGCACCTCGGGCGTTCTGAGGGCCGGTGTTGTCGCGTCTACGACACGCCCGGCGACGACGGCACGGGCTCAGGATTCGTCCCACCGTGGCGCCAGGTGGTGCCGGTCGGGCAGAGCATCGTCGAACCGCACCTCGATGGCCGGCTTGCCGTCGTGGCGGATGGTGAACCTGGCTCCGTCGCCGGCTATGTACACCGGTGAATGCTGGGGCGCGTGGGCGAGGGCGAGCTTCATCGCGCCCGCAATCGTGCGCTCGCTGCCGAGCGATGTACAGATTGGGCAGCTGATCTCAAATGCCATTCGTTCAACCCTCCTGATATTCCATGATCGCTGAGGGTAGCCCGAATAGCCCAGCTCTGTAGCTATCGCGATAGAGCCCGCGGTGATTCCGGAAAAGTGTTGTTGTGACGCGCGCTTTCATCTTGACGGCGTCGTCGGGGAGGAGCACGATCGCGCACTACTTCATAGAGGCATGGGGGTGCCGATCGTGATCTCGGTGAGAGCCGATCGAGTCATGTCGGGTGTCCTTGTTGCCGGATTGTTGACCGAAACAATGAGGCTCGAAAGAAGCCGGCGCGAATGAACCTCGGGCTGGCCATTTGGATCCTGCTGGCCCCAGCCGCGGACTGGTCGTGGACCATCCTGGATGGCCCCTTCGAATCGGCCAAGACCTGCGAAGCGCGACGCGAGGCACGGTTGGACGCGAACACCACACTCTGCGCGAGACTTCCCACAATGCAGCATCAGGAGGACACTCCGCCGAGTAGCGGACGAGTACCATCATGGGGAACGGGCGGGCTGGCGGTCAGTACTCGATGACCGGCAGCAGCCGCTTGAGGCTCTCAAGCATCGCCTGCACGCTAGCGGCGTTTTCGATCGCGATCACCTCGGCCGATTCAAGGAGGGAATGCGGAGCAAGTCCGCGTCCGCCTCTTCGGGCGTGCCCCATCGTTCAAACACGACGCCATACGAGCACGCAACCGACATGAAGCGTGTGCTGCGCTCGCTCCACGCCCGGGATCGCAAACACTTCACCCCACTACGTCAGCTCCGCCGCCGCCTTCTCCAGCCAGTAGGTCATCCCCATCTCGCCGTACATCGCCGTCGCGGTGACGAGGTGCTCCTGCGCCTGCTCGCGCTTTCCCGTGCGGCGGTAGAGCTTGCCGAGGCCGAGGTGGCAGTGGGCGACGAGCGGGCGCATGCTCAGTTCGCCGGCGAGCGCCAGCGCCTCGCGGTAGGAGTGTTCGGCGGCTTTGTCGTCGTCTTCGGCGGTAGACGCGACGTCACCGGCGAGGCAGAGTGCGTGGGCCTCGCCGGCCCGGGCCTCCGCCCGGCGGGTCGACGCGAGTGCCTCTCGAGCGCAGCTGGCCGCGTCGTCGATCCGCCCGGTGGAGAGGTAAATCATCCCTGCGAATGGAAGAATGCGCGCAGCCCATCGTGTGCCACGGCGGTCACCTTCGACGGCGCCCGTGACTAGAGAGAGCGCCTCGTCGCCCCGGGCGCTGAGCGCGTACGCGGCAGCGAGGGTCGTGGCGGCAGACGGCACGCGGGCGAAATACCACGTCCGGCACAGGTCGAGGCACTGCTCGAGCACGCGGGTCGCGCGTGGGAGTTCCCCGCGACGAAGGAGGACAACTCCCAGGCTGAACAATCCGATGGATAGCGTGTACGGATGATCGACCGCTTCGGCAATGCGCACACCGGCCTCGGCGTGCGCGAGAGCCTCGTTGAACCGGCCGAGCTCGGAGAGCACCTCGGCGAGGCGGCTCTCCGAGAGTGCTGACTGGATGGCCGGCGCGCCGAAGCGCTCGTAGCGGAGATCGCCCTCCAACGCGACATTCCGCTCGAGAAAGGTGATCGCCTCTCCGAATTCACCTCTACCGGCGTGCGCCATGCCCAGGAAAGTCGTGGCGACCACCTCGATCGAGCGATCACCAAGGGTGTGGGCGATGCTGAGGGCCTCCTGGCCGAATCTGACGGCCTCGGCGTACTTGTCGGCCCCCAGGCACTGGATCACCATGAACGTGGCGATCCGCGCAAGCCGGCGATGGTCGCCGAGCGTCCTGGCCAGAACCTCCGCCTCGTGGAGGTGCTCCCCCATGCGCGCCCGATCATCGAAGGAGTTGAGCGCGTTCCGAATTTCGATGTGAATGTCGATGCTCTGCTCGGTTGTCTCCCGGCTCTCGGGGAGATGGCGGAGGGCCGCGAGCGCCTGTTCCAAGTGCGCGATCGCCTCGCGGTACGCGGTTCGTGCCATGGCCCGAAGCCCGGCCTGACGGAGATAGACGACGGCTTTCTCCCACAACTCTCCGCGCAGGGCGTGGTAGGCGAGCCGTTCGGCGTGCTCGGAGATGCGCTCGCTCGAGAGCCGCTCGATGGCTTCGGCGGTGCGAGCGTGAAGACTGCGCCGTTGTTCGCTGAGCAGCCCTTGGTACGTCACCTCGTGAGTCAGCGCGTGCTTGAACGTATATTCGACATCCGGAAAGAGGCGGATCTCGTAGAGGAGCTCCGCGGCCTGAAGGCGCGCGAGCCCGGCGTGGACCTCCTCCTCCGGGACAGCGGCGATGGCCATGAGGAGTGGCATGGATACGTCTTTGCCGACGACCGCCGCCGCCTGGAGAAGACGCTTGGCTTCTGGCGTCAAACGGTTGACGCGTGCGGCGAGGATGGCCTGGACTGTCGCGGGAAGCGTCAGGTGCTCGACTGGCCGGGTGAGACGGAAAGCACCATGCTCCACAACCAGGGCCCCGGTCTCCATCAGACCTCGCACGCTCTCCTCCAGGAAGAGGGGATTCGCGTCCGTCCGCTCGACCAGAAGCCTCTTGAGCGGCGCGAGCGCCACGTCGGTGCCCAGAAGGGCGTCGAGCAGCTCGTCAGCGCTCTCGGGCGGCAGCGGATCGATCCGGAGCTGACGGTAGTAGGTCTTGCCGCCCCAGGTGTGCTGGTACTCGGGGCGGTAGCTGACGAATAGCAGAACGCGATGACTCGGGAGACTCTCGACAAGGGTGTCGAGGACTGCCTGCGTCTCAGAATCGATCCAGTGGAGATCCTCAAACACGAGGATGACCGGGCGGTGGATACTTCCCTCAAGGAGCAGCAGCTTCACCGCCTCCAGCGTCCGGCGCCGCTTCTGTTGCGGATCGAGCGTTTGCCACTGTGCATCGGCGACGGCCACATCAAGGAGCGCGAGCAGGGCGGCGGCCGCGGGCGCCAGCCCTTGGTCGAGCGACAGCAGCTTCTCCGTTATTCGCTCCCTGACGGTGTCCACGCCGTCGCGCGGATCGATCTGGAAGTACCTCTTCAGCAGGTCGATGACCGGAAGATAGGGCATCGCCTTACTGTAGGAGGCCGCGCTGGTGACAAGGATCAGCCCGTCCTGGGCGCGGCGGGACTTGATGAACTCCCACAAGAGCCGTGACTTCCCGACGCCGGCCTCGCCCACGACAGCCACGATCTGACCGTGGCCCCCCTGGGCCTGCTCGAGCGCTCGGGCGAAATGCTCCAACTCGCGGCCCCGACCCACGAACGGCGTGAGCCGTTCACCGAGCCCCAGCCCTGTTTGCTCGAGACCCAAGAGCTGATAGGCCCTTCCGGCCATTTCATCGCCGACTGGGCAGGCCGAGAGCACAAAGCGTCGTTCGAGAAACGGGCGCGTCGCCTCGCTCACGAGCACGGTCCCCGCTTCGGCGCTCGACATGAACGCCTCCAGCAGCTGCAACGCCTCGCGTTTCGCCGCATGGTCGACTCGTGCCGCACTGCCGACCCAAGCGACCAAGACCTCGGCGACGTGGAGACCAATGTAGAGTCTGGGAGACTCCGCTGAGCGGCTCCGGAAGCGCTCTGCGACCCTCTGCATGGCCAGGGCCGCATGCGCCGCCCTGCGGGGGGCGTCCTCGATCGGCTCCAGCCCGAACACCGCCACGAGTTCTGCCGGGCTCATCTCCTCGACCTGGCCGCCGAAACTCTCGATCTTCTCCACGAATGGTTCGAGCGCGGCGCCCACGGCGGAGACACCGGTCCCCGGCGTCGCCGAGACGAGGTCAGCCCGGAGCAGGGCGACGTGCCGACGCTCCCACTGCACATGGGCAATCCTTGCGACGGGCGCGGGCTCGATCGTAGGGCTCACTGGCTCGGGCGGCGGGGGCGGGTCGGCCGTCGCCGACGGCGTCTGGAGTCCGTACTTCTTGAGGCGGTACCGCAGGATGTTGCGTGTGATCCCGAGCCGGTCCGCCGCGTGGGAGATGTTCCCGCGTGTTTCGTGGAGCGCCTCGCGAATACGCGCTTGCTCGACTTCTCTCACCTCGTGCTCGAGGGAAGCTACTTGGGAGACCGGGGCCGGGCTCGCCTTATCATCCAGCGGGCGAGAAGCCGGTCGGGCTCGAGGAGCTCTAAGCTCCAGGGTTTCTCCCGCCACGTGACGGGCGTCGGTGAGCAACGCAACCCTCTCCATGAGGTTTGCCAGCTCCCGTACGTTCCCCGGCCAGCGGTAGGCGACGAGGGCAGCCCGGGCGTCCTCGGTCAGCGTCTTCGGCGCCAGTCCGTACTCGCGGCAGGTCTGCGCCAGAAAGTGTTCGGCCAGGGTGAGGATGTCCTGCCCTCGCTCGCGCAGCGCCGGTAGATGGAGCGTCACCACCGCAAGTCGGTGGTAGAGCTCCTCGCGAAACCCGCGTCGACGTGCCCCGGCCTTTAAGTCCTCGCTCGTCGCCGAGATGATCCAGACGTCCACGGGCTCACTGCGCGTGCTCCCTAGCCTCCGCACGCTCCGGTCCTCGAGGACCGTGAGCAGCTTGGCCTGAAGGCTCTGGGGCAAGAGCCCAATCTCGTCGAGGAAGAGCGTCCCGCGATTGGCGGTGTGGAACAAGCCGGGCTTGGCATGGCGGGCATCGGTGAACGCGCCCTGCTCGAAGCCGAACAGCTCCGCCTCGAGCAGCGTCTCGGGAATGGCCGCGCAGTTGACGGTGACGAACGCCCCGGCCGCTCGCGGTCCCGCCTCATGCATCGCGCTGGCGAGCAGACCCTTGCCCGTCCCCGTTTCACCCAGGATCAAGACGGGGGGCAGGCGTCGCGACCCGGACTGGCGCCGGAGCAACTGCTCGACCTGAGTCCGCACCGCCACCAGCCCCGGGCTCTCACCTAACAATCCGCCCAGCACGGCCACGGTGGGCGCATTCTACGCTGCTTCCAGTTTCGCTGGAGAATTTCCACCACCAGCCTTCACCAGACCGATCACCAGCGCCAAGCGACCGAATTCCTGAGCTTCTCCCCTGGCATTGCGCTTGCCATTCCTGCGAGGCAGATGGCCGCGAGATCGATCTCGCGGGAAGGACCACGTGCAGTGCACTCGACCAAGGAGTTGAAGGAGGGCGACGACGATGAAGAAGCTGATAGCGGCCCTGTTCTGGCTGGGGACGATGGCACTGGCACTGTTGCCGGTGATCGCGGAGGCGAGACTGGCCACCAACCACAACGAGACACTGGTTCGCAACGCGAGGTAGCGGAAAGGCCGCCCGGCGGGAGCTCAGGTTGAGATCGCTTTCGCATCTCCGCCGGGCGGTTGCCCGATTCATGACGCGCATCATTGATCGGCTCGCACGATCGGCGCAGGCCCGGGGAGACTATAGACGGTCCGAACGGCTCTTCCAGCGTGCGCTTAAGCTCGCAGAAGACTCGCTGGCGCCGGGTCATATCGAACTCGCGGCGGAGCTCAACAATCTCGGCGTCCTGTACAAGGAGTTAGGCCGCTTCGACGAAGCCGAAAGCGTGTATCGCCGCGCGATCGCTCTGCTCCTGGCTAGCCGGAGCGACAATTCCGTCGAAGCCGCCACGCTGTACCACAACCTCGGAGGCCTCGAGCATGCGCGCGGTCGCTACGCGCTCGGCGAGCCTCACGCGCGGCGAGGGCTGGAGATTCGCGAAAGGCTCCTCGGACCCGAACATCCGAACGTGGCGGCCGACGTGGCCGCTTTGGCCGCGATCCTGGACGGTCAGGGGAAACGCGACGAGGCGGAAGGGCTCATTCGGCGGTCGCTGGCGGTATTCGAGCGCGTCTACGGGCCCGAACACTATGAAGTGGCCATCAACCTGAACAATCTTGCCGCGCTTCGCCAGGGCAAAGGCGACGACCGCGAAGCCGAGCAGTTCTATCGGCGGGCCCTCGCCATCAAAGAGAAACTCCTCGGCGCGGACCATCCCGATGTCGCCATGACCCTCAACAACCTGGCGGTGCTCGGCAAGGCACAAGCTCGATACGCTGAGGCCGAGCCGCTTTATCAACGCGCTCTGGCGATCTTCGAGACGGCGCTTGGGCAGAGCCACCCCAAGACCGTCGCGTGCGGCGAGAACTACCGCGCGCTCCTGCGAGAGATGAGCAGCGGCAACGAGCCGCCCCCTAACAACGCGGCGTGCAACAGGTCCATTTCAACATCCAAGGAACAGCGGCTTGAAGTGTTCACGATGTGCAGTGCCAAGTTGAGTCGGCAGCGCGGGAGGAGACCATGAAGACTTTGCGTGTGGGCGTGGTGCTGTTCCTCGCCATGACGTTCGCGGCCCCGCTGTTATCCTTCGCGGCCGACGAGTTCAGCCTCTCGATCACCACGAACGGTACCTATGGCCTGCCGGGGTATTTCGTGCCGGGTACCACGCTTGAAGTCTCGGCGAGCATCGAGAATCCTGGTCTGCCTGCGGTCGTCGATTTCTATTTTGGCATCCAGCTGCCAGATCCATGCGGCGACCCGGGCGACACAGTCGTGTTCTTCACCGACCCCCTTTCGTTCGCCAGCGGAGTGGGGAGCGCGGCGAATCCGGCCACCTTGCAGCCGATTGTCGCCGGGGTCGACCTCACCACGCCCTTTACATTCAACCGGCCCACGTTCTTCTCGTATTCCTGGACAGGGGTGGAGTGCGGCTGGCACCTCGTGTTCCTAGCGGCGGTGAAATCCGGCGCGCTCGCTGACAATTCGATCGACCCCGGCGATATCCTGGCGCTGAGCACGGCCCGTGTATGGTTTGATCCTTGGGCCTACTGAATCCGCTAGCACGAACCACCGGTCGAAAACGAGATGGTTACGGACATCGGGAAGCAACGTCGCGCGGCGAGCGTGCGATTTCTCTCGCGACTCTGACGAATGTCTGAACCAGCGGCGCGTCGCTTCCACGTCGCCAGGCGATGACGGTTTCAAGCTGGGGACCGGGCGGCCAGAGCGGACGATACGCTATTCCGGACCGCTTCGACATCTGCAAGGAAGCGGGGACCAACGAAATGCCGAGGCCGGCTTCGACAACCGCTAGGACGGTCTGTGGGTGCTCCACCTCGTACTTGACCTTCAGTGTCACTCCGGCTTGGTGGCAGGCGCGCGCGATCAAACCTTCGAACGCGGGCGCTCGTCGGCGTGAGACGAGCACATATGGCTGATCGACGAGCGCCGTCCATGGAACTCGGTCGTGGTGCTTGAATGGATGGCCTCGGGAGAACGCGACAACCAGATTCTCCGAGGTCAGGCACTCACTTACCAGGTATTTGCTTGGCACCGGTGGACGAAGAATTCCGACGTGAATGCGTCCTGCCTCCAGCGCCGAAATCTGTTCTGTCGCTGTGAGGTCGCGCAATTCAAGTTCTACGTCGGGATGACGACGGGCAAAAAGTCCAATAATCCTTCCACCGTTCAGGAAGTCAGCCCAGAGGGCGCAGCCCACTGTTAGCTGGCCGACCTCACCGCGGCTCGCCCGCTGGGCACTGCTGGCGGCTTGCTCGGCTTGCGCGATAAGCGCCCGGGCCTTCTCCAGGAACACGCGACCCGCGTTCGTCAGCTCCACGTGGCGCTTTGTCCTTTGAAAGAGGGGGGCCTGCAGCTCCTTCTCAAGACGGCGGATTTGCTGGCTGAGCGGCGGCTGGGAGATATGGAGCCTCGCGGCTGCCCGTCCGAAATGGAGCTCCTCGGCCACCGCCAGGAAATAGCGCAGGTGACGTAACTCCATAGCGGGACTCATATCACCAACGTCTCAAGACTGCTGGGAAAATGTATTGGACGCCCCGCTCCGTCTGATCGCATCGTAGCCTCGACTCCGTCGACAACCCTTCTACGCGGTCAGACTCAGGCAATCCATGCTGACGAAGGAGGGCTACATGCGGATCGCTTCCGGTCTCGCCGTGAACGTCGCGCTCACGATCAGCTTCGTTTGCGCCGTTTGGGCCCAAGCTCCTGACTCGATTCCCTCGTCCAGCCCGCGACCGTTGACGCCTGGGGGCGTGGTCGCGACGGTACTCACCTTGGGCCTCCTCACCATCGTCATTGTCGCCATCATCGCCGTGGCGAGATTTGTGTCGTTGCGGCGGCAGCGGACGACAGAAGTACTGATCCTCCAGTCGCAGCTTTCCGACGCAGTCGCCCGCGAGGCCGTTCTACAAGGCCTACGAATCAATCCACGGGCTCGTGTTTCCGGCTGGCGCAAATCGCAAGTGACGATCGAGGTGGCAGGGGAGGTCCCAACGCCCGAGCTCCGCGAGAAGGCGATGCGAATCGTCAGGGCGGAAGCGTGGCGACTTCAGCCTGACGTCAACACCGTGGATCACCTCTTCATCAATCCACCGCGGCAGGCCTCAGACGCGATCGTTCCTCATGGATAGTTCCCAGAAGCTGGCTCGCTGGCGAGCAGTGAAAGCGGGCGGGGAGGTTGTCCATGCAGCAACTGTTTGACTCGGGTCTCGCGTTAGCAGACCTCGTTGTGATCATCGTGGCTGCCGCGCTTCTGTGGCGCTGGATTAGCCGCAAGCCCGGGTAGGACGGATGCGTCGGCCGGGCAGATGACGCACGATGATGCGATGCGCCGACCTACTCACGGCATCGTGTCTGGTAGCCTCGGCGGCGATAGCGCCGGCGGAGTGCTCGTGGCGCCTCGGGTGGCCGACCGATGAGCGGATATGGGCAGTGCCTTGGGGTAGTGCTCCGCGTGGCGACTTTCTCACGCGGATGGACTGCGAAAGGGCCATCGACACCATGCTCGGAGAAGCGATCAGGGGCCAGGCATTGCTCATCGAGCTGCCCGCTTGCGTCTGCATTCCGGGCTACGACAACTTCGCGCAGGAGGGAATTCGACAGTCTCGTCAGTGGGCATGGGATCGTGGCTTCGCGGCTCGCAATGGAGTGTCTGAAGGGTCGTGCCGTCTCGCACGCTCAGGTGCCGTATTTCGTCAGGGCCCGCCTCGCTGGTTTGTTCTACGATCTGCGGCTCGAAACGTTGCCGCGTAAGTGTGTGTGACGCTGACGCGATCGCCTCGATGGTAACCCTCGCGCGGGCCCGCGGCTTGGCCCGGTCCCTGCACCTTGCGAGCCCGGATCATGGCAGGCGCTCAGCCACTCCTCGATCGTGTCGCCCGCGTCGCCCTGGCTCCGGCCGTGCCGCAGCCTGGCGAATCGCTTCCCGGCTCGGCGCCCGCGCTGTCAGCCCGGCCACTGACCGGGAATTACACCCCGACCGACAAGCCCTGGGCCCAGCTCCGAACATCGCTCCTGGCCTCGCACTGCGAGGGCGCAAGCGCCGAGGTCTTTGCTGCGTGCGCCGGGGGTGGAGTGCTGACGGCGTGGGCGCTCCATCTCGGCGCTAGCCCGCTCGTCATCGGACTCCTCGCGGCGCTTCCCGTCGCCTGCAACGTCCTCAACCTGCCGGCAGCCTGGTTCACGCACGTCGTCGGCCGCAAGCGGCTCGCCGTCGCCGCCATCGGAGCGTCCCGGCTCGTGTACTTGCCGCTCGTCGCCTTTCCCTTTCTGTCCCTGAGCGACGCGACTCGTCTCCGATTTTTCATCACCCTCGTCGCGATCACCACGGTCCTCGCCGTCATCGGTAACAATGCGTGGATCGCGTGGATGAGCGATCTCGTACCGGCTTCGGTGCGTGGTCGCTTCTTCGGCCGGCGAACGATGTTCCTCACGATGGCCGGAGCCATTTCCTCGCTCGGGGCAGGACTGATCCTTGACGCGCTGAGCCCACGTGGGTGGAAAGGCGAAGCCCTCGCGGGCCTGGCGGCGGTCGCCTGTCTCGCGGGGCTCGTGAGCGTCTGGTTGCTCCTGCGTCAGCAGGAGCCGGCACCGGCGATCGCGAGCGCTGAGTATGATGGCTGGTCCGCCCTCAGGGCGTGCCTCGGCGACCGAGCGGCGCGTCCCTTCCTCTGGTACCAGCTCGCGTGGAACGCCGCGGTCGCTTCGGTCGGGGGCTTCATCTCGTTCCACATGCTTGTCAACTTGAAGATGGGATTCGCGCTGGTAGCCGCTCACGGTGTGGCGGTGGCGGTGGTGCGGATCGCCGCGGCGCCGCTGTGGGGCCGCGCCGTGGACCGGCTCGGGGCTCGTCCCGTCCTCGTGCTGTGCTCGTTCGGTGTCACCGTCGTTCCGGTCATCTGGATGCTGCCCACACCCGACCAACTGTGGCCGATCGCGCTCGAAGCGCTGATCTCCGGCGTACTCTGGGGCGGCCACGGCATCGCCTCGGTCGACCTGTCGCTCGCACTCGCGCCGCGCCGCGGCCGACCCTTCTACCTCGCCGCCTTCGCCACCGCCGGTGGGCTTGGGTTCGCCGTCGTCTCCGTCCTAGCTGGGCTGCTGGCCGCGCTCCTGCCGGCGCGTTTTTCCCTGCTCGGGTTCAGCTGGACGGCGATCCACGTCCTGCTGATGATCTCCGCGCTGGCCCGCGCGGGCGCCGCGCTGCTGGCCGTGCGCATCCAGGAGGCCAACACGCGCGGGGTGCCCGAGTTGCTCCGCACGCTGGCCGGCGAGCTGCCGAAGGCGGTGACAGTGAAGCGGTTGCCGGTCCCGAAGCCGTGGGCGGTCTTCCAGCCGACTCTCGGCAATGCGTCCGCGCGCGGCCGCCGGGCGCCGGCGTCCCTCCGCACATCCTAAGCGTTGCGCTTCGTCGGTCGGCGGCGCCGAGCGGCGCTGCCAGGCGCGTGTGCGAGCCTGCCGCCGTCGCCGCGCGAATCTGAAGCGCTCCCGCTGACTTCGAGCCTGATCGCGGGATCCCACTCGGCGTTGCCCTGGAGGCTTTCATTCGCGAGCACGACTCATCCCGCGCTCCGCGCTCAGACCGCGGGCGTGCTAGATCGACCGGCGTGCGCTGTGTTCGCGGGGCTGGCGTTGGCTGCGCAACCAGCGGCAGAACGCCTGGGTTTGTCTGGCTTCGGTGACGACGTCCCTGCTGATCCGGATGGCGCTCATCGACCGCCGGACAATTAGACGGCACTCCTGGATGAGTTCACGGTGCCGTTCGTATTGCTTGCGGCGACTCCCGCAATCTCGCATGGCTCTGAGCGATGCGCTGGACACTCCCAGTGTAGCGAGCGAGATCGATAGACGCGGGGGCAGCGGGACCGCGCCGGTTCGGACCGCCCTGGTGCGCTCCATCTCCCACATCCCGTAGCTGTCGTAATGCAAGCTGTGGCGGACGACCTTCACTCGCAGCGCAGCCTCGTCGAGCATGGGGAGACCCTCGGCTAGCACTGCCGTCACCAGGCGGGCATTGCGGTAGCGCTCTCGGCTCCCGTGTCGCCCAAAGCGCCTCGTCAGCGAGAAGGCGGCATCAAGCCGCACTCGGCGATCTTATGGAGCAAGGTTTTGTAGCTGACGCGGAGAATCCGCGCGGCCTCGGCTCGGTTCCAGTGCACATGCTCCAGCACCGCCGAGAGAGCGTGGCGCTCGGCATCGCGCGCGCCGCGGCGTGCGATGTCGCGCAGGCTCTCACCCGACAGCTTGGGCTGAGGCGCCGCGGCACCTGCGCGCCGGACGCACGCCGCCTGAGCCCCGAATTGTTGCTCCCCGTCAGCGAGTACGACCATGCGGCGGATGGTGTTCTCGAGCTCGCGGACGTTGCCGGGCCAGGGGTGCTCGGTGAGGCGGGTCAGTGTCTCAGGCGATAGGGTCTTATGGCCTCCATATTGGGCATTGTATTTTTGCAGGAACCAACCGACCAGCCCTTGAATCTCGTCCCGTCGCTCGCGCAGCGGCGGTACCTGGATCTCGACAACATTGAGCCGGTAATACAAGTCCTCGCGGAATTCGCCGCGCTCCATCGCTTCCTCGAGGCGCCGGTTGGTGGCGGCGATGACGCGCGCGTCGATGTCGATCGGCGCATGCCCACCGACGCGAGCGAACCGGAAATCCTGGAGTACGTGCAGGAGCTTGGCCTGCAGGGCGAGAGGCAGCTCACCAATCTCGTCGAGATAAATCGTCCCGTGGTTCGCGAATTCGAATTGACCGTGTTTGCGACGATAAGCGCCGGTGAATGCGCCCTTCTCGTGACCGAATAGCTCGGACTCAAGCAGCTCCCGGGGGATCGCCGCGCAGTTGACCTTGACGAACGGCTCCTCACGACGAGCGGACGCCGCGTGGATGGCGTGAGCGACGAGTTCCTTGCCGACCCCGCTCTCGCCCCGGATCAATACCATCAGGTCAGTGTCGGCGATACTCTCGATGAGCTTGCTGATAGCGCGCATCTGAGGGCTTCTGCTGAGAAGCGCCCTGTAGCTTGTGCCGTTGGCCTCGTACATAACGTCCACGAGCTGGTCCATACGATCTAACCGTTTCACTGAGAAGGCTGGCCGTCGAGATAGGCGAATTCCTGATACGGCTCGTAGGTGTCTTGCCTGATGCTGTCGGAAACGACTACAACCAACCGCGGGACATCGGCGCACCGGAGCGAGCGGACTTCGCCGAAGATTTCGTCATCGTGAGTGACAGTCGCAGATCAGCACCGCACTGCTGGCAACGGTAGCAGCTTATGCCCACCTCGATACCGAGCATCTGACGTAACACCTTACCCACGCATTAGGTCGATCGCTCGCCGCTTCGGGCGAATTCGGCGACGATCCCCGCATTCTGCGGTCGCAGATCAGGTCGCGTTCAGTTTCCGGCGTATATAAGCGCCGCGCTCCTCACGAGCGATGACGAACAGTAAACCCCCCATGTTTCCCTCCACCGAGCTCCAAGCGTGATTGGTCTTCGGCCGCCAGTAGTTGACCCTCATTCTTGGCTCATGCCGTTGTCCGCAACCTAGCGCGTCTCGCACGATGATTGCGCGACGGAGATGATCGTCAATCTGCGCCCACTCGGAGAACAGGCGTTGATCCATTTGTGGCGCCTCCTGCCTTCATGAGAACGAGAGTCGGGCAACAGGACAAGGCGGGTAGAGCCTTGAAAATGGACCGGGAAAACACTTAGTCCAGCGGCTTGGCCGTAAGACCGCGTACGCCGTTCTCGCTGTCGGCCTGGGTCTTTTGCCGCCGGCCGAAGAGCAACCACTCGCACCGCGCGGCCCTATTCGACGATCGACGGCGCGATGCGCGCAACGAGATAACCACCGACCGCCCCGGCCCCGAAGCCGGGGGCGAAGACTCGTGTCGGAGACGTGAGGACGCCGTCGCGGACCGCATCCTGCAACGCGAGGGGGATGCTGGCCGAGGACGTGTTGCCGACTCGTTCGATGTCGAAATAGAGACGGTTGGCGTCGAGCCCGCAGGCTTCCGCGATCGACGTCACCATGGCCTTGTTGGCCTGATGGGGTACTACCAGCTCGATGGCGTCGAGCATCGAGCCGTGCCCGTCAGGGTGGCGAAGCGCCTTCAGCTCGGCCAGCATCTGGTCCATATAGCGCTGTACCAATGCCCGGACGTCGGGGCCGTAGACAGTCACGTCGTTGTCGAATGCAGGATTCGGCCACATGATCGAGTCGACCTCGCCCATGGGACCGCTGGCGTAGGTCTGGAAGATCTCGACGTCGGGAGGCGCGCCCGATGGTGCCGGCCCGACCACGAGGGCAGCAGAAGCATCGCCGAACAGCATTCGAGAAGTCCGCACCGTCCCGATCTTGTCGGAGAACTTTTCGCCGGCAACGACTAGCACCGGCCGCTCGGTCTCATCGAGCAGCCGAATCGCGTCGGCAATGGCGTAGGGGAGGCCCGCGCAGGCGGCGACAAGATCGCACGAGGTATGCGTCTGCAGCATGCCGAGCTGGCCGGAGAGCCACGCCGCCACCGACGGCATCTGCTTCGTGCTCGTGCACGAGCAGAACAGCACCGCGCCGAACTCGTCGGGCCGGCGACGAGACTTGACGAGCGCGGCGCGCGCCGCCTGGAGGGCCAGATCCTCCAGTCTCGCGTCCGTGTAGGTACGCTGGTCGATGCCGGTCTTGGCCTTGATCTCCTGTGCCGTCATCGGCGACCAGCAGTACGCGGCGTTGCGGACGATGTCCTCGTTCGTGAAGACGTGTTCGCCTCGGCAGGTAGCGAGCGCCTCCAGGCGCGGCATCACGCGAAACCTGCGGTGGACTTCGACGGGCGGCACCGGTAGCGCCGGCCGGTACGTTGCCGCCGGCACTGGCCGCTGCAGAGCCCTCCCCGGCGCCGCTTTCACCCGGCGGACGAACTGGCTCACTTCTCCGCTCCGCGGATGAAGCAACAGCACCACATCGTCGGGACCGAGGGCGCCGATGGCCGTGAGTCGCGTGTCCTCGAGGTTCCACGGGAACTCGTTGTGCAGCACCATAGCGTGCCGCATCAATGCCTCCAGCTCAGGCACGTCGTGCCGGTAGCCCACAACGTCGTCGTAACGATAGACGGGGAAATCCGGATCGTAGCCGAGGATCTCGTACACGAGCGCGTCGGGATCGGCCATCGCCTCCGCCACCGTCGGCACGATCGCCCCGGCGAGCTCCGCACCCTTCCGGTTCCGGAAGATGTCGAGCAGCAAGCCGAAGATCGTTTGCTCCGTGTCGACATCCCACGTGGGCGGCAGCGCCTGAAAACCGGCCGCGATGACCGCCGCAGCGGGCCCCGAATTGAACGGCTTGCCCACCGGGACGAAGAGATCCTCGCGCTGGCGCGGCACATCACGCCAACGCGTCGGGCGCTTGTCGTACATGGTGATCGTGTAGCGATTGGCCCAGAAGAGGTTCGTCGCCACGTCGCGGAGAAGCTCATAACGGCAGCGATAGGCGCCCGTGTCCACTCGGCTGACAATTTCGGTGTCCTGGCGAGCCTTCTCCGCGAAGTCCCGTCTGATCAGGGCGTCGAAATGCTCCAACGTCGCGAAGACGGAGAAGTCGCGCTCCGGGAAAAAGTTGAACGGAAGCACGATGCGACCGTGTCGGTTGACGACGAAGCGCTTCATGGAGTCTTCCTTCTTGAGTCTTGAGTGACGTTGATTCGGAGTCGATCAGTTGATTCGGGGTCGATCGGTGGATCCAGGTTCAGGCTACGGGGCGGGGTGATGCATCGCAACCCCTGAAAACGGATTTTGCCGCGATGTGAAAATATTACGTACGCCTGGATCAGGGTTTTTCGAGAAGCGAAGTGCCTGAAACCCCTGTGTCGAAGTCACCAATTCCTCGCCTACGCGGCCGGTGCGACGCCGGGCGCTATCAATGGACCGGCGAAAGCCGGATGTCATACTGAAAGCACAAGGCCTGAAAGCACAAGGCGACATTGGCCATGAGCACGGACCGACAAACCCGGCAGTATCTGCTCGCGCGCTTCTGGGACGCCGCGCTGGGCTTCTGGCGTCACCGCGGCAGAAGCATCGCGTGGGGCTTGACGATCGTCATCACCGCCATCGCCCTGTTGACTCTGGCGCTGCAGTATCGACTGAACGTTTGGCACCGCGCGATGTTCGACGCTCTCGACAAGCGCGATGCCGGCGGTGTGCTGTACCAGACTGTGATCTTCTTCCCGTTGATCGCGGCGATCGTCGTCGTGGCGGCGGTGATGACGTACGCAAAGATGACGTTGCAGCGTCGCTGGCGCGCCTGGCTCAACGCGCACGTGCTCGATCAATGGCTCACCGGCGGTCGGTACTACCAGCTCAACCTGGTGCCGGGCGATCACACCAACCCGGAATATCGCGTGGCGGAGGATCTGCGGCTGAGCATCGACGCGCCGGTCGAATTTGCGATCGGCATCTTCACGGCCGTTTCGTCGGCGATCGTCTTCATCTCGGTGCTCTGGTTCATCGGGGGCGAGCTGACGATCCCGATCGGCAACGCTGAGCTCCGCATTCCGGGGTTTCTGGTTGTCGCCGCCTTCGTCTATGCCGTGCTGGCCAGTGGATCGATGGTCATGATCGCGCGGGGCTTCGTCAGGGTGTCGGAGAACAAGAATCAGGCGGAGGCCGATTACCGGTACGTGCTCACGCGGCTCCGTGAAAACGGCGAGAGTATCGCGCTGCTGGGCGGGGAAGCCGAGGAGCGCGCCGGCCTGGACACGGCGTTCACGGCCGTCCGTCGCCGTTGGTACGGACTGATGATGCAGTACGTGCGCACCACGATGGTCTCACAGAGCAGTAGCGGCGTCGCGCCGATCATTCCGATCCTCCTGTGCGCCCCCAAGTATGTCGGCGGCACCATGAGCCTTGGTGAGGTGATGCAGGCGGTGTCCGCGTTCATGCTGGTGCAGGGAGCATTCGGATGGCTGGTGGAGAACTATCCGCGATTCGCCGATTGGTCCGCTTCGGCGTCCCGGCTCGCTTCGCTGCTGGTCTCGCTGGACCGTCTGAGGTGTGCCGAGCAAGAGCCGACGAACGGCCGAATCGTTCGCACGCAAGCGGAGCGCGGCGCACTCCGGCTGCGGGACGTCTCGGTCACGCTCGACGACGGGAGTGCCGTGGTCAACGAGGCCGATCTCGCGATCGGTCCCGGTGAAAAGGTGCTCGTGGTCGGGGAATCCGGCACGGGTAAGAGCACGCTGGTGCGCGCGATCGCCGGGTTGTGGCCGTGGGGCTCTGGTGAGATCGTGGTCAATTTTGAAGGGCTGTTCTTCATGCCGCAGAAGCCGTACGTGCCGCTCGGAACGCTGCGTCGGGCCGCCGCGTATCCGCTCCCGCCCGACGACGTCGACGATGCCTTGTTACGTAAGACGCTGGAGGAAGTCGGTCTCGGCCATCTACGCGATCGCCTCGATGAAGAGACGACGTGGGAGCAGGTGCTGTCGGGTGGAGAGAAGCAGCGGCTCGGGTTTGCTCGCGTGCTCATCCAGCGCCCTGCCACGATCGTGATGGATGAAGCGACCGCCGCCCTCGATCCGCTGGCCCAGCAGCAGCTGATGCAACTGGTGATGGAGCGGCTGCCCGACGCGACCGTCATCAGCGTCGGCCACCGGCCCGAGCTCGAAGCATTTCACACTCGCAAGCTCGTGCTGGGACACCGCCCCGATGGGGCGCGCCTGGTCCATGACGAGGCCCTTCAAACAACCTTCGGCCGGTCCGCGCGCGTGCTGGCGAGGCTCCTGACCGGCCGCCTGCCGCGCAGAGCGTGAGTCAGTCGCGCAACGAGGGACCCTCGAGCAGATCGGCCAGATCGGTCAGCGGAATGCGAACCCAGTCCGGGCGGTGAGTGAGCTCGTGCCCCAGCTCGTACAACGTTCGCTCGAACAGCTGCGTATTGAGCAACAACTGCAAGTCGTCTCGGTCGCGCGGCAACAAGTCGTGATCGACCGCGGCGAAGTACGCCTGCAGGAACGCCACGCTGACCCAGTGCCGCCAGAACAGCGCCCACGGCCGGCCCTCGTGTGAGGCGGCTCGTTCGGTCTCCTCGTCATCCGGGAACGCGACGCGGGCCGCGTAGTGGAATGAGCGGATCATCGAGACCACGTCCACCAGCGGCGAGCGCTTGAGCCGCCGCTCGAACAGCGGACGGGGTGGCTCGCCCTCGAAGTCGATGATCGTGAAGTCGTCCTCGGTGCACAGCACCTGCTGCAAGTGATAGTTGCCGTGGCAGGCAATCCGCACCGCAGTGACTCGTCGCGTGAGGATCTTCCTGAAGTGCTCCAACAGCGGGGCTTCGGCGGCGACAACCCGCTGCGCACCGTCCCGCAACGAGGCCGGTAGGTGTGGAAGCTCGTCGCGCAACGCGTCGATGACCGAGCATGTCAGCCCGCGCAGGCTCTGGTAGGCGGAGCGCTGATAAAAGCGCGAGAAGGGTTCGGGAGCCAGGTGCGGGTGGCCGACGGCACTTCCCAGCACGCGATGGAGCTCGCCGGTGCGTTGCCCGAGGCGGCGCGCCACAGGCAGGTACGCGGCGAGACGCTCTTCGGCCACGGGTGGCGGGCCCTCCCCGACCCCCGCCAACAGGGTAGCGGCGGACAGCGTGGGTGTCGGCGTCGGCGCGGTCTGCCCCCGTATCTCGCCCCTGTAGCGCTCGAGCATGCGCAGCGTGTACTGCCACGCGTCCCCGTCGTGAGGCACGAAGCGCTGCAGGATGCCGAGGACAACGGGCTCGCTGCGCGGCCGGCGGTATTCCAGGGCGCCGGCCGCCGTCGGTGCGTGCGTGAAGTGGCGACGCGTGAGAAAGTCGCCGATCGCGAAATCCGGATGCGCCCCGGTATCCACCTTGCGGAACAGCTTCAAGACGGCGATGTCACCGTAGGCCAGCGTTGAATTGCTCAGCTCCTCGGCGACCACGTGAATGCCGGCGGCTGTCGCCCGTGCCGCCTTGAGGGTTCGAAAAGCGGGCGTGCGAAGTCCCGCGACGTGCCCGCGGATGCCCTTGAGATGACGGTTGGCGATCGCCACCTTCAGTAGCGCGGCCGCGCAGCGCGGCTCGCCGATCGCGTCGTAGACGATACCATCCAACGGGTCGTCGCGGCCGTTCACCTTGATATGCGCGATGATCCGGTCGGCGTGCTCGCGCTGGATATCGGCGGCTCGGTCGCCGGTCGCCCATCCCAGGGGCAGGACGTACGTGTCGGGCTGCCGCTCGGAGTACTCCACACGCACGAGCGCGATGAAGCTCGGCACGACACGATCAGGGACTCGAATCGCCTCGACGATGGAGGTCGATAGGATGCGGCGCCGACGCTCTGTGAACCACGGGCGTGTCCTGAGATGTTGCGGCAGCATCTGTTCGAGCGCGCTACGATCCCGGCCCACGACGAAGTTCTCCCAAGAGTCTCGTACGAGCAACGGCATCGGCGTCGCTGCGCCCCGTCGCGGTGGCATCGAGGCCGACGCGGTCTCGAGCACGAGCCACAAGAAGCCGTGGGGGCCGAGGCTCAGCGGATACGGCGCGGAACCAATCGGCGGAAACGGGTTCTGGCCCATCAGCTCGATGGGCACGCGGCCTTGGAACGCGGACAGGTCCAGCTCGACGTACTGATCGAACTTCGAAAGGTTTGCCACCACCAGGATCGCTTCGGTCTGCCAGCGTCGAATGAACACGAGGACGCTCCGGTTCGAGGCGTGACAGAACTCCAGCGTTCCCTGGCCGAATGAGGCATGACGCCGTCGCATGCGGATGAGGCGCTTCATCCATGACAGCAGCGAATCCCGGTTGCGCTGTTGCGCGTCGACCTGGATGGTCTGATGGTGGTACTCGTAGTCGACGATCATGGGCAGACAAAGGCGCTGGGGCTCGGCGGCCGAGAACCCACTGTTGCGTTCGCCGCTCCATTGCATCGGCGTACGGATCCCGTTGCGGTCGCCAAGAAAGATGTTGTCGCCCATCCCGATCTCGTCGCCGTAGTAGATCACCGGCGTTCCGGGCAGCGAGAAGAGCAGCGCGTTCATCAGCTCGATCTTGCGGCGGTCGCCGCCGAGCAGCGGGGCCAGGCGCCGTCGGATGCCGAGGTTGATGCGAGCCTCCGGCTCCTCCGTGTACGCGCGGTACATGAACAATCGCTCTTCTTCCGTCACCATCTCGAGCGTGAGCTCGTCGTGATTCCTGAGGAACAAAGCCCATTGACACGAGTCAGGAATCGGCGGTGTCTGCGCGAGCACATCGACGATGGGAAAGCGGTCTTCCTGCCGGATGCCGATGAAGAGACGCGGCATCAACGGAAAGTGAAACGCCATGTGGCACTCGTCGCCGTCGCCGAAATACTTCGCGGCGTCTTCGGGCCACTGGTTGGCTTCGGCGAGGAGCATGCGGTCGGCAAAGCGTTCGTCGACGTGGCGTCGGAGTCGCTTGAGGATGTTGTGGGTCTGCGCGAGGTTCTCGGATGTGGTGCCTTCGGCTTCGACCAGATACGGAACCGCGTCGAGCCGAAGGCCATCGACACCCAGCCGCAGCCAGAACTCGAGCACTCGGGCGATCGCCCGGACCACCGCGGGATTGCGGTAGTTGAGGTCGGGCTGATGGGAATAGAACCGATGCCAGTAGTACGCGCTCGCGACGGGATCCCAGCTCCAGTTGGACGTCTCGAAGTCGTTGAAGATGATGCGGGCGTCCTTGTAGCGATTCGGGTTGTCGCTCCACACATAAAAATCGCGGGCGGTACTGTCGTGCGGCGCGCGCCGCGCGCGCTGAAACCACGCGTGATCATCGGATGTATGGTTGAGAACCAGTTCGGTGATCACCCGTAAGCCGCGCCGGTGGGCTTCGCGAAGGAACGCCCGGAAGTCGCGTAACGTTCCGTAGTCGGGATGCACATTCGTGTAGTCGGCGATGTCGTAGCCGTCGTCCCGTAGCGGGGAGGGATAGAACGGCAGCAGCCAGATCGCGGTGATGCCCAAATCTTGTAGATAGTCGAGCTTCGCAGTGAGCCCGGCGAAATCGCCGATGCCGTCGCCGTCGCTGTCATGGAACGTGCGCACATGCAGCTCGTAGACGATCGCTTGCTTGTACCACGCAGGGTCGCCGCTCGCGGTCCGGCGCGACCGCGGCTCGCCGGGCTTGCGTCGGGGCTGCTCGATCACGCGGGCGGCGCTGTCTTTACCCACGCTCGTAAGACCTCGGCCACGCTCCAGGCCTGAGCGATGCAGCCCCGGGGCGTGAACGGCGCCTCGGCGTCGAAGATCTCACTGATCGAGCCGATGCCGGCCTGTCCCAGGTGGGCGGCAAAACCTTCAAGCACCCGGTGCGCGGCGTCGCGGTCTTGTGGATACGTGCGAAGCCACGCATCCACGAAGGGACCGATCAGCCAGGCCCACACCGTGCCCTGATGGTATGCGGCATCGCGGGCGCGCAGGTCGCCGTCGTACGCGGGCTTGTAATCCGGATGTCCCGGCGCCAGCGACCGCAGACCCACGGGCGTGAGGAGCCGCGATCGCACGATGTCGAGAACCGCTGCCCACCGGGTCGAGTCCAGCACGGGATGGC
>Ga0075434_100000769_pt1 | contig 25331 bp, 20 predicted proteins | sample RhiMethybrSRZTD3_FD_75298 | JGI IMG/M metagenome (GOLD analysis project Ga0075434, IMG submission 75298) | Populus rhizosphere microbial communities from Tennessee, USA - Rhizosphere MetaG P. TD hybrid SRZTD3 | ecosystem: Host-associated > Plants > Roots > Rhizosphere > Soil | place: USA... | reverse complement strand
TCGATACGTGAGATATCGAAGCCGTGCTTTCAGTCGATATGCGATCGAGCGGAGTGTGAGCAATAGCGTGGAGTGCGAGCAATGGCGACGGCTAAACGCGGACAACAGCAAGCAATGAATCAACCGCAAACAACGAGCGAGGGTGGGTCCTACAGCCGCATGCGCGCCCCGTCGAAGATCCTGCCGCCCGGCGCCGAAGCTCCCGACTTCAGGCTGCGCGTCACCCCAGACCAGGATCTTTCACTCAGTGAGCTTCGTGGGCGACCCGTGATTGTCGCCTTTTACCCCGCCGACTGGAGCCCAGTCTGCGGCGATCAAATGGCCATCTACAACGAGGTGCGCCCGGAATTTCAAAAATACGGGGCCGAGGTGCTCGGGATCTCGGTCGATGGGGCGTGGTGTCACAAGGCCTTCGCGGAGCACCGCAACATTCGCTTTCCCTTGCTCTCCGATTTCGAGCCGAAAGGCGAAGTTGCCAAGAGCTACGGCGCCTACCGGTACACGGAAGGCGTCTGCGAGCGGGCTCTGTTCGTGATCGACAAGGATGGAGTGGTTGTCTGGAGCTACTTGTCGCCGATTGCCGTCAACCCCGGCGCCGATGGCATTCTCGATGCTCTCGAAGGGCTGCAACAGAAGGAGGGGGTCTCCGCCGCGTGAGGGCCTCCTTGCAGAATGGAGCAAAGGCCGACGAACGCTGAAAAAGGAGAAATGAGCATGGCTATTCTGAAAGTCCCCGTGGGTCCGGACGACCACATCCAGGGGAATCCCAAGGCTCCAATAACGCTCGTTGAATACGGCGACTACGAGTGCCCAGCCTGCGGACTGGCGTACCCGATCGTCAAGGCCGTCCAGAAGCACTTCGGCAGGAATCTCCGGTTCATTTTCCGCTATTTTCCCTTGGCTCAGGCGCATCCCAATGCCGAGAGCGCTGCCGAGACGGCGGAGTGGGCAGCATCGCATCGCCGGTTCTGGGAGATGCATGATGCCCTCTACGAGAACCAGACGATGCTAGGGCTCCCGCTCTATCTGGCGCTGGCAAATGCCTTGCAGCTGCCCGAAGTGGAGCTGAGCGTCGCCCTCGAGAACCGCATCTTCCACCCCAAGGTTCGCGCGGACTTCATGGGCGGGGTGCGCAGCGGTGTCAACGGCACTCCAACGTTTTTCATCAACGGCCGGCGGCACGACGCCTCCTACGACTTCGCGCATCTCGTCGCGGCCATCGACATGGAGTTGGAGCAGGCAGGAACGGCAAGTTGAACGGAAGGATCACGGTTCGATTGCTGTGGCGCTCAGCATCTCAGCATCTCAGCGTGGGCGATGGCGCTCTGCACCTTCCCCCGGGGCGCCATGTTAGGCGCGGGGCGGCACGCTCTACTCGCAACCCGGCGCTGCGCGTGTCCCGCGCTTGAGTCATGCGAAAAGACAGCAGCTGGAGAGTCTTGACGCCTGTCAACGCGACCGGAGAAATTCTCAATATTGTTGTGCTTAGCTGATCACTGGGAATGCGATCATGTCTCATCTCGCTGTATTCGAATGGCACGCCTTCAACGGTGAAACCGAGGTTGTTCCGGCGCTTTGGTCCGGGGCCAATTCGGTGGTCGCCGTCTTCAATGCTGGAACCGCCGTGTTGACGGTATCGGCAGAGGGGGCCGGCTCTCCGGTCGGCCTGATCCCGCCGGGAGGTTCCTACCAAGCCGCGGCGACGCCGAAGCTCACGCTTACGCCGGCCAGCGGAAGGGCAGTGGGCTTCTGGTTGCGCTACGGCGCATGAGCTCGGCAAGCCGGCCGGAGGAGCGTCTGTCAGAGACCCTGCAAGTCGTCTGCCCGCACTGCGACGCTATAAATCGGGTGCCGCGGGCGCGGCTTCGCGACCGCGGTAAATGCGGCGCCTGTCGTCGATCACTGTTCGAAGGGAAGCCGGCTGCGCTCGACGAGACGCGCTTCGCCAGGCATTCAGCACACAGCGACATTCCTCTGCTGGTCGATTTCTGGGCCGCATGGTGTGGCCCCTGTCGCGCCATGGCACCGGTCTTTGAGAAGGCGGCTGGGCAGCTCGAGCCGGAGGTGCGGCTGGTCAAGGTCGACAGCGATGCAGCGCCTCTCCTCTCGGCGCGTTTTGCAGTGCGCGCAATCCCTACGCTACTGCTGATCCGGCGCGGCCGCGAGTTGGCCCGAACCTCGGGCGCAATGCCCCTGGGCCAGCTCGTCGCCTGGACACGGGAACACTTGCCAGAAGCAAAAGCCTGAGCCGGAGTTCGCAGGCATTGTGTGATGGGTCTCGATACCTCAATCAATCGAGGGCTGGGCGCGGCCGATCTAGCCCGATGAGCGCGGCTCTCGCGCGCAACTGGTGGGCGGTCGGAATCCGTGCCCTGTCTGCAGCTGTTTTCGCCCTCTCGATTGCCGTGTTTCCGCGGCCCTCCGTGGCGGGACTCGCGGTGATGCTGGCAGTCTACATTGCCGCCGACGGTGCGTTGGCGATCCTTGCCGGACGCGCGGCGGGAGGAGACGAGCGCTGGTCGATGCTGCTCTTCGAAGGTACTACCAGTTTGCTTCTGGCATGTGTGATTTGATGCCGATCAAGGCTGTGCCAAGCGACGCGCGATATTCTTTCACGTAGCCGGACTATTCGAACTCCTACACGGTGTAACGCGGCTGCGCACTAGGTGTTCGAAACGTTCGTGATTGGCTGCCCTAATGCGCGAACCAAGCCAGAACACGGATTCGGTACCGATGGTTGCGGGGGCTGGATTTGATCTTCATTTACTAGCTCGCGCGGTCGGTTTGCAACCCTGGCGGCCACGGACGTTGCGGATCGGCAGGATGGATGTTGTTTGAGAGCGTGCGTGAAGAACACGCGGGCATTTGGCTTGATCTGGTTTGCGGAAGGACGACAGCGGCAAGAGCGATGTAAATGCTCCTTCGTTCGGGTTTCCTCATCCAAGGATGGGAACCCGAACGGGACAGAGGCGGCGTCAATACTCGCCGGGGAGCAAGATGACGTTGTCGGTGAAGTAGAAAGAGATTTCAGCGAGCGGGAAGTCGGTGAATTCGATCGACTTGGTGAAGACGGCATTGTAGTTGCCGTCTTCGCAGATCAGGACTGCGCTGTGTTTGTCCAGATCGACCTGGAGCTTCCAAAGCTGAAAGCCTTCGGCTGCGACGGGTTTGTTGAAGCGCTGCGCGAAGGCGATCTCATCTAACAGCCAGCAGGCGCCCGCGGTGTCGGCGACGTATTTGGCACCGTCGGTGAACAGAATGTCGCGGACCAGGGCTTGGCGATACCAGTGCTCGCTGCCGGTGAACTGGTCGAGGGCAGACAGGGTGAGGACGGGTTTTTTGGGCAAGGCTTGAGCATTTGTCATTGGACTTCTCCTTTTCAATCGGGTTGCGCAAGCGGATGGACCCGATTGAAAGGAGAAGCCCAGTGGATTGCCGGACGTGGGCCGGGTGGGGCCTGCTTCAGTTGGCGGGGCGGGGTATCCACCCTGATGATGCTCGACCTGCGTGATGCGCGCTTCAGTCGGCTCAGCCGACGACCCGAATGAGGTCCAGCGCGCCCAGGATGACAACAAGGGCAAAGATGATCCAGTAAAGACGAGGCAGTTTGCGCGGACGTTTGGGCGGCACTGGAATGAGGATGATTAGTCGGGACATTGGGGCGATCCATTTTGGGCCAGCGGCCTGTTTTCAGTTGGCGTGAATGTGGGCGCGCAGCTCTCGCGCGTCCTGGTCACACGCTGGCCAGGTGCTTTGCTCCGGGCTTTGATGGACGCGAGGGCAGGTGGCGCTGCCGCAGCACCTTGCGGTCGCAACTAGCGCGGGGTCGCCAGTCTTGTCCCCTTGCGCGCGCCAGCTGTGGTTAGCGCGTCGTTCCGCTGCCTCTAAGCGTGATTGATATGTATATGTATTTAGCCCTTCAAGGGCCGAATCAACGTACAAACCTATCAATTTCCTGACAATCGACCCAAGATTGATTTATATATGAATATGGCCCAAGGAGGGCCAAAGTACCATGGATTCCAATCTTCGCACGCTGGGCCCTGCCGAATCCCGGGTGGTCCTCTCCTTCCAGGAGCAGGGCCGTACCGTCGTGCGCGCCGCTGATGTCCTCAAGCTCCTGGGATCGGAGACGTCGGCGCGGAAGGTCATCCGGAACCTGATCCGGAAGGGCTGGCTCTCGCGGATCGTCGGCGGGCGCTACATGCTGCTTCCTGCGGAGCACGGCCCGGAGAATCTTGGCGAGAACAACATACTGGCGCTTGCGGCGGCGGCGGTCGAGCCCTCCTACATCGGCTGGTGGTCGGCCGCAGCATGGCACGGCTACACGACACAAAAGCCGATGACGGTGTTCGTCGCCACGCTGAAGCAGGTGCCGTCCCGAACCATCGAAGGCAGCGATGTCCGCTTCATCAAGGTCACGCCGCGCAAGTTCTTCGGTCACGAGACGTATGACGTTTATGGCAGACAGGTTTCGATCTCATCGCCGGCCAAGACGCTCATTGATTGCCTTGACCGCCCAGAACTCGCGGGCGGTCCGGCTGAACTCGCGCGCATTGCGCACAGCGCCCTTGCCGAAGTAAGCCCGCACGATTTGCTCGCGGCGGCAACCGCCATGAAATCCAAGGCGGCCCTGCAGCGCCTCGGGTTCCTGGCCGACCTCGTTGACAGGCCCCTACCCGACGATGCGCGGCAGAGCCTCAAGGACGCGATTCCGAAATCTTACCGTTCCAAATTCGGAAGAGCGGAGCGGCGGGAAGGCGATATCGGCTACGTCGCTGCGTGGGGCCTGTTGGTGAACGCGCGCCGCGAGGACCTACTCACGGAAGTTCCGCGCATCAAGCGCCGGGAGTCGCATTGATGCTGGGCCTCAATGAACTGCGCAAGGCAGCACAGCGATCCGGCGCGCGCGATATCGGTAATATCGAGATCGACGTTATCCTCACTCACCTTCTTCAATTATTCGATGAGAAGAAGATCACAAATCATGCCGCCTTTAAGGGCGGCACCATGCTGCGCAAGATGGTGTTCGGTCCGCGCGGAAGACTCTCGACCGATCTTGATTTTACGTGCCGGACCGATATCAGCAACGACGATCTGATGATGGAGGTGCTGGGGGTCCTTGGCGAGCCTTACCGGGGGCTGAGGTTCAAGATCGCGGACAAGGACTGGTATCAGACCGACGAAGGCTGTGCCGTCAATCCGGTTTGCTCCCACGAACACAACGAGAAGGGCGTCAATATCAAGCTCCAGTTCAGCATGCGCGAGAGGCCCATTCTGCCTGTCGTTGCGGTAGCGCAGATCAAGCAGGACTACTTCGAGAATCTGGGGTTCGATCCGGCCGCCATCCCCTCGCTCGCCTTCGAGGAGGCGGTCGCTGAAAAAATCCGCGCCGCCAGCCAGCGCTCAAAGATACGCGACCTCCACGATCTTTCGGAGATCGCGGCCCGCGATCTCAACCGCGGGCTGATACGATCGCTCGCCGTCCTCAAGCTTTGGAACAGCGGCGGGCCGGGTCTTGATTACGCACGCTTCGCTGAAAGGGTCAAAGGCGCGGGCGACTATGATATCGCCGATCTAGCGAACCTTCTTCGCAATGATCAGAAGCCTGATCTTGAGGCCATGATGAAGCGCGTCGTTGAGGGCTTTCGCTTCCTCAATGATCTCAGCGAAGCGGAAAAGGCGCTCGCCGCAGACACCGAGCGGAAAAAGCAACAGGAGGCGGACGCCCTGATTGAAACGCTGGCTCCAGCAGCAGAGCGGCGCGACAAAGCCAAAAGGGAACGCCTACGCGACAGCGCTGCACAAGCGCGATGCGTCCCCATGACCCCCTCAAAACGGAGGCGCTATCCTCCACGCTCAGCCCGCAGCTTGCTCCGCCGAATCTTCCCCGCCTCATCGCGCGCAGCATCGCCACGATCTCGTAGCCGCGCGGCAGCTTGTAGCTCGCCAGGTGCACGCGCAGATGCGCGTCCAGCTCCTCCAGCGCAGGCGGCGCGTCCGCGTTGGCCGGCTCGATCAGCGCATGTACGCGCCGGCCCAGGTCATCGTCCTTGAGCCCGATCACCGCCGGATCGCGCACGCCAGGATGCTGGGTCAGGACCGCCTCCACCTCCGCCGGCACCACGTTGGCGCCGCCGGTGATGACCTGGTCCACGCGCCGGTCGGCCAGGAACAGGTAACCGTCCGCATCGACGTAGCCGAGGTCGCCGACGCTGGCAAAGTCGCCATCCACCGTCTCGATCGGCTTGGCACCGAGGTAGCTGTAATTCGCCGGTGCGCAGCTAGAGCGCGTGAAGATTTCGCCGACCTCCCCACCGGCGATGGTCGGCGTTGCTCGTCGAGGATGCGGCATTGAGAGCGCGCCAAGAAGGCCGGCAAGTAGACCGGTGGCGTCATCCGCTTCGAGCCAGCCAAGATCCGCGAGCTGGCAGCACAGTAGTGGATTTACCCAGGCGGGCGATCGCCCGGCAGCTTGGCTGCGCGATCCCAAGACCGTGCAGCGCGCCCTAAAGGGCCTCCCAGGAGCCAGCCAGCAAGAGAGTGCGTGACAGGCCATGCCTATCCGAGCTTGCCCTTCCAAGTCGCTGCCTGCCAATGGCGTCAGGGTAAGCGCAAGATTGCGGCTCCAATCACTTTCGGACAGAGATCGGGACTTTCCCCTCAAAGATGTCGATCTCTCGCATCGCCTCGCGCACCTGGTGGCCAATTCGATTTATGCGGCGTCGCAGCCCTACCACCGTGAATTTGAAGGCATCGCTCTCGGCGTTCATGGTCTTCAGACTGAGCGCGGGTGCCAGCGAGGGCAGCGCGCGTGATCCGAGTGCGGGATCGTGCTCGAATGGCGAGCCTGTTTGGTAGAGCACCGGATTGAGCGTGCGAGTGAGACGGAGGAACAATCGGTTCGCGGCGGCAGTGGTGTCCTCGTCTGCAAACGCGGCGCACTCGGCCTGCAATACCTCCAGGCGCACCTTGAGTGCTTCGACATCGGCGACGAGTTGCCTCAGGGGCAGGAACGGGCCTGCCTCCTCGACGTATTCCTTGAGGCTATCCTGAAAATCCTCGGCGATAGCAGCGACCTTGAATGGCAGGATATCGGCCGTGGCAAGGTTCAAAAGGATCGACGCATAGAGGCGGGTGTCCTTTACGAGGATACCAGCATCGAATTTGTCGATGGTCTCGTACTCCGAGTGCCACCACCAGGCCCCACCCGATCCGCCGACGTTGGGATCGCGATTGGCATCATCCGGCGTCAGCATGCTGTAAACCGACATTGACGAGACACCGATGCCCCAGAACGACTGGTCGGCCGCACGGGAGGGCCGTGTTGGGCTCACATATTTATCGCTGCGCCTCCCGAGCGCGAGCTGCGCCTTGGCACTGGTCATTGTTGTCCAACCCGTGACCTCGGTCGTCATCGCCTCGTTGAAGGCGGCGATCTCGGCCATCTGGTGGCGCGGCACGTAGACCGTCGCACCTTTCACGCCCGGACTGTCGATGTTGAAGTAGACGATGGCGTTATCGCGAAGCTCGCGCCAGTGCGTGTCGGCATACCAGGTCGAACCCGAGTAGCGGCCGTGGCTATGGCCTGGCCACCAGGCGAAGCGGATGCCATAGCGCAGCTTGCCATCGAACGCTTTGAGGACGCGCGCGAGCTCGAGCACGCAGGCGTCTCCCGAGACGTTGTCGGTGGAGCCGTCAAACCAGGAGCAGTAGTGCGCGCCGACGAGCGCGAATTCTGGCTCGCGTCCTTTGAGCTCGGCCGTGGGCAGGCGGACCTTGCGCCAGCCCTCGAACACGTCGGTGACGAGCGTGGCGCGGACGGGGCCTTCCTTCAGGGCCGCCATAATGCGGTCGCCGTCGGTCTTGGCGATGGAGACCACATGCACACGGGGAATGGTATTGACCTGGTCGAACTCGGGTGTTCCCCAGACCGGCGTGATGATCATCTTGTGTCGCTGCTTGCCGGCCGACATGCAGATCATGCCGCGAGCGCCGTGGTTGGCCGCGGCGAGGGCAATTGCGGGGGACGGCAGTCTCGTGACCAACACCACCTTGCCCCGGACATCCTTGCCGACGTAATCGGCGGCGCTGCCTGCACCTACAAGCACGACATCTTCGATGATGCCGTCAACCGCGGTCGGTTGGCCGAATGCAACGCCCACGGCCGGAATATCAAAGCGCTTACCTGCTGCAGAAATGGCGAGGCTGGCGCCGCGCGGGTAGGAGATATAGCTGTCGAACTCGTGCACGACCGGCGTGTAGCCATAGGCTTTGAGGCGGCTCGTCAGGTAATCGCAAGCCTTGCGCTCCTCTTCGCTGCCCGACACTTTCTCGCCGAGCCCGCATAGGTAGGTGACCGTGTCCTGCAAGTCCTTGGTCGAGACGAGTTCGCGCGCGTCAGCATCAAGCTTTATCATGACTTGTAACCCTCGTTTCCTTATTCGCGAGTTTCAATGTGGCGCAGCGCACGATCGCGCGTCGGGCTGAAGCGTTTCATTTGGCCATCGCCCGCGTCACAGCGGCATCAGCGCGATCGATGGCGTCGAGCGCGGCATTGCGGCCCCTGAGCAGGGTGGCCAATGCAAATCCGATGGTATCCTTGTCGTACACATCGAGATCCGCCGCGATCGAGAGCAGCGGGACGGGCGGCAGGGTCACGGCCGGGTCCTGCTCATAGGGACCACCGCGCGCATAGTTGAGCGGCACCAGGGCGCGCGAAAGCTCACGCATCGCCTCGTTGGCAGCGCGCGGCGCGATCTTCTTCTCAGCCACAGACTTGTGGAACGCGTCGATCTTGACCGCAAGCTCACCAAGCGATCTCGACACCGGAGTGAGGTCCAGCCTCTTGCCGGCGGCCTTCACGTAGCCTTCGACGGCCGCCGCAAGCTCCTTCACCGTATCGCGGAAGTCGAACGGCAGAACTTCCGCGCTGGCGAACGTGACAACGGCCTCGAGGTAGAGCGCGATGTCCTTGGCCAGCACACCCTTGTCGGCGATCTCCATCGTGTCGTCCTCGGTGTGCCAGGCGATGTTGCCGCCACAGCCGCCGACGTGATGCCAGCCGCGTTTCTGAACCTCGGCCGCCGGCATCATGGACGATGCCATCAACGCGCCCGAAATGCCGATGTTGTAGAACGTGTAGTCGCTTGACCGGTTTGGCCGTTTCGCCTTTGGCGTCTGGCCCGTGACGCGCTCCACCAATGCCGCCACGGTTGCAACCGTCTCCGGCATCATGGTCATGGCGGAATACTCCGTTGCCAACCGGCACCCTGGGCTGTCGCAGTTCATGTGCAAGACGCACTGCTTGGTGAAATCCGCGGCGTGTGCATCGAGATACCAGGCACTGCCACCATAGCGTCCCGTCGAGTGCGCCGGCCACCAGGCAAGCCGAACCGAGCGCCGCAAGTTGCGACGCATCTGCCAGAGCACGCGCGCGACCTCGAGCATGCAGGCGTTGCCCGTGCCGTTATCGCCCACGCCGACCTGCCAGCTGTCATAGTGCCCGTGCAGAAAAACAAAACGGTCCGGCTCCGTCGCGCCATCGATGTGGACCACCGGCAGCTTTTGTGGGAACCACCCCTGCTCGAGCTCGGTGCGAATCGTCGCCGCCGCGCCGCTCTTTGCGGCGGCGAGGATGACTGCACCATCGCCGCGATTGACCCCGGCCGACGGGATCTTCGGCAGCCGCGACATGTCGTCAACGCCGGGCGTGCCCCAGATCGTCGAGGCGGTCGACCAGTGGATGCGCTCGCCGGGGTTGACGGCGATGATGCCCAGGGCGCCCATCTCCTCGATCTCGGACGTGAGCATCGGCAGCGAGATGCCCTCGGTGACGACGATCTTGCCGCGATAGCGGTCCGGATCGAGCCGCTGGTGGCGGGCAAACTCGCGCCTGGTCGGCGCCATGTATTCCATGGGCGCGGTCAAGCCCCTGGAAACGATGGCCGAGAAGGCCGGAGGCTTGGCGTTGAAGCGCGTGCCGGCGACCTCCACGCTCGCCGGTCCAGGCAGGCTCAAGAATAGTGTCGGTTCGTGGATCGCGACCGGGACGCCGGCCGACCTCAGCCGCTCGGCGATGATCTCGGCGCCGCGGTTCGCATCAGCCGGTTGCTCGCGGGGCTGGACGGAAAACCGCTCGACGAGGTCCCAGGCAAAGCCGACATCGACGCGGTCGTGAAAGCTCTTGTGCAACATGGGGGCAGCCTCCCGAGGTGCGAGCGGTCAACGATCCTGGCAGTGAACCACAGTTGGCACCGCGCTCCAATGCGAGGCTGACATGCGTCGTCACGCCGTGACCTGGCGGCCAAGGCGAGCTAGGCTCGTCCCTGGAGGGGCTGTCGCGGCACCGCGACGAGGAGACAACGGGATGCAGAAGAAGCTCGTCACCGACCCGATCATCGACGCCATTTCCGTCGACGCCGCTTGGACGCTGGTCGAAATGTTCTCGACAATGCCGCGCTGGCAGCCAAAGGACGTGAACAAGAGCGCCGACGTCATCGTCAGGAAGCTAAGGGACGAGGGCGTGCCGGTGACCGTGCATAAACCGGCGGTGTATCTCAGCATTCCCTTCGGGGCGGAGGTGCGGGCTTCCGGCCGGGTGATGAAGGCCAAGCCGCCCGCCTACAGCCGGGATTGCCGCAACGGCATCGAAGGCGAGCTCGTCTACGTGCCGGCATCCTACTCGAGATCGGTCGGTACGTTGTTCGCCACGACTGAGGATGCGACGCTGTCCACACCCGAGCGTCTTCGGGGCAAGCTCGTCATCTCCGAGGGTTTTGCGTTTCCGGCGAAGATACTGGAGTTCGAGCAGAAGGGTGCCATCGGGGCGATCGCCGTCAATCCCGGGGCAGACGTGCACTGGGGAATCTGTTCGTCGATCTGGGGAACGCCCGATCTCGACGATCTGCCTCGAAAGCCGGGAATCCCGGTCGCGGCCGTCAACAACCCCGACGGCCGCCAGCTGATCGCGCTGGCGAAGACTGGAGCGCGCGCCACCGTCGTGACGACCATGGAGGAGGGCTGGTACCCGCAAAAAGTGCCGATCGTGGAGATCAGGGGCCAGCAGGAGCCCGAGAAATTCGTGCTCGTGCATGGCCACTACGACAGCTGGGACGTCGGCGTCGGGGACAATGCGACGGGCGACGCCACTCTGCTCGAGCTGGCGCGTGTGCTCTGGAAACATCGCAAGTCGCTCAGGCGCTCAGTTCGGATCGCCTGGTGGCCCGGCCACTCCACCGGACGCTACGCCGGCTCGACATGGTATGCCGACGCATTCGCCATAGATCTCGATGAGAATTGCGTCGCGCAAGTCAACTGCGACAGTCCGGGCTGCCGCTGGGCGACAGTCTTCAAGGACGTGTCATGGATGCCGGAGACCGAGGCTTACGTGAAAGCCGCAATCAAAGCCGTCACCGGGCTCGACAGCCACGGCGAGAGACCACATCGGGCCGGCGACTATGCCTTCAACAATATCGGCATATCGAGCTTCTTCATGCTGTCCTCGACGATGCCGGACGCGCTCAGGGCCGAGAAGGGCTACTATACCGTCGGCGGCTGTGGCGGCAACATCGCCTGGCACACCGAGCACGATCTCATGGGCATCGCGGACAAGGATCTGCTCTTGCGCGACATCAAAGTGTACGCGCAGGCGGTGCTCGGCGTCGCCAATGCGGAGATCCTGCCGTTCGACTGGACGGCGGCGACAAGAGAGTTCGCCCAGACGGTCGAGAGCTACCAGAAGGCCGCCGGCAGCGCGTTCGATCTCGGGCCGGCGAAGCAAGCAATCCGCGATCTCGACCGGGCGCTGCGCAACTTCCGCCGTGCCGTCCTGGGGGGCTCGGTCGCCGCAGAGCGGGCCAATTCGGTCATCATGGGGCTCGCGCGCATCCTGGTGCCGATCAACTTCGCCCGAGAGCCCCGTTTCAGGCATGACCCGGCCGTGCCGGTCCCGCCGCTGCCCGCGCTGAGCGCGGCGAATGAAATCCGGACCATGGCCAAGGACCGGAGAGGTTTCGCCGAGACACAATTGACGCGCGGCCAGAACCAAGTCGTGGCCGCCATGCGATCCGCCATCAAGCTGATCGCAAGCGCAACATAGGCCGGGGCGCCAGGGGGATAGAGTGGGCAAACCTCAATTCGACACGGCTGAAATGCTGGCCGAGATCCGCGGCTGGGTCGAGATCGAGAGCCCGACCACGGTTCCCGAGGCCGTCAACCGCATGGTCGATCATGTCGAGCGCGCCTACCAGAACACCGGCGCCAGGCTCGAGCGCATACCCGGCTGCAATGGGTTCGGCGATCATCTGATCGCACGCTCGAGCTGGGGAACGGCCAACCGCGGAATTCTCGTGCTGTCGCACCTCGACACTGTGCATCCCATCGGCTTCATCGAACGCCTGCCCTTCAAGGTCGAGGGCGACATCGCGTATGGCCCCGGCATCTACGACATGAAGGGCGGCGCATTCCTCGCCTTTCACGCTTTTCGCGAGATGGCGCGGCTGGGCACGGGCGGAGCCCTGCCCGTCACGCAGCTGTTCGTGTCCGAAGAGGAGGTCGGCAGCCCCACCTCGCGCGAGATCATCGAGCGCGAGGCGCGCAACGCCAAGTACGTGCTGGTGACGGAGCCGGCACGGGAAGGCGGCAGGATCGTCACCGCGCGCAAGGGCACCGCGCGCTTCGAGGTGCGCGTCAAGGGCCAGGCCGCGCACTCCGGCTCGCGCCACCAGGACGGCCGCAGCGCGCTACGCGAGCTGGCGCGCCAGATACTCGTGATCGAAGGCTTCACCGACTATGCGCGGGGTGTCACGACCAATGTCGGCGTCGTCACCGGCGGCACGCGCGCCAACGTCGTGCCGGAGGAAGCCTTCGCCGAGGTCGATATGCGCGTTACCTCGCCCGCTCAGGCCGAGGAGATGGTGGCGCGCATGCTGAGTTTGACTGCGCACGAGGAAGGGGTTGCCGTCACGGTGACAGGCGGTATGAACCGGCCCCCCTATGAGAAGGACGGGCGCATCGCCGAGCTCTTCGATCATGCGCGGGCCCTCGCGTCTGAGATCGGCTATCCGCTCGAGGATCTGAAGACCGGGGGCGGCTCCGACGGCAATTTCACTGCGGCCATCGCACCGACCCTCGATGGCCTGGGCGTCGATGGCAAAGGCGGGCACACGCCCTACGAGCAGATCAACATTTCATCCATCGCGCCACGCTCCGAGCTCTTCTATCGGCTGTTCGAGACTTTGAAATAGGCTTTTGCGGCCGCGATAGGCGCCGGCCGGCGATTGCGACAAGGCTGGAGATCGGCGAGACTATGGAGCGCCTCTTCCTGTGGGGCGCCATCGGGCGGCAGACTCCGGCTGGGAACACCCTCGAAGTCTGTGAGCATTGGTCTCGGCTGTGGGCCGAACAATCGGGAGAATGGAAGATGAACGCGTCCGTCAAGTGGTGCGCACCACGAACCCCCGGCATCCGTAGGCCGACGGCTGGCGTCATCAAGGGCCTGGCCTTCGTCATGGCACTGACAACGCTCGGCACCATCGCCGAGGCGCAAGGCGACCGGGTGCGCAAGCTGGTGCTCATATCGGGGGCGCAGGCAGCCGATCCGCAGGAGTTCCAGGCCGCGCAGCTCATCGCGCAGGAGTGGCGCAAGCTGGGCCTGGAGGTGGAAGTGCGCGGCCTGCCGCGGCCGCAGGTCTCCGATATCGTCTGGTACAATCGCGACAAATGGGATGTCACCATGTGGCGCATGGTCGGCCGCCCCGAGCGCTCCGACCCCGACGAGCTCGTCTACAATCTGTTCCACTCCACGACCCGCGAGAAGGGGTTCAACTTCGTCGGCTACGTCAATCCCCAATATGACCAGATTGCGGAAGCACAGCGTTCGGAGATCGATCAGGCCAGGCGCAAGGCGCTCGTGCATTCGGCCCAGGACATAATCATGGCCGATGTGCCCTACCTGTTCCTCGTCTACCCAAAGAACGTCGTGGCCTTCAATTCCAGCGTCTGGAAGAAGGATTCGATCGTGGATCAATCCGGCATCGGCGTCAGGAATTTCTGGACCTTTATCGGCGCCACGCCGGCCGGGGGTCAGAAGGACATGGTGCTGAACGCCGCCGAAGCCATGAATGCGATCAATCCGCTCTATATTTCGGGAGCCATCGACAGCTGGGTGACCGATCTCGTTTGGGACCGCCTCATGCGGGTCGGCCCCGATGGGCTGCCGAAACCCTGGGCCGCTGAGAGCGTGACCCACCTCGACGGCATGACCGTCGAGGCAAGGTTGCGCGCGGGCATGATGTGGCACGACGGCAAGCCGCTCACCACCGACGATGTGATTTTCTCGTTCGAGGCACCTTCCGGCGACAAATCGCCGATGTACAAGCCGTTCGTCGCCAACATTGCCGGCATGCAGAAAGTCGATGATCACACCATCCGCTTCAAGCTGAAGACACCCAACGCCTCCTTCTTCACATCGACACTGGCCAAGATCAATCTCATTCCTAAGCACGTCTGGGAGCCAATTCTTGCCGGGCCGCAGCTGCAAGGCAAGACGGCCGAGAGCTATCAGGAGCAGCCGCCGATCGGCTCAGGCCCCTTCAAGGTGGTGCGCTTCAAGCTGCAGGAGGAGATCCTGCTCGAGCGCAATGCTGCTCACTGGTCGGCCCCGAAGATGGATCGCTGGATCCTGCGCATCGTCACCAACACGGAAGCGGCGGTCGGCATGCTGAAGCGCGGCGAAGTGAACTTCCTGTCCGACTACCGTGGTGATCCGAAGATTCTCGAGGACATGGCCAAGACCGACAAGGCGATCGAGATCGCAGCCACGGTCGACATGGGCTTCCGCTTCGTCGCCCCGAACCTGCGGCGTCCTCCGTTTGACGACGTCAACTTCCGCAAGGCCCTAATGCTGGCGATCAACCGCAACCTGATGGCGCAGGCTGCCTGGAACGGGTTTGCCGTGCCCGCCAATAGCCACGTCTCCGCGGCGCTGCCCTTCTGGCACAAGGGCGAGCAGTTCAAGCCCAGTATCGAAGAGGCCAAGAAAATCCTCGACACGGCCGGCTACAAGCTGGTTGGCGGCAAGCTGCACTATCCCGATGGCAAGCGGGAGACACTGACCTCGCTGAACTGAGCCAGCAATGGCCGAGAACGAGGTGTGCTCTTTCGCGGAGCGTGCATAGCATGCGGTTGGTCCTCACCCGGTTCGCACAGATGCTGTTCGTGCTCTGGGTAGTTGCCACGCTGCTCTTCTTCATGTTCCGCCTGATGCCCGGCGATCCGACCGTCGCCTACATCGACAGCACATTCACCGAGGAGCAAATCCAGCAACTGAGGAGAACATTCGGGCTCGACCGCCCGCTCTACGAACAGTATGTGATCTACCTGCGGAACCTGGTCATTGGCGAGTTCGGGGACAGCTTTCACCACCGCAGGCCGGTATTGGAGGTGCTGGTCGGCGTGCTCCCGAACACCATCATCCTGACGCTCTCAGGTCTGCTCGTCGCCTACGCCTTCGGCACGCTGGTCGGCGCGTGGCTTGCCTGGAAACGCGGCACCTGGGCGGAGGCCGTCACCATCCCGACCGTGCTCATGCTGCGGGCGGCGCCGGAGTTCTGGCTCGGCATGGTGCTTCTCTCGGCGTTCGGTTTCCAGCTCGGCTGGTTCCCGTCGGGCGGCGCCAACAGCCCGGGAGCGATCTTTCCGAGCGAATGGTCACGGATTGCGTCCAGCGATTTCCTCTGGCATCTCGTGTTGCCGTCGGCGACGCTGGCGCTCTACCTGCAAGGGCTGCCGCTGCTGCTGATGCGCTCCAACATGCTCGACGTCATGGGCGAGGACTTCATCACCATGGCGCGCATGAAGGGGCTGTCGAGCTGGTCGATCATCATGCGGCATGGGGCACGCAACGCCTTGCTGCCCGTGGCAACGGCGTTCGCGCTCGGGTTCGGCGCTTCGATCGGCGGCAACGTCGTGGTCGAGACCGTCTTCAGCTGGCCGGGCCTGGGCAAGCTTCTGGTCAACTCGGTTGCCGCCAGCGACTATCCCGTGGCGCAGGGGGCCTTCGTCCTGATCACCGTCGTGCTCGTGACCATGAACTTCGTCGCCGATCTCCTCTATTCGGTGCTCGACCCGAGAGTCTCGCATGGCCGACGCAACTGATGTCCCCCTTGCAGCGACGCACGCGCGCTCCCGGCTCGATGGGGCGATCCGGCTGCTGGCGGCACCACTGCACGAACCCTTCGCAGCTGTCGGCACGCTGATCTATGCCGCGTTTGTGCTGATCGCCCTCCTAGCCGACGTGATTGCGCCGCATGATCCACTGGAAATCCTGTTCAGGCCGGACGGCACCCTGGCACGCAGCGAGCCTGCCGGCTGGGAGCATCCTCTCGGCACGACGAACCTCGGGCGCGACATCTTCTCCCAGCTCATCGTCGGGACCCGCGCCGCGCTGGTGGTCGGCCTGACGGCGGCGGTCGTCGTCGCCCTGGTCGGCACGGTGGTGGGCCTGGTGTCCGGCTACTTCGGCGGCTGGATCGATGCCGTGCTGATGCGCCTCACGGACGTGGCTCTCGGCATTCCGTTCCTCCCCTTCGTCATCCTTATCGCAGGCCTGCTCGGGCCGCGGACGAGCAACGTGATTCTCGGCATCGCGCTGCTGCTTTGGCCCAATACCGCTCGCGTGATCCGCAGCCAGGTGCTGACCGTGCGCGAGCGTGCGTTCGTTGAGGCGGCACGCGTGACCGGCGCCTCCAACGGGCGCATCATGTTCGTACACGTGGCGCCGAACATTCTGCCGCTCTCGTTCTTGTACGGCTCGATTGCAGTGGGCTGGGCGATCCTGACCGAGGCGTCCATCGCCTTCCTCGGCTTCGGTCCTTCGGACCGCGTCTCGTGGGGCTATATGCTGCAGGACGCCTATGCGAGCCAAGCCCTCTCGCGCGGTGACTACAACTGGTTCGTGCCGCCGGGCGTGTGCATAGTGCTGGTCGTCGTCGCCGGCTTCTTCATCAGCCGAGGTTATGAGGAAATTCTCTTCCCCAAGCTCAAGGATTAACGCGTGGCGATCCTGGCGCTCGAGGATCTGCATGTCGAGTACGATGCCGGTGCCAATAGAGTGCGCGCCGTCGATCGTGGCACTTTTCTCGTGCCCCGCGGCAAGATGGTTGGGCTCGTTGGCGAATCGGGATGCGGCAAGACCACGCTGGTGCGCGCCGTCACCGGCGTCATGGCTCGCAACGCCCGCATCACGCATGGCCATATCAGGTTCGAGGGACGCGACCTCGTTGCGGTCGGCCCGGCCGAACGCCGCGCGGTGCTCTGGCGCGAGATCGCCTTCATCCCCCAGAGCGCCATGAATGCTCTCGATCCGGTCTATCGCGTGTCGAGCCAGATGCGCGAGGTGCTGGTGGAGCGAGGAGGCTACAGACCAGCCGATACAGCACCGAGGATCGACGAGCTGTTCCGTATGGTCGGGCTCGACCCCCGACGCCAGCGCGATTTCCCACACCAGTTCTCCGGCGGCATGCGCCAGCGTGTCGGTATTGCCCTGGCGCTCGCACTGCAGCCGAAACTGCTGATCGCGGACGAGCCCGTCACCGCCCTCGATGTCATCGTGCAGCGGCAGGTGCTGGACACACTCGTCGACCTGCAGAGGCGCTTCGCCCTGTCCTTCATACTGGTGACGCACGACATTAGCGTGGTTGCCTATGTCTGTGATCGCATCGTCGTCATGTATGCGGGCCAGGTTGTCGAGGCGGGTAGCGCTGCAGAGGTGCTCGAGCGGCCGTTCCACCCCTATACGATGGGCCTTACCAATGCGTTTCCCGATCTCGCCCGCCCCAGCGATCAGCTGATGCCGATCCCCGGATCACCGCCCGATCTGAGCCAGGCGCAGACCGGATGCCGGTTCGCACCGCGCTGCCCGTTTGCCATCGCGCGCTGCCGTAACGAGGACCCGCCGCTGATCGATGTTGCCGACGACCATCTGGCGTCCTGCTGGCGCGCGAGCGATGCGCAGGAGCTCAGGTCCGATGCAAGGGAGGCCAGGACGTGGTCGCCTTCATCAGTGTGAACGGCTTGGTCAAGCACTTTGCGGTGCGCCGATCGCTCGGCGAGATGCTGACGGGCAAGCGACCAGTCGTGCATGCGGTGGATGGCGTCAACTTCACGCTCGACGAGAATGAAAGCGTCGGACTCCTTGGCGAGTCGGGGTGCGGCAAGACGACGACCGGCCGCCTGCTTCTCAAGCTCGAGACACCGACGGCCGGCACCATCTCCATCGGGGGCCAGGATCTGGCCACCCTTTCGGGCGACGGCCTTAGGGCTTTCCGCCGCACCGCGCAGCTCGTCTTTCAGAATCCATTCGATGCATTGAATCCGCGCTTCACCATCGCGCGTGTCCTGAGGGAGCCGCTCATCAATGCCGGCGTCCCAAGAGCCGAGCATCCCGACCGCATAGCCCTTGTGCTCGATCGCGTACGCATGCGCGGTATTGGCGATCTACTTGAAAAATTTCCGCACCAACTCTCGGGTGGCCAGCTTCAACGTATCGTACTGGCTCGCGCGCTCATCCTCGGACCGCGCTTCATTGTCGCCGATGAGCCGGTGTCGATGCTCGATGTCAGCGTGCGCGCCGGTATCCTGAACCTCATGCGCGAGATCCAGGCAGCTCTCGGACTCACGGCCATCTACATCTCCCACGACCTGACCTTGGTGCGCTACGTTGCGCGGCGGACCATGGTCATGTACCTTGCAACGCTCGTCGAGGATGGCCCGACTGACCGCGTCGTCCGGGCACCTCAGCATCCCTACACGAAGGCGTTGGTGGCGGCCGTGCCGATTCCGAGAGTGAACCAGGCGCGCGGGCCGTTGCCAATTAAGGGTAATGTTCCTGATGCCCACAATCCGCCACCGGGCTGTCGTTTTCACGACCGCTGTCCGATTGCCGTACAACGCTGCCGATCCGAGATTCCGCTCCTACGCGAGCTCGCTCCTGGCCATCGTGCTGCCTGCCATCTGGTCTGACTGAAGTGACCTCACGTCGCGGCGAAGCAGCCAGCGCGGTCCAATCTCCTCAAATGCTCGATCGGCGGGTCCGGTGTTATTGCGACGACCTACGGCCAGGCCATCCTAGGGCCCGGTAGGAAATTGGACTGTCACGCCAGAGACTTTTGCAACCAATATGCGCCCGCGTGCCCATCCTGATGGCCGGACGATGAGGAAGCCTATTCCGGGGCACGGACGGGCAAGGGCGGATGCCGGCGCATCGACAAGGCAATGACTTGTAGGCTATGTCCGTTGCCCCCTGATGCTAACGTTGGATGCAGCGGCCGCAGGATTCTCCCGACACACGTCATCAAACAGCAGTGAGCGAGGACCCCAGGGGGCAAGGCGCCGTCCGACGCCCCTCGGATCGTCAAATCGCACGTGGGTCGGCAATTTTCGCGTCAGTGGAGAGGTGCGCTCTCAGCGCATAAAGCAACCAGGCCCCTGCGTAGGCGTGATCAGGTGTGGATCGTCAGATGGTCACCCGCTAGAGGGTTGATCCAGACGAAAAATTCGATTTCGCGTAAGGCAAGAATGGCGGGGAGCTCGGCATTGCCCGATCCACTCGGGCTGTTTTGGACCGCGCACCTGGGACGGTCAGGCGGGTTGTCTTTGCGCTGCGGGTGAGCAGCATCGAAGCACCGTTTGTCCGTTACCCGGGCGAAGCCGCTGTCGACCGAGCAGGGAACAGGGGAATAATGCCGAGGTAGGCATGGCATCTACGCCCCGGAGCACTTCTCTTGTACGCCCCTATAGCGGACACTGCGGTGCCCAAGGCGTCCGGGGTGTGCCGTCTTAGAGCTTCTCGAGATCGAGAACGCAGAAGCGGACCTGCCTTTTGACCGGCAGTGATCGCATGCGCAGTTCCCTGATCTTAGGTTCTCAGCTTCACCAACAGCTCGGATTCGCGCTCAGGGGTGAGGCCGGCGCGGAGCTTGGTCTGGCGCTCGGAAGACAGGGTGCGGAACCAGGCCAGGGCGTCGGCGGCGGTGAGCGGGCGGGGGCGACAGGTGAGGCCCTCAACGATGGCGCGGCTCTGTGAACGTCATACATGAACCCTATGGTGGCAAAATAAAAATCTCAACTGGGAGACAGGGACTGCCCGCGCGACTGTAGCGCCTCCATCTCCGTCCCGGCCATCTCGAACCAGAACCGCATACCCATCTCTCGGAACAAATTCATCGCCTTCGTGAAATCCTCCTTGGCCGCCCGCCGATCGCCTGCTCGCCTTTTGAGTTTGCCAAGGCTGAAATGGCAGTGAGCGACGAGGGGGCGCATGCCGAGTTCTGAGGCCAAGGCCGCCGAGGTGGCGTAATGGGTTTCGGCCGCCGCCACGTCCGGGCAGTCGCTATGTGACGCCGTCTCGCCGAGGAGGCGGTGGGCCCAAGCCTCATGGCCGCGCTCGCCGCGCTCGCGGGCGAGCGCCAGGGCACGCGTGCTGCAGTCCCTCGCTTCCTCCACCCGACCCACAAGCAGGCATGCTTCGCCGAACTGCACCTTGCTCATGGATAGAAGATATCCGATCCCAGCGGTCCCATAGCCGGCCAACGCTTGCTGCAGCCTGGAGACGCCTTCCTCGACGCGTCCTGATTCCACGTAGACGTGCCCCAGACCGGCCAAGGCGATCGGAGTCAAGTACGCGATTTTCCACTCGCGGGAGAGAGCGGCCGCACGTTCGAGCAGTCTAATCGCCCGAGTGAATTCTCCGCGTAGGCCTTCGAGGCGTCCAAGGTTCAAGCAAGACCAGATGAGGCTGAAAGGGTGATCGAGCTCTTCAGCCAGCCGGACGGCCTCCTGGCCATGTTCGCCTCCCTCCCCGAACATTCCTAGTTCGGCGAGAGTGCGGGCCAGGAAGGCGCGCGACACTACCGCCGGATACGCAACGAGGTCAAAACGTTGGTAAGATAGATCGCCGGGAAGCGCGTCGATTAATGTGCGGCAAAAACGTTCAGTTCCGCGATAATCGCCCGAGAGTGTACCCAGCCAGACGTGGTAGTAGAGGCCGGCAGCCTGGAGCGGAACATCGCCGAGCGACACGCCGATGGCCTCGACCTCCTGGGCGAACGCGCGTATGTCGCCCGCGCGACAGTCCGTGTTCAAGTGAAGGCCGGCCATGTAGCCCGATACCGTCGCGATTCGGCGCCGATCACTTATCTTCCAGGCGAGGGCTCTAGCCTCCCGGAGATAGCCTTCGATCCTTGCCCATTCCGCCAACGGGAGAAGGGCGTTTCGAAGACCGAAACGAAGATCGATTGCCTGCTCCAACGTCTTTTGAGTCTCAGGCAGGTGGGTCAACGCTCTCAGCGCTTCCTCGAAGCGCGTTACAGCTTCTCGGTGGGCCGAGCGGGCGAGGGCCTTGGCACCAGCCTGCTGGAGGTAGGTTGCCGCCTTTATCCATTCCTCGCCCAGAAACGCATGACGGGCCAGGCGGTCGGCATGCTCGCTCAACCGGTCCGGATAGGTCCGCTCTATGGTCTCCACGATTCGCACGTGGAGGGCGCGCCGTCGGTCCTGGACCAGACTGCCAAAGGCTACTTCGTGGGTCAGCGCGTGCTTGAAAGTGTACTCGATCTCCGGAAAGAACCCGGCCTCGTATAGGAACTCGGCAGCCTGGAGGCGGGGGAGGTCAGCGCGCACCTCCTGCTCCGGCGCGTCGGCAATGGCCAGGAGCAGCGCCATGGGCACAACCTTGCCGATGACGGCGGCGGCCTGAAGAAGCCGCTTGGCCTCCGGCGCCAGACGGTCGATACGCGCGGCCAGAATGGCCTGCACAGTGGCGGGCATCTTCAGCTGCTCGAGGGGCCGGGCGAGCCGATAGGCGCCGCGCTCGCCGGCAAGGGCCCCCGTCTCCACCAGAGACCGCACGCTCTCCTCGAGGAAGAGGGGATTTGCTTCCGTCCGCTCGATCAAGAGCCGCTTAAGCGGGGAGGCTGCCGCGTCGGTGCCGAGGAGTGTATCGAGCAGCTCGTCGGCACTGTCGGGTGGCAGCTGATCGACTCTGAGCTGGCGGTAGTAGGTCTTATTACCCCAAGCGTGCCTGTAGTCGGGACGGTAGGTGACAAGGAGCAAGAGGCGCGCAGTTGGCAGACCCTCAACAAGGCTGTCGAGCAAGCTCTGGGTCTCCCCATCGATCCAGTGGAGGTCTTCAAAGATCAGGAGGAGAGGTTGCACGCGCGCTTCGCGCAACAACAACCGCCTCACGGCATCAAGCGTGCGGCGCCGCCGCTGCGCCGGATCGAGGGCATTCCACGAAGCGTCGTCAAAGGGGACGTCGAGCAAGGCCAACATCGGCAAACGGCCTCGCCTCAGGGATTCATCTAGCGTTAGCAGCTTCCCAGTCACCTTCTCCCGGATCTCGCGGATCTCGTCCCGGTCCTGGATCTTGAAGTAATCCTTGAGGAGATCAATCACCGGCAGGTAGCTCGTCGCCTTGCCATACGGGACCGTGGCGCTCTCGAGGACCAGCCAACCCTGCAGACGCTGGGAATGGGCAAACTCGTGGACGAGCCGCGACTTGCCCACGCCTGGCTCCCCGACCACGGCGACCACGTGGCCACGGCCCAGGCTCGTTTGGTCGAAGGCGTCTCGGAGTTGCTCCAGCTCGGCTTTCCTGCCGACAAATCGCGTAAGCCCGCGCCGGGCCGCGGCCTCGAGGCGGGTGCGGGCAGCGCCCGCCCCCACTAGCTCGAACACTTCGACTGGCTCGGCAAGCCCCTTGATCGGCACCGCACCAAGCGAGGTAACGTCGACGAAGCCTTCCGCCAGGCGCAGCGTGTCGGCGGTGAGCTGTGTACTTCCTGGCGCCGCCAATTGCTCCATGCGGGCCGCCATGTGCGTGGCCCGGCCTACCGCCGAGTAGTCCATTCGCAGATCGCTTCCGATGGAGCGCACCACCACGTCGCCGGAATTGATCCCAACTCGAATTTGCACAAATAGGCCTTCGCTCCGCCGAAGTTCATCTGCGTAGCGTTTCACCGCCTCCTGCATGCGGAGGGCGGCGTAAGATGCTCGTATCGCGTGGTCCTCGTGGGCGAGGGGGGCGCCGAAGAGGGCCATAATGCCGTCACCTCGCACCTCGCTCACCGTGCCTTCGAAGTGATGGACTGCCTCCATCATCCGCTCAACCACGGCGTCGAGGATCTTGCGTGCGTCCTCTGGATCACGGTCGGCGAGCACCTCCATAGAGCCCTTGAGGTCTGCGAAAAGAATTGTGACCTGCTTGCGCTCACCCTCGAGCGCAGTCTTCGATGTCAGGATCTTTTCGGCCAAATGCCTAGGCGTGTAGGTCTCGGGAGAGATGAAACGGGGGTGCGGCACTTCGGCGCTCGCGGGACGGGCGCATTCGGGGCAAAATTTGGCCGTCGGCGAGAGTTGGGTCCCACAACTCGCGCAGGCGCGCGCGAGCGGCGCGGCGCACTCCTCGCAGAATTTCGCACCGACGCGGTTGTCATGCCCGCACTTCGAACACTGCATCGGTGGCCCTCGGGCCAGCTGGGACTACGAATGGTTGTAGCGTAGCGGCACGGACCACCAGCAGCAAGGACAGCCCGAATGACTACCGAAAAAGGGCCTCAGTCGGTGTGTGGCGACCAAGGCCAAGATCTGTACGTCAATTGCTAGTGGGGTAAACTAGCGAGCGGGACCGTAGCATTGGCGTCGACCTCACGGGCCAGCGCTCCAAGCGATTTCGCCACGGCGCACAACTCGTCAGCCGTCTCGGGCAGTGACATCCGGATGACGTGCGAACCATCGTGTCTCCCTCTTCCCACGAGGGGGAGAGGGCGAGGTGCCTCCTAGGGCCCAGTCGCCAGATCAGCGGTCCACCCTCGATCACGGAGTCGGGCCCAAGCTGACGACCCTAGAACGCGAGCGGCTTAAATTCTGGATGGCGCATCTGCCTGAGGTCATCGCCGGTCATTGCAGCAAGCTGGCCAGCAAGCGGGGTTTTGCTGGATCCGTCGGGCACCTGGTCGACGTGCTGGAATTCGCCAGCAGCGAGTTGGATCGCGTTGCGCTCCATATTGTCATGGAGGGCGCCGCTCGGCGGCTTCGAGTGTCGCGATCATTGGGGGCAATCTTACCACGTCCACGGATCGGTGAATCCGCCGCCCGGCACGAGCTTGCGCAAAATTCGCTCGGCCTCGCGCTCGATCTGATCGGCCGATAGCGAGAGCCAGCATCGAGCGCAGAGCGTCGATACGCTCGCCGCTGTCGAAGCCGTCGTGGGCGTCGCGAACAGGCGCCAATTTCCTCATCGGCGAACGCATCGCGGCAACCGATGCACACCTTGGTGGCGATGCCGGCAGCGCGTGCGGACAACGGCACCCGTTCGAAAGCTGCATGATCGTCGGCGCCGACCAGATATGTGATCAGGTGGCCGCGCACTTCATGCTTGAAGGCGGCAGTACTAGCTCGGTCAGATGTTGAGAGTTGAATAGCGATGTTTCCCTTCCACAACTGCCGTCTAATCTTCCTTGCTAAGTCTTAGATGCCCTTCGGTTCAGACCTGAGCTTTTGGCATAGGACGCCCTACCGCATGGCCCGTGCAGGTTCACGCGGTGGGTCCTATGCCGGGACAGATGCCCTTTCGGACGAGCCGTCGCCATCGGCACCCGACGTACTGGCCACAGCCGCCGGGATCGCTGGCTATGTCTTCGCGGTGGCCCGCGACGGTCAGGGCGTCCAGCGTCTAGGACGTGCCCCCGAGGTTTGACCGCGCCCCCGTACCTCGACTCGCACCATGCAGTCCGGCGTCTAGGTTCTGCCCTTACCGCCACTGCATGCCAGGCGGGTATCAGTCGAGCAGCCGCTGCTGCTCATTTCAGTGTGTCTAGGGTGGGTGGCGGTGGCAGTGCCCACTGATGGGTTGGCCAATCCGCGAAATATCCTTTATCGGCCAATGTTGCGGTTTAGGCGGGTTGGCCAGCGTAAGTGCTTGATTTTGCGCTGAGGTGCGCTTTCTGCCGGGATCGCCATTGATCCTAAAGAGAATCCCGCCTCAAAAAGGCGCCAATCTATACTGCCGATTTGCCTCGGGTCAGCACCGGGTAAGCAACTGGGTGCATGCCGGGCCCCGGCGCTAAACTTTCGCCAAGTCAGTGCTCTCCTTTATCCCCCCGACGGGGTCGATCTCCGCGGCTTGCCGCTATCCGAGCGCAAGCGCGGTCTGCATCGGCACTGCCTCAATTCGAAGGGCCGTCCCTACGGCGGCAAGTGGAATGTCGGCAATCATAAACATGCAGCGGCCGCCCGTGATCCTGCAGCGCCTGCTTCTTGGTCTGCGCCTT
>Ga0075434_100000767_pt1 | contig 25368 bp, 20 predicted proteins | sample RhiMethybrSRZTD3_FD_75298 | JGI IMG/M metagenome (GOLD analysis project Ga0075434, IMG submission 75298) | Populus rhizosphere microbial communities from Tennessee, USA - Rhizosphere MetaG P. TD hybrid SRZTD3 | ecosystem: Host-associated > Plants > Roots > Rhizosphere > Soil | place: USA... | reverse complement strand
TGAGCAGTCGTCAGTGGGCTGGTGCGGGTGAGAGCCTACCGCTGGGAACGCAGACTACCCCGGTCTGCGAGGTGGGTGTCCCATCCCTCGTGTTCACTGACGGCTGCTGACCGCTCAGCGGGATCGGAATCTTAGCGGATCCCGAATGCCGGGTCTACAAAGCAAGACCCGGCCTGCGACAGCAGGCGTTTGTAGGGCGGGTCTTGTTCTTCAGACCCGCCAACGAGTGACTTTTCGGACGTCACGCGGTGGGACTTTATGGGCAATTGGATGAATCGTGGCTAGGAAGCTGAAATCGGATCGGGTCCTCTTTACGACGACGCTGCTGCTCGTGTCCATCAGCGTGGTCATGGTGTACAGCGCGTCGGCCGTCGTGGCGCTCGAGCGGTTCGATCAGCCGTACTTGTTCCTCACCAAGCAGGCGATGTGGGCGGTGTTGGGACTGGCGGTGCTCGCGGTCGCGATGCGGATCGACTACCGCACGTATCGGAACGACGCCTTCGTCTGGGGCGCGCTCGCCCTGGTCGGCCTGCTGTTGCTGCTGGTGTTCTTCAGTCCACCGGTGAACGGCACTCGCCGATGGTTCAACCTCGGAGGCCTCGGCATTCAGCCGTCCGAGCTCGCGAAGATCGCGGCGGTGTTCTTCACGGCACTCATGCTCGAACGGCGCCTCCATCGCATCGACGAGCTGAAGTACTCGTTGCTGCCCATTGCAATCGTCGTTGGCACCCTGTTCGCGATGATCGTGTTGGAGCCGGATTACGGCACCGCGATCTCGCTGCTGCTCATCGTCGCCTTGATGGTGTTCGCCGCCGGACTGAACTATCGATATCTCATCGGCACCGCGCTGGTCGCCCTTCCGGGGCTCTACATCGTGCTCATCAGCGCGTCCTACCGGAAGCGCCGGCTGCTGGCGTTTCTCGATCCGTGGGCCGATCCGCTTGGCGACGGCTTTCAAGTGATTCAGTCGATGATCGCCGTCGGCACCGGCCACGTCTTCGGCAAAGGCCTGATGGGCGGCGTGCAGAAGCTGTTCTACCTTCCCGAGCCGCACACCGACTTCATCTACGCCGTGATCAGCGAGGAGCTCGGTTTGATCGGCGCAACCGCGGTGCTGATCTGCTTCTGCGTGATCGCGTGGCGCGGCGCGCGCATCGCGCTGCGCGCGGAGGATACGTTCGGATCGTTCGTGGCGCTCGGCCTCACGGCGATGATCGCGGTGCAGGCGCTCGTCAACATCAGCGTCGTGCTCGGGCTGCTGCCGACGAAGGGACTCCCGCTTCCGCTCGTCAGCGCCGGAGGATCGTCGCTGCTGATCAATCTGCTCGGCATGGGCGTGCTGCTCAACATCTCGCAGCACGAGGCGTCGGGAGTCTGAGGTGATCGCTGGTGAGCCACGAAGGACGCGAAGGTCACGACGCGCGCGTCTCCGTGTTGATCGCGGGCGGCGGCACGGGCGGGCACCTGTATCCAGGCATCGCGGTCGCGCGTGCGCTGGTCGCGCGTGTGCCCGAGGCGAAGGTGACGTTCGTTGGCACGGCGGCGGGGATCGAAGCGCGGGTGATTCCGCGCGAGGGGTTTCCTCTGGAGCTGATTCGAAGCGCGGGCCTGAAGGGCAAGTCGATTGGATCGCTCGCTCGCGGTCTGGCCCTGCTTCCGTTGAGCGCCGTCGACGCGTGGGGTGTCCTCACTCGTCATCGTCCGCGCCTGGTGATCGGCGTCGGTGGCTACAGCTCGGGACCTGTGGTGGCGCTGGCGTCGATGCGCGGGATTCCAACGCTGCTCATGGAGCAGAACGCGATGCCCGGGCTCACCAACCGGCTGCTGGCGTGGGTGGTGAGCGCCGCGGCGGTGACCTACGACGCAAGCCTCGCGTTCTTTGGCAGCAAGGCGTTCGTGTCTGGCAATCCGGTCCGGCCGGAGTTCTTTCACGGGGAGGCGTATGGCAATCACAGTTCGCCGCCAGGGGCGGCTCGGGTTCTAGTCTTTGGCGGCTCTCAGGGCGCGCACGCGATCAACGTGGCCATGGTGGAGGCAGCGACGCGGCTGGCTGCCGCCGCACCTGGTGTGGCAATCACGCACCAGACTGGGGAGCGCGATCTGGAAATGGTCCGCGACGGGTACCGGCGCGCCGGGCTGCAAGCCCGGGTCGAGCCGTTCCTGTTCACGATGGATCGGGAGATGAAAGCGGCCGACTTCGTCGTCTGCCGATCGGGCGCGACGACGTTGGCCGAGCTGACGGCGGCGAAGCGGCCGTCGATCTTGATTCCGTTTCCGGCGGCGACGGACGACCACCAGCGTAAGAACGCGGACGCACTGGTGGCGCAAGGCGCCGCGCGAATGATCGAGCAGCGGAACCTGACCGGTCCGCAGCTCGCGGAGGACATTCTCGGACTGGCGGCGGACGTCAGCGTGCGCACGCGCATGAGCGAGGCCGCCGGACGAATGGCCCGACCGGACGCGGCGCGAGTGATCGTCGACAAGATCCTCGAGCTCGCGGGGCCATGATGCTCGGCCGGACACGACGAATTCATTTCGTCGGCATCGGCGGGATTGGTATGAGCGGCATTGCCGAACTGCTCGCGAACCTCGGATACGCCGTGAGCGGATCGGATGCGAAGCGTTCGGATGTGACGGCACGGTTGGAGCAGGTGTTCGGCGTCGCGGTGTTCGAAGGACATGCGGCGGCGAACGTGGGAGACGCCGACGTCGTGGTGTTTTCGTCGGCGGTGCGGCCGGAGAACGCGGAGATCGTCGAGGCCAAGCGGCGCGGCATCCCGGTGATCCCGCGCGCGGAGATGCTGGCGGAGCTGATGCGGCTCCGTTTCTCGATCGCGATCGCCGGCTCGCACGGCAAGACCACCACGACCTCGATGATCGCGCTCGTGCTCGAGCGCGCGGGGCTCGATCCGACGGCGGTGATCGGTGGACGGCTCAGCGCCTTCGGCAGCAACGCGCGGCTCGGGGGCGGCGAGTACCTGGTGGCGGAGGCGGACGAAAGCGATCGCTCGTTCTTGATGTTGTGGCCATCGATCGCGGTGATCACCAACATCGACCACGAGCACATGGAGAGCTACGGATCGTTGGCAGACCTGCAGCAGGCGTTTCTCGATTTCGCGAACAAGGTGCCGTTCTACGGCGCCGCGATCGCGTGCGTCGACGATGTGAATCTGAGCGCGATTCTGCCGTCAGTGAGGCGGCACGTGGTGACCTACGGTCTCGAGAACCCAGACGCGCATATCCGCGGCGATCACATCGAGCTCGGCTCGTTCGGAGGCCGCTGTGTTGTGCACCGGCGTACGGCCGATGGTGTCGAGCCCCTCGGGCGGATCGAGCTGGCGGTGCCGGGCCGGCACAATCTTCAAAATGCGCTCGCTGCAGTGGCCGTCGGCGATCGAATCGGGCTGCCGTTCGCACGTGTGGCCGAGGCGCTTGCCGGGTTCCACGGCGCCGAGCGCCGATTCGAGCGCCACGGGGAAGCGGGCGGCGTGCTCGTCGTCGACGACTACGGTCACCATCCGACCGAGATTCGCGCGGTGATGGCTGCCGCCCGTGCGACGCTCGGCCGCCGGCTCATCGTCGCGTTTCAGCCGCACCGCTACTCGCGAACGGCGCAACTGCTCGACGCCTTCGGGCCGGCGCTCGCCGAGGCCGACGAGATCGTGCTCACCGACATCTACGCTGCCGGAGAAGAGGCGATCCCGGAGGTGACGATCGAGCGGCTCGCGGAATCGATTCGCAGGGGCTCGGGACGTCCGGTGCATCTGGTCAAGGCGCTGGGCGACGTCGTGCCCGCACTGGTGGCGATGGCGCGCCCCGGCGATGTGGTGATGACGCTCGGCGCCGGATCGATCGGCACTCTGCCGAAGAAGCTCGTTCACGCGCTCGAGCAGCGAGGAGGCGTGCGCTGATGCCAGTATCCGCACCTGCCGATCGACGATTCCGACGCGCCCACGTCACGCCGGCGCGCAAGCGATCGTGGCGCCTCTCGTGGTGGACGGCCGCGCGCCTCGGCGCGCTGGCAGTCGTGGCGGCATTCAGCATGTACCGCCTGGTCAACGTGGTGCTGTCGGCCGACGCGCTGCGGGTGTCGCGGATCACGGTGCACGGCAACGAGCGGATGTCTCGCGGCGAAGTGCTCGCGATCCTCGATGGTCTGCGCGGCCGCAGCATGGTGACGGCCGATCTCGAGTCGTGGCGGCAGAAGCTCCTCAACTCGCCGTGGGTGGCCGACGCCGCGTTGCGGCGGGTGTTGCCAGGCACGTTGACGGTGGCGATCTCGGAGCGCGCGCCGATGGGGATCGGACGCATTCGCGACGTGCTCTATCTCATCGATCAGCAAGGCGCCATCATCGATGAATACGGGCCGAATTACGCCGAGCTCGATCTGCCGATCATCGACGGCCTGGCGGCGGCGCCAACCCCCAGCGGCACGCTGGTCGACGAGGGGCGCGCCGCGCTGGCCGCTCGTGTGATGTCGGACTTGCATCAGCGACCAGATCTGGCGGGACGGATCTCGCAGATCGACGTCAGCGATCCGCGCGACGCGGTGGTGATTCTCAAAGGTGACACGGCCCTGGTTCGCGTCGGCGAGGACCGGTTCGCCGATCGGATTCAGTCGTATGTCGATCTCCGTCCCGCACTCCGCGATCGCGTGCCGAGCATCGACTACGTCGATCTCAGGTTCGACGAGCGTGTCTACGTTCGGCCGCTGGCCGCGGGATCGAAATCATCGCGCGGCAAGGCGGCCCGAACTGGTGGCTAGCGAAAGATGAGGAAACCAGGTGGCTCGTAAAGAGCGATACATCGTCGGGCTCGACGTCGGCACGTCGACGGTCGCGTGCGTCGTCTGCGAAGACATGGACGACGGCAGCCTGCACGTGGTCGGCATCGGCGTCGCCGAATCGCGCGGGATCAAGCGAGGCGTGGTCGTCAATCTCGAGGCGGCGGTTGAATCGATCAAAAAGGCGATCGAAGACGCCGAGCTGATGGCGGGCATCGAGATCGGCACCGTCCACCTGGGGCTGTCGGGTCCGCATATCAAGGGCTTCAACAGCCGCGGCGTGATCGCCGTGGCCGGGAAGAACCGCGAGATCACGCGCGACGATGTGCGACGCGCGATCGATGCGGCGAAGGGAGTGGCGCTGCCGACTGGCCGCGAGATCCTCCACGTGCTTCCGCAGGACTTCGTCGTCGACGAGCAGGACGGCATCGGCGCGCCGATCGGCATGACCGGGGCGCGGCTCGAAGTCAACGTCCACGTCGTGACCGGTGCGGTGACGTCGACGCAGAACATCATCGCCTGCGTGAACAAGGCCGGTGTCGACGTTGCCGATACGGTGATCGATCAACTGGCGGCCGCCGAAGCGGTGCTGTCCCAGGACGAGAAAGAGCTTGGTGTCGCCCTGGTCGACATCGGCGGCGGCACCACCGATCTCGCGATCTACGAACGCGGCAATCTGTGGCACACCGCCGTGGTGGCCGTCGGCGGCGATCACTTCACCAGCGACATCGCGGTGGGGTTGCGCACGCCGCTGCCGGAGGCAGAGAAGATCAAGCGCAAGAACGGCTGCGCGCTGTCGTCGATGGTCGATGAGGACGAGACCATCGAAGTGGCCAGCGTCGGCGGACGCAAGCCGCGGCTGATGGCGCGGCGCATTCTGTCGGAGATTCTCCAGCCGCGGGCCGAGGAGATCTTCCATCTGGTCTGGGACGAGATCAGGCGCGCCGGCTACGAGAAGTCGCTCAACTCGGGCATCGTGCTCACCGGCGGCGGCGCCATTCTCGAAGGGATGCCGGAAATCGCCGAGCAGATCTTCGATCTGCCGATTCGCCGCGGCATGCCCACCGACGTCGGCGGGCTCTCGGATCACATCAGCAGTCCGGTGTTTGCCACGCCGGTCGGCATCGGTTTGTACGTGCACCGCAATCGCGTCGTCGAGCCGTCGCGAACCGGCTCGGGCGCGCTCGCGGGTGTGGTGGGACGGTTGCGGAGCATCTTCAAAGAATTCTTGTGAAGTTGACGGGTCCACAGGACCCGCCCTACGGGACTGACATGACGGAGGTACACATGAAAAACGATGGACGTCACGGGCGAGAGGCCGGAGCCCTGCGGCTCACGCTCGCACCTGAGGCACGCAACGGCGCCCGCATCAAAGTCGTGGGCGTTGGCGGCGGCGGCAGCAACGCCGTCAACCGCATGGTGGAAGTCGGCCTCGGCGGCGTCGAGTTCATCGTGGCCAACACCGACATGCAGGCCCTCGATCACAATCAGGCCGGCCAGAAGGTCCAGATCGGCAGCAAGCTGACGAAGGGGCTTGGCGCCGGCGCCGATCCCAACATCGGACGGCAGGCGGCGCTCGAAGACACCGACAACATCATTCAAGCGCTGTCCGGTGCCGACATGATCTTCGTGACCGCGGGCCTCGGCGGCGGCACCGGCACCGGTGCGGCGCCGGTCATCGCGAGCCTGGCCAGCGAGCTTGGCGCGCTGACGATTGCGGTCGTCACCAAGCCGTTCCGATTCGAGGGGCGCAAACGCGCGATTCAGGCCGAGGCCGGTCTCGACGCGCTGCGCGACTGCGTCGACACGGTGATCACGATTCCCAACGAGCGGCTGCTGTCGATCATCGATCGCACCACTCCGCTCACCGACGCGTTCTCCTTGGCCGACGACGTCCTGCGGCAGGCGATTCAAGGCATCTCGGATCTGATACTCACGCCGGGGCTCATCAACCTCGACTTCGCCGATGTGAAGACGATCATGTCGGGCATGGGCGTGGCGATGATGGGCACCGGCACCGCCGAAGGATCCGATCGCGCGATGCAGGCGGCACAGAAGGCGATCTCGAGCCCGCTGCTCGAGGACAGCTCGGTGCACGGCGCGCGCGGCGTGATCATCAATGTGACCGGCGGACCGGATCTCTCGCTCGTCGAGGTGAACGAAGCGTCGTGCGTGATCCAGGAGGCGGCGCACGAGGACGCGAACATCATTTTCGGCGCCGTGGTGGATCCGCAGCTGAAAGGCAAAGTGAAGATCACCGTCATCGCCACCGGCTTCGATCGCAAGATGAGCAGCCGCAGCGTGCCCGGCGAGGCGACGCAGACGCCGGTCGATCTCACGAACTACACCCAGCATCTGAGCCGGCCGACCGTGGAAGCGCCTGTTGCAGCAGCGGCAGCGATGAAAGCGCGGCCGGCTTCCACGGCCGATCTGCCACTGCACGCGCCGGTGATGGATCACGCCGGCCTGGCGCCCGCGCTCACCGTGAACCGACGGCCGGGGATCGAGATGTCGGTGCCCCGTGTCGGGGCGGCGGCGTCGGTGTCGGCGGGGGCTGCCTCGGCCGAGCACGAGCTGCAGACGCCGTTCGATGTGCCGGCGTTTTTGCGGCGCCCGCATTGAGGCACGGAGGTCCGGCTCAAGCCGGACACTACGATGCGGGTGCGGGGCCGGTGGTACACTGAATAGATCCACGGGATTCGGGAGCGTCGGCGTACGAGCCGAAGTTCCCGCACCACCGTTCGTCCGTTCACCGGCTCATCATGGCGGTTCATGACCGAATCCTGGCTGCAGCGCGAGCGTGCCCGCGATGTCCTCTCGAAGGAAGTGGGGTACGTCCGCAAGCCGCACGGCGGACGGATGCGCGTGGCGCTGGCCTTCCCCAATACGTACTTCGTGGGAATGTCGAACCTCGGCTTTCAAACCGTCTACACGCTGTTCAACGCGCAAGACGACATCGTGTGCGAGCGCGTGTTCCTGCCGCCGAAGACCGAGCTGGCGGCGCAGTTGGCGTCGAGCGCCCCACTCGTCACCATCGAGTCGCAGACGCCGGTGCGCGACTTCGACATCTTTGCGTTCTCGGTGTCGTTCGAATGGGACTACACCAACGTGCTCACGCTGCTGCGCCTGGCCGGCATCCCGCGCCGCGCCTCGGATCGCACACATCACGATCCGCTGGTGATGATCGGCGGCGCCGTAACGTTCGTGAATCCCGAACCGCTGGCGCCGTTTGCCGACGTCGTCGCCGCGGGTGAGGGCGAGGCGCTCATCCCGCCGCTCGTGCGCGCGTTTCGATCGGCCACCGATCGCGACGACTTCCTGAAGCGGCTCGCGGCCGAGCGCGGCTTCTACATTCCGACGTTCTACGACGTGAAGTACGCCGACGATGGGACCATCGATCGGTTTCAACCGCGGGAGAACACCGGCGCGCCGCCGGTCGTGCGGAAGGCGGCGCTCAAGACAACCGACGCCGTCGATCCGCCGGCGACGACGATCTTCACGCCGGAAACGGAATTCGGCTCGCGGCTCCTCATCGAAGTGGTGCGCGGCTGCGCCAACCTGTGCCGCTTCTGCTGGGCCGGCTACAACTATCTGCCCGTGCGCGCGTTCCCGAAAGAGCGCATCCTCCAGCGCGCGGCAGAGGCGCGGCCGCACTCGAGTCGCATCGGATTGGTGTCGATCGCCCTGTGCGATCACCCCGACATCGAGGAGATCCTCACGCGCCTCGTCGAAATGGGCTACAGCATCAGTCCGGCGTCGCTGCGGCTCGACGATCTCACGCCGACCATCCTTCGACTGCTTCGTGAGAGCGGCGAGCGCACGGTGACGATCGCGCCCGAGACCGGATCCGACCGCCTGCGCCGCGTCATCAACAAGACGATCACGAACGACGAGATCATCGCCGCGGCCGATCTGATCTTCGAGAGTGGCTTCGAGAACCTCAAGCTGTATTTCATGCTGGCCCTGCCCACCGAGACCGACGAGGATCTGGTCGCCATCCGCGATCTCACGCTCGAGCTGCGCGAGAAGATGCTGAAGCACGCCCGCCAGCGCGGGCACGTCGGACGCATTGTCGCCAGCGTGAATCCGCTCGTCCCGAAGCCGGGCACGGCCTACCAATGGCTGCCGATGGAAGACGATCGGGTCATCGAGCGCAAGATCGCGAGGATGCGAAGCCTGGTCGCCGGCATCGACAACGTCTACTTCACGATCAAGTCGGAGCGGCATTCGCTGTATCAGGCACTGCTGTCGCTGGGCGATCGACGCGTGGCGCCGGCGATCGAGGCGGCGGAGCGGAACGGCGGCAACTGGCGCGCGGCGATGGCCGAGACCGGCGTCGACCCCGACTTCTTCGTGTTCCGCGATCGCTCGCACGACGCCGTGCTGCCGTGGGACATCATCGACGGCGGCATGAAGGACACGTTCTTCCGCGCCGAAGCCGAGAAAGCGATGCGCGCCGAGTGGACGCTGCCGCCCAAGCGGCAGAAGGAGAACGCGCGCCTGATCGCAACACTGCACGAAGTCCCCTGAGTGACCGCGGGCCTGCTCGTCGCCGCCGGAACAACCGCGCTCGGCATCGCGATCATCGTCTTGGTTACCGGCGGATTCACGATTGCCGCCGGCGCTTTCCACCTGTCCGCTCATCGCATTCTCCCTCCCGTCATCGCGGCGCTCGCGGCCTATGCGTCAGCAGCGGCGCTCGATCGCAGTCGACTGCGCACGGTCCTTGAAGCGGTGTGCCCGCGCATCGACAGGCATGCATTCGCAATCGCGATCGTGCTTGCCGCAGCGATGGCCGGCATTGGCGTCGCGTTTGGCACCTACTCGGCCTCGGCCGCAGATGCTGCCGGCTACATCAGTCAGGCGGACCTGCTCGCACATGGACGCACCGCGTTCACCGAGCCGCTGATACGACGGGCGACCTGGCCAGAGGCGGGGTGGACATTCGCCCCGCTTGGCTACAGGCCTGGCCGGCAGGCCGACGAGCTCGTGCCCACGTATCCGCCAGGATTGCCGCTCGTGATGGTCGCGGCGTCGACCGTTGCGGGCGACGCCGGTCCTTTTCTCGTGGCGCCGCTCTTCGGTGCTCTGTGTGTGCTGGCCACTTATGTTCTCGGCGCGCGTGTGCATGGCCGCATCGCAGGCCTGGTCGCCGCCGCCTTCTTGACCACGAGCCCGATCTGGTTGTTTCAGATCGTGCAGCCGATGAGCGACGTGCCCGCGGCGGCGCTGTGGACGCTTGGCTTCCTGGCTGCGACGTCCGGAGCTGCCGTTCTCGCCGGTCTTGCGTCGAGCGCTGCGATCCTGATGCGGCCGAATCTTTTTCTGCTGACGGCCTCCGTGCTCGTGCTGTTGCTGTGGTCTGCGCGCGAGTCTTCTCCGCAATCCGGCCTTCGCGCGCGCATACGGCCGCTCGTTGTGTGTGCCATCGCCGCATCGATCGGTCCACTCGTGATCGCGGTCCAGCAATGGCGCCTGTACGGCAATCCGCTGTTGTCGGGCCACGGCACGCTGCGAGAGCTCTTCGCGATCGGCAACATTCCCGAGAACGTTCGCGACTACGCTGTGCGGCTCTTGCTCGGAGAGACGCCGGCGATCGTCGTCTCACTCGTCGCACTCGCGTCGCTGTTGATCCCGCGACGGACGGTGTCCGAGGTGCCGCGGCTGTCAACGGCGCTGCGCGTGCTGGTGGTCGTTCTCGTGCCGCTGCTGATCTCCTACCTCCCGTACGGAGTGTTTCCCGACTGGTCGTACCTGCGCTTCTTGATGCCCGCACTGCCTGCCGCCTTCATCGTGTGTGGCGCTGTCGTGACCAACGCCAGCGCGCGCATTCCAGCACCGTTGCGCGGCTCCGTCCTTGTACTGACGCTCGTCGCCTGCTGTGCCACCGACGTGGTGATCGCACGCCGGCAGGCCGCGTTCGACATGCGTCGCTACGAATCGAGATACAGAACGGCGGGACGCTATCTGGCCGCCGTTCTGCCACGAGACGCGGTGATCGTGACCTCACAAGAAAGCGCGAGCGCGCACTATTACACCCGGCTCCCGATTGTGCGTTGGGATTTCCTGCCGAACCTCGATGAAGCGGTGAGCACGCTGATCGCCGCAGGCAGACATCCCGTACTGCTGATCGAGGATTGGGAGGAGCCGGCGCTGCGCGCACGCTTCCCGCGATCGACGCTGGCACGACTCGACTGGAACGCCCGCGCGCTGTTCGGGACGACCACGCGAGTGCGCTTTCTCGATCCCGCCGATCGCGAGGACGCGCCCGCCCCTCGAAGCCAATCGGTCCTGCGTACGCAAGATCGCCTTCCGTGATGCGTCAGGTTGTCACGGCCGCGCGTTCCTCGTAGTCGGCGTAGGCCTGCAGCACCAGCTCGCGGACGCGATCCTGTGCAGTGGCATCGCCGGTGACCGGCCGCAGCAGCGCGAAGCTGCGTCGCTCGCCGTTCACGGCATAGGTCCGCGCCGGAAAGGTGACGTTGCGTCCATTGCCGCCGCCTCGCCGCTCCCACACAGTGAATCCAATCAGCTTGAGACCGGCCAGCACGCCATCACTGAAATGCAGCTCCGCTTCCGCCAGTTTTCCCGGCGGGTTGTTCTTCTCGTTGGGTGTGATTTTCACGACCACGATGTCCTCCACGTCTGTGGTGGGAGGAGGGAGCAAGAGGACTGCCGCAGTCGGATCAGGCGAGGTGCGTGTGTAAGCGCCACCAGGCAAACGGCATGCGCGCGGCCGCCGATCCCGTGCCGTGTGGTGGACGAGCGAGGTGTCGACGCTGGTTGTCAGCCCTTCAACAGCATCACGTGAGCGATAGCCAGCTCGCGCGAGTGGGTGAGCGTGAGCAGCGATGATGTGCCGCCCATGCGTGCGAATCGATCGGCGGCGCCATCGTGAAACTGCAATCGCGGGGGGCCATGATGGCGGACCACCTCGATGCCCTTCCAGTAGACGCCGCGCGAGAACCCCGTACCGAGCGCCTTCATCGCGGCTTCCTTCGCCGCGAACCTCGCCGCAAACGACGCGGCGGCGTCGCGCTTGCCCCGGCAGTAGGCAATCTCGCCCTCGGTGAACACGCGGTGGACGAAATGATCGCCGTAGCGCTCGATCGCCTGCGAGATGCGATCGATTTCAGTGGCGTCCATGCCCGTTCCTATAATGTTCATGACCGTCCTCATCCTACATGAGCCTGCCGCCCGTCCCAGACGACTTCGAGTGGTCCACAGAATCGTGGGGCCCTGGACTGCGATGCCGACCGTTGTCAGCGGTCGCTCCTCACGTCTTTACGACGCGTCACATGGCGTTCGCGTCGCGCGACGATGAGCGCGACGTGAGCCGCGCGATCGGTGCGGAGTCGCTGGCGCTGGCCAGGCAGGTGCACGGCCGTGAGGTCGTGGTCGTGCGCGAGGGAGCCGCGATTTCCGGAGAGCGACCGGAGGCCGATGCGTTCGTGTCGAGTGCGACCACGGTCGGTGTGGCGGTGCGCGTGGCCGATTGCGTCCCGCTGCTCATCGCCGATCGCACGATCGGCGTCGTCGCGGCGGTTCACGCCGGATGGAGAGGCACGGCGGCACGCGTGGCGGTGGCCGCGGTCGACGCGTTGACGCGCGAATTCGAAAGTCGGCCCGCGGATCTGATCGCCGCGATCGGTCCGAGCATCGGCGCGTGCTGCTATGAGGTGGGAAGCGAGCTGGTCGACGCGTTCGCGGCCGCGGGCCACGAGCGCTCTCTGATCGATCGCTGGTTTGTGGCGACGCCGCCGCCGCGCGGTTCACGCCAACGCTCGACGCTGCGTCTCGATGTGGCCGGTGCGAATCGCGATCAGCTGGTGCTCGCCGGCGTGCCCGAGGAGCAGATCCATCTCTCCGGGCTGTGCACGGCGATGCACCTCGGGGTGTTCACGTCGTATCGCGCGGAAAAAGACAAGGCAGGGCGGTTGGTGGCTGCGATTCGAGCGAACACGTAATGCAGAATGCAGAATTCAGAATGCAGACACTGACCAATCGGAATTCATTTCTGCATTCTGCATTCTGCATTCTGCATTCTGCATTCTGCATTCTGCATTACAGCGAGCCCTGCGAGACCCCTTCATCCATGGCCTCGTTGGCGAGTCTGTCAGCGTCCTTGTTGAATTCGCGGCGCACGTGCTCGAAGGTGACGCCGCCGATCTTCCGAATCAGCGCACGCGCGTCCTCGTAGAGCGGGAGCAGCCCAGGATTCTTCACGCGGTACTCGCCCCGCATCTGCTTGACCAGCAGCTCCGAATCCGATCGAACGCGCAGCTCGCTCACCGCGTGCTCGGCGGCCCATCGCAGCGCCGCGATCAAACCGCTGTACTCGGCGATGTTGTTCGTGCACGATCCGAGAAACTCTTTCAGCTCGAGGATGGTGCCGTCCGACTGCTCGATGCGAACGCCGTATCCGGCCGGACCTGGATTCCCGCGCGAGCCGCCGTCGATGTTTGCGATCGCAGAACCGCCGCGAGGGACATCAAACAACGATGGTTGATTCATTGGAGACGGGCCGCCTGCCGCCTTCGCGCGGCGCGCTTCGGCGGTCGAGAAGGGCGGCCTCTACAAGGGCCCCCGGTGGACGACCGCTTGCTCGACTGGTGGTGGAGGCGGAATCCAGTAGAGCACGCGCTGGCAGCTCTCGCACTGGATGATGTTGTCGTTGTGTCGCACCTGCTGGAAGACCGACGGCCGCAGCCGCACGTGGCAGAGGGCGCACAGCCCGTCGCGCGTCGCCGCGGAGATCGCCACGCCTTTGCGAACGCGAGCCACCTGTTCGAAGAGTGACATGAGCCGTGGATCGAGATCCTTGACCAGCGCGGCGCGCGCCTCGCTCGCCTTGGCGAGTGTCGCCTCTTCCTGCGTCAGGTCCTGGGCCAGGTCCTTTTTCTCGGCCTCAATCGCTTTCTGCTGCGCGGCCAGCGCGGCTTCGGCCTTCTTGACCTCGGCGGTGATCCCGTCGTCTTCCACCATCCGCTCGATCACTTTTTCCTCGACGGCGCCCAGCTCGGTCTGCGCGGTGGCGATCTCGTGCTGCATCGCCTGGTACTCGCGGTTGGTCTTCACCTCCATCAGCTGGTCTTTGAACTTGGTGAGGCGTCCCTGATAGACCGCGACGTCCTTCTCGAGCGCGCGGCGCGCGTCGTGATTGGCTTTGAGTTGTTCTTTAGCGGCGTCGACGGCCCGCTTCGCGTGGTCCAGACGGGCGTCCGCATCGGCGAGCCGCTGAGGGTGGGCAGCGATCGCCGCCCGCGCCTCAGCGATAGTCGTTTCGAGGTGCTGAAGCTTGATGAGGCGATCTAGGTCTGGTGACATGCAATGCAGAATGCAGAATGCAGCATGCGGAATGGAATGAGGAATAGATGCGGTCTGTCATCGCATGTCCATTCTGCATTGTGCATTCTGCATTCTGCATTACACCGATTGACTGAATGGGCCCGCCAGGATTCGAACCTGGGACCAACCGATTATGAGCCGGCCGCTCTAACCGCTGAGCTACGGGCCCCCCGGGGCAAAGTGGAAAAAGTGGAAGAAGTGGAATAAGTGGAAGAAGTGAAACAAGTAAGTGGTCAAGTGCCCCGGGTTACTCTGCTCCACTTTCCGACTTAGAAACTTTTCACCTTCGCTCTTACTTCTTCCACTTTTTCCACTTCTTCCACTTCTTCCACTTCTTCCACTTCTTGCACTTCTTGCACTTGCTACGTGCGTCCCTCGAGGAACGCCTTCAGCTTACGCGAGCGCGATGGATGTCGCAGCTTGCGCAGCGCCTTGGCTTCGATCTGTCGTATGCGCTCGCGGGTGACGGCGAAGTTCTGGCCCACTTCCTCGAGCGTGTGCTCGCTGCCGTCGCCGACACCGAAGCGCATCTTGATGACCTTCTCTTCGCGCGGCGTCAGCGTCTTCAGCACCGCCTCGGTCTGTTCCTTCAGGTTCAGATTGATGACCGCTTCGGCCGGCGACACGATGTTGCGATCCTCGATGAAGTCGCCAAGATGCGAATCCTCTTCCTCGCCGATCGGGGTCTCGAGCGAGATCGGCTCCTGCGCGATCTTGAGGACCTTGCGCACCTTCGACACTGGAATGTCCATGCGCTTGGCGATCTCTTCCGAGGTCGGCTCGCGCCCGAGCTCCTGCACCAGCGCGCGCGAGGTGCGAATGAGCTTGTTGATCGTCTCGATCATGTGCACCGGGATGCGGATCGTGCGCGCCTGATCGGCAATCGCGCGAGTGATCGCCTGCCGGATCCACCACGTGGCGTAGGTCGAGAACTTGTAGCCGCGGCGGTACTCGAACTTGTCCACCGCCTTCATCAGGCCGATGTTGCCTTCCTGAATCAGATCCAGGAACTGCAGGCCGCGGTTCGTGTACTTCTTCGCGATCGACACCACGAGTCGCAGGTTGGCTTCGACCAGCTCTTTCTTCGCCTGCTCGGCCTGCGCTTCGCCGCGCTGGATGACCTCGATGGTGCGGCGGAGACGCTCCGGCGTCTCCTCGAGATCGTCGATCATCTGCTTCACGTGCGTGCGCAGATCCTTGAGCCGCTTCTGCAGCGCCTTCTTCTCTTCTTCCTTGAGCTTGGGCGCCTTGGTCTTGATTCGCGGATTGAGATGCCGATCGAGGGCGTCGGCCTCGCGCTGCACCTTCACCACCGTGTCGACCGTATCCTTGACTTCATCGACGAGACGACGCTTCACCGTTTCGGTGAACTCGATCTCGCGGATGCGGCGTGACACTTCGATCCATCCGCGCATCGACTTGATGCGGGCGCGGCGGTACTTGCGCTTGTCCTTCTTCGGGACGAGCTCGAGCTTCTCGTTCAGCTTCTGGTAGTTGGCTCGCGCCTTACGCACCGCCTCGATCTCGCCGAGCACTTCGACCGCGCGTTCCTGGATCACTTCGTCGGTGATCTCTTCGTCGCTGAAGATCACCAGCTCGCGAATCGTGCGCTCGCCGGCACGAAGCTGATCGCCCATGAGCAGAATCCGCTTCGCGATCGTGGGCGTGCGGGAGATCGACTTGATGACCGCCAGCTTGCCGCGCTCGATGCGTTTGGCAATGGCCACTTCGCCTTCGCGCGTGAGCAGCGGAACTGTGCCCATCTCGCGGAGGTACATGCGAACCGGGTCGTTGGTCTTGTCCAGCGCTCCGGGAGTGAGATCGAGCTCGGGACCGTCTTCCGAGCCGTCACGATCGAAGTCCTTGTCGCCGCGATACGCCTTGTCCGAATCGACAACCTCGATACCCGCGCTGCCGAAGGCGTTGAACAGATCGTCGAGCTCTTCCGACGAGGTAATCTCGGACGGCAGGAGCTCGTTCACTTCGTCGTACAAGAGGTAACCCTTTTCCTTGCCGACGTTGATCAGCTGGCGTACTTCGTCGTATTTCTCTTCAATCGACAAGATCAATCCTCCGATAAGACCAAAGACTGTATGAGCCGACCAAGGTCACCGTTCCGCGCGAGCAGCGTGTTGATCTCCACGCCGTCGGCCATTCCCTGTGTCTGAAGACGCTCGATTTCGCGCTGTACGGCCGCACGCTCCCGCTCGTATCGATGACGGCGGAATTCGCGTACACACGCGGCCGGCGACAGCGCGGGCGGTTCAGGCTCACTAGCGATCCCGGTGACGAGTTGAGCCTCTACAAGACTAAGACGCTCGAGCAGCACAGAAGGAGAGAACCCCTTATTGTCATGTAACTTCCGTGCAAGATCCAGCACCGATCGCGCCGGCATTCCCTCGAAATCGGACGGTTCCAGGCTCCCCAACGCGTCGAGGGCGGCCGTCGGCTCCTGAATCAGCCACCAGATCAGGCCTTTTTCAGCCTTGGTGACCTGCCCCAGGGCCGGGAGTTGGCTGGCAGTCAGCCTCGCCTCGCGGTGAGTGACCGCCTTTCGCACCCGCGGCCAGAGCGCGTCCTCAGAAACGAGCGCGGTCCTTGAGATTCTCTGAACGAGCAATTCCTGCCTCGTTCTTTCCTTGACGCGGTCCGTGATCGGAACCATCTCCTCAACAAAGCGTACCCGACCGTCCGACGTGTTGAGGTTGTGGCGTGCGGCGACCTGATCCAACAGGTACTCAAGATACGGCCGCGACTGGCGCAGCCTTTCACCGTAGCCCTGAGCACCCGCATTGCGGATGAACGTATCTGGATCTTGGCCGACCGGGAGGCCGGCGACGTTCACCTCAAATCCCTCGTCGGCCAGCATTTCGCACGATTTCATCGCCGCCCCTTGCCCGGCGGCATCGGGGTCGAAGCTCAACACGACCTTGTCTGTGAACCGCCGCAGCTGCTGCGCCTGTTGGGCGGTCAGCGCGGTGCCGCATGAGGCGACTGCAGGAAAGCCAGCCTGAAACACTTGACCGAAATCGAAATAGCCCTCGACCAGGACCACGAACCCGCGTTGGCGGATGGCGCCCTTCGTCAGATTGAGCCCGTAGAGCGTGCGGCTCTTTGAATAGATCGGTGTCTCGGGAGAGTTGAGGTACTTCGGCTGCTGGTCTGCCTCCACCGCGCGTCCACCGAACGCGATCACCGATCCGGTATCGCGCGCGATCGGAATCATCAGGCGGTTGCGGAATCGATCGACGATCGTCCCATCGTCCTTCTGAACGATGAGTCCGGCGCGCAGCAGCAGCGGCTTCGAGTAGCCCTGCTTCTCCAGCGCGCGCGCGAGACCATCGCGAGCGGAGGGCGCGAACCCGAGTGCCTGCGCCTCAATGGTGGCTTCCGTCAAGCCGCGATCAGCGATCTGCTTGCGGACGCGCGCGGCCGCCGGCGAGAGCAGCTGCTCGCGAAACCAGGCCGATGCGGCCTCGTGGATCTTGAGCAGCGTCTCGCGCTCGGCGGTGCTGGCGCGCTGTTCGTCAGTCTGCTGTTCGACCTCCGGCAACGTGATCCCGAACCGCTGCGCGAGATGCTTCACCGCATCGAGGAATCCGAGTTTCTCCTGCAACTCGAGAAACTTGATCACGTCGCCGCCAAGGCCGCATCCGAAGCAGTGGAAGAATCCCTTGTCGCGGTACACGTGGAACGACGGCGTCTTCTCGCCGTGAAACGGACACAAACCCTTATAGGTCGCTCCGGTCTTCTTGAGCGACACGTAGTCCTGAATGACGACGACGATGTCGGCCTGGCGTTTGAGGTCCTCGATGAAATGCGGGGGGAACAATGCCACGGCGTCTCAGTCTTTCAATTCCACCACTGTCACTCCACCCCCGCCTTTGTCCATCGGCGCCGCATCGAATCGTGCCACGAGCGGATGGTCTTTGAGCATCGCCGCGATGCCGCGCCGCAATTGTCCCGTGCCGTGACCATGCACGATGCGGATGACCCGCTGGTCCGTGACCGTCGACTCGTCGAGAAACTTCTCGACTCGGTCCAACGCTTCGTCGACGGTACACCCGATCACATTCAGCTCGGAGAGCGAGCCCTCACGCGGCTGAAGGTCGACGCGTACCTTGACCGAAGCACTCTTCTGCGAGGATGCCGGCGCCGCGATGAGACGCAAGTCGCGCAGCGCCGCGCGCAGACGTTTGCCGCGCATGTCGATCTCGGCGTGCGAGTCGTGCACGTCGAGCACCGTACCTTCGAGCCCCAGTGCGCCCACTGCCACGCGAGAGCCCGGTTCGATCGGACCTTGCGGGGCGGCTGATGTCGGCGCGCCGCCGGTCTTCTTCAACCGGCCGACCACTTTATCGATCGCCGCGCGTGCGTCGGCGCGGGCGGCACCGGCGTCGCCGGTGGAGATCGATGCCGCCGCGCGGCGCGAGGCCTGCTCGGTCATCTCCGCGGCACGCGCTTTCAGTCCCTCGATGATGGTGTCGATCTCGCGGCGTCCCTCGCGCAACTCCTCATCGAGCTTGGCGTCGAGTCGGCGCTTGTAGGCCTGCTCGCGATCGCGGACCGCATCCTCGCGCGTGCGCAGCTGCTTGTCAGCATCGGTCAGCTGCATGCGCTGCTTGGTGAGCTCGCGGCGATCGTGTTCGAGCTTGGCGAGCTCCTGATCGACGCGTGCGAGGTGGTCGGCGAGCTGTTGTTCGCGTTCACTGAGATTCTCGCGCGCATTCGCGATCACCGATGCGGGCATCCCGAGACGAGCCGCGATCTCGATGGCGAGGCTTCGACCTGGGGAGCCGTAATTGAGCCGATAGGTGGGCGCGAACGTTTCAGGGTTGAAGCCGAACGCCGCGCTGACGACGCCTTCTGTCGTCGACGCATACGACTTCAGCGAATCGTAGTGAGTGGTCGCGACAAGGTGCGCACCACGCGTGCGGAAGTGATCGATCACCGCCACGCCCAAGGCGCCGCCCTCTACCGGATCCGTGCCGGCTCCAACTTCGTCCAGCAGCACCAGCGCCGGCAGCGCGAGATCGCGATTCATCGACACGATGTTCGCGATGTGCGCCGAGAAAGTGCTGAGGCTCGCGGAGATCGACTGCTCGTCGCCGATGTCGGCGAACAGCGACTTGAACACCGGCAGCCGCGATCCGGCGTCGGCGGGAACGTGCAATCCGGCTTGCGCCATCACCGCGAGCAGTCCCGCGGTCTTCAGGGCAACGGTCTTGCCGCCGGTGTTCGGTCCCGTGATGACGAGTACTCGCGTCGGCGGCGTGAGCAGGATATCGACCGGAACGGGATCGATCGCCGAGTCGCGCGTGAGGGTTGGGTCGATACGCTCGCGCACCACCTGCATCAGCAGTGGATGCCGCGCACCTTTCAACTCGAATGTGCCATCAGCGGAGATGATCGGCTCCACGGCTCCGGTCATCGCCGCAAAACGCGCCCGCGCCTGAATCACGTCGATCTCGGTTGCCACGTCGATCGTCTGTTCCAGTTCTTCAGGACGCAGACGAAAGGCGTCGGTCAGTTCGAGCAGGATGCGACGGACTTCTTCGGTCTCCTGCTCTTCGAGCGCGACGATGTCGTTGTTGATCTCCACCGTCTCGAGCGGCTCGACGAACAGACTCGCGCCGCTTGCCGATCCGCCGTGCACGATGCCGGGAATCGACGACCGGTGTTCCGCGCGCACCATGAGTACGCGGCGGCCGTTGCGATCGGTGACGACTTGCTCCTGCAGATACTTCGCCGATTCCTTGCCGCGGAGAAATCCCTCGAGCGTGGAGCGCAGGCGCTGCTTCTGCCGGCGCAGCCGATCGCGAATGCTGGCGAGCGCGGGGCTCGCGTTGTCGGCGACTTCACCGGACGGCTCGATCTTCCTCCGAACGTCGGCGACTTCCTGCTTGAACGACGCCACCCTGTCGACGAGCGCGCGCAGAATCGGAAACGCGGCGCCCACCTTGGCGACAGCCTGACGCGTGAGCTCGATCGACTCGACGTAATCGGCGAGGCCGAGCAGTCGCAGCGGCTCGAGGGCGCGACCCTCGACGCCGAGCGCCGCGATTGTTTCGTCGAGATCGAGCGGTGCGCGCAGAGGGAAGCCGGGATGGTCGGCGAGGAAGCGGACCCCCTCGGTCGTGCTGCGCTGAGCGGCGATCACGGACGAGGCGTTCGTGTCGGGTTGCACCTCGGCAAGGCGATCGCGTCCAAGCGGCGTGACGGTAAGACCGCTCACGACGGAGCGAATGCGATCGAACTCGAGGGCTCTCAGGGCGCCCCAATGCATGGGTGTCGTAGGGGGAAGCGAGGAAGAACCCTATCAGTGTACTAGATCGGCTGTCGGTAACGCCGGGCCTTGAAATCCGCCTCGCGCGAGGCGCTCCGCGAAACCCGCCGCAGCCTGGGCGCAGGCGGGACCAGGCCGAGCCTACACTGTCCGTTAGCGCTAAGCGACAGTGTAGGCCGGGCTTGGTTTGTAAGCGCGGCGTTCATGCCGAAGGAGGATCGCGTATGAGATTCACGACGTCAGCCCGGGTTACTGCGCTCTGCCTTTTCGTTCTGTCGATGGGCATGCCGGCGGCCGCGCAGGATGTGCCGCGCGCGGAGATCTCGGCCGGATACCAGCTCCTAGGTGCCAAAGGTGACGTCGACGAGACGCTCGAAAAGGGGTGGTACGCAGACGTGGCGGGCAACGTCGGGCGCGTGTTCAGCGTGGTCTTTCAGGTGAGCGGCAACTACAAGACGTTCCACGAGACGGTCACGCTGGGCTCGTTCACCAGCACCGTCGACGTCGACCTCAAGGTGCACGAGTTCATGGGCGGCATCCGCGCCGGCACCCGAAGCAGTCGCACCCTGACGCCCTTCGTCCAGTTCCTCGCGGGCGGCGTTCACGGGTCGGCCGACGTGTCGGGCTCGCTGGTCTCCGGCGGACAGACGTTCTTCTCGACCAACGACAGCGATTCGGGAACCGACTTCGGGCTGCAACTCGGCGGGGGCGTCAACTTCCACGTGTCGGACGGCTTCGGTGTTCGCTTCGCGGCAGACTACCTGCGCGTGTTCGGCGATGGCGACGACCTCAACGCGTATCGCTTCGCCGTCGGCGCGGTGTTTCCGTTCTGACGTGTGACCTAGAGATGATTGATCCGGCTCGCGACGCACGCGGCGCCGAATCCGTTGTCGATGTTCACCACCGTCACGCCGCTCGCGCATGAGTTGAGCATGCCGAGCAGCGCGGCAAGTCCGTCGAAGCTCGCGCCGTAACCGACGCTTGTCGGCACCGCGATCACGGGCACACGCACGAGACCACCGATCACGCTCGGCAGCGCTCCTTCCATGCCGGCGACGACGATGACCACGCGCGCCGACTGGAGCCGTCGATGCTCGTGCAACAGGCGATGTAAACCGGCGACGCCGACGTCGTAGAGACGATCGACCGTGTTGCCCATGATGTCGGCAGTGACCGCGGCCTCTTCAGCGACCGGCAAATCGGCTGTGCCCGCGCAGGCGATGAGAACAGTCCCGAGCCCCGGCGAGATATCGCCCTGCTTCAACGTGATCGCGCGCGCGTCAGCGTGATACGTGGCACCCGCAACCACCTCGCGCACCGCCTCGGCAGCCTCAGGGTTTGCCCGAGTCACCAGCAGGGACTGTCCGTTGGCAACGATGCGCTCCGAAATGGCCGCGATCTGCGACGGTGTCTTGCCCAAACCGAGTACCACTTCGGGAAAACCCTGGCGAAAGGTCCGGTGCGTATCGACTCGTGCGAAGCCAAGATCCTCAAACGGCGCCGTCGTCAGCGCCTGTCGGATGCGGTTGGAGGCGGCATCCGCATCGATCGTGCCGGCGCGCACGTCGTCCAGGAGTCGTTGAAGGTCGGCTTCTGTCATAGAACTTGAAAAATACGTGTTTTCCCGCTTTGCGCCGTGCAAGCCGGCTCAATATAATCTTCCTCCAGCGCTCCCCGCGCCCCGCCTTCGTCTCGCCGTAGCCCGCCTGCGCTTACCCATTGCGGGCGGAGGCGGACTTCGGCGCGGCAGGCCACTTCCAAAATGACCCTGTCAGAGACGCTGATACTCGCCACCTACTTCTTCGTGCTGGTGATTCTGGCCGTCTACGGGTGGCATCGCTACTATCTCGTTTATCTGTACATGAAGAACAAGGGGCGGCAGCCGGTCCCGGCCGGTACGCTCGACATGCTTCCCCCTGTCACGATCCAGTTGCCGATCTACAACGAGATGTACGTGGCCGATCGTCTGATCGATGCGGTCTGCCAGATCGACTATCCGCGTGAGCTGCTCGAGATTCAGGTCCTCGACGATTCAACCGACGAGACGCGCGCCGTCGCCGAACAGGCGGTCCGGCGCAACGCCGCTCGCGGCATCGACATCGTCTATCTGCACCGAACCGATCGCACCGGCTTCAAGGCCGGCGCGCTCGAGGCGGGACTGAGCGTCGCCAAGGGCGAGTTCATCGCGATCTTCGACGCCGACTTCATCCCCACAGTCGACTTCCTGCGTCGGACTGTGCCGTTCTTCGTCGATCCGAAGATCGCGATGGTGCAGGCGCGCTGGGGCCACATCAATCAACAGTACTCGCTGCTCACCAAGATCCAGGCGATCCTGCTCGACGGTCACTTCGTGCTCGAGCACGGCGGCCGCAACCGCGCCGGCATGTTCTTCAACTTCAATGGCACGGCCGGCATCTGGCGCCGCGCGGCGATCGCCGACGCAGGCGGATGGCAGCACGACACGCTCACCGAAGATCTCGATCTGAGCTACCGGGCGCAGCTGCGCGGATGGCGCTTCGTCTTCCTGCCCGATCTCGTGGCTCCGGCCGAAGTCCCGGTGGAGATGAACGCGTTCAAGTCTCAGCAGCACCGCTGGGCCAAAGGATCGATCCAGACGTGTCGCAAGCTGCTGCCGCGTATCCTGCGATCGAACGTGCCGCTCGGCGTGAAGGCCGAAGCGTTCTTCCATCTCACGGCGAACTTCAACTACCCGCTCATGTGCGTGCTGTCGGTGCTGATGGCGCCGGCGATGGTCATCCGTTACAACATGGGCTGGTACGAGATGCTGCTGATCGACGTGCCGCTGTTCTTTGCAGCCACCGCGTCGGTGGCCAATTTCTATATGGTGTGCCAGCGTGAGCTGCACACCGACTGGCTGACGCGCGCGCGGTATCTGCCGTTTCTGATGTCGATCGGCATCGGCCTGGCAATCAACAACACGAAAGCGGTGTTCGAAGCGCTCTTCAACAAGCAGACCGAGTTCGCGCGCACGCCGAAGTACCGCATCGAGGCGCAGGCCGACGAATGGATCGGCAAGAAATACCGTCAGAGCTTCGTCGTCCAGCCGATGATCGAGCTTGCACTCGGGTTGTACTTCACCGCGACAGTGTTTTACGCGCTAGCCAACGGCATCTACGGCACGCTGCCGTTCCTCGTCCTCTTCCAGATCGGATTCCTCTACACGGGACTCCTGTCGATCATCCAGCAGTACGCGGGAGAGGTCGTGCTGGAGACGGCGAAGGAAGAGTTCTAACAATTCAAGACTCAAAACTCAAAAGAAGACGCGATCGTCGGCGCGATCGACAAGCCGCTCGCCTCGCCGCGCGGACGATCCGTCACGGTGTGACCAACGGGACCTCGGGCACTGTATCGAACAACAACGCGTCGTACAAGTTCACGGCGATGGCGGAGGACTGAAGCCAGAGGGCTCGCCGGTCTCACACGCGACACACTCGCAACAGACATCGGGCACGAACTCTGCACAGCGGCGACGCACGTCCGTGCCCGGAACAGATTCGAGGTGTTGCATGGCGACCGTTCAGCGGTGGATCGCGGCCCAGCACTACGAGCGAAGTTTTTGGGCTGAGACGTCGTCGCGGATTGCCCGAGGTTCGGTCACACCCTTCGATTGGTATCGAGGCCGTGCCGAACAGTTGGCCGATCGGCTGTGCCGGCACGGGCTCAGTGATGTCACGACCGGCGATGCCACCGTGCTCGAGGTCGGATCGGGACCAGTCGGCATCGTGTCGCATTTCGCCGGCCGCGTGAGGATCGCCGTAGATCCGCTGAACACGTTCTACGGTGCCGACCCGGTGCTGAGCGCGACACGCGCGCGCGACGTCGACTATCGCACGGGACTCGGTGAGGACATCCCCTGCGCCACAGGCTTCTGCGATCTCGTCATCATCGAGAACTGTATCGACCACGTGCAAGACATCCATGGCGTCGGCCGGGAACTCAATCGTGTCCTGCGCCCCGGCGGTGTCCTGTATCTGAATGTGAACTGCCGGACATCCGCCGGCTACTACGTGCATCGGGCGATGTCGCGTCTGAGCATCGACACCGGTCATCCGCATACCTTTACTCCCACCCGCGCGCTCGCCTTCGTGCGCCGTCACGGGTTCGAGCCGGTCGGGTCGGAAGCGGCGTCGGCGTGGACTGCCCATATTGAAGATCTACGGGGCCCCGGCCTACGCCCGCGGCTGAAGGCGCTCTCCGGCGTCAGCGAATACGTTTTCAAGGTCTACGCACGGAAAAGGCAGGAGCGGTCCGTACACCCCGAATGAGTAGCTTGCCCCCGCGTCCGGCGACTCGCAATAATGTCGGGCCGCCACATGACGCAGGGTCCGGCCTCTCTCCTTCGCCCGTTCCGGTTCGTCGGGGCGTTCGTCGTGGGTGTGTGTCTGGTCACTTCGGCGCCCATCATCGCAGCGCCGTCCGAGCCTTCCGCGACCGATCGATCGATTCCTGACTACGGCCTCGCCGTGTGGGCCGCCGACAAGGGTCAGCCTCCAGGCGACGTGTTCGCGATCGCACAGGACGCCGAAGGCTATTTGTGGGTGGGCACGCCGAATGGATTGCATCGTTTCGACGGCGCTCGCTTCACGCCGTGGAACGGCAGCACACCCGCGACCGCGCTACCCAGTGGCCCGATTCACGCACTCGTCGGTGCACCGGACGGCAGTCTGTGGATCGGCTTCGGCGGCGGCGGCAGCGTCGTCCGCATGCTGCGCGGCCAGATCACACGATACACGCCCGCCAACGGCGCGCCGCCTGGCGTCACGGCCATGGTCCAGGACCGGCAGGGCGCAATCTGGGTGGCGGCGACGCGTGGCCTGTTCCGATTCATCGATAACCGTTGGACGACCATCGGTCAGGCCGAGGGCTATAGCGGCGCCGAAGCCTTCAGCCTGTACGAGGATCGCGCTGGACGTCTGTGGGTGGGCACGGC
>Ga0075434_100000762_pt1 | contig 25386 bp, 23 predicted proteins | sample RhiMethybrSRZTD3_FD_75298 | JGI IMG/M metagenome (GOLD analysis project Ga0075434, IMG submission 75298) | Populus rhizosphere microbial communities from Tennessee, USA - Rhizosphere MetaG P. TD hybrid SRZTD3 | ecosystem: Host-associated > Plants > Roots > Rhizosphere > Soil | place: USA... | reverse complement strand
CTGTCCAGGGTTGGCCGCCAACCGCTGGACCGCTCAACGTGCGTCGGGCGCGCGCGTCCGAATGGCCTCGGCAGGCTAACCGGTTGAGCGCTAGTGGACGATCATGCCGGTAAAGACGTAGGCCTGCAGCATCACCAAGATGCCCACCAGGCAGGCGAGCACGATGGAATGGCCGAACACGAAACGCAGGATCGATCCCTCGTGACCAAACCAATTGGTCGCAGTCGAGGCGACCACGATCGATTGCGCATCGATCATCTTGCCCATCACACCGCCCGAGGAGTTCGCCGCTCCCATCAGGATCGGCGACAGGCCCAATTGTTCTGAAGTGATCTTTTGCAAATTTCCGAACAGCACGTTGGAGGCCGTGTCGGAGCCCGTCAGGGCCACGCCAAGCCAGCCGAGCAGCGTACCGAAGAAGGGATAGAGCACGCCGGTCCCGGCAAAGGCCAATCCGAGCGTCGCATCGATCCCCGACAGCCGGGTAAGCGTACCGATTGCCAGCATGGCGGAGATCGTGATTAGCGAATAGGCACACACCTTGATGGTGCGGGCGTAGGCCCCCAGCAAGCGCAGCGGCGAGAAGCCCATCAAAAAGCCGGAGATGATCGCCGCGATCAACATGCCGGTGCCGGTATATGACAGCCAGGTGAAGGAGAACACCGCCGCTTCGGGTATTGGCTTGCTGACCACCGGCGGCACTTTGTTGATGAGTTTATCAAGCTCGGGAACGGGATAGTTCCAGGTCGCCATAGGATTGACCTGACCCTTGAACCAGTTGGTGCCCCAGAGCAGCAGAATTATGCAGACGATGATCCACGGCAGGAGCGACATCCAAACTTGCGCCCTGGTGGGTGGCGCTGCGGACTTGCTCGGCCGCGCTGCCGCCAAGGTCTCCGCCGAATCGTCACGGGTCCGCAACGCCGGCGATGTCCACAGCTCTTTCGGCTGCCACACCTTCAGGAACAGGATCAGTGAGGCCATGGAGATCAACGACGCACCAATGTCGACAATCCAGGGATTGATAAAGTTGGAAATCAAGAACTGCGGGATGGCGAATGAGACGCCGGTGACGAGAACGGCCGGCCACACCTGGAGCATGCCCCGAAAACCGGCAAACACCCAGATCAGCCAGAAGGGCACGATGAGCGAGAAGAACGGCAGCTGGCGCCCAACCATGGCCCCCAACAGGAAGGGATCGATTCCCGTGACGCTGGAAAGGCCGGCAATCGGCGTACCAAGCGCACCGTAGGCGACTGGGGCCGTGTTGGCGATCAGCGAAAGACCCGAGGCGGCAAGTGGAGAGAACCCAAGACCGATCAGCATGGCCCCGGTCACGGCGACGGGAGTACCAAAGCCCGAAGCCCCCTCGAAAAAGGCGCCGAAGGAAAACGCAATCAGCAACAGCTGCAAGCGCCGGTCGTTGGTGAGGCCACCGATGGTCGTCTGCAAGGTCTCAAAGGCACCCTTTTCAAGGGTGAGGCGGTAGAGGAAGATGACGTTGAGCACGATCCAGCCGATCGGGAAAAAACCGGTGATCGCGCCCAGGATTGAGGCGCGGATCGACATGTTGGCGGGCATCGTGAAGACGAGGATGGCCACGAGGTTTGCTGCAATCAGCGCAATAACGGCTGCGATGTGCGCTTTCACCCGGTTGGATGCAATCAAAAGGAGCAGCGTCACGACCGGAACCGCCGCGGCAATGGTCGACAGCGTTGCGCTGCCGAGTGGATTGTAGACTTGGTTCCACATGGGCTGCCTCCGAGTGAGAAACGCCTCGACCTCAGCCCCGAGATGGCGTCGCAAGCAAGTGGATTTGCCACAAAGGCACACCGTTGTAGCGCCGACACGAAGCCAGAAAAGTATAGGTGCCAACGGGATGCTTGGGCGATTGCTACTTTGGTGCGGCCGGCGTCACGAGCTCGAGCTTGCCCAAGCGCGTGGGCCGCAGAGCGCGACCGCGCGCAGGTCCTATGGCAAAGCCAAAACGGGCCGGAGGCGGCGTGCGGCGCCAAAACGCAAGCGCGCGACTGTGCCCGGCGCGGCGCGGCACGAGGGCGCATCCCGGGGACGCCTCGGCGAACCCGGGCGCGGCCCGCGGTGAACCGCGCCAGAGCACTTTGGCGGCTGCTGCGAGCCTCCGTGCATCGGCACCGGGTCCGCATCAGGCTAGCGCTGCGCGTGACGACCGCCGCCACGCTGGCGCTTGCCATCGCGCAAGCTCTCGGGCTGCCGTTGCCCCTCTGGGTCGTTCTCACCGCCGTGATCGTCAGCCAATTGAGCGTCGGCAGGTCGCTCAAATCTGCCGTCGACTATCTCCTCGGCACGCTCGGCGGCGCCGTCTACGGCGGCGCCATCGCTGTCTTCGTGCCCCATTCTCACGAGCTCGCGCTGATGGCGGTGCTTGCCCTCGCGGTGGCGCCGCTTGCCGTTGTTGCCAGCCTCTATCCAAGATTGGCCGTCGCGCCGATCACGGCGATCATCGTGCTCCTGGTACCCACCATGACCCAGTCGACGCCGCTGGCGTCCGCGCTGGATCGCGTGCTCGAGGTCGTGGTCGGCGGCAGTGTCGGATTCGCGGTCTCATTCCTGCTGCTGCCAACGCGCGCCCAGCAACAAGCGGCGGATGCCGCAGCACGCACGCTCGAGCAAATGGCCCGCGTCCTCCTGAGCTTGCTAGCCGAGGTCACCGGCGGTCTAAAAACGGAAGACCTGCACCGCCTGCAAGATGGCATCGGCCGGTCGCTGGTCGAACTCGGCACGATTGCCGCGGAAGCTGAGCACGAGCGCTCGGCGCGGCTCGCGATCGAAGCCGACACCGGCCCATTGCTGCGCACGCTGCTCAGACTACGGCACGACCTCGTCCTCATCGGCAGGACGGCACAACTGCCGCTGCCCGAACCCCTGCAATCGCGCTTGGCGCCCGCCATCACCCGCCTCGCCGGCGCGGCCGCCGAGTACCTCGGCGCATGCGCCAGCGAGCTTAGAGCCCGACGCCCGGCGCCGGCGTTGCTGCCCGTCGCCACCCACTTCGAGGCATACGGCACCGAGGTCGTCGCCATCCGCGCGCAAGGCCTGACACGAGCCTTGCAGGCCGATGCCGCCGAGCGCTTTTTCGCCTTGGGGTTTGCCTTGGAGCAGCTGCGCCAGAACTTCAAGGACCTGGAGCGCTGTGTCACCGACTGGGCCGCCACGTCCACGAGGTAGCCTTCCGCCGGGGTACCTCGCCCACGCGGTCCCGGGCCCGCCAGGCCCTTGCCGGCGTGGCCCAACTGGCGCGCGGGCCCAGATCGGGCCTCAAGCTTCCTCAGCGCGTCCCGTAGGCCCGGTCGCCGGCATCGCCCAGGCCCGGCAGAATAAAGGCGTGCTCATCGAGTGTTTCGTCGATGGCCGCGGTCCAGATTCGCACGTCGGGATGCAGACCGCGCAAACGCTCAAATCCCTGCGGGGCGCCCAATAGGCAGACCAGGCGCACTTCGCGGGCCCCGCGCTCCTTCAGCCGATCGATGGCGGCGACCGCCGTGTTGGCGGTGGCGATCACGGGCGCAACGACAATGACCAGGCGCTCATTGAGGTCGGTGGGCGCCTTGAAGAAGTATTCGACCGCGACGAAGGTCTCCGGCTCGCGGTAGAGGCCGACATGGGCGACACGGGCGGTCGGCACAAGGTCCAGCATGCCCTCGACAAAGGTGGTGCCGGCACGCAGCACGGGTGCAAACACCAGCTTCTTGCCGGCAATTTTGCGGGCTGCCGCGCGGCGCATCGGCGTCTCGATCTCCACCTCGGTCAGCGGCAGATCGCGCGTCACCTCGTAGCACAGCAGCATGCCCGTCTCCTTGAGCAGCTCGCGAAAGGATTTGGTGGAGCGGTGTTTATCGCGAATGAGGGTGAGCTTATGCTGCACCAGTGGGTGCTCGACCACAGTGACGCCGTCCATGGCAAGCTCCATGTTTGGCTCAAAAGACAGTACCATCGCTAAGCACGCTGAGCGGCGGGCCGCCATCCGGCCGCCTGAGGGCCGCGATTTTTCTGCCCGCCGACCAGCTACCGCCTTGCAGCAGCCTGACGAGCGGCAGCGTTGTGCGATCCATGCCGAGGCGCCGCCTGACCGTTTCGGCCAGCCGGTCGAGCAGCGCCACCGTCAGCGCCCGCCATTCCACCACCAGTGTACTCCCAACATCGTGCGCGATGTTCATGGCTGCAGGCTCGCGCAGGACCAGCACGCCCGTGTCGATCATCAGCCCGCCGTTGCGGTATTCGGCAAGGCCGGTCAGGCCGTCGATGTCTGTGACCGCGAGCCCCGCCGCCTCGAGCGGCTCGATCAGCGAATAAGCGAGCCACTGGGACAATTTGTGCAGCGGCACGAGTTGAGAGGTGCCGTCAGAGGTCTCGATGCCTGGATGACGCCAGCAATCGCCAAGGCAAACGCCGCCAAGCTGCAGTCGGCCCGGCCAGATCGGCCCAAGGTGCCGAAGGAGCTCGGTTAGCACACGAGGGGCGGGCATTGAGGTGCTGTCGTTGCCGGCGAGGAGATGGTCGAACAGGCCCCCCGGCCGCGGCCTGTCGGCACGGCCGAATACGCCCGCGTTCGCGACGACGACCTCGCCCAGGCGCCGCAGTAGCGTTACTCTGCCGGCAAGATCCGGCAGCGGATTGACATCGCTCACCTGAAAATGCCGAGCCAGCGTCTCGGGCGTCAGGCCCAAGAGGGCAGAAGCGTCGACCCTGAGCGGTTTGCTGCGCTCCGCCGACACGGCGCCTGCTGCAAACATCGCCAAGCTGGCCAACGCCAGGCCTTCGGAACGCCCGAAGCGCCTGCCCGTATGGGGATCGCGGTAGCGCCAGCGGCTGTCCGCACCGGCGTCGAGCAAGACGCTGAGGATGGCAAGGTCGAAGGCCGCACGCGCACGCTCGGCGCGATCCTGCCAGCTGGCCGTCCTCGCCAGTCGCGCCCATCGGTCCTCACCGTCCACACTGAAATGGCGCCAGCGCGAATGCAATGGCACATCCAACTGCGGATAAGTGGCGCGCATACAATCGATGACCAGATCCGCGGCAGCATCGAGACGGTCGAGCTCGACACGGAAGTGCTGCAATTTGCCGTCCAAGCCAAGGGCCAACAGACGGTGGCTGCGTTCGCGCACGGCCGCCGCAGTCAACAAGGAATTGGCGGCTGCCGTTGCAGGTTTCACCGGAGCCTCGAGGCCAGCTTTCAGTTCTTATCGAGCGCGCGGCCGACGGTTGCCGCCGGCGGCAGCGGTTCCGCCGCCGGCCCGGCGTAATAGCCCGTCGCCTTCTTGGCCGCCATCTCGACTTGGGCATCGGCTGGCACGAGCTCGTCGGGAATAGGCACGCGCTCGATGATTTTCACGCCCTGCGAAATGAGCGCATCATATTTCATGTCGCTCATGGAAACGAACCGATCGATGCGTTCGATGCCGAGCCAATGAATGACGTCGGGCATCAGTTGCTGAAACCGCGCGTCCTGCACACCCGCCACGCACTCGGTACGTTCGAAGTAGGCGTTGGCCGCATCGCCGCCCTCCTGCCGTTTGCGCGCGTTATAGACGAGGAACTTGGTGACCTCGCCCAAGGCGCGGCCCTCTTTGCGATTGTAGACAATCACACCAAGCCCGCCCGCTTGGGCCGCGCGGGCGCACTCTTCGATGCCGTGCACCAAATAGGGTCGGCAGGTGCAGATGTCCGAGCCGAACACGTCGGAGCCATTGCACTCATCGTGCACCCGACAGGCGACGAGCGCCGCCGGATCACCCAGCTTTGCCACGTCGCCGAAAAGATAGACCGTCATGCCGCCCACCGGGGGCAGGAACACCTGCAAATCCGGGCGCGTGACGAGTTCGGGAAACATCCCCGCCGTCTGCTCGAACAGGGTGCGCCTGAGGTTGGTCTCGCTTGTGCCAAAGCGTTCGGCGATGCCTGGCAAATACCAGACCGGATCGATCGCAATCTTCACGACCGAGAGCGCACCGCCGGCGTGCACGACCGCGCCATCGTCGCGCAGGCGGCCGGCGGCAACGGCGCCCTGTATCTCCGAAAGGTCCAACCGCGCGCGGGTCACCGCAATGCTAGGGCGGATGTCGATGCCTTCGCCGATTTCTGGCCGAAAGGCCTCCGAGACGAGATGACCCCATGGATCGAGCGAGACGATGCTGCCGGGGGTCTGCCAGCCCTTGAAGGGTCCGATGGCGAAGGCCGGGTGCGTATTGGTGAGATCGGGTCGTCGGATCGGATTGAGCGCGCCGGCGGAGACCGCGAGGGCTCGATAGACCGCGTAGGACCCACTATGCGTGCCAATCACGTTGCGATCTTGCGGCCGCGAAACCGTGCCGATGATCGGCCCGCGTTCGCGCGCGCTCGGGGCACCCCAGCTCACCGGAAAGCGCGGCTTGGCGCCCGGTGCCGGGTGCGACGTGAGGCGAATATGGTCCGTCCGGTTAACTCCGGTCATTCGCTACCCCAGAAAATCGATAGCCCGCCTGCGAGACGGGCCTCACACCTCACGGCTTTGCCACCCTAGTGCGGCGCTGCGCTCCCCGTCGGCCGCGCCCAGGATTATAAGCTCCGTCGTCGGTAGAGGCAAACCCAGGAGCCCCCAGCTAGAGGTGCACTGCTGCCAGCGCCGTTTCGCGCGCCTCGGTAGGGGTTTGCCGCTGGCGCCGGCGCAACAACCCGATGGCAGCGAGTGCCGCGGCGATCACCAGCAGGGAGACCCCGGTCGTCAGCGTGCCCAGCGCATAGATGACGGGTGTGGTAACCGTCGTCGTTTGTCCCTGAAGCTCCAAAGGCAAGGTGTTAAGGTAACCGACGGCCTGGCTGGTGCGAGCGATCTCATCCCAAGACAGCGTAAAGCCAAAGAGGCCGATGCCTATCACGCTCGGACCTATGATCGGCAGCACCACGTGCCGCAAGGCCTGCCAGGGGGAAGCGCCGAGATCGCGGGCGGCCTCCTCGTAGCGCGGGTCAAAGCGATTGAAGATCGCGAACATGATTAACAACCCGAACGGCAATGTCCAGGTGAGGTGGGCACCCAGCGCGGACGTGAACAGCCCCATGGCCGTGTCGTAGCCAGCGGTGATCGAAGCCGGCGCCAACTTCTTCACGGCATCATCGATGATCCGAAACTCAAGGCCGATCCCGAGCGACACCACGATTGAAGGCATAATCAGGCTGGCGATCACCACGAAAAAGAGAGCATCGGCGCCGGCGAAGCGCTTGCGATAAGCCAGGCCCGCGAGCAGCGACAAAACGACCGTCAGCAGCATCACGAGCAAGCCGAGCCAGGCAGAGCGGGCGAACGCCGACCAGATGTCGACGTTGGGAAGCCCGTCGCTCCACAGCTTGTTGAACCAATGCGTCGACAGCCCGTTCATTGGGAAGGTCAGTCCGCCGTCGGGGCCCTGAAACGACAGCAGCACGATGGTGAGCATTGGCCCGTAGAGAAACAGCACGAACAGGCCGAACAGCGCCGCCAACCAATAAAAGGAAGCAGGGCGGCCCTCGCGCATCTCAAAGCTCCTTGCGGATGTCGACGAGACGCGTCAAGCCCCAGACCACGAAGAGCACCGTCACCAACAAGATCACGGCATGGGCCGCAGCCGGCGGAAACTGCAGGGCGCCCATTTGCGTGTTTATCATTTTCCCCACCGAGGCGATCTGCTGACCGCCCATCACACCAATGGTGACGAAGTCGCCCATCACGATGGTCAGCACAAAAATGGAGCCGATGACGATGCCGGGCTTGCTCAGCGGGATCACTACGTTGGCGAGTGTCTGCCAGCCGGAAGCGCCGCAATCCCTGGCTGCCTCGACGAGCGCTGGATCGATGCGCATCATCGAGTTGAAAATAGGCACGATCATGAACAGCGTGTAGAGGTGCACGAAGGCGAGCACGACGGCAAACTCGGAAAATAGCAGCCATTCCAGGGGCTGATCGATGACATGCAGCTGCTGCAAAGTCTGGTTGATGAGCCCGTTGCGACCGAGCAAGGGAATCCAGGAGATCATGCGAATGACGTTCGAGGTCCAAAACGGAATCGTGCAGAGCAAGAACAGCACGATCTGCATCGTCAAGGAGCGCACGTGGAAGGCAAGAAAATAGGCGATGGCAAAACCGAGGAGCAGCGTAATGAGCCAGGCGAGAATGGCGATGCGCAGGGTGGTCAGATAGGTCTTGAGTGTGGTGCACAATTCCGCAGCCAACAGCCGCTCGGCGCAGCCTTCGAAAGCCTCCAGGTAGTTGCGCGCGGTGAAGTCGGGCAGGATCTCGTATTCGTTGTAGTTCCAGAAACTGACCATCACGGTCAAGACCAGCGGCACGACGAAAAAGATGAGAAAGACCGCCGCCAATGGCAGGGCCTGTGCCCAAGCCGGCAAGCCCCGCTCGGTGATACTGCGAATTGACATCGGCGCTTTCGATCTCGACCGCCGCGCAAGGCGTGAGCCGCCGCTGGCGGCCCACCGGCAGTGTCAGGGTCCCCCTACGCGGCGATGAATTCGTTCCACTTCTTCACCATGTAGTCGTTCTCGTCCATGACCGCGTTCCAACAAGCAACCGAGCCCATGCGCTCGTCATAGGAGCCACCATCGCGCTTGGAGCCCGCCTTCTCCAACAGGGTTCCGTCCGGCGCCTTGATGTCCTTCTCCGCCGCTTTCCCCTCCATCCAGAAGGCCCATTCGTAAGGCTCCATGCTCGCTTTTGCCGTTTCCAAGACGGCCGAATAGTACCCCTGGCGATTGAGGTAGGCGCCGGCCCAGCCATCGAGGAACCAGTTGACGAATTCGTAGGCGAGATCGGCCTTGGGCGTGGCGTTGATGCCCTTGGACAGGGCGAAACCCGCCGCCCAGGCGCGATAACCCTCGGCCAACGGCTGGTAGACACAGGCAATGCCCTTCGATTTTACGGCCGTGACCGCCGGCGACCACATCGATTGGATTACGGTCTCGCCGGAGGCCATAAGGTTGACGCTCTCGTTGAAGTCTTTCCAGAAGGCGCGAAACTGTCCGGACTTTTTGGCCTCCGTCAGCACCTTCATGGTGCGGTCGATCTCGGGCTTCGTCATGTTGCCCTTGTCGGGATATTTGTATTCGCCCATCGACTCCACGACCATCGCGGCGTCCATGATGCCGATGGAGGGGATGTTGAGAATGGCGGCCTTGCCCTTGAACTCCGGGTTGAGCAGCTCCTTCCACTGACCGATCGGCCGTTTGATGAGGTCGGGCCGGATGCCGAGCGTATCGGCGTTGTAGACGGTCGGGATCAAGGTTGCCCATTGCGTCGGGGTTTTGGCGAACTTGGTGGAGTTCTGCCCTTCCAGAAACATCACCTTCTTGGGAGCAGTGCCCTGGTCGCCGATTTTCTTGCCGCTCGGCAGCTCACCTTTGCTGAACACCGGCGTGATCTTCTCGAAATTCTTGATCTTCTTACCGTCCATGGGAAGCAGGTTGCCGGACGGGATCAGCTTTCTCAGCGAGAAATACTCCGTGTCCACCACGTCGTAGGAGTTCGGCTGCGTAATCACCCGCCGCGTCACATCGTCCGTCGTCACCGGAATGTACTCGATGGTGATGCCGGTATCTTCCTTGACCTTCTTGGCGATATCGGCCGACTGGTTCACGGCCGTGCCCAGGTAGCGCAACACCTTCGGTGCCTGCGCATGGACGGCGGGAAAGCCGGTGATCACCTCCGGTGCGATGAGCGCCAGACTACCGGCCCCTTTCAGCACCTTCCGGCGTGACAGCTGATTGACCACAAAATCTTTCTTCACCGTTACCTCCTGTGCGTTTGCTTCGTTTAGCTCGCGGGTGACAGGCGATGGGCATCAGCCTCGCTCCAGCTCACGGCGACCCGATCGCCGGGGCTCACCGGATCGGCGAAAAAGGCATGCTCCGGGAGTGAGGCGACGAGGTCGGGCGCAACGTCGCTGTTGAGCCCGACGGTGACGTGCGTTCCCTGGTATTCGAGATTGCGCACGATCGCCAACACGGCGCCGCTCGGCGGCGCCTGGCCGTTGAGCCGGCCGACACACACGCGATCGGTGCGCAGTGCCAACAGCTCACCGGCTCCCTTGATGATGTTGTGGCCACCAATGAAGCGGGCGACGAACTCGGTGGCCGGCTTCCTGAATATCTCCTGCGGGCTGCCTTGCTGTTCGATGCGCCCGCGATTCATCACGACGATGAGCTCGGCGAGCGCCATGGCCTCGTCCTGACTGTGGGTCACGTGCACAAAGGAAATGTCGAGCTCTTTTTGGAGCCGCTGCAGTTCCGCGCGCACTTTGCTGCGCAAAAACGGATCGAGCGCTGACAGCGGCTCATCCAGCAACAGGATCTGCGGCTCGGTGATCAAGGCGCGCGCCAGAGCAACGCGCTGCTGCTGGCCACCGGACAGCTGCGACGGCAAGCGAGCGGCATACTCTTGCAAGGCCACGAGCCGCAACATTTCGTTGGCCTTGGCATGACGGCTGGCCTTGGCCATGCCCTCCATCTTCAAGCTGAAGGCGACGTTATCGAGCACGCTCAAGTGCGGAAACAGGGCGTAGCTCTGAAACATCATGGCGGTGCCGCGCTTGGCGGGCGGCATCTGCGTGATGTTGCTCGCGCCGAGCAAAATATCGCCGGAGGAGACTGCTTCGTGCCCCGCAATCATGCGCAAGGTCGAGGTTTTGCCGCAGCCCGACGGACCCAGCAAACAGCAGTAGGTCCCAGGCGCGATCTTTAAGTTAATGCGGTCGACGGCAATGGTTCCACCGAACCTCTTGCTAAGGCCTACGAGTTCGAGTGCCGCCCCTCGCATGCTGCTCGTCACCTCGCCTGTCTGCGCAAGCCGAAAGCTAGCACAAGCGCGCCCGGGTACCGAAGCCCGCATAATAGGCAATTGGCGCCGTCCCGTGCTGCTTTGCTAAGCTCGCGGCAGCGAACTCGACGCGGCAGCACGCTGCGGGCAAGATGGGGGCACAAGGGAGGCGGACATGATCGAGCTCGGCGCCACTGATGCCAAGTTCCTGCGTTTGGCCTACGCGGAAGCCAAGGCCGGCTTTGAGGAGGGGGGATGTCCGATAGGCAGCGTACTGGCCGAGGGAGAGCGCCTGATTGCCCAGGGTCGCAACCAGCGCGTCCAGCAGGGCGATCCCATTGCGCACGGCGAAATGGACTGCCTGCGCAAGGCCGGACGGCAAAAATCCTATCGGCGCATGACCCTTTACACCTCGCTCTCGCCTTGCATGATGTGTACCGGCACCATCATTCAATTCGGCATCCCACGGGTGGTCATCGGGGAAGCCACCAATTTTGTCGGCAACCCCGAGGTCCTGCGTCAGCGCGGGATCGAGGTCATCATTGCCGAGGACCCCGATTGCATCGCTTTAATGGCCCGTTTCATCCGCGAACGACCCGAGCTGTGGAACGAGGACATCATGGAGGACTAGCGCATGCCACACCTGGTCATCGCTCATCCCCTGGTTGCCCATAAATTGTCTTTGATGCGCGACAAGCGCACGCCCTCGGCGCAGTTCCGCACGTTGCTACGCGAGATCTCGCTGTTGCTCGGCTATGAGGTCTTGCGCGATTTGCCCATCGAGGAGCGGTCGATCGAAACCCCCATCGGACCCATGCAAGCCCCATTCTTGAAGGGCAAGAAGCTCGTGTTCGTGCCGATCCTGCGCGCCGGCACGGGGCTCCTCGACGGTTTGCTCGACCTTGTGCCGTCGGCTCGGGTCGGCCACGTCGGCCTCTACCGGGAGCCCACGACGCTTGCCGCCGTCGAATATTACTGCAAGTTGCCGGAAGACGTCGCAGACCGCTTGACCATCGTGGTCGATCCCATGCTGGCGACGGGTAATTCTGCCATTGCAGCCATCGATCGGCTCAAACGGCATGGCGCGCGCAGCGTGCGCCTCCTCTGCCTGCTCGCCGCGCCCGAAGGTATCGCCGCGCTGGAGCAAACCCACCCGGATGTGCCCGTTTATACCGCCGCAATTGATGTGCGCCTCAACGAGCACGGCTATATCGTGCCTGGTCTCGGCGATGCCGGCGACCGCATGTACGGCACCAAATGAGTTGGTTGCGCAAAGGAGGCCGTGGCGATGAGCGTGAACCCCTACCCGCGCGACCTATTGGGCTATGGACGCACCCCACCCAAGCCGCGCTGGCCGGATGAAGCCCACCTCGCCGTGCAGTTCGTCATCAACTACGAGGAGGGCGGCGAGAACTGCATCCTGCACGGCGATAGCGCCTCGGAGGCCTTCCTTTCCGAAATCGTCGGCGCCGAGCCCTGGCCCGGCGAGCGCCACATGAACATGGAATCCATCTACGAGTTCGGCTCGCGCGCCGGGTTTTGGCGCTTGTGGCGGCTGTTTGGCGAGCGCAAGCTTCCCGTGACCGTATTCGGCGTCGCCACGGCGATGGCGCGCAACCCCGAGGCGGTCGCCGCCATGCGCGAAGCAAATTGGGAAATCGCCTCGCACGGCCTGAAATGGATCGATTACCGCCGCTTCTCGGCCGAGGCGGAGCGCGCCCACATTCTGGAAGCGATCCGCCTGCACACGCAGGTGACCGGCGAACGGCCCCTTGGCTTCTATCAGGGTCGCACCTCGGTCAACACGCTCGACATCCTCATGCGCGAGGGAGGCTTCGTCTATTGCGCCGATTCCTACGCCGATGAGCTGCCGTACTGGGTGAAAGGTCCCCGTGGTCCGCAGCTCATCGTGCCCTACACGCTCGATGCCAATGACATGCGCTTTGCCACGGCGCAGGGCTTCAATTCCGGGGACCAGTTCTTTGCCTACCTCAAGGACGCCTTCGATCTCCTCTACGCCGAGGGCGTAGCCGGGCAAGCCAAGATGCTGTCGGTCGGTCTGCATTGCCGGCTCGCCGGCCGGCCGGGGCGGGCCGCGGCGCTGGCGCGTTTCCTCGATTACATCGAGCGCCACGAGCGCGTCTGGGTGACGCGCCGGCTCGACATTGCGCGCCATTGGATAGCGCTGCATCCAGCGCCCGCTGAACCCATGGCGGCGGGCAACTGATCAGATCGTCGCCCCGCCTGCGGCGTGCGGCGGCGCGGCGCGCTCGCCAACGTGACGCCCCTCTAACAGCCCGGCGAGGTGCGGGTCGAGGCCCGTCGTTGCGATCGGCGCGGGGGCCGCAAATGACCCCCGCGTCGCTTTGCGCGCGCCAAGGCCGGCGGCAGCTTCCGCCGCGCGAACCGCTGCCGCAACGTTGTCGATGATGGGAACCGGCACCTTATCGGCAATGGCCTCGGCCAAGCCCGCCAGCCCAAGCCCGCCGAGAATGATGGCCTCCGCCCCGTCCTCCTCGACGGCCTGGCGACAACCGGCCGCAAGCCCAGCGAGGGCGGCCTGAGGGTCGGCGGCGATCACCTCGCCAGAGGGCGCCATGGTGCGAACCGAGGCAAGCTTCGCTGCGAGCCCGATCGTGGCCACGAACTCCTCGAGCATGGGGCCCCAGCGCGCTCCGCCGGTCACGATGGAAAACTTGGCTCCGAGGCCTGCGGCCGTATGGCAGGAGGCTTCCGCCATGCCCACGACGGGGACGGCGGCAAGTTCGCGCAAGGCGAACAGCCCTGGATCACCGAAGCAAGCCAAGAGCACCACGTCGACGACCTCCTCGCTGCGGGCGAAGGCGTCGAGGGCTGCATGCGCGGCAATCGCGGCGGCGGCCCGCGTGCTGATGTAGCGCGCACCGAACCGGCCCGTTATCCCCACGAGCTCGGTGTCGGTGCGGGCGTGCTGGCGCGCGACCGCTAGCCCGCGCTCGGTCAAATGCGCGCTCGTGTTGGGATTGAGGAAGAGAAGGCGCATAGCCACTTGACCCGTTGGGCCGAACCTTTGAAAGCTCAGCCTCGTTGATAGCATGGATCGGGCACGCGCGCGTCGGGCGCGTTGAACCTTGCGGAGTAGGGCTTGCCGGCGCACCGCGGCCGGCAAACCCTGGCGGCCTTGGACATTGGCATGGCTGCCGGCCCCTGCCAGGGCAGCGCCGCGCGCCCAGTCCCAAGCCGCCAGGCGGCGGCGCCCTCAGGGCGCCATTTCATCCGGTGCGTAGGCCTGCAAGGCCAGGGCGTGCACCTTGCCCGCCAGCTCTGCGGCCAATGTCGCATTTACAAGACGATGCCGCTCCAGGCGCGACTTGCCCGCAAACAGCGGGGCAACGATCAACACACGGAAATGGCTTTCGCCGGTGCCGGGCGAGCTCGCGTGGCCGGCGTGCAGATGCGATTCGTTGATCACCTCAAGACGCGTCGGCGCCAAGGCGCGCGTCAGCTTATCGCGGATGCTGTGTTCGACGGACATGAGCTCTCTGCTCACGTAATTCTGCCAGAGTCTGGCGCCTTTGGCCAGGCTCGAGGGAGCCGCGCCGGCATGGTGCGGCGACTTGTGCGGGCAGCCGCTTATGCCCATACTTAGGCAGCAATGAAACTCGACTCGAAATACTTCGACTGCGTCCGGGTGAAGCCGACCCACGAACAGCCCGTTCGCGAGCACGGGCCGATCTGCCAGTGGCGCGGCTGCCAGTCGGCAGGGTTGCATCGCGCGCCCAAGGGGCGTGGGCGGGAGGGTCAGTATTACTTCCTTTGCCTCGACCACGTGCGCGAGTTCAATGCCTCCTACAATTACTTCGAAGGCATGAGCAATTCCGACATCGAGGCTTATCAAAAAGACAGCGTCATCGGACATCGGCCGACCTGGCGGGCGGGTGCCAACGCCTGGGCGCACGGCACGCGCTACGGCATGGCTGGCACGCAAGGCTCCGCGCAGCCCATGCATGACCCCCATGCATTTTTCGTCTGGCGCGGAGAGCGTGGATCGACTGCCGCCGGCGAGCCCCGCCGTCGGCTCAAGCCCTTGGAATTGAAGTCCCTAGAAGCCCTCAACCTCAGTGCGGCGGCCTCTCGGCAGGAGATCAAGGCCCGCTTCAAGGAGCTGGTGAAACGCCACCATCCCGACTCCAACGGCGGGGATACACGCTCCGAGGACAAGTTGCGCGAAATTATCCAAGCCTATAACTATCTCAAGCAGGCTGGGCTCGTTTGAGACTGGCTGTGATCCTAGCGCCATCCCGCGACGGCCTTTGTGGCCGCGCACCAGGGACAATATCCGGAAACGAAGTCATATGCCCGCCCAAGCCCAAGCCGGGGTTCCCGGCATGCCGGACCTGAAGGTCTCCGTTCGTCAGCTGTTCGGGATCGATACCGATTTTGAGGCTCCGGCCTACTCGCAGCCCAACGACCACGTCCCCGACCTCGACAACGACTATGTCTTCAGCAAGGAGGTGACGCTCGCCATTCTGGCTGGCTTCAAGCACAACCGCCGCGTCATGATTCAGGGCTATCACGGCACCGGTAAATCGACCCACATCGAGCAGGTCGCCGCCAGGCTCAATTGGCCTTGCATCCGCGTCAACCTCGACAGCCACGTGAGCCGCATCGACCTCATCGGCAAGGACGCGATCGTCCTGAAAGAAGGCAAGCAGGTCACCGAATTCCGCGAAGGTATCCTGCCCTACTGCCTGCAAACCAACACCGCGCTGTGTTTTGATGAGTATGATGCCGGCCGTCCGGATGTCATGTTCGTGATCCAGCGCATTTTGGAACAGTCGGGCAGACTGACGCTGCTCGACCAATCCAAGGTGATCAGACCGCATCCTGCCTTTCGCCTGTTTTCCACGACCAACACGATCGGGCTCGGCGATACGTCGGGGCTCTACCATGGCACCCAGCAGATCAATCAGGGGCAGATGGATCGTTGGTCGATCGTCTCCACGCTCAACTATCTCCCGCACGATGTGGAAACCAAGATCGTCCTCGCCAAGGCCAAGTCGTTTGCCAAGAGCGAGGCCAAGCGCAAGGTCATCTCCAATATGGTGCGCGTCGCCGACCTCTCGCGTTCGGCGTTCATGAACGGGGACCTCTCCACCGTTATGAGCCCGCGCACCGTCATCACCTGGGCCGAGAACAGCGAGATTTTCGGCGACGTGGGCTTTGCCTTCCGCCTCACGTTCCTGAACAAGTGCGATGAGCTGGAGCGCCCTCTGGTCGCGGAATTCTATCAGCGCTGCTTCGGCGAGGAGCTGCCCGAAAGCGCGGCCAATGTTGCCCTGAGCTAGGAACGTTCTTCCCATGGCTGCGGGCTCGAACCGCAAGGAGTCGCCGGCCGAGCCGTTCAAACGGGTGCTCGGCATGGCCGTGCGCGCCATCGCCGGCGACGGCGAGGTGCAGGTCAGCTACGCACCGGGCAAGCCTGAAATCGATGGCAAGCTCGTGCAGCTGCCCGAACCCTCGCGCGCACCCTCCGCCAAAGAGATTGCCGTGGTGCGCGGCTGGGCAGACAGCTTGGCCTTGACGGTAGCTTGTCACGACCCGAAGTTGCATGCACGCCTGGCGCCCAAATCGGGCCCCGCGCGCGCCGTGTTCGAGGCCGTCGAGCGCGCCCGCGTCGAGGCGCTCGGGGCCAATCGCATGTCCGGCATGGCGGCCAACCTGACCGCGCGGGTCGAGGACCAGTACGGCCACGGCCGCTATGCGGAGATTACCGAGCGGGCGGATGCGCCACTGGAGGATGCCCTTTCGCTGATTGTCCGCGAGCGGCTGACCGGCGCCTCCCCGCCCGACACGGCCAGGGCGATGGTCGACCTGTGGCGCCCCTGGATCGAGGAGCGCGCCGGGCGCACGCTGTCCAAGCTCGACAAGCTCGCGGAGGATCAAGCGACGTTTGGCCGCTCCTTGCGCGATCTGCTCAAGTCACTCAACGTGTCCGAGGAACTCTCCGACGGGGAACGCGAGGAAGGGGAGGACGACGAGCAGGACCCCGAGAACGGTGAACAGGAATCGAAGGACACCTCCGAGGGGCAGGAGCCGCAGGATCAGGACAGCGAAGATCAGCGCGGCGAGGGCGAGGAAGGGGAAACCACCGACCAGGCTCAGGATGCCGAGGCGGACCAGTTCGATGCCGACTCCGATAGCGACGAGATGGCGGATGCCCGCGAGCCGTGGCGGCCGAACTTCAACGTCCTCGATAACCCGGAGGCCTTTGGCTACAAGGTATTCAACCGCGCGCATGACGAGGAGATCGCGGCCGAGAACCTGTCGACGCCGGACGAACTGGAACGGCTGCGAAGCTTTCTCGATAAGGAGTTGCGTAACTTGCAGGGCGCCGTGGCGCGCTTGGCAAACCGCCTGCAACGTAAGCTGCTGGCCCAGCAAAATCGCGCCTGGGACTTCGATCTGGAAGAGGGCACGCTTGATGTCGCTCGCCTGACGCGCGTCATCACCGATCCCCTGCATCCGCTCTCTTTCAAGCACGAGCGTGACGCGGATTTCCGCGACACCATCGTCACGCTGCTGCTCGACAATTCCGGCAGCATGCGCGGACGCCCGATCATGGTGGCCGCATGCTGCGCCGACATTCTGGCGCGCACTTTGGAGCGCTGCGGGGTCAAGGTGGAGATCCTGGGCTTTACCACCAGAGCCTGGAAAGGTGGCCAGGCCAGGGAGGCGTGGCTCGCAGCCGGCAAACCCGCCAATCCGGGCAGACTGAATGACCTGCGCCACATCATCTACAAGCCCGCCGACGCCCCCTGGCGGCGCGCCAAGCGCTCGCTCGCGCTGATGATGCGCGAGGGCCTGCTCAAGGAAAATATCGACGGCGAGGCGCTTGCCTGGGCCCACCGTCGGCTACAAGCGCGCCCCGAACGGCGCCGCATTTTGATGATGATCTCGGACGGCGCCCCGGTCGATGATTCCACCCTTTCCGTCAACACCGGCAGCTATCTGGAGCTGCATTTGCGGCAAGTGATCGAGGAAATCGAGACGCGCTCCTCGGTGGAATTGATTGCCATCGGCATTGGTCACGATGTCACGCGCTACTATCGCCGCGCGGTAACCATTACCGATCCCAGCGAACTGGCGGGCGCCATGACCGACAAGTTGGTCGAACTCTTCGAAGAGACCGCCGAGGCTCCCCAACCCCTGCCACGGGCGCCGAAGCGTCGCATGCTGCAGTGAGCGCGAACCCCAGGCCACCGCGGCGCTGGCGGGCAGAGCCACCTTGAGCGCACCGGCAGAACCGCGCGCGTCACGCTTGAGGCGAGCGCCCTGCGCGGGCCTTGTCCGCTCGTCCGGCCGGCTTGGGGAACGCTTGGGCTCTTCCAGCGCGGCTGGGTCGCCGGCGCCGGCTCGCAGTTATTGCCGAGGCAAGGATGGGGCCCGCGCCGCGGCAGGCTAGGCAGCCGCCTGCTCGGCCTGCGCCTTCTTGATGTCGCGCTTTAGCTTGCGGCAGCGCTCGGAGAGCTCCTCGTCGCCGGCCTTGGCCAGGAAGGCATCGAGCCCGCCGCGCCGCTCGACGGTTTTCAGCGCGTGCGCACTGATCCTGAGGCGCACCTTGCGCTGCAGGGCATCGCTGATCAGCGTCACGTCGACCAGGTTGGGTCGAAACGTGCGCTTGGTCTTGTTTTCCGCGTGGCTGCGCAATTGGCCGGTCATGGGCCCTTTGCCCGTCAACTCGCACCGGCGCGTCATGGCAATCGCTCCTTCTAGGCCCCACAAAGGTGAGGCCGCTCCCGTGGCCCGGCGTCGGCGCCGGGACCGTCGGGCGCCGTTCTATACCAGAAGAAGGCTACGTCAAGGTCCCCTGCGAGGGCTGCGGGCCGGGCGCGCACCAGGTCGATTGGCCCGGGTGGCGGCGCGCGCGAGCCACATTAATGACGCAAACCGTGCTACTGTCATTTCAGGGGGAGTTCGCACATTGACGTTGCGTTGGTGGTTGGGCCGCAACATGCTGTTGAAGCCTGTTGGTCGTAGGCGTGTTGCATTGGGCGCTGCTTTGGGGCTGACCGCGGGCCTCGTCGCGCTTGTGCGCTGCGGCGCTGGCGCGCAGGCGGAGGGTTGGCCAGCGAGCGTGAAAGCCAGCTATCAGATCACCTTTAACGGCTTTAACATCGGCACCGTCGATTTTCAGTCCGAGGCGGAATCGGAAAGCTACACCCTCGTCGCCAACACGCGTCTGTCCGTTTTGCTCGGCGCCTTCACCTGGGATAGCGAGACTCGCAGTTTCGGGATGCTGACCGGCAAGGCTCCCAAGCCGGCGGCCTTTAGCCTGGATTTCAGGAGCACCTTGAAGGCAGGCTCCCTCAAGATCGGCTTTTCCGACGGTGCGGTGACGGACGTTGCGCAGCACCCGCTGGTTCCGCCCAAGCCGGGCACGGTTCCCTTGCGCGAGCAACACTTGAAGGGCGTACTCGATCCGCTGAGCGCCATCATGCTGCTGTCACGCGCCACCAATAACAGCAACCCGTGTGAACGCCGCATTCCGATATTCGACGGCAAGGAGCGCTTCGACCTCGTGCTCAGCCGAAAGGGGGAAGTGCAAATCACCGAACAGCAGCCAAGCGGTCAGCCCGGCCTCGCCTATGTATGCCGTGTGCGCTACCAACCGATCGCGGGTTATAAGCTCGACAAGGAGACCGAGTTCATGGTCGCCAACGAAGCCATCGAAGTCGCGCTGCGACCGATCCCCAGCGCCAATGTGTTCATCCCCTATTCTGCCACCATCCCCACCCTGGCCGGCGCTGCCGCCGTCTCCGCCAAGCGGATCGAAATCGCCTCACCGGGCAAACCGCAGATCGCCTTGACGCACTGAGCCAGCGTGTTCACTTGCATGGAAGCCCGAATTGCTGCGGGTTTTTTGCCCGAGCCCCTTGATCTTGCCCCACCACTCTGCAATGCCTCCGGCATGACGACCTCGGCTAAGGCACGCTGAATGAGCCTCGATATCGCAAACCGCATTCGCAACGTCACGGCGGTACTCGGTCCCACGAATACCGGCAAGACCCACCTCGCCATTGAGCGCATGCTGGGCCATGATACCGGCCTTATCGGTCTGCCGCTGCGGCTGCTGGCGCGCGAGGTCTATGACAAGGTCGCCGCGCGTGCGGGCGTCGATCGCGTGGCACTCATTACCGGCGAAGAGAAGATCAAGCCGGACCATCCGCGCTACTACGTGTGCACGGTGGAGGCCATGCCGCGTGAGATCGAGGTGGACTTCCTCGCCATCGACGAGGTCCAACTCGCGGCCGATCCGGATCGCGGACACGTTTTTACCGATCGGCTTTTGCATGTGCGCGGCAAGCAGGAGACGCTGATGCTGGGGGCGCAGACCATGCGCGAGGCCATCAGCGATCTCATACCCGGGGCGAACTTCATTTCGCGGCCGCGCCTTTCCAAGCTCAGCTACGCGGGTGAGAAGAAGATCACTCGCCTGCCGCCGCGCTCGGCCGTCGTGGCCTTCTCGGCCGCCGAGGTTTATGCCGTCGCCGAGTTGATCCGGCGTCAACGCGGCGGCGCCGCCGTCGTGCTCGGCGCCCTGTCGCCACGCACGCGCAATGCCCAGGTCGCCCTCTATCAGTCCGGTGACGTCGATTTCTTGGTGGCAACGGATGCCATCGGCATGGGACTGAACCTCAACGTCGAGCACGTGGCATTTGCCGGCGTGCGCAAATTCGACGGTCAAGTCAATCGCGAGCTGACCCCGGCCGAGCTTGGCCAGATTGCCGGCCGCGCCGGCCGGCATATGAACGACGGCACCTTCGGCGTAACGGGGACCGTCGAGGCCTTTAGCAGCGACCTGATCGAGCGGCTAGAGACACACACCTTCGACACCGTTCGCATGCTGCAGTGGCGCAACCGCGACCTCGATTTCGGCTCGGTCGATCGATTGCGCGACAGCCTGCGGCAAAGCCCGCGCGAGAGCCGGCTGATGCGGGCGCGCATGGCCGACGACGTGACCGCGCTCGAGAGCGTTTGCCATGACCGCGAGCTGTTCGCGCTGGCGGCAGCCCCTGCCGCGGTTGGCCGCTTGTGGGAAGTGTGTCAGGTTCCCGACTATCGTAAGATTTCGCCGCAAAACCACGCCGAGCTGGTGGCCACGCTCTACAAGTTCCTGATGGCCCCGGCCGAGCGCATACCCGAGGATTGGTTCGCAAATCAGGTCGGCCTTGCGGATCGCACCGACGGCGATATCGACACGCTCGCCAATCGCATCGCTCACATCCGCACCTGGACCTTCGTGTCCAACCGCGCCGATTGGCTGGTCGACCCGGAACATTGGCAGGGACGCACGCGCGCCATCGAGGACAGCCTGTCGGATGCGCTGCATGAACGTCTGACCCAGCGCTTCGTGGACAAACGCACGAGCGCCTTGATGCGCGGTCTCAAGGAAAAGGACGAGCTCTACGCGGAGATCGCCGAAGACGGCACCGTGCAGGTGGAGCGCCATTACGTCGGGCGACTGCAGGGCTTTCGCTTCTATGCCGATACCCAGGCGGAAGGTATTCACGGTAAAGCCGCGCGCAATGCCGCCAGCCACGTGCTCGGCAAGGAACTCGGCATGCGGGTGCGCCGCGTGCTGGCGGCCAAGAACGACGCTTTCAAACTCACGCGACAAGGCCAGGTGCTCTGGCGCGAGGAGGAGATCGCCCGCCTGGAAGCAGGCGAGGATGCCTTGAAGCCAACCGTCACTGTCGTTGCCGACGAACATCTGCCCGCCGCCGACAAGGAAAAGGTGCGCGAGCGGCTAACCACCTGGCTCGGGGAGGTTTGTGCCGAGCGCCTCAAGCCACTCTTGGAAATCACGGGCGCACAGGACATTGCCGGGCTGGCGCGCGGCATTGCCTTTCGCTTGAAGGAAGACTTCGGCGTATTGCGTCGTGAGAGTGTCAGCGACGAGATTCGCCTGCTCGACCAGCCCGCGCGGGCACAGTTGCGCAAGTACGGGGTCCGCTTCGGCGCCTTTAACATCTATTTTCCCGTGCTCTTGAAACCGGCATCGACCGAGCTCGCAACCGTGCTCTGGACGCTGAAGCACGGCCCCGCCCACGGCCTCGACGTGGCGCGTTTGCCAGGGCCGCCGCGCGCGGGACTGACCTCGCTACTCGCAGATCCTGCCGTACCAGAGGCCTTTTATCGGGTGGCCGGCTACCATGTCTGCGGCCCACGCGCGGTGCGCATCGACATGCTGGAGCGGCTGAGCGACCTGATCCGCCCGCTGGTGGCCTGGCGCGCCGATCCCGCCAATCCCACGCCGCCCCCGAAGGGGGCCACCGGGGACGGCGGCTTCCGGACCATCCCGGAGATGATGTCGATCCTCGGTTGCTCGGCGGCCGAGCTTGGCAACGTGCTCAAGGTTTTGGGTTTCCGCCTGGATCGGCGCCGCCTGGCGCCCCCGCCGCAAGCCGAACCGGCACCCGGCTCGGTGCCGGAGGCGGCCGGGGCGCCGGAAGTGGCGGCCGAAGCGGCCGCCGCGGGTACGCTTGGCGGGGATGCCAGCGCGCCACAGGGAACTGAAGCCCCGCGCGCGGACGTCCTCGCCACCGCCCTTGGCGCGGGCGACGTCGCCCCCAGCGCGGCCACGCCGGAGCCGGCTCAGGTCCTGCCAGAGGCGGTTGCCGCCACTGCCGCTGCAGCGGCTGGCGCGGCAAGCGAGACGGCAGCGGAGATAGCTGTGCCCACCGCAGACACGGAGTTGGGGGCAGCTGCCCCCGAGGCGGCGGCCGAGGAACTGTGGGAAGAGATCTGGCGACCACGACGGCGCGGGCGCGAGTTCGAACCGCGACCGGCACGCCCTGAGGGTCCCCGGCGGCGCCCGGCCGAGCAGGCGCCGGCGCGAGCGGCTGGCGGCGAGCGCGGCCAGCCGGACCGCCCCGATCATCGCCGCGGCAAGGACCGCCCCGAGCACCCCAAAGCCCGGCGCGACAAACGACACAAGGAACGGCCCGAGCGTCCTCGCTTCCATCTCGAGGCCTCACCGCCGGGGGCCAAGACGGGGGCCTTTGATCCGAACTCGCCGTTCGCGGCCCTTTATTCCCTAAAAGCCGCGATGGACAAGCGCACCCAAGACAGCTGAGCGCCATGCCTGCCCCGCACCACCTTTCGCAAGGCACCCCCGAGGCTGGGCAGCGGCTCGACAAGTGGCTCTACTTTGCACGCCTCGCCAAGTCGCGGACCCTGGCGGCCGAATTGATCCTGGCGGGCAAGGTGCGCGTCAATCGCGCGCGCGCCGGCAAGCCGAGCCACCTGTTGCGCAGCGGTGAGGTGGTGACCATCGTCTTGCACGGCCGCGTGCTGGTCCTCAAGGTTTTGGCTGCCGGCCACCGGCGCGGTCCGGCGCCAGAAGCCCGCGGCCTCTACGAGGTGCTCTCACCGGGGCCCTCCAGCAAGCCGGCCGCCGGCGAGCCGCAGGACGAGGAATGACGGCATGCGGGTGCGTTGTGCGGGCTCATTCAGCAAATCAGCCTTGCGGCCACAGCCCCTGGTGTGGCAACAGAGGCCATCCCATAAAAGCCGACGCGCGCATCGTGCGCGCCCCGAGGCCCCCTAACCCGCTCCGCGCATGACCTACATCGTCAACGAGAACTGCATCAAATGTAAGTTCACCGATTGTGTGGAGGTCTGTCCCGTCGATTGCTTTTATGAAGGCGAGAATATGCTCGTCATCCACCCCGATGAGTGCATCGATTGCGGGGTCTGTGAACCGGAATGTCCCGTCGATGCGATTAAGCCCGACACCGAACCCGGTTTGGAGCAATGGCTGGAGCTCAATCGCGAGTATTCCGAGAAGTGGCCAAATATCACGTCCAAGAAAGAGGCCCCAGGGGACGCTGATAACTTCAGGGATGAAACCGGTAAGTTTAAAAAATACTTCTCATCGGAGCCCGGCTCGGGGGATTAGCTGCAGCTCTGCCGGACACCGTGCCGCGTTTTCTCAGGCTATCGGCGCGTTAACTGAACGTTGCTCGTCATTTGGTCGCCCCCATCGACTGCGGCCCTGAGGTCGCATGCAGCCGCTTCAAAATGCGTGAAGTTTGTGTTATAGTGCCCAAGATGGTAGTGGCGTGAACAAAGTCGGTACATCGTTTCGCGGGTGAGGCGGATATTCCGACGGTGGACGGCCTCGGACTTGAGTGCGCGCGGAGGCGCACCCGCAGATTCTACACAGCCAAACCATACAATGAGGGCGCAAGATGGTCTGCTGGGCCTGCGAGGCCCCGCACCCAAAAGCGCGGTCGAAACCATGGGGGGCGCGGCGGCTGCCGCCGGTGGGCGGGATCGTTATGTCGGGCTTAGGCTCGTGTGTGGGAAATAGAGAATGCAATCTCAAGTAGCAAGTGGGACGAGCACAATGACACGCAAGAAGACGGCGCCAAAGGCAGTGGCAAGAAAAACCAAGTCCCCTGAGCGCAAGGCCCCAGTGCGTGCGTCTACGAAGGCGGCGACCGCCAAGCCTGCCGTCGCCAAGTCCACGGCCAAGGCAGCGCCGAAAGTCGCCAAGCCCGATGCCATGCGAAAGGGGAATGTTGGCAAAAAGGTGACGCCGCCGCCACCGCCGGCCAAAAAGATCACCAAGCCCATGTCGGCAGCCGCTGCGGCGCCGCCAAAGGCTCCCGTGGCAGCGCCCCCCAAGGCTGCCGTCGAACCGGCAGCAGGCATGTCCCCGGCTGCGCGTCCAGCGGCGCCGACCCCAGCTGCGCGCGCGCTTCCGGCAGCGGCAACCCTCGGCAAGGGTCAAGCCCAGAAGATCGCAGCCCCTGCCACGCCCAAGGCCGTGGCCGAACGTACGGCGCTTGCCCGTCAGCAGGCCGCCAACAAAAAGCCGGTCAATCAGCGACATGGCTTCAAGACCAACGAATGGATCGTCTACCCCGCCCATGGCGTGGGCCGCATCGTCGGCATCGAGGAGCAGGAAATCGCCGGCATTTCGCTCGAGCTGTTCGTGATCACGTTCGAGAAAGACAAAATGACGCTGCGGGTGCCGACCGGGAAGTCCCAGAGCGTCGGTATGCGCAAGTTGGCCGAGGAGCCCACGCTGAAAAAGGCAATGGAAACGCTGCGCGGTAAGGCCCGCATCAAGCGGACCATGTGGAGCCGCCGCGCCCAGGAATACGAGGCCAAGATTAACTCGGGCGATCTCATTTCGATCGCCGAGGTCGTGCGTGACCTTTACCGCTCGGAAAGCCAGCCCGAGCAATCCTATTCGGAGCGGCAACTTTATGAAGCCGCACTCGACCGCATGGCGCGCGAGTTGGCCGCCGTCGAAAAGCTGGACGAGCGCGGCGCCGTTCAGCGCATCACCGAAGTGCTTGCCAAAAGCGCCAAAGGTCGGCGCGTGACGGCCGAAGAAGCCGAGGTCAAGGCCGCCTGAGCGGGGGGGCCCCGCAAAAAGCATCGCCGCGCTGTCGAGTTCACCCACGCCTCGGCAGCGCGGGCCCTCGCCTCACTCCACGCTCTCCTGCCGCGCCGCCACCTGCACGCGCCGTCGCTTTGGAGCGCCGGCATGGCGTAAGAGAAAAGAGCGCGACGGC
>Ga0075434_100000758_pt1 | contig 25478 bp, 25 predicted proteins | sample RhiMethybrSRZTD3_FD_75298 | JGI IMG/M metagenome (GOLD analysis project Ga0075434, IMG submission 75298) | Populus rhizosphere microbial communities from Tennessee, USA - Rhizosphere MetaG P. TD hybrid SRZTD3 | ecosystem: Host-associated > Plants > Roots > Rhizosphere > Soil | place: USA... | reverse complement strand
CATCGTCGACATCATTTTAAAAATCAACGCCGGCGCCTATTCGTTTGAAGCGGCCAACCCGCGGCACGAACATGAATACCACGTGTTCGAACGGGTCAAACTGCCGGCGGGAAAAATCCTCATACCCGGTGTGATCAGTCATACGACAAATTTGGTGGAACACCCGGAGCTGATCGCTGAGCGGATCGTGCGGTTTGCCAAGCTGGTCGGTCGCGAAAACGTCATTGCCGGAGCCGACTGCGGCTTTGCCGCGTCAGCCCTCCGGTTTAACGATACCCATCCGAGCGTGGCCTGGCTCAAGTTCGCCGCGCTGGCGGAAGGCGCCCGATTAGCGACCAAAGAATTGTGGACGTAGCGGCGAACCTATGTGTGCGCTCTTGTGTTTGCCGTAACGAACGGGCAGACACACAGGTCCGCCCTACAAGTATTTGGGGGGATGCAGCGCAACTACCCGACGGGGGAATGCCGTTCACCGATACAGTGCATCGATAAATCCGGATTTGTCCAACTCTTCCAGCAAGCTCACGTCGATAAAATCCTTCGGGTTCGCTTTCTTGGCCGCGGGAATCCGCTCGCTGGCATCTTCAATGATCGTCTTGAATCCCTCGATCGACGGATAAGGCTTGGGTTTGACGGTCTCGCGCAGAGCTTGGTAGGCGTCATCGATGCGCTTCTCATCTTTGGTTTGCCGGTATTTGGCGAAGGCTTTTTTGGAAATCTCGGGATTGGTTTTCACGAGGTGAATCGCTTCGACGTACGCCTTGAGAAAACGCCTCACGACATCGCGCTTACGGGCCAGCATCCGCTGCGTCGTGACCAGCCCACTGCCTTGAAACGCAATGTTCAAATCGCGCAGATTGAGCAAGGTCTTCATGCCCAGCCGCTGCGCTTCTAGATGGTCCGGAGGCGAGAGCAGCGTGGCGTCGATGGAGCCACCGGATAAAGCAATCAGCCGATCCGGAGTATCGCCAACCTGGAGCAAGGTGACGTCGCGGTTACTCAAGCCGTACCGCGGCAGAATGTAAATCAAGCGTAAATGCGAGGCTGCGCCAAAGCGGAAAACGCCGATCCGTTTTCCCCTGAGATCTTCCATGGATTTGATGTTGGGACGCGCCATCAGCCGGTCCTCGAGAATGTCTTGCACGCCGGCAATCATGACGGGATCGGCTCCTTGCAAGCGGGCGGAAGACATAAGAGAGCCCGTCATCTGTCCCAGATCGACCTCACCCGCGACCAGCGTTTCGATCGCCGCGCGGGTGTAAATGATCTCTGCGCTTAACCCGTTTTTGGTCAAAAGCCCGCCGACTTCAGCGACCCACAAAACACCTTGGCTCGGCGAAACCGCGGAGAATGCAACTCTGATTTTATCGGCGGCAAGGCTTGGCAGAGCTAAGACCAGCGCCAGCAGAATCCAGAACCCAAGAACCGGCAATTTTTTGTTGCGGGATAGGGATCGCGGACAGAACATCATGGACCCCCGAGTAGTTTTTTATGTACGCCGCGCAGATTCCCGAAATTTGCCACAGCTGCGTTCCGTCCAGACGTGCAGGTTTATGTACTTCGAAGACCGCTCGCGAATTTCAACGGATCTGAAAGATTTCCTTCCATGTTTTCTCGTATTTCGGAAACTCCCGCACGTCGTCGATGGTCAGCATGTAAGACGCGGTCGGCCGGATTTTTTCCAAGGGTTCGACTTTGGGATGGGCGGGAGTTTCGCCGGCTTGAGCATAAGCTTTCTGTCCTTCTTCACTGACCACCCAGCGGACCCACAGAAGCGCGGCATTCGGATGCGGGGCTCCCTTCATGACCATGACCGAGCCGCCGACTTCACCCACGCCTTCCGCCATCATCGGTTGAATCGGCGCGCCCTTTTTCATGCGTGCCGGGAAATGGTGCGAGTAGCAGGTAAAACAAATGGCGCGCTGCCCGGCCATGAGGAACTCGGTCAACTGCGAATGTCCACGATGAAACTCCGGTTGGTTGGCGGCGATCTTCTTGAACAGATCGATCGCCTTTTCATCGCTGTTGTATTTTCGTTTGGCAAACCCGACGAGCATTTGATAATCGCGCGGTTCCCCCATGATGCCATCTTTCCATTTGGGATTCGCGATCTCCTCGTAGGTTTTTGGCTCGTCGCCCTTCTTGACCAGATCCGTGTTCCATCCGGCAATGTAGAATTGCGTGTCCGTGGCGACCCAGAGATCGCCTTTCAACTGGGGCGGGTACGCCGCCGCCTCGGGGATGACGGCGTGCTCGACGATTTTCAGGTCGAGAATCTGAGGCAAATAGGTGAGCGCTCCGCTGATGACGTCGGCAAGAACGCGTCCGCCTTTCTGCTCGGAGAGCACCCGCGCGATCAGCTTATCGCTGGTGGCGTCAATATGGTCCACGGTAATGCCCGGAAAGCGCTTCATGAACGCAGGCGGAATCACCGACATCGCCGAAGGGGACAGCGGCGCATAAAGCGTAATCTTTCCTTCCTTTTTTGCTTTCTCGTAAAGCTGATCGAGGGAATCCGCTGCGGCCGCGAAAAGCTTACCCGGACCCGCGCCGCAGATCACGAGCAAGGCGACGATCGCCATAATCATTACGGATCCCATGCGGCTCGAAAAATTTTTCTGCTGTTTCATTTCCACTTCTCCGTAGTCTTTCGACGATTTTGAATCGACCTGCGAAAAATGTTCCCGTTGCGGCGCCTGCCTGGACGGTTCTGCAACTCCTCCATGTAGGAAAACACGGACGATGTCAAACATAATGCCAGGATGGTCCAGGATATTCCGACTGAGCATGGCTCTGATTTTGACCTGCTGAGTTGCCAGTTATTTTGAGAAAACCCGCAGGACAGCCCGAGCTCCTTCCAACATACGGTGATCCTGGTTCCGATGGCCGATGAGCTGAATGCCGACCGGCAGACCGGAGGGTCCGGTGAACACGGGGAGTGTGACGCAGGGAGTATAGGTCCAGGTTGAAAGTATATTGAACGAGGTGTCGCCCGTGCTCGCCAGTCCGGCCGGAGCCTCTCCAGGCGCGCTGGGTGTGAGCAGCAGGTCAATGTCCTGCATCGCTTCGCTGAGATCTCTGCGGCATCGGGCCAGGGCCGCTTCGGCCTCTCGATATTGTTCGTACGAAATATTCAGGAATCCGGCGAATTTCTCGCGCTGGAACTCGCTAAAAAGATCCCAATGATGCTGCCGTTCCCAGGTCAGACCACGGGAGAACTCGTAATCAGTGATGCGCCGGCCCATGATTTCGAACTGTTGAAACGGCTCGCCGAGATCCAAATCGGAAACTTTGGCTCCGGCTTTCGCCAGCGCGGTTGCAGCATCCTCGAGGAATTTTTTCGTGTACGGTTCGGCCCGATCCCAGAAGATCGTGCGGCAAAAGCCGATTTTGAGATGGCTAACCTCAACAGCACCAAGAGGCTTCGGGGCGAATCCAGTCAGCGCCGCACGAAAAATCACCAGGTCTTCGACCTCGCGAGCGAAAAGCCCCACGGTGTCGAAGGATGCGGTATTCTGCTTGATGCCCTGCGTGCTCACTTCCCCGAAGCTCGGCTTGTATCCGATGCAGCCGCAGAACGCCGCCGGACGAATCACCGATCCAACGGTCTGTGTGCCGAACGCCAACGGCACCATAAAGTCCGCTACTGCGGCGGCAGAGCCGCTGGAGGAACCGCCGGGCGTGTGCTGCGGGTTATGTGGATTCGTCGTTGCTCCCAATGGAGTTCGACTGGCAAACTCGGTCGTGACGGTCTTGCCCATCAACACCGCGCCCGCTGCCCGGCTGAGCGCCACACATGCGGCGTCCGCTTTGGGACGATTGCCTTTATAGATCGGAGAACCGTACTCGGTGGGCAAGTCCGCCGTGTCCATGATGTCCTTGGCGGCGAATGGAACCCCGTGAAGCGGGCCCCGGCTCGCGCTGCGATCAAATTCCCGCGCCTGCGCGAGAGCAAAGTCTCGGTCCAGATGAACCCATGCTTTCACTTGCGATTCGCGCGAGTCGATGCGCTCGAGGCAGGAGGTGACTAAAGCTTCGGACGTGAGGTTGCGATCGCGAATGCGTGCCGCCGCTTCGGTCGCCGATAAGCGAAACAAGTCTGCCATATGATTCTCCTTTCGAGATGACCGCGCTGCACTTGCCAAAGCACCTTTGTCATCTCGAGCGCGAGCGAGAGATCTTGCTTTCAACTACATGCGAGGAAAGATTTCTCGCCTTCGGCTCGAAATGACAAAGTGCGACGCAGTCGGGAGGAAATTCAACTGCGCACTTCCGAAAACGTTGTCGAACATAACCGAGCAGGTCGCAGGTCTGCAACCACTATCGCGTGCGCCGACAACGGGGATACCGTGACGTTACTCGAGCATGCCTTGCCTTTGAAAAGAAGAATCAATAAATAGAAACGAGCTTTCGTACGGGCTCATTTTCCGGAGAAGAACTATGTCTTTACGAATCAACGACGGGGAGTTCTATGCGATCGACGCCCATTCCCATCTCGGACGGCGCAAAACTCCGCTGGGCCACGGAGTGGCGAGCTTCCTGGGCGATGACCTGGTACGCAATTTGGACGAAGCCGGCTTGGATTGCGCCGTGGCGTTTCCCTTGGGCGCTCCCTACACGGATTATTCCGAGTCGAATCAAATTATGGCCGAGGAGATGGCCAAGCATCCCAAGCGCATCATCAGTTTCTGCCGCATCAATCCGAACTTCGGACCCGAAGCGACGGCAAAATCCCTCGACCATTGTCTCGGCACGCTGAAACTAAAGGGCATCAAATTGCATCCGGAAATTGAGTTCTTCGATCCCAACGAAGCCGAGCTGATGGAGCCGATTTACGATGCCGCGCGCCGCTATCGCGTGCCGATTATTTTTCACACCGGAATGTCGAGCAAAGCCTCGCCGGGCGTGATCGCCGAACTGGCCGCGCAGCATCGGGATGTGCCGGTGATTCTCGGCCATATGGGGGTGTCGGAATACGTCAAGCTGGCGGTGGCGGTCGCGCGCCAGAACGAAAACATCTTTTTGGAAACCTCGGTCGTCGGCTGGATGCCGCTTCTTATGGAAGCGTTTCGCGGCGTCGGCACCAGCAAAATTCTCTTTGGCTCGGATCACCCTTACAATCCGCTGCCGATGGAAGTCGATAAGATCGCCAGGCATGTAAACAAGGCCGCGAAGCTCAAAGAAGACGATCTGCGAAAGGTGTTTGCCGAAAACTTTTTAGCGATTGTGAAACACGAGCGATAAAGCGAAAATTGAATACCTGCTTTGGGGGACAAATGACACCGTCAAAAACGATTATGCGTTTCGGTTCCGCAGCCGAAAAACTGGCCGTGTCCGTTGCTGCGGTGCTCATTCTGGTTTTCGCACCGTCGGCGGCGCGTTCGGCCGAAATGCCGTTCGTGCGGGCAAATTACGCGGCCTTCAGCGGCGCCTTTGCGCCATTGTGGATCGCCGCGGACAGAAATCTGTTCGCTAAATACGGCTTAAATGTCGACCTTCGATACATCGCTCCCGCGACTGCGACTCAAGCGCTGATCAGCAAAAACCTCGACATCATCAATCCGGGCGGTGAAATCGTCGAAGCCGGTTTGAACGGCGAACCGGTCGTTTATATCGCGGGCATTCTCAATCGTGCCGTGATGTCGATCTACGCCAAACCGGAAATTCGTTCGTTAGCCGACCTCAAAGGCAAAGTGTTGGCCGTGACCGTGCCCGGCGCGACGACCGATTTTGCGGCGCGCCTTTTACTGCAGCGCGCCCAGCTGACGCCGGGAAAAGATGTGAAGCTGGTCTATCTAAAAGGCATGGTGGAGATCCTTACGGGCATCAATCAGGGAAACGCGGAGGCCGGCATTTTTACATCGCCGACGACATTGAAGGCTGAGCATGCGGGGTTGAAGGAATTGGTGAATGTGACCGAGCAAAATATCCCGATGATTCACGCCGCACTCGCAAGCACGAAAGACTACATCAAAACACAGCCTGACAATGTGCGGCGGTTCTTACAGGCTTATCTCGAAGGCATCAAAATCGCCCGGACCGAGGCGGAATTCGCCAAGCAAATCATCGGCAAGTATACCAAGACCACCGACACTGCCGACCTCGAAAATTCCTATCAGACTTTCCTCCCCGCATGGGAAAAACTGCCTCTCGTGCCGGCTGCCGCGGTACAAACCATGCTCAATTTCGCGACCCATCCCAAGGCGAAAACGGCGAACCCAGAAAGCTTGATCGATAATTCGATACTGAGCGAAATCGGCAAATCCGGCTTTGTCGACCGGCTTTATAAGTAGTCGCAGTCGCTGCCGCTCAAAAATCCAGCCGCGCGTCCTTGGCAGGGGACCGAGATAACAAACCGGCCAAATGGACCAGAAGGGAAGAGTCATGCACCGAAAAGCGAAGTGTCTATTGGTCTGCTTGATTATGAGGTACGCCATCGCGGGAATCGCTTTGGCGGCTGGCGATGACACTTTCTACAAAGGAAAAACGCTTCGTTTGCTCGTTGCGTTTGCGCCCGGCGGGGGTTTTGACACATACACCCGGGCGATTGGTCGGCACATAAGCAAACACATTCCCGGCGGTCCTTCGGTGATCGTCGAGAATATGACCGGGGCTGGTGGTTTCATTCATGCGAATTACATGTACCGACAGGCCAAGCCCGACGGTCTTACCCTCGGCAATAACATCGGCGGCTTGATCCTGCAGCAGATCATGGGAACCGACTTTGACGGCAAACAATTTGAGTTCATCGGGGCGCCGTCCATCGATAATCAGGTTTGCGTGTTGACCAAGGCGAGCGGCATCACCAGCTTGGATCAATGGTTCGCGGCAAAACAGCCTATGAGGCTGGGTGGAGTGGGCGCGCGGGTGGCTCGGCTTCCGATGTCGCGGGCCGTGCAAGCGGCCCTGAAACTTCCCATCCGAGTCGTCGAACCGTATAAAGGCACTGCTGAAATCAAATTGGCTGCCGAAAGCGGAGAGCTCGATGGCGGTTGTTGGGCTTGGGAGTCGATGAAGACGATGTGGCCGAGAGCGCTGGAAACCGGTGACGTCAAGGTTATCCTCATGGTCATGCCAAAAAAACATCCTGAGCTTCCCGATGTTCCGCTGGCTAGCGATTACGCCAAAACGGAAGACGCGCGCCGTATTTTGAAGTACGCCGTTCATGATATTGCCACGGTGACGCGGATCTATTTCGTGCCGCCCGCAACACCCAAGGACCGCGTACAACTATTGCGCAAAGCTTTTGCCGATACGCTCAAGGATCCGGAATTTCTCGCTGACGCGAAGAAATCGAAACTCGACATCGAACCCGTGGCGGGCGAAGAAGTGCAAAAACTTGTGCAGGATCTCTACAAAATCGATCCATCAACGCTGGCAAGACTAAAAGAGGTGCTGTTGCCGAAGTGACTCTTCCGTCAAGGTTACACCACGAACATTCTCGAGCTGCTCCGACCGGATGTAGTTTTTGCCGAGCTGCATTTCCAAATTTAGCGTCCCGCAGAGAAGGAGGACGTCACAATGAAAAGCCGTTATGCAGTTATCACGGCTCTGCTTATCATCGCAGTGGCATTTTTCGGATGTTCATCACAGACCTCCGACCAGGGTGACGCGGGTTGGATTACGCTTCTCGACGGCTCCAACCCAAAAACACTCGACAACTGGAATCGGATCGGCGACGCGAACTGGCGGGCCGAGGACGGCGCCATCGTTGCCGATAAAGGGAAGGGCGGCCACCTGGTCTCGAAGAGCTCATACAAGGACTTTCAGATTCGGGCCGAATTCTGGGCCGACGCAACTACGAACAGCGGTATTTTCATCCGCATTTCCGATCCGAAAACGATCGGATCCAGAATCGGTTACGAGGTGAATATCTATGATCAACGCGCAGACCCAGACTACGGCACCGGCGCCATCACGAATGTCGCTAAGGTCGCGCCGATGCCGAAGGTCGGCGGCAAATGGAACATTTTTGAGATCACGGCCAAGGGCCCGCATTTAACGGTCGTGCTCAACGGAAGCAAAACTGTCGATATTGAGCACGCGCAGTTCTCGGAAGGTCCGATCTCCCTCCAGTTTGGCAACGGCGATAAAGGAGCTCCTGGCGGCCCGATCAAATGGCGCAAGGTGCAGATCAAGCCGCTGTAAGCCACGGTGCCGAGCGCCCGCACAACGTCTGGAGGCCGCCGTCTGAGCGAATCTCGGTGATCTGCGTGCGTGCGACTCCTTGATTGGTTTTGGCTCAGTCGAGCAGTTCTTTGGGCACATTGCCGCCGTTGTCAGCGATGCGCTGCAGCACTGTCTTATGTAGCCACGTATTCATCTTAGCTGAATCTCCCATTAGATCTGCAGGACAGCCCAACTCCGTCGCCAATTCCTTCCGGGCGTTAAAGCTGCTGTCTATGTCGAGAAGCTTCAGCAGGTCAACAATCGAAGTCCGCCAATTGAGCTTCTGTGGGTTGGCCGCGGCGCGTTGCTCGAGTTGTGCGACCACATCGACAACCGCAACCGGCTTGGGCGCGGCTTCCTTTGGGGTCGCAGCCGGGCTCGCCGGAGCCGCCGTAGTTGCCTGAGGCGCAGCAGTTGCCGAGCTGCCGAAGCCGAGTTTCTCGAGTATCTTGCTGAAGAATGCCATGGGACCTCCTTTGTATGTTGGTGAGGGACTGAAACTCACACCATCACGTCGCACCGTAACACGCATACCACTCGCAAACGCAGCAAGAAAGGCTTAAGCGTCGCGCGCGATTGATTTTTTTAGGTTTTGTTCGGAAGCGCACCTACGGTCGCGTCCAATAAGTCAAATATCCCTCCGCTGATTTCTCGCCAGACAACTAAATTTTTATGCCGCGAACCGCTAAATAGTCTACGCTGCGTTTGTGACGTCTATTGCTTTTGTCGACATTGCCTCGCCAGGTAGATCGCTACCCACAAGTTTAGCTGTTAAGTTGAAACTTGGTTTCATCCGATGGACGAGAGCCTTCTTCAGTTCGGCCTAAAAGCTTTGGCGACGCTTTTTGTGGTCGTTGGTCCACTCGGCGTCGCGCCGAGTTTTGTCGCTTTGACGGAAGAGATGGAATTGGCGAAGCGGCGCAAAACTTTGCTCCGGGCACTGCTGATTGCTTTCGGTGTCACGATTTTTTTTCTAATCGGCGGTCATGCCTTGCTTGGCTATTTGGGCGTCACTGTGTTTGCTTTTTCAATCAGCGGCGGAATTTTGCTGTTTATGACATCATTGCCGATGCTGTTCGGCCATCGGCCGGCCCTCCAGTCGCCTGAACGCGACGAACAAGCTTCGATCGGTGAGGACGTTGCAGTTTTTCCGCTGGCGATCCCGCTACTTTCAGGTCCAGGCACGATCACCACGATTCTGCTGCTCGCGAATCAGGCACGCGCAAATACGAGCCGGATATGGATTCTCGCGCTGGTCAGCGCAGCCGTCTATCTCATTAGCTGGTGCCTCTTATATGCGAGCGAGCGGCTGATCGCGCGGCTGGGAGAAGGGAAGGTGCGGATTCTTACCCGTGTGTTAGGAATCGTGCTCGCGGCGGTTGCAGTACAGTACGTCCTTAACGGTGTCGGCGGCTACTACCAGTCGTTGCTAAATGGCCAGTAATCGATTTCGTCGCGAGAGCGAGGTCTAGATCCGCGCGTCCAGGCCGTTCCCATCGGAGTCTCGCGATTGGGATCAGATCGCCGCTATCGCTCTTGCCTCGACCGGCAAGCCGGCTGATTGCCAAGCTTCCCAGCCGCCGACCAACGCGCGCGCTTTGCTCCATCCGGCTTTTTGTAGCTCCCGCGCCACACGGGCGCTTGTCGCTTCATCTGTTCAAGCGCAAAAAGCGAACAGCCAGGTTTGCCGCGGGATATCGAGCTCTTTGAGACGCTCGATCGCACGATCCGGCGGGATTCTCACCGCGCCCGGCGCGCGGAGGTCGCTCGCGGCGAGGCTCCGTTCGGCGCGCACATCGAGAACAAGATACGGCGCACCCGATTGCTGGATTGTACGCATCTCGGCGATCGTCATGCGATCGACGCTTTCGTTTCTGTCCGTGGTCGACAGCGAATGCGCGGGCAGATCCAACGCCGCGTTATCGGCAACATTCGTCGCGTCCGGCGCCGGCGCTCCTGCTCGCGATCTGTCGCGTTCAAGCAACATCAATGAACCGCCGTGCACGGCGATCGAAACCAAGACAAAAAAGCAACAGATGAAAAATAGCGGCTCGCTGCCCGGAACGGCGGCAAACACGGGCACGAGGATCAAGAGCAGCGAGCTGAGACCGCGAGGTCCAAACCAGGCGATCAACATGCGGCTGCGAAAATCCAACCGGGTACCCGCAAGCGAAGTCAAAAATGCCACGGGACGAATCAGTAATGCGACTACCGAGAAGAGAGCGATCGGCCAACTCAAGACCGTGAATCCGTCCCAGATCAGGCTGGCGCCGAAGAGCACGAATGTAAAAAGCAGTGCCATTTCGGCGGTGGTTTGACCGTATTCCAGAAAACAATCGCAAAGCTCGACATCGAGCGCTGCGATCGTCAATCCGGCCGCGAACGCGGCGAGAAAGCCGCTGCCGTGGACCGCTTCCGCGGCGGCGTACGCCGTGAATGCGATGCCGAGCGAGTAAATCGATTCATAATCGCGGAGAACTCCGGTTTTACGTCTGATCATCTCGAGCGCAGAGGTTCCAAGCAGTCCCACAGCGATTCCGGCGCCAGGCCCGAGAAGAAACAGGTCAAGGCCGAGGCGCGCCAACTGAGTTGATGTGACAAACGCATCGCTGCCGAGAAACGGAATTGCCACGAAGATAATGGGCAGGAGAACAACGTCGTTGAGACCGCTTTCGAGTCGCAGCGCCAAACGCACCGGTTCGGGCAGAGCAGGTCGTCGAAGTAAACTCCGCAGCATTACGGGATCGGTCGAAGCGAGCGCTGCGCCGAGTATCGCCGCTGCCGGAACAGAGAGGCCCAATAACTTCCATCCCGCCAGTGACACCAGTGCTGCGGAAACGAGCGTGCCGGGACCGAGTACCCGAAACGCGAGCGCGCCATGGCGGCGCATTTCCGCGATGCTCACGCTAACGGCATCCGTGAACAATACGAGAACCAAACTCAAAGTCGCGACGACGCGAAGGATGGGCGAGTTCAGGGTGACGTCGAGCAATCCCAAACCGGCCGGGCCGAGCATGGCGCCGAGCGCCAAAAAAGCTCCTACCTGGGGCAGATCGCTGCTATCGATCAGGCCCGACAGTAAGGCGGCGATGATGATGACAACTCCTACAAGAGCGAGTGTTAAGATAAAGAATTCAGCGTTGAAAATTTCCATGAAGGGATGCTCTCGCGGCGAAGTCTCAAATGAGCGAGCTGTTGCAGTGAGTCGCTGAACGTTGACCATAGCAGTTCGCAGACCAAGGCAACAACCGATTGCTCGGGCAGGCTTGTCGGAAAACGCGATGCGGCCTTTCGCCGGCCGCAATACGGCATCACGCTTGTGTCGTTGACGCCTGTACGAAACCAACTGCCAAATGGAAAACTGTTGAGGTTTAGTTCTGCGCTGCGATATACAGCGCGGATGCCGATCCAATTTGTCCTGCCGAAAAAGTTCACGCGCGCACAGATCGAGTGGCGCGTCGATGAGTTGGCGCTGCAGTTTCAAGGCACAAAGAACAAGAAGCTGCTTCAGCAAATTGCGGCGCTGAATCGGTTGCTCGCCAGGATGGATGATCGCGACGTGGATTCTTCCAAGCCCCGAAATCGCCAATAGCTCGAAATCCGGCGCCTGAAACGCCGCTCTAATCTTTTCGGCCGCGAACTTTGCAGTTTTAATGCGCTTTCGGCAGCCGCAGTCTCGCGTTCTGTAATGTGACCTAAAATACAAAGTGGTGGCGCTGGCCGAAGATCGATTCGCCGCTGCTTTCGTTTACTTTCTTCAGCAGCCTGCCGTTCTTCCCCGATTGGCGGTCAGCGCCGCACTTATCGGTGTAAGACTGCGCGCTCGCGCTCTTTATTCCCGAGCGTAGCATAAGTCGTTGAAAATATTGTCGGAGGAAAAATTCCTCGCGACGGGAATTTCTGCCGAGCGGCTCTTGTCATAATGACGAAGGCCGCGACGGCCGGAAAGGAGGCGACGCATTATGAAAACGTTCAGTTGGCCATTTGGGCGGTTCTGTCTTTGGGGCCTTAAGGCCGGCAGCTGTGTGCCGACAGTCCAGATGAGTGTCACTCATCTGGACGCGAAGAAGTGACGCAGAGGTTTTCTGCGGAAGATTAACGACTTAACCAGCAAGAAGATAAGGAGACGATTCCATGATGGCAATGCAGAACAAACGAAAGCGGGCTTACTCGCGGCTCTCGGTCGCGGTGACCGGCGCTCTCTTGATGGGCGTAGCCGTACTGGCGTGCGCGCAGATGGAGCGACCCGCAGGTGTGAAGGGGCCGATTAAGAGCTATATCGGAAATTTCAAAGATAATACCGTGAGTGTCGTCGATACCGGCTCCGGCGCAGTTCTCGGGACTTTGCCGGTTTCCGCGGGTCCCCACGGGATGGCGATCACACGGGATGGCCGCACAGTTTATGTGAGCGGCGACGGGTCATCCTCGGTGGACGTGATCGATACCGCGACGGACAAAGTCGTCAAAACAATTTCGGTCGGTAAAGCACCGAACGGGATTGCGCTCACACCCGATGACCGACTGCTTTTGGTCACAGTATATGGCGAGGATCGACTCGCCTTTATCGATACCGCGACAGAAACCGTGATTGCCACGACCGACGTGCCCAAACCGCATACCGTGGCAATCAGTCCCGACGGACGATTCGCCTATGTGGCGGAGCAGGAACCCGGTCACTTCGGTCTTGCTCTCATTGAAATGGCAACACGGCGCGTCACTCGGAGCGTTCCGCTCGACAAGACGCCGCGCGACGGAGAATTCGGCTACGACGGCCAGATGTTCTATTTCACGCAGGCGGGAGTGAGCTCGGTCCAGGTGATGAGTCCCGCTTCGGGAAAAATTGTCGCGCAGATTCCCACCGGCGTCTCGCCGCATTTCGTCGCTTATCCGCGCAACGCCGCATTCGGCATCGTAGTCGTGCAGGGGCCGGGCGAGCTCCTGTTGTTCGACCCGGCAACGAACACGCCGGTGCGCAGCGTCGCGGTTGGCAAACAACCGCACTGGGCAACGACTTCAGCCGATGGGAGGACGGCATACGTGACCAATGAGGGCTCCAACGATTTCACCATCGTGGACCTGGCGAGCGGCAGCACTCGCACAATCGCCGTCGGCAATGCACCACGGAAGATCGTCGTGCAGCCGAGCGCGGCGAGCTGAAGGAGTTAAAGCCATGGCGATGAAAGCAATCAGGTGCGCGGAAAGAGATCCACGGCAGCGACCCGTTCGAATGGCTGTTCTGGCTATCGCCGTTGTGAGCTTCGGCTTAGCTGTCTGGACCGCGCCGGCGGCCTCCATCGAAACTAAAGCCAACACGGTTTCGATCGTGAACTTTCAGTTTACGCCGGCGGAAGTGACGATCGCTCCTGGCGAGAGCGTCACCTGGGTCAACGATGACGGCGCGCCACATGGGCTGGAATACCATGACGGGTCGGCGGGAAAGGACTTATTGCTGCCGGGCGCTAGCTATAATCGTCGATTCGATCAACCGGGCACTTACGATTATAACTGCTCGGTCCATCCTTATATGACGGGGCGCGTCATCGTGCGGCCGCGCTGAACATGACTAAGAACCATGTGGCCGGGCCGACGCTGCGCGACGAGACGAGATTCACGCGGCGCCGGCTCGAGCCATGTGCAACAGTCGCTTACGGGCTCCAATTTGCGTTCTGCAAAACTATCCGGTAGCCGTCTGGATCTTCGAACGTTTTCCCCAGGATGTCCCAGTACGGGTTGAATGCCGGGACGGGAGGATAGCCGAGCTCCTCGAGACGCTGCGCGGCTTTCTCCCACTCCGAGCGATCGGGAATGTAAAACACCAGAAGATTGTCCTGGCTGCGCGCTTTCCCCGCATAATGCCCGCGTTTGGTTGTGAACTCCAGGTGATATCCCGCTGCCTTGTGACCGAGCATGACACCATCGAAGCCGTCGTGATTCCGGAATTCGTAGAGAACTTCGAGGCCGAGACCCTCGCGATAAAATTTCACAACCGCGGCGAGTTGATCGGTGGGCCGCGCCACTCGCAAATGCGCTTTCGCAAGACTCATCGGAACGTCATCCGATTTTCGCGTCGGCTCTGTCAAGTCCTGCTTCGGTCGGCTAGTGTCCTGGCACTGAAGTTCGCAACATAATTCAAATGTCATTCCGGGCAAGCTGGCGATAGCTAGCGCGACCCGGAATCCAGGAAATTCAAATACATCTGGATACCGGCCTTCGCCGGTATGACGCAAAGGAGACCAAAGACTAATTCAACGAATTTCTGAGACACCACACTAGCTTTGATTGACAGCGAGGCAAGTCAGCGCATAAGTTTTTTACGAGCCGTGCTCGGGGTTACGCGAACGGCTCGCCGGCGGGAAAATGGCATGACTATAACTCGCCTCTTCCCTTGTGTGCTTGGACTGAACCAGCGCCTCAATGCAATTGCGATCGCGGGCGTGATCGTTTGTCTCTCGGCTCAAGGCAACAGTACACTCGCAAGCGAAGCCAAGCCGCTCGCAAAGGTCGTGATCGGCTACGGTTCTGCGGATGGCGGCGTGGCAGTCCTGGGGTTTGCCAAAGAAGCGAAACTATTCGAGAAGCACGGTCTCGATGTGGCGCTGGTCGGGATGGGGACCGGATCGGTATCGTTGCGGGCGCTGATCGCCAAAGATCTGCAGATCTCTTCGCTTTCGGGATCCGGTTTGGTGCAAGCCGCGCTGCAGGGCGCCGATACGGTGCTCATTGCGGCTCTGATCAATGGATTTGTTTTCAAGGTTTTCAGCGCGCCGGAGATTTCTACACCGGCGCAGCTCAAGGGCAAGAAGCTGGGCGTCAGCCGCTATGGCGCGACTTCCGATTTCGCGGTTCGTCTGGCGCTAAAAAAATGGGGTCTCAATCCTGAGCGCGATGTCAATATTCTCCAGATCGGTACATCGCAGGACACGGTCCGGGCGTTGCAGGCCAAGATGCTCGATGCCGGGGTCACAAGCGGCACCTCGTCGCTGGTGGCCCTCAAGTCGGGCTTTCGCGAGCTGGGGGACCTCGCTGAGCTCGGCCTCGATTATCCGACCTCAGCCATCGGTACGACCCGCTCTTATCTGCAAAAGAACGAAGCGAACGTGAAAGGATTTTTGCTCGCTTACATCGAAGCAATCCGTGATTTCAAGCGCAATAAAGAAGCGGCAATTGCCGTGTTGAAAAAGTATTCGCGCAACGACGATCGCGAGGTGCTGGAGCATAACTATGCCGAGATCGCGAGCAAATATCTGCCGATGCCGACCCCAACACTGGAAGGAATCCGGACGATCCTCAGCGAGCTTGCGAGTACCACGCCGGCAGCCAGAACTGCCGATCCCGAGCAATTCGTTTCCTACAAGATCGCGCGGGAAATCGAAGCGAGCGGCTTCGTCAAAAGGCTTTACGAAAAATAAACCAAAGGGGCAGGATCACCGACGAGACAATCTCGATTTTTCAGCCAAGGAGCTACCGATGACGAACGATTATACAAAAAAACTTTTGCCGCGTTTTCGCTATGGGGTGATTCAGCCGCGCGCTCACGAAGAAGTTCAGCGCGCACGAAGCTACCAGCTCTATCGCTTGCTGCCGCTCGATTTCATGGAAATCTCGACCGGACTGGGCCTCGAGAATTACACCAAGGAAGGGGTCGAGAAGGCGGTACAGAATTATTGGACCTGCGTCGATCGGCTGGTTAAAGAGAAGGTCGACCATATTATTTTCAGCGGCGCGCCAATCTCCGCGATGCTGAGTCGGCCGCGGGTGGTGCAACTGTTGCGCGAAACGAAAGAAAGAACCGGTATATCCGCGGACGCTCCGCTCGAGGCGCTGATCGCCGCGATGAAGCATCTCGGGTTGACGAGACTTGCGGTCGGCAGCCGCTGGGCGGACCCGGTCAACGAGGCGATAAAGCGCTACCTCGAAGCTAGCGGCATCGACGTTATCGGCATTACGAAGCGCAACCAGTGGGCGTCGGACTCGTTCGCGATGACACTGGAACAAGGACTGGAAATGGCTCTCGATGTCGGCCGCGAGGCGGCAAGGAGCTGGCCCGAGGCCGAAGCGATCTCAGTTCCCGGCGGCGCGGCGATGTCACTGCATGTCATTCCGGCGATCGAGGAAGAATACGGCAAGCCGGCATTTACCAATATGAGCGCCGAAGTATGGAATGATCTCGTGCGGCCCGGCATCATTCCGCCCGTGCAAGGCTGGGGACGACTCCTGGCAGGCATGAAATGATGGGTGTCTCAGGGATCGGAAAGCGCCGCGTAGTGAATTTTGCCGCGTTTCGCACCATGCATTCTTAGAATCAAGTCACAACAATGCAGGGAAAGTCCCGCCCAGACTCAGGCCAAGCGTCGCGCAAAGTTATGTGCGAGTTCCTTCGCGGTTACAAACAGCGGTGTGGTGGTGACGGCGGGACAACTTCGATCAATATCGCTTCGGGGTCTGCGCCCCAGCGAAAGGGTAACATGACACTGCCCAAGCCGCGTGACACGACCAGCAATGTCGAGCCGTAAGCGTAGACGCCTTCGTCGAGACAGTAACGGCTTTGCCGAATGATTGCCGGCCCGCGCGGAAAGCGAATCTGGCCGCCGTGTGTATGCCCCGAGACGATCAAAGGTATGCCGCGCTGTTCGGCTTCGTAAAAAAAGTCCGGATTGTGAGCCATCAGCAAATGGGGGCGATGCTGCGCAGTCAAACTGTGCCAATCGGGCTTGCCCATGATGCGGTCATCAATGCCTCCGAGCACGAAGGCTTCGCCGCGATGCAACAGCGAAACACTCTCGTTTCTGAGCGTCTTGATGCCGATAGCCGCAAGCTTTTTCATGAGCTCAACGGGGTCGCCGCCAAAATAATCGTGATTGCCCAAGCAGAACCATGCACCGAGCGGTGCGTCGCTCATTTGCGCCAGCGCGTTCAAGTACGGGTTCGCTTCACTGACATGACCGCTGACCAAATCACCACCGATCAGCACCAGATCCGGCTTCAGCTGCATCAAAGCACGTACAATGCTGCTCAGCGTCTGCGGCTTTAGGAAAATCCCGCCATGAATATCTGTGATCAAAAGCACGCGCAGCGGCGCAAGATCGGTCGGCCAACCGAGCGGGCTCACCGTCGTTTCCGCAAGACTGAAGCGCTGCTCTAAAATCCAGCAGTACGGATTCCATAAATTTCCCAGGAGCGGATAAATAAAGCGCGAGAAAAAAATGTCCGCGTAGCGCTCAGTAATCTTGATGACGCCACGATTGGGATTGATGCGGCGCCGCTCTTTGCCGGTCATGCGGCGCGGCGGCGGCAGTACTCGCCGTTTAAGGAGCGTCAGAGGATTGTCCGGTCTTATCGTAGGGGCGCGCATGAATCAAAAATATTGTAACGCGCCGTCGCGGTAATTGCATCGGTTAAAAGCAAAACGGCTTCGGGTTTTCTCCGATCGATGTTCGGTACGGGCGATCTCCCTCAGACTAAGTGGGAGATCTCTTCAAGTAAATTTATCGTCGAATGAATTTTTCCAATATGGATGGGCGCCGCTTGATCAAAGCCGAGCCATACAAAAGCTTGACTTTGTTCCGACAAATCCCCTATTTTCGCTCGCATCTTCAAGACAGTTGGTTAAAGGTGATTACATGCCGATCCATACAAACATTTTCTGGGCGCTTAAACTGCCGATCACGCTCGCGACAGCCTTTTTGCTGCTATGCCTGGCCGGGGCGCAAGCCGCAGAAACGCCCCGGGCCGGCGGTGAGCTGGTGTTTGCCGTAGGCGAAATTCCACCGTCCTTTGACGGCCACCGTGAGACCACCTTTGGCATGCTTCATCCGTTGGCACCGCACTACAGCACTTTGCTGCGCTTCGATCCGCAAAATTATCCAAAGATTGTCGGTGATGTTGCGGAGAGCTGGTCATTTTCCAAAGACGGTTTGACGTTGACGGTGAAGATACGCAAGGGAATCAAGTTTCATGATGGCACGCCGCTCACGGCACAGGACGTCAAGGCCACGTACGACAAAATTATTTTTCCACCCGAAGGAGTAGCGAGCGCACGCAAAGCTCTGTATTCGATGGTCGACAAGGTGGAAGCGCCCGATGATGCGACCATCGTTTTCAAGCTCAAGCACATCTCCGCTTCATTCCTGGCTAATCTCGCATCGCCCTGGAACTTTATCTACAGCGGCGAGCGGCTCAAGAAGGACCCGCGCTGGTATGAAAAGAACGTGATGGGCTCGGGCCCGTTCATCTTCGCCGAGCACGTCGCCGGCTCTCATTGGATCGGAAAGAAAAATCCTAATTACTTTGTTCCCGGACGTCCTTACCTGGACGGCTTTCGCGCGGTCTTTATACGCGATACCGCGCCCCGCGCTGCCGCGGTGCGCAGCGGCCAGGCAGTCGTCGAGTTTCGCGGTTTCAATCCAGCTGCCCGCGACGATGTTGTAAAAACTCTTGGCAACAAGGCCGTCGTTCAGGAGAGTCCGTGGGCGTGCAATATTCTGGTCACGCTCAACAATGAAAAAAAACCGTTCAACGATGCGCGCGTGCGGCGCGCCTTGACGCTTGCCATTGATCGCAATGAGGCTTCGAAGGCGCTGTCACAGATTTCCGTCATGAAATACATCGGTGGTGTGTTTCGACCGGGATCGGAGTTCGCAACCACGCCGGGAGAGCTTGCTAAGCTTCCTGGCTTCGGTAAAGACGTCAACGCAGCGCGCGCGGAAGCGAAGCGTTTGCTCAAGGAGGCGGGCGTCTCCGAGGGATTCTCGTTCGTTTTGAAAAACCGCAACGTCAAAGAACCCTACGAAGTCAGCGGTGTATATCTGGTGGATCAGTGGCGAAAAATCGGTCTGAATGTCACGCATACGCCGCTGGAAGGCGGACCGTATTTCAATGATCTGCGCCAGGGAAACTTCGATGCCGGCGTCGACTTCGATTGCGAATTCATGGATGAACCGGATCTATATCTGCTCAAATATCTGAGCAGCGATGCGAGTCCGGTGAATTATGCGCGCTATAAAGACCCGACCCTCGACGAATTATATGAGCGCCAAAGCCGCATGCTCGATCTGAAAGAGCGCCTGCCCCTTCTGCGACAGGCGGAAAGACGCGTCATCGCAGAACAGGCCTATCAATTTCCGCTGCTCTGGTGGCAGCGCATCGTGCCGCACAGCAGCCGGCTCAAGGGCTGGAAGATCGGTCCGAGTCATTACGTCAATCAGGACCTCCGCGACGTATGGCTGGCGCAGTGAAAGAAGCTGAGGAATGAAACGTTGAGAATCGCAAATTGAGAATCGTGCAATCATCCATCTTCGGTGATCTTTCCGTGCAATAGGGCGGGGCATGCGGCGCGCCTAGAAAAGTCATGTGGCCATACATTCTAAAACGTTTACTGTTGATGATTCCGACACTGTTTGGCGTCGCGTTGCTGGTGTTCTTACTGCTCCGAGTGGCGCCAGGAGACATTGTCGAGCTGAAATATGCCGGCACCGGCACATTTGCGCCGAAGGAAGCGCTGGATCGAGAACGCGCACAGCTGGGGCTCGACAAACCGATGGCACAGCAGTTTGTCAGCTGGGTTAGCGGGATTGTCAGATTCGACTTCGGCCAGTCGATGTGGACGGGGCAGCCGATCACGCAGGAAATCAAAGTTCGCCTCGAGCTCAGCCTGGAACTGGCTTTAATGGCAACTCTGGTTGCGATGCTCCTGGCGATTCCTTTGGGCACATTGGCCGCGCTGAAGCAGGACACTTGGGTGGACTACTGTGTAAGAATTTTCTCTATCGCTGGCCTGGCGATGCCGTCGTTTTGGCTCGGCATTGTCATTATTCTTGCCTTTCTGATTCTGTTCAAATGGATGCCGCCGTTGACGTTTACCTCTTTCCGGGTCGACCCTCGAGCCAATCTGGCGCAGCTCATCTGGCCGGCACTTGCCGTCGGCTATCGTTATTCCGCCATGGCCACACGAATGACGCGTTCGGCGGTGTTGGAGGTGCTGCGTGACGATTATGTTCGGACGGCCCGGGCGAAAGGGCTTGGTGAAGCGGTGGTTCTGGTGAAACACGCGCTGCGCAACGCGCTCCTGCCCATCGTGACCGTGATCGGCCTCGAGTTCGCATTTCTCATCGGCGGTCTAGTCGTTACTGAACAGGTTTTCAATCTGAACGGCATCGGAATGTTGTTCGTCGAGTCGGTGACGCACCGCGATTACACCATGACTCAGTCGCTGGTGCTGCTTGTGGCATTTGTCTTTATCTTCATGAACTTTGTCGTCGATCTACTTTACGCTTTGCTCGATCCACGAATTCGCTTCCAATAACTGCGAATCCCCTGCCACTGAGAGCCTATGTCCGCAAACACTCAGCGATGGCTGACGATTGTCGCAGGATTTATCCGCGAGCGTCCGTTAGGCGGCGCCGGCGCGTTCGTCATTCTCCTCATGATCATCGCGGCAGCGCTGGCGAATACGCTGGCGCCGTACGATCCCCTTGAGAACAATTATGGCGCTATGTTTCAAGCGCCTGGAGGGCAGCACTGGTTGGGCACCGATTCCTTTGGGCGGGATGTGCTGTCGCGTATTCTCTACGGCTCGCGTACGGCGCTGTGGATCGGTTTTTGTTCTTCGCTGTTCGGCACAACGCTCGGGGCACTGGTGGGAATTGCGTGCGCCTACTTCGGCGGCAAGACCGATCTCTTCACGCAGCGATTCATGGACATTGTACTCTCGTTCCCGCTGATCGTGCTGGCGCTCGTGGTGGTCGCCGTTTTAGGATCAGGAACGTGGAATGTGATTCTGGCGATCTCGATCCCGATGATACCAAGGGCCGCGCTTGTGGTGCGCAGCAGCGCTCTCGCGCTCCGGCAGATGGCGTTTATTGAAGCGGCACTAACGCTTGGATCGAGCCATTGGCGGGTGATCTTCCGGCACATGGCGCCCAACGTCATGGCGCCCTACTTGATCATGCTCACCGCGTTTTTGGGCCAGGCCATTCTCTTGGAAGCCTCTCTGTCATTTCTTGGTTTGGGCGTGGCGGAGCCGACCGCGGCATGGGGTCTGATGCTGCGCGGCGCGGCGGTGGAGTTCGCCGAGCGCGCGCCGTGGATGGCTTTGTTTCCCGGACTCGCGATCAGCCTGGCAGTGTTTGCCTTCAATACTTTCGGGGATTCACTGCGGGACGCGCTCGATCCCAAACTCCGCCTAATGTAAAACTCGAGCAGAGGACTATCGACGCCAGTCTTGGCCTTTCCAAAGATCAACGCCTCCCGAGCCGCTGCGCTTATCGTAATAACTCTGCTGCACCTTGAACAACTCGGATCGCGTCATTTCTGTTTTCTGCGACACCCCTTGCTTGTCGTTGTAGTCGAACACAACGCGCCGCGGATCCTTCAATATTCGAATTAGCTGCCCGCCTTGAGCATCGATGATTCGACCGATCGTTCGAAGCGCCTCACCCAAGTTATTGATGTCGGGAACTTTGCCTGCCTGATTGCGTCGATGCATGCCCACCCGATCCAATTGGCCGATTTCATCCATGTTGTAGCGGTGTTCGAACACGGCGATGTCGGCGCCGTCGGGGGCTTTGTCGAGCCGATAAGTGGCGAGTTTGTGAAATGCGCTTTTCAGAGTAGATTTCTCGGCGGGCGGACTCTTCTTTTCCGCTCGTTTGCGGTCGCACCGAACGCGGACCTCAAACGAATGGTCTTGATAGTACACTTCGATCTGTTGCGGGAACAGCTCCGCCAAATCCTGACCAATGACGCGCAATGCCCTGGCGAAGTAGCCACCTGAGTCATTGGATTTGACTTTAAAAAAATCGTCAGCCATTTTCTCGGTTTTTCATTCGGATTTTCACGGCTTCGACGCTTTAACGTCTCACTACGTCACTGGCGCGATCAATCGCCGCGAGATTTGCGGGTGCTGCCGTTTAACTCCCGGAAGCAACGCTGCCGCGTCCGGCAGCGTAACGCTGCTGCAACTGATATAGCTCTGTGTTGTTCAATTCTTCCTTGTGCGATTGACCATTGCCGTCCTGGTACTCGAAGACAATCTGATGCAGATCTTTGAAAACGCGAATAACTCTGCCGTTGTGCCCGTCGATAACTTTTCCAATTGTCCGGAGGCGTTCACCAAGAGTGTAAATGTCGGGGATATCATCACGATTGCCGCGGCGGCCGGTTGCGCTCTCGTCCATATGCTCGAGATCGCTAATCTTGTAAGTTCGAGTGAATGGGACAAATTCCAAATCAGGTTCGTGTGACGGCGGCCGAAGCATGCGCGCCATTCGTGTGAAAAATTTTTTCATCGCGCACAAAGATAGCGGCGAGACTCTGTCCTGCATACGATTCTTGGCGCAAAGACCATGTGCGACGAAATTCTCTCCCTGTAACTCGATGGCAATATTTTCCGGCACTAATCGAGCGAGGTCCTGGCCAATAACGCGCAAAGCACGAGCGTGAAATCCTGAGGTTTGGTGCACCATAAGTTTGACCAACTCAGTAAGATTCACGGCTCAAAGGGGGTTGACGTAAGGACGGGCCGTTGTGGGGCGTGAGTTGGCGAGTTGATTGCGCTGTCACCGCGCTTGATCCATTTTCCAGATCATCAATTTTTGCACTGCGGCTTCATGCAACGGGCTGGAACACAATTGCGCAATAGGGTACTCCAAAACCAAAAAACGTCAACAAAAATTTTGTCTGAGGGGCATAACTTGACCGTCTGCAAGCGGACGTACTAGAACAAAAGCGACAACTCGACGGTAACCGGCGCTTTAGGAAAGGACAAAGATGACTGGGGCAAATCTCAAAAGAGCGGGCAACGAGCTGGGGGCAAAAACTACCTATCAGCTCTTTCTGGAAAAAGAAGCGGTCCCGGCGGTGCGCGGGTTTCATGTGGAAGATATCAACACGGTTGAACTCTACCCTTGGGCGCGCATCGGCGGCCGAGGGGTTTATCTCAATCTGGAGGGCTCGGAGGGCGTCAACGACTGCTATATCTGCGAAATCGCGCCCGGCAAGTCGCTCGATCCCCAGAAGCACATGTTCGAATGTCTGATTTATGTTGTCAGCGGCCGCGGCGCGACGACGATTTGGCAGGAGGGCGGCAAGCGACAAACCTTCGAATGGGGCGAAGGCGCGCTTTTTTCGCCGCCTTTGAATGCGTGGTATCAACACTTCAACGGGCAGGGCGAAAAACCGGTACGCTTATTGGCGATGACCAACGCGCCAACCGTCCTGAATCTCTACCACAATACCGATTTCGTTTTTAATTGCGACTACCGTTTTACAGACCGTTATGCCGGCGAGGAGGATTTCTTCAGCGGCCGAGCCAAAACTCCCGGAGAAGGTTTTCACGATACCAATTTTATTCGCGACGTGCGGAGCTACGAGCTGCCCGAAAGAAGCGATCGCGGTGCCGGCGGCAAGATGCTCATGATCGAGATGGCGAACAATGTCATGTCGGCGCATATTTCACAGTTTCCTGTCGGGACGTATAAGAAAGCGCATCGGCACGGCGCCGGCGCGCACGTCATCATTCTTAGAGGAGAGGGTTTTTCGGTCATGCGGCGCGAGAGCGAAGCGATCAAGCGCTACAATTGGCGTGCGGGAAGTCTACTGGTACCGCCGGAGCGCTGGTTTCATCAGCACTTCAACATCGGCGACGAACCGGCGCGCTATCTGGCGCTCAAGCCGTTCAGCAGCCGAAAGTTTCCCGGCCTCCGTAAGCAATGGGGAACTTCCGAGAGCGTCAAAACGGGCGGCGATCAAATCGAATATGAGGACGAAGATCCCAGCATCCGCGCCATGTTCGAAGAAGAGCTGGCAAAGCGCGGTGTCGAAAACCGGATGGCGAGCGTGTTCAACGCCGCGTGATTCACTGGAAATCTCCCCTTGCCCCTCTTTATTAAAGAGGGGTAAAAACTGCACTGGAAATCTCCCCCTTTGAAAAGGCGATTAGGTGGGTGTTGACACCCAAGCTATCGTGTGTTACATTAGTCGTATGAAAACAATTGATGCCTTTGACAGAGAGTTTCCAGACGAGTTTTCTTGCCGCAAGTTCTTGACCGACATGCGCTGGCCGAATGGCGTGGCTTGCCCGCGTTGCGGCAATACCCACGTCTATGCTCTTGCGGCTCGGCCATTTCATTGGTTGTGCAAGAACAAAGACTGTGGTGGGAGAAACGGCTATCGTTTCTCCGTGCTCACCCACACAATCTTTGAGAACACCAAAAAGCCGCTGAAACTTTGGTTCAAGGTTGGCTATTTGATGCTGGTCGGCAAAAAGGGCATCAGCGCATTGCAGATTCACCGCGTTATTTTTGGCGAAGATTCCGGATCTGACTACCACACTAGCTGGTATATGTGCATGCGATGGCGTGCGGCCATGAAGGGTGATTTTGTCACACCGCTTACTGGCGAAGTCGAAGTTGACGAAACCTTCGTTGGCGGCAGAGAGAAAAACAAACACAAATACCAGCGGCTTAATAAGAGCGGTACTGCTGGCAAGGTTGCCGTGATCGGCGCAATCGCTCGCAAGGGCATGGTTGTGGCGAAGGTGATCGAGAATACCGATACCAAGACACTTGACCGTTTCGTTCGTTCTACAGTGGCAGATGACGTTTCGCTGGTTGCTACCGACGAGCATTCCGGCTATCGGCTCCTGGACAAGGATTACAATCACAAATCCGTGAGGCACGGACAAGGCGAATACGTGCGCGGAAAAATCCACACTTCTAGCATTGATTCTTTCTGGTCGCTCCTGAAGCGCGGAATTATGGGCCAGTTTCACCATGTCAGTAAGGAATATTTACCCATGTACGTGAACGAATTTTCATGGCGTCATAACAATCGGAAAAATCCGAACGCCTTCGGTGATCTCTTAACGACGTGCAGCAAATAATGGACATGTTCGGCTTTCTAAGTTAATGTATCGGGGTGGCTACCACCCACGTAAAACCCGCTACAAAAAAAGAAGACGATCGGCTAAGAAAAGAACTCGCAAACGCCGACATGGAAAAATTTAAGCGAGCCGTTAAATCCATCCTAAAGCCTTCCAAAAATAAGCATGGGCGAAAAGGAAATATCGGTTAGCTTTGACGAGCTAAATCGCATGGAAGTATATTGCCCTAAGTGTAGTACGGGTATATTGCTCGATTTTTTAGCAGAGAAATTCTTTTTACCGACAGACTGCTCTGCATGTGGAGCAAATTTACCTGACCATATTTGCACTGCGATGAACTCCTACAGACATTTTTTTCAAAACGCCAAAGACAGCAAGGCTAGGCTGAAATTTCGCATTAAAGATCACTCCTAGCGCTTCGATGTCTTTC